>OLSH01000464.1_pt1 | contig 35370 bp, 33 predicted proteins | sample 1643221 | NCBI WGS metagenome assembly OLSH01 (sample SAMEA3136681, study PRJEB25190) | human gut metagenome | biome: human gut; feature: human-associated habitat; material: faeces | place: Austria | collected 2013 | reverse complement strand
GGATGCCGCCACCATGGAATCCAGGATTCATGCCAATCTGTATCTGGCGGGAGAACTGCTGGATGTGGACGGAATCTGCGGCGGATACAACCTGCAGTTTGCCTGGTCCAGCGGTATGATAGCGGGGGTATATGCAGCGGGAGGACATTCCGCGGGGATACATGAGGCAGGCAGAAATGGGGTGGCGGCACATGGATCATATGCCCCTGCCCCAAGCGGAAAGAGGAACAGAAAATGATTCGTATAAATCAGTTAAAGATGCCCCTGGGACACGACAGGGCGGGACTTTTGGAGAAAGCTGCCAGGGTACTGCGTGTTCCGGCCGGGGAGATAGAGAAGCTTACCATCATCAAGCAGTCCGTGGACGCCAGAAAAAAGCCGGATATATGGTACAGTTATGTGGTGGACATAGGAATCAGGCAGGCCGGACTCCAGAAGGAGGAAAAGCTGGTGCGCAGGCTGAAGGACCGGAATGTAGCGGTCCATAAGGAAACGCCCTACCGGCTTCCTGAGCCGGGGACTAAGCTAATGGCCAGCCGTCCTGTCATTATCGGCACTGGCCCGGCAGGGCTGTTCTGCGGCCTTATGCTGGCCAGAAAGGGATACATGCCCATACTTCTGGAGCGGGGGGAGGACGTGGACGCACGGACAGACCGGGTGGCCCGGTTCTGGGAAACAGGGCAGTTTGACCCGTCCTCCAATGTGCAGTTCGGGGAAGGCGGGGCAGGAACATTTTCCGACGGGAAGCTTAATACCCTTGTAAAGGATACGTTTGGAAGAAACCGGGAAGTGCTGCGCATACTGACGGAGTTCGGCGGGGACCCATCTATCCTGTATGTGAATAAACCCCACATTGGAACAGATGTATTAAGCCGCATTGTCAAATCCATACGAACGGAGATTGAAAATCTGGGCGGAGAGGTCCGCTTCCTGAGCCAGGTCACGGATTTTGTGACGGACGGGGAGCAGGGGGAATCCAGGCATATAAAAGCCCTTGTTATCAACGGCAGCCAGGTCCTTGAGACTGAGACAGTGGTCCTGGCCATCGGACACAGCGCCAGGGATACCTTTGAGACCCTGCTGGCCAGGGGCATCCCCATGGAGCCAAAGGCATTTGCAGTGGGACTCAGGGTACAGCATCCCCAGACGCTGATCAATGAGAGCCAGTACGGCATGGAGGAATGCGGTGAATTGGGGCCGGCCAGCTACAAGCTTACATGGAAGGCCTCTGACGAAAGAGGAGTCTATTCCTTCTGCATGTGCCCCGGGGGCTACGTGGTCAATGCGTCCTCTGAGCCGGGTCGCCTGGCGGTCAACGGCATGAGCTATCATGACAGGGCAGGGGAAAATGCCAACAGCGCCATTATTGTCACGGTCACGCCGGAAGATTTCGGCGGGATAGAGGCAGAGTCCGGGACGGAGGCAGAGTCCGGGATAGAGGCAGAGTCCGGGACGGAGCGGGGCTGCGAAGCGCCGGGGGATGCCATGGCAGGAATCCGGTTTCAGAGGCGTCTGGAGGAGGCTGCCTTCTGCCTGGGAAAGGGAAGCATACCGGTGCAGCTCTACGGGGATTTTAAGGCAGGCCGGGTTTCAGACGGCTTTGGCGGTGTGAGTCCCGCCTTCAGGGGCGGGTATGCCTTTGCCAATCTCAGGGAGCTGTTTCCGGAAACATTGTCCCGGGCTTTCATGGAAGGAATGGAAGGATTTGGAACCATGATTCGCGGCTTTGACCGGCCGGATGCCATCCTGGCCGGCATTGAGAGCCGCACCTCATCCCCTGTCCGTATTCCCCGGGACCAGAGAATGGAAAGCCCTGTGAAGGGAATCTTTCCCTGTGGTGAGGGCGCGGGCTATGCCGGGGGAATCACCTCAGCGGCCATGGACGGAATCAAGACAGCAGAGGAAATCATACGCAGGTACAGCCCCTTAAGTCTTTCGGCTACCTAAGCCTCTTTCACCGGAAGCGGAAGATGAACATTTACAACATAGAAATTGACGTGACCTGTAAATTGGTGTAAGATAAACAAGAATCGTTTGAAGAGATAAAGGAGTATATCATGGAAACCCAGGAACGTCAGAATCTTGCACAGAAGCAGAGGATTGTGATTAAGATTGGCTCATCTTCCCTTACCCATGTGGAGACAGGGGAAGTGAACCTGATGAAGATAGAAAAGCTGGTGCGGGTCATCAGCGACCTGCGGGGACAGGGAAAGGACGTGGTCCTGGTGTCCTCCGGGGCCATTGCGGCAGGGCGGCAGGCCCTGGGCCATCACAGGAAGCCCGATACCCTGGCTGAGAAGCAGGCGTTTGCAGCTGTGGGCCAGGCCAGGCTGATGATGATTTACCAGAAGCTTTTTGCGGAATACAACCAGACAGCTGCCCAGGTCCTTCTCACAAAGGACACCATGGTCAATGATTCTTCCAGATACAATGCCCAGAATACCTTTGACGAGCTGCTGAATCTGGGAACCATACCCATTGTCAATGAAAACGATACGGTATCCACCTCAGAGATTCCATATGTGGACAGCTTTGGTGATAATGACCGGCTGTCAGCCATTGTGGCGGCCCTGATCGGAGCAGACCTGCTCATCCTGCTGTCTGACATAGACGGCCTTTACACGGATGACCCCAGGGAGAATCCGGAGGCCGGATTTATCAGCCTGGTGCCTGAAATCACGCCTGAATTCCTGCGTATGGGCAAGGATACGTCGGGCAGCGACGTGGGTACCGGAGGAATGTCAGCCAAGCTGGCAGCGGCCCGGATTGCCACGGACAGCGGAGCCGATATGGTCATTGCCAACGGAGACCAGGTGGATGTCATACTGGACATCATGTCAGGCAAGGAAAAGGGAACCCTGTTCCTGGCCCATACCAATCTGGATTTTGACCTGATGCATTATCTGAACAATGAATACTAGGGAAGGCGCCCGGCCGGGTACCAGGCCCTGAAAGAGGTGAATGTATGGACGTGTCAAGGATTGACCGCATCAACGAACTTTATCACAAGTCCCAGGCAGTGGGACTGACGGACCAGGAGAAGGAGGAACAGGCCCGGCTGCGCCAGGAGTACGTTGCAGCGATTCGGGGAAGCCTCCGCAATAACCTGAATAACATATCCATCAAGGAGCCGGACGGCTCCATCACGGATTTGGGAAAGAAATATGGCGGAATCAAGGAAGTCTGATGCATTGTGAAGGGGAGATTATGATGACATTGAATGAAATAGGCAGCCGTGCCAAAGAAGTATCGCGTGTACTGGGTACCCTGGGTTCCAGGGAGAAGAATATGGGACTGGAGGAAGCGGCCAGGGCCTTGCTGGAAGGCGAGGAGGAAATCCTGGAGGCCAATTCCCGGGATTATGAGAAGGCCAAATCCGACGGCATGAGCCAGGGACTGCTGGACCGTCTTAAACTGACGCCGGCCAGAGTCCAGGCCATGGCGGACGGCCTGCTGCAGGTGGCTTCCCTGGAGGACCCTGTGGGGGAGGTGCTGTCCATGAAGCTTCGCCCCAACGGCCTTCAGATTGGACAGAAGCGTGTGCCTCTGGGGGTTATCGGCATGATTTATGAGGCCCGCCCCAATGTGACGGCAGACGCCTTCGGCCTATGCTTCAAATCAGGCAATGCGGTTATCTTAAAGGGCGGAAGCGACGCCCTTCACTCCAATATGGCCATCACCCGGTGTCTGCGCGCGGGACTCTCAAGCGCAGGCCTGCCCGAGGACTCGGTCCAGCTGATTGAGGATACCAGCAGGGATACCACCAGGGAGCTGATGCGCCTGAACAGGTACATTGACGTGCTCATCCCCAGGGGAGGGGCAGGACTCATAAAGACCGTGGTGGAGAACAGCACCATCCCTGTCATAGAGACGGGCACCGGCAACTGCCATGTATATGTGGACGCTTCCGCGGATCAGAATATGGCCGTGGACATTATCTTCAATGCCAAGACCCAGAGAATCGGCGTGTGCAATGCATGCGAGTCCCTGCTGGTGCACAGGAGCATTGCAGAGGAATTCCTGCCCCTTCTCAGGAAGAAGCTGGAGGAGAAGCAGGTGGAGATTCGGGGAGACGAGGACGCGTGTGCCATTGAGCCGGCCTTTGTCCCGGCCACGCAGGAGGACTGGGGCAGGGAGTACCTGGATTATATCCTGTCCTTAAAGCTGGTGGACTCTGTGGATGAGGCTATCCGTCATATCAATACCTACAATACAGGTCATTCGGAATCAATCGTGACCTCTGATTATTTCAACGCCCAAAAGTTTTTAAACGAGGTGGACGCTGCGGCTGTCTACGTCAACGCTTCCACCCGTTTTACAGACGGTGAGGAATTCGGTTTCGGAGCAGAAATCGGCATCAGCACCCAGAAGCTTCACGCCAGAGGCCCCATGGGCCTTAAGGAACTGACCACCACCAAGTATATCATTTACGGAGATGGACAGATTCGCTGATTACAGCTACAGAGGAGCCGGGACATTTTAAATTTGTTCCCGGCTTCGTCAGACAGAATGCAGGAAAAGAGGAAATATATATGCTCGAAGAGGAAAGCAGCAAGAAAAGGAGCAGGAAACAGCAGGAGGAAGAACACTTCAGCTGGAAGAAGGAGATTATCAGCTGGATACAGATTATCGTGGCAGCGGTCATCATCGCCCTGGTCCTTAACAATTTTATCATAGCCAACAGCCGTGTGCCAACCGGTTCCATGGAGAACACCATCATGTCCAAGAGCCGCGTCATCGGTTCCAGGCTGTCCTATCTGACCAGCGACCCTGAGAGGGGGGATGTGGTGATTTTCCATTTCCCGGACGATCCAACGGGAAAAATCTACTACGTGAAGCGTGTCATAGGGCTTCCCGGTGAGACCGTGAACGTGGTGGACGGAAAAGTCTATATCAATGATTCAGACACGCCTCTTGACGAACCCTACCTTCCCGAACCAATGGAAGGCTCCTACGGGCCCTATACAGTGCCGGAGGGATGCTATTTCATGATGGGGGACAACAGGAACAATTCCCTGGATGCCCGGTTCTGGAAGAACCAGTTCGTGGAGAAGGACAAGATTATCGCCAAGGTGCTGTTTACGTATTTTCCAAAGATAGAAAAAGTGGAGTAAGAGACAGGATGAAGATAATCATATCGCCTGCCAAGAAAATGAATATCAGGGAAGACGAGCTGGAATGGGCAAATCTTCCCTGTTTCCTTGACAGTGGGATTATGTGCAGGAGCACCTGCGCATCCTGTCCGGGTTTTACGGTATCCTTAAGCCTTTTTACGGCCAGGATGTCAGGCTAAAATCGTGGCCAGGTCCTTCCCGGGGGTGGAGATGGGGCGGATATCAAACTGTTCCACCAGATAATCCAGTATGGCCGGTGAGAGGAAGGCCGGAAGGGTGGGGCCAAGGTAAATGTTCTTAATGCCCAGATGCAGCAGGCTTAAAAGGATACAGACAGCCTTCTGCTCATACCAGGACAGCACCAGGGTAAGGGGCAGGTCGTTGACTGAGCAGCCGAACGCCTCTGACAGGGCCACGGCCACCTGGATGGCGCCGAAGGCATCGTTGCACTGTCCCATGTCCAGAAGGCGGGGAAGGCCGGCAAGGGTTCCAAGCTCCAGGTCATTAAAACGGTATTTGCCGCAGGCCAAGGTCAGGACCAGCGTGTCCTCAGGCGTCTGTTTTACAAAGTCCGTGTAGTAATTCCTGCCTGGACGGGCTCCGTCGCAGCCGCCTACCAGAAAGATATGGCGCAGCGCCTTCTGATTGACAGCCTCCACCACGGTGCCCGCGGCAGCCAGGACAGCCTCCCTGCCAAAGCCGGTGGTGACGCTTGTTCCGCCGTTGATTCCGGGGATGGTCACATCCTCCTTGTAGCCGCCCAGTTCCAGGGCCTTCCCGATGACCGGAGAGAAGTCCTTGTGGTCGTCAATATGGACCATGCCCGGAAAGGATACCACAGCAGTGGTGAATACACGGTCGGAGTAAGATGGCTTGGGCGGCATCAGGCAGTTGGTGGTAAAGAGTACAGGGGCCGGAAGGTCCGCAAATTCCTTTTGCTGGTTCTGCCATGCGGTTCCGAAGTTGCCTTTCAGGTGTCCGTATTTCCTGAGCTCAGGGTAAGCGTGGGCGGGCAGCATTTCCCCGTGGGTGTATATGTTGATTCCCTTGCCTTCGGTCTGTTCCAGCAGAAGCTTTAAGTCGTGAAGGTCATGTCCGGAGATGACGATGAAGGGACCCTTCTCCACGGCAAGGCTTACCTGCGCCGGGGCAGGGATGCCGAAGGCCTGGCGGTTGGCCTTGTCCAGCAGCGCCATGCAGTCCAGATTCACAGCGCCCAGTTCCATGACAATGGGCAGAAGGTCCTGAATTGTATAGCTGTCATAGCCAACGGCAAACAGTCCTTTATAGAAATAATCCATGACCCCTCTGTCCTCATGGCCCAGCACCATGGCATGATACGCATAGGCTGCCATTCCTCTCATGCCGAAAAGAATGAGGGATTTGAGGGAGCGGATATCCTCGTTATCGGTCCAGAGCCTATTCAGGTCAAAATCTTCTGTCTTGCCGCATTCTGACGTGCAGGAGCTGCACAGAGGGGACAGGGAATCCTTTAAGCGTCCGGCTTCCTCCAGAAGCTCATTCAGGGCATTGTCATCAAAGCTTACATTGGTCAGGGTGGCAAACAGTCCCTTTACAATAAGGTGGTCTGCTTCTTTGGAGTGCTCTTTCCCCTCCGCGGCCCTGGCAAGGCCGATGAGGGCTCCTGTAAGTTCGTCCTGAATCCTGGCAGTGGCAGCTGTCTTGCCGCACACGCCTGCTTTTCCCATACATCCGCTGCATCCCGCGGTCTGTTCACATTGAAAACAAAACATATTGTGTTCCATTCTTATCCTCCTTTTAAATATGCGTGAATGGGCGGCATGTTCTGCCTGCCCTTGACGGTATGGATAAAGTATAATATAATTTTGACAACAAATAAGTTGTTGTAACAACATTAAAGGAGAAAAATATGGATATTCATCTGTTGTCAGGAACAAAGCTGTTTCACGGAATTAAGGAGCAGGAGATAGAAGCCATGCTTACATGCCTTTCGGCGGAAGAGAGGACCTATGGGAAGGAAGCCTATATATACAGGGCCGGCGATGTGACAGGCCGTCTGGGGGTGGTGATGGAGGGGGCTGTGAACATCATTAAGGACGATGTGTGGGGAAACAGGAAAATCATTGAGAATATAGGAAAGGGACAGATATTCGGGGAGACGTATGCATGTCTTAAGGGGGAACCCCTGATGGTGGATGTGCAGGCATCGGAACGCTCCGGAATCCTGTTTATGGACGTGAACCGCATCCTGACGACCTGTTCATCCGGCTGTGATTTCCACAACCGTTTGATACGGAGCCTGATGTATGTCCTGGCCGGGAAAAACCTGATGCTTACGAAAAAAATGGATATCATCACTCTCAGGTCCCTGCGGGAGAGGGTCATGGTGTACCTGTCCCAGGAATCCGTAAAGCAGGGGAGCCGTACCATCACAGTGCCCTTTAACCGCCAGCAGATGGCGGACTATCTGTCCGTGGACAGGAGCGCGCTGTCGGCGGAGCTGTCCAGGATGCAGAGGGATGGAGTGATTTCATATGAGAAGAACCGTTTCACGATTCAATAGATGATTTTGTCTGTGCGAACGCTGCGTCCGTCTCCTGCCCTTTTTCGGATCCTTCGGCTCCCAGCAATTACCACTTGAAACAGAACGTATGTTCTGATATATTGGAGCCAGGAGGTGAAAGCAGTGGCGGCTTTAAATATACCTATACAGATGTTTGGCGCCTGCAGTACCCTGGGAGATATGACGCCCCTCTGGTTCCGGTATGAGAATAAGGAGCACGGAATCATCACGGTGAAGATTGAGAGCATTGTTTCTTCCAGGGAAGAGAAGTTCTGCGGCATGGAGCATATCAGCTTTGTGTGCTGGGCCGTGGCGGAGGGACAGAGGCACCTTATTGAGCTGAGATACCGCATATCTACCCATAAGTGGTCATTTTTCAGGACACTGTCATGAGAAGCCAAAAAAAGCAGGTATGGTACCATGTGGATGTGAACAGCGCCTATTTAAGCTGGACAGCCGCATACAGGGTCTGTATCCTGGGGGAGGAATTGGATCTGCGGGACATTCCCTCTGTTATCGGAGGAAGCGAGGCAGACCGGCATGGCATCGTGCTGGCCAAATCCGGCTCTGCCAAAGAGTATGGAATCAGGACAGGGGAGACACTGGCGGAGGCCAGATGCAAATGTCCGGGACTTGTAATCGAACCCCCGGATTACAGCTTGTATGTGAGCTGTTCCAGAGCCCTTGTGGAGCTGCTCAGGAAGTATTTTCCCTATGTCCACCAGTACAGTATAGATGAGGCATTCTGTCAGGTGGAGGGAACAAAGGGATTGTGGGGAACACACACAGCGTTTGCGCACCAGCTGAAGGAAGAAATACGCCGGGAACTGGGCTTTACTGTGAACATCGGTGTGTCGGACAGCAAGCTGCTGGCCAAGATGGCTTCTGAGTTCCAAAAGCCGGACCAGGTCCACACCCTGTTTACCTGGGAGATAGAGAGAAAGATGTGGCCGCTGCCTGTAAGCGAACTGTTCTGGGTGGGGCCCGCCACGGTGAGAAAGCTGGGGGCGCTGGGAATAAGGACCATAGGGGAGCTGGCTGTCTCGGATTTGGAGCTGTTAAAAAGGCATCTTAAAAAGCAGGGGGAGTTTATCTGGAATTATGCCAACGGAAGGGATGTGTCCCCATTTTTGAGAGAACTTCCGCAGAATAAGGGGTACGGCAATTCTATGACCACGCCATTGGATGTGACGGACCGGGAGACGGCAGGGCAGGTCATATTGTCCCTTACGGAAACCGTGTGCGCCAGGCTCCGGGCCGATGGTATGGAAGCTGCCTGCGTGGGCATTTCCATCACGGACAGGGAATTCAGGCATGGTTCCGGTCAGACCACCCTGATTTCGGCTACGGATACCACCCTGGAAATCTATGAGGCGGCCTGGAGCCTGTTTGACCGTCTGTGGAATCATTCTCCCATCCGCCAGATGGGAGTCCATACAAGTAAGGTCAGTCCCAAAGGCCATTATCAGTATCAGCTTTTTGACAGGGGACTCCATGATAAATACTCCAGGCTGGACACGGCCGTGGATGAGATAAGAAAACGGTACGGGGAGGACTGTGTGCAGAGGGCTGTTTTCGTGGGGAACCGGATTCCCCACATGTCGGGCGGCATTGACAAGGTGAAACGGACCGGAGTCACGAAAGCCGTGTAAAGGAGAGGAGCAGGGTCATGAAAGCGGTGCGGAGGACCGGGTATTCCGGTAGGCTCTCGGCGAACAGCCTTTTATCTTATGGAAGACCTTGGAGAAGTAATTGGGGTCGGTGAAGCCGGCCCTCAGGGCTGTCTCGGTCATGGTCAGCTTTCCTTCCAGCACATCGGGGATACTCTTTTCAATGCGGTATTTTAACAGGTATTCAAACAGGGATTCCTTCATGTAACCCTTAAAGACCCGGCAGCACTCGCTTTTGCAGATATGGATGCGACGGGAAATATCATCCAGGGTGATATCGGACTGATAGTTTTCATGGATGAAGGAGAGCATCTGCCGAATCCGTTCCTGATTCTTCCTGCCCGCCGTATGTGCCGGTTCCCGGTCAGGACGGCAGTGAAGGTATAAAAGCTTCCAGAAACGGCACAGGTCCATCTGGATGTCCATTTCATAGGTATCATAGCGCAGGCTGTCAATGCGTATGATATCCTCCAGAAGCCCGACGGCTTCCCTGTGCCATTCCTCCGACAGGTCGAAGCAGACAGCCGGCAGGGCGGTATTTTCCGTCAGAGGGTCCGTATACCGGCTGGCAATCCGGCTTCCCTGGTAGCCGTACAGCAGCCTGGGGTGGAAGGTGATGGAGATGTACTTGCAGTCATGGCCGTCTTCCATGCGCCCGGTGTGCATGGTATTGGAGTTGCCGAAGAGCGCCTGCCCGGCCCTGGGACGGAATATCTGGTCATTGATTTGATATACCATAGTCCCCTCTGTGATGAGGGTAAGTTCGATTTCCGTATGCCAGTGCCACTGGAAGGAACTGGTGTAGAACCTGGACAGGGCCTCGTCGCTGACAAGGACGGGAAATTCATAGGTCCCGTGTTCCTTTAGCTCTTCCTGGTGTTCGTTGGTGATGATTTGGATTTTAGAAGGCATTGCCGCGGACTCCTTTTGCATGTTTTTTCGGTTTGGGAAGGCTGTTTCTTTTTGTCTGTTCTGCTCAATCTCAATATTGTCGAGTTATATCCCATGAATTATAACATTTTTAAATAAAAAACTCAATATATTCCCTTTTCTGCGCATGATTTTCAAGGATAAATCCTGTTGTTTTTTTATAATAGAAATCAGAAGGAATCAAAAAACGGAGAAAAGAGGAGATTGCTTTGGAGAGAAGATGCAGGACAGCAAAGAGCCAATATCTGAATCGTGTGATAACCTATATGAGGGAGCATCTGCAGGAAAACCTGACACTGACCCGGATTGCAAGGGAAGCAGGGCTGTCGGAGAGCTATCTCAACGCGGTCTTTAAGGAATGTGTCAAGTGTGCGCCTATGGATTACTACATCAACATGAAGATGGAGCAGGCCTGCTATCTTCTCTGTAATACAGATATGCATATATATCAGGTGGCCCAGCATTTGGGATATGACAATCAATATTATTTTTCACGGGCATTTAAGAAGGTACTGGGAGTGCCTCCTAAGAAGTACAAGGAAATGCCCAGGATACCTGCAGTTCCCATGCAGGTTTCCTGCTGAGGACCGGATGGGATAGACATATGCGTGACTAAGGAGAGATACGAACCATGCCATTTAACAACAAAAAGAATACCGGTACCCCAAAGCGGGATTATACAAAAATGAAGACACCCCATACGTATGCAATCATATTTGCCGCCATATTCCTATGCTGGATGCTGACATTTTTGGTTCCGGCGGGAAAATTCAGTACCCACAAGGTAGAATATACGGATTCCAATGGTGAGGTAAAGACCAAGACCGTGCTGATGGCGGACACGTTCCGCTACAGCTACCGCCTGGACCGGGAAGCGGTGAAGGATAACCTGGCAGCCATGAGCGGTGATGAAGCTCTGATGGAATCCCTGGGCGTTGACCCCGGAGAGCTGGATGCGTTTCTTGAAACGGATTCTTCTGAGTGGACCCAGGAGGATCTGGATGAACTGGGGCTGACAGATGATGTGCTGTACGGACAGTACGGCGAATCCATCTATGATACCAGCCAGAAGCTTCATAAGACGGCAAAGGTATGGGGCACAGAGGATTTTGGCGGCTTTGGCTTCCTCAACTATGTATTCGAGGGGCTGGTGACAGGAGACCGTTCCGGCTCCGCGGTTGGAATCTGCGCATTGATTCTGGTGGTGGGAGGTTCCTTTGGAATCATCATGAAGACAGGGGCGATTGATGCGGGTATTTATGCCTTTATCAAAAAGACAAAGGGATTGGAACGTCTGGCCCTGCCGCTGTTGTTTATCCTGTTTTCACTGGGCGGCGCCACCTTTGGAATGGCGGAGGAATGCATTCCCTTTTCCATGATTATGGTGCCCTTTGCGATTGCGCTGGGCTATGATTCCATTGTGGCCATCACTGTTACCTACGTGGCGTCACAGGTGGGCAATGCGGTTTCGTGGATGAGCCCCTTCTCAGTGGCAGTAGCCCAGGGCATAGCGGGAATCCCGGTTCTGTCCGGCGCCGGCTTTCGTCTGGCCCTGTGGGCGATTGTCACTCTGCTTTCCGCAGGATATTTGATGAATTACGCTGAAAAGATACGTAAGAATCCTGCCCGCTCCGTTGTCTATGAGAGCGACGCCTATTTCAGGGAAAGGATGGACTCTGTATCGGAGGAGGAAAGGGAATTTGGCCTGGGCCACAAGCTGATTCTTCTGGAGATGCTGGCAGTCCTGATTTGGATTATCTGGGGCGTTACCCAGGAAGGGTATTATATTCCGGAAATTGCCTCCCAGTTCTTTGTGATGGGATTTGCGGCCGGTGTGACCGCGGTCATCTTTAAGCTCAATGATATGACGGTCAACGGTATGGCTTCCGCCTTCCAGAGCGGCGTGGCTGACCTGGCAGGAACCGCGGTGGTGGTAGGTATGGCCAAAGGAATTCTGCTGGTGCTGGGCGGCTCCGATGCAAATGTGGCTTCCACGCTGAATACGATTTTGTACACCATCGGAAATGCGCTTGCAGGAGTGCCCTCATTCATCGGAGCGCTGTTTATGTACCTGTTCCAGAGCTGCTTTAATCTGATTGTGACCTCCAACTCCGGTCAGGCCGCCCTGACCATGCCCATCATGGCGCCCCTTGCGGACCTGGTGGGCGTCACACGTCAGGTGGCGGTACTGGCATTTCAGATGGGAGCCGGATTTGTGGATGCGTTCACACCGGTTTCCGCCAGTCTGATCGGCGTTCTGGGCGTTGCCAGGATTGACTGGGGAAAATGGGCAAAATTTCAGATTAAGATGCAGGCATTTTTCTTCCTTATGGGAACTGCTGCCATAGCAATCGCTATAGCGGTTAACCTGCAGTAAATGTTGTTTTTATTTTTAAATATCCCGCAGTACTACAAGAAAATCTATAAGACTGAAAATTCCATCGAAAGAAACAATTGGAATGAGATAAGTAAAACTTGTACTGTGAAACATAACCTTCCGGTGAGCATGGAATGGGCAACTGCGACATAGGCACGTTTAGATCCCCTATGGGCACTGATCCTCATGAACTGTGCATGGAAATAGGATTTTTTATTCTTGACAGCCGAATGTGCACAGGTAATCAGGGTTGTCCGCAAAAGAGAGCTATGCCAGTGACGTCCTGAATTGCCTGAGACGCCTGTTTTTCTTCCGGTTTCATAAAGCTGTCGATCTCCTCATCCAGATTTTTGATGTGGATGCTTCGTCAATGGACGCCCCAGTAAGAAGGTATTCTAAAATACTGCGTGCGCTTTTGCCATTGCTATCCGACACTGTGCCGGATAGCTTGATGTTGGCGCCTTCCAGCATCTTCTGGAGACGGTTTAACTCTCTGGTGCGCTCACCAAGAAGATCAGCGATCCATTCTGCGTCCTTTACATCTGTCTTGCGCCCTGGGACAGCCTTCATATGGCGGGCATTGACCACCATAGCATTCAGGTCTGAGGATTCAAGGATGTTATACAGAGGCTTCCAATAAGATGCAGTGCTCTCCATAGCGGCCATTTCGCAGCCGCCGCTTTTGAGCCAGTCAACCATTTCAAGAAGCTCTCTGGTTGTTGCACCAAACTCGCGTATTTCCTGCTTGTTGCCCTTTCGAAAGCAGGAAACGATGAGCTTTTTGTGCACATCAATACCACAACAATTGTCGTAAATTTTATCCATAAAGGCACCTCCATTGTTACGGGCTATAGGCCCAAAAAGAAAACGATCTTTGCCGCCGCTAATTACAGTATAAGCAATGAAAAAGATATATTCAATAACCTATCGCCTGTACAGTTTCATTTATGGTGGTGCCAAGTGTACAGGCATAGGGGTTTAGAATGAAACCTGGATTCTCAGAAACACATAACGAAAATGGTTTGACGGAAACTGTGATAAGGACTGCCCCGCAGTTGGTTTAGACCAGCTGCGGGGCAGGGCCTTTATTGCAGGCGCAGGGCAGGGAGTTTTTTATGTTGACTTCCCAACCATTTTAAAGTAAAATTCATACTGTTAATCGTAGTTGGCCGGTCCGTGCAAAAAGCCCGGCCTGCTATGCGTTTCGGGAAAGAAAGCAATATCCAAACTGAACTATCTAAATTATAGAAGCTGAGGAGCAGATTAATGGAAGAATCCAGAGATACCATGGACAACATAGAAAATGCAGAAACAACCATAAACCAGGGCCCGCCTGCCGTAGAGCCGGAGCGGCAGCAGTACTTCATGGAGCGGGCCAGGAGACAGCTGGCCGAACTTTCCGCCAGGCTGGGACGTCCCCTTACCTGCTGCATCAACACCTTTGGGTGCCAGATGAATGCCAGGGATTCGGAGAAGCTTTTGGGGATTTTGGAGACAATCGGCTACAAGGCCGTAGAATCGGAGAAAGCGGATTTTGTGCTCTACAACACCTGCACGGTGCGGGAAAATGCCAATCTGCGGGTTTATGGCCGTCTGGGACAGCTGGGGACCTATAAGAAGAAACATCCTGACATGATGATTGCCCTGTGCGGCTGCATGATGCAGGAGGAGGAAGTGGTGGCGAAAATCAAGAAGAGCTACCGCTATGTGGATTTGATTTTCGGAACCCACAACATATTCAAGCTGGCTGAACTGGTATCCCAGTGCCTGGAGCGGCGGACCATGGACGGGCAGAAGCAGGGAAAACCGGAGATGGTGGTGGATGTATGGAAGGATACGGACCAGATCGTGGAGGATTTGCCGGTGGAGCGCAAGTTTCCTTTCAAATCAGGAGTCAACATCATGTTTGGCTGCAATAATTTCTGCAGCTACTGCATTGTGCCCTATGTAAGAGGGCGGGAGCGCAGCCGCAGGCCGGAAGAAATCATTAAGGAAATACAGAAGCTGGCAGCGGACAAAGTGGTGGAAGTCATGCTCCTTGGACAAAATGTAAATTCCTATGGAAAGAACCTGGACAATCCCATGTCCTTTGCACAGCTTTTGGAGGAAGTGGAAAAGATAGACGGAATTGAGCGGATCCGTTTTATGACATCCCATCCAAAGGACTTATCCGATGAACTCATAGAGGTTATGGCCAGGTCCAAAAAGATATGCCGACATCTGCACCTTCCCCTCCAGTCCGGCAGCAGCCGGATTCTAAAGGTTATGAACCGGCGCTATACAAAGGAGCAGTATCTGGATTTGGCGGAGCGGATTAAAAAGGCAGTGCCGGGCATCTCACTGACAACGGATATTATTGTGGGATTTCCTGGCGAGACAGACGAGGACTTTGAGGAGACCATGGATGTGGTGAGAAAGGTGCGGTTTGACAGCGCCTTTACCTTCATCTATTCCAAGCGTACCGGCACACCGGCGGCAGCCATGGAAGACCAGGTGCCGGAGTCGATTGTGAAGGAGCGGTTTGACAGGCTTTTAAAGGAAGTACAGGATATTTCGGCAGAGGTGTGCGGGCGGGACGTTAAGACAGTCCAGGAGGTTCTGGTGGAAGAGGTGAACGGCCATGCGCCGGGGCTTATGACAGGCCGCCTGTCCAACAACACAGTGGTGCACTTCCCGGGAGATGCATCCATGATTGGAAAGCTGGTGCCGGTGTATCTGCAGGAGAGCAAGGGATTTTATTATATGGGACATATAGCTGATAAGGAAAATGAATAAAACCAGACCAACAAAAACAAACAAATTAAGATAAACAAGAATAACCAAGCATACTAGAGAAGAGAGGTCAGCACGTTGATAGATTTGTCACAATTATCTCCCATGATGCAGCATTATATGGAGACCAAGAAGGAGTATCCGGACTGTATTCTGTTTTACCGTCTGGGTGACTTCTATGAGATGTTTTTCGATGATGCCCTGACAGTGTCAAAGGAACTGGAGATAACCCTTACAGGAAAGGACTGTGGTCTTTCTGAGCGGGCTCCCATGTGCGGGGTGCCGTTCCACGCAGTGGATTCCTACCTGTACCGTCTGGTCCAGAAGGGATATAAGGTTGCCATAGCAGAGCAGATGGAGGATCCTAAGCAGGCCAAGGGCCTGGTGAGGCGGGAGGTAATCCGGGTGGTGACTCCGGGAACCATTACCAGCTCCCAGGTGCTGGATGAGACAAAGAACAATTACCTGATGGGTATTGTGTACATGGATGGAATCTACGGCATATCCACGGCAGATATCAGCACCGGGGATTTCATGGTGACTGAGGTGGACTCAGACCGGGAACTGTTTGACGAAATCAACAAATTTTCCCCATCTGAAATCATCTGCAACAATGCCCTTTACATGTCAGGCGTAGATATGGACGAGCTTAAAAACCGCTATCAGGTGGTCATTTCCGCCCTGGACAGCCGCTTTTTCGGCGAGGAATCCTGCCGCCGCATCCTGATGGAGCATTTTAAGGTGGGAGCCCTGGTGGGGTTGGGGCTGGAGGACTATGCCACCGGCATCATTGCTGCCGGCGCCGTGATGCAGTATATCTATGAGACCCAGAAGAGCACCCTGGAGCACATTACCACGATTACCCCCTATTCCACCGGACAGTACATGGTCATTGACACATCCACCAGAAGGAACCTTGAGCTGGTGGAGACCATGCGTGAAAAACAGAAGAGGGGCACCCTGTTATGGGTACTGGATAAGACAAAGACAGCTATGGGCGCCAGGCTGCTTCGCGCCTGCATCGAACAGCCGCTGATTCACAGGGACGAAATCATCAGGCGCCAGAACGCGGTGGAAGAGCTGAACATGAACTATATCTCCAGGGAAGAGATCTGCGAGTACTTAAATCCCATCTATGACCTGGAGCGTCTGATTGGGCGAATCAGTTATAAGACAGCCAATCCAAGGGACCTGATTGCCTTCAGAAGCTCCCTGGAAATGCTTCCCTACATCAAGCGGATACTGGGAGAGTTTAACAGCGAACTTCTGGCAGAGCTGGCCCGGGAACTGGACCCTCTGCAGGATATTTTCCAGCTCATAGGGAATGCCATCGTGGAGGACCCGCCCATTACGGTCAGGGAAGGCGGCATCATAAGGGACGGCTACAATGAGGAGGCAGACAAGCTGCGTCAGGCCAAGACAGAGGGCAAGAACTGGCTGGCGGAGCTGGAGGCAAAGGAAAAAGAAAAGACAGGCATCAAGACCCTGAAGGTAAAATTCAACAAGGTATTCGGTTACTATTTTGAGGTGACCAACTCCTTCAAGGACCAGGTGCCGGACTACTATATCCGTAAGCAGACCCTGACCAATGCGGAGCGGTTCACCACAGATGAATTAAAGCAGCTGGAAGACATTATCATGGGCGCGGAGGAAAAGCTGGTGTCCCTGGAGTATGACCTGTTCTGCGAGGTCAGGGACAAAATCGGGGCGGAGGTCATCCGCATTCAAAAGACTGCCAAGTCCATAGCGGGAATCGACGTATTCTGTTCCCTGTCCGTGGTAGCTACCCGCCGCAATTATGTGAAGCCCTCCATCAACGACAAGGGCGTGATTCAAATTAAGAACGGCCGCCATCCCGTGGTGGAGCAGATGATGCGGGACGACATGTTTGTGGCCAACGACACCTTCCTGGACAATGGAAAGAACCGGCTGTCCGTTATCACCGGCCCCAACATGGCAGGCAAATCCACGTACATGCGCCAGGTGGCCCTGATTGTACTCATGGCCCAGCTGGGCAGCTTTGTGCCGGCCCAGGAGGCCGATATCGGCATATGCGACCGCGTTTTCACCAGGGTGGGGGCTTCCGACGACCTGGCCAGCGGACAGAGCACCTTTATGGTGGAAATGACAGAGGTGGCCAACATCCTGCGCAACGCCACCAGAAACAGCCTCCTGGTACTGGATGAAATCGGAAGGGGAACCAGCACCTTTGACGGATTATCCATTGCCTGGGCTGTTATTGAACACATAAGCAATTCCAAGCTTTTGGGAGCCAAGACCCTGTTTGCCACCCATTACCATGAGCTGACAGAGCTGGAAGGCACCATAGCGGGGGTAAAGAATTATTGTATAGCGGTAAAGGAGCAGGGGGACGACATTGTATTCCTGCGCAAGATTGTCCGCGGCGGGGCAGATAAGAGTTACGGCATCCAGGTTGCAAAGCTGGCCGGCGTGCCGGATTCCGTCATTGCCAGAGCAAAGGAAATCGCAGAAGAATTAAGCGATGCGGATATTACGGCCAGGGCAAAGGAAATCGCGGAAATCAGTTCCAACATCACCCAGCACAAGGCGGTGCCAAAGCCGGATGAGGTGGACCTGCAGCAGCTGTCCTTCTTTGATACGGTAAAGGATGACGACATCATCCGCGAGCTGGACAGTCTGGAGCTGTCCACCATGACTCCCCTTGATGCCATGAACACCCTGTACCGCCTTCAGACAAAGCTTAAGAACCGCTGGAAGGAGACCGGATGAATTTTCACATACTGACACTGTTCCCTGACATGGTCATGGGAGGCCTGGGAACCAGCATAACGGGGCGGGCCATGGAGAGCAAAACCATATTCGTGGAAGCCATTGACATCAGGGATTATTCAAAGGATAAGCACAGGCACGTGGACGACGCCCCTTACGGCGGCGGCGCAGGCATGGTCATGCAGCCCGGGCCTGTGTGCGAGGCTTACGAGGCCCTGTGCGGGCGCATCGGCAGGAAACCCAGGCTTATCTACATGACGCCCCAGGGCAGGGTGTTCAACCAGACCATAGCAGAGGAGCTGGCAAAGGAGGAGGACCTGGTCTTTCTCTGCGGGCATTACGAAGGAATTGACGAGCGCGCCCTGGAGCTGATTGCCACGGACTATCTTTCCGTGGGGGATTATGTCCTCACAGGCGGGGAACTTCCCGCCATGGTCATGATTGACTGTATCTCCCGCCTGGTGCCGGGGGTACTGAACAATGATACCTCAGCGGAGGAGGAATCCTTCCATGACAGCCTGTTAGAATACCCCCAGTACACCCGTCCCGAAGTATTCCGCGGAATGGAGGTTCCGGAGGTGCTTTTAAGCGGCCACCATAAAAACATCGAGGAGTGGCGCAGGCAGCAATCCATAAAGCGCACCCTGGAACGCCGTCCGGACCTTCTTAAACACGCCAGCCTGACCATGAAGGAAGTAAAATACCTGGATTCCCTCCGTCAGGAAAAGGGCGACCTGGAAATCCTGGAGGAGCTCATGGACCAATATGTAAAAGCCCTGGGCGACGAGACCTTTGCCGGCCGCACCAAACGAAAGGCAATGGCCGAGGCCAAGAAATTGCTGGCAGAGAAGGCTTGTACGGTGGGGGAACTGGAGGGGTACTATAAAGTGATGGGGGTGCTTGCGGGGGGATGATGGGGTGGGGTGGTGAGGTGCATCCGGCCGTGAGAGGAACGGGGGCGGTGCCGGAGGTTCCGCTTTCCGCGATGGGAGAGACTAGGGCCCAAGTCTCTCCGAATCGCTCCAAAGTCACCTCCATCACCGCCCCCGTTCCTCTCACTCCACAACGTATTTCCCCATCAGCCGCATATCCCCCGCTTCGCGGGGAGGACAGTCTCCGGCTAAAAGTATGTGCTGCCGGTAATTCCGCGCCCAAAGAGATACGTCGGAGCCGGAAAGCGGGGTCCGCCAAAAAACACCAGGCACGGGATACCGGCCAGAAAAAGAATCGGCCTGCGACTTTTTAAATGAGCCGGGGAATGTCAGCGGGAAAGAGAAAGAGTGGCCGGAAAAGCAGCGGGAGGGGGCGGGGAGGCTGAGCGAATTTTACTGAGGGCCGCTCCCGGCTTAGAGGCAGCCCCCGAAGGAACCATGAGTCCAGACTCCCCGCCCCCTCCCGCTGCTTTTCCTCGATCCCTCTCCACCCGCGTCCCCCTCCCCGCGAATCCGTCCATATTGACAATCCTCCAATAATATTGTACAATTCTCTGAAACTATCCACATATATACATCCATTACAGGCTCCGGCCTATACTTTCCAGGCTTTTGGGACCGTAAAATATGAAATAATAGGAGTTGATTTTTTTGGACCCATCGGGTGACAGTATTGCCATACGTGTCGTTATCATTATCAGTTTACTGGGACTTTCCGCTTTTTTTTCGTCTTCGGAGACCGCCCTCACAACCGTCAATAAAATCCGTATCAGGACATTGGCAGAAGGGGGGAACAAATCTGCGCAGTGGGTTATGAAGCTGTCTGAGAATCAGGGAAAGATGCTCAGCGCCATCTTAATCGGCAACAATGTGGTAAATCTTTCGGCCTCATCCATGCTTACCGTGCTGGTGACGGAAATATTTGGAAATAAAGCCGCTGGAGCCGCGACCGGCGTACTGACGCTTTTGATTTTGATTTTTGGTGAGATAACACCTAAGACAATGGCTACCCTGGAGGCGGAGCGGTATTCCCTGCGGGTAGGCCATATGATTCACATTCTGATGACAGTGCTGACCCCTCTCATTGTCCTCATTAACTGGATGTCTTTGATCGTCCTTAAGGCCCTTCATGTGGACCCTGATAAGAAGAACGACGACATTACGGAGGACGAACTCAGGACCATTGTGGACGTGAGCCATGAAAAGGGCGTCATCGAGTCGGAAGAACGTGAGATGATTAACAATGTGTTTGACCTGGGAGACTCCGTGGCAAAGGATGTCATGGTTCCCAGAATCGATATGGTGTTTGCTGACATTGAGGCTGATTATGATGACCTGATTCAGATATTCAGGGAGGAGCATTATACCAGGCTTCCGGTCTATAAGGAGACAACGGACAATGTGGTGGGCATCATCAATATTAAGGACCTGCTGCTGGTGGAGGACAAGGCGTCCTTCTGTGTGTCGGATTACCTGCGCCAGCCTTTTTATACCTTTGAATCTAAAAAGCTATCCGAGCTGATGATGGAGATTAAGAAGTCTCCCAACAATATCATCATTGTTTTGGATGAGTACGGCGCCACGGCAGGGCTGATTACTCTGGAGGATATCCTGGAAGAAATCGTGGGCGATATCCGCGATGAGTATGACGAGGATGAGGAAGAGGAGCTGATGGATTTGGGAGGCGGCCAGTATCTGGTGGAAGGTTCCATGAAGCTGGATGACCTCAATGATATCCTGGATTTAGAACTGTCCTCTGAGGACTATGATTCCGTGGGAGGCCTTGTGATTGACCGCCTGGAACATCTGCCTTCCCAGGGCGAAGAGGTGGTGTGCGGCAACGTGCGCCTGGTGGTGGAGCAGGTGGAAAAGAACCGTATTGACAAGGTCCATCTGTACATTCTTCCTGAGGAGAAAGAGGAGGAATAGAACGGTAACAGTTCAGAGCGGGAAAACAGCTCATAAAATGCTTGCATTTTGGGACAATATATGCTAGAATAAGTCGTTGTGACAAGAAATAGATGGTCCTCTGTTACTGTGAGTGGTGAATCTGATTTACTGCCGGCGTATTAAGAACATCCAATAGATGAAGGAGGTTCACACGATGAACGATATTATTAAGAACATTGAAGCAGCCCAGTTGAAGGAAAGCGTACCCAGCTTTAACGTTGGCGATACCGTTAAGGTATACAACAAGATTAAAGAGGGCAACCGCGAGAGAATCCAGATTTTCGAGGGAACTGTCATTAAGAGACAGAACGGCGGAGCCAGAGAGACCTTTACCGTAAGGAAGAACTCCAATGGTATCGGCGTTGAGAAGACCTGGCCATTACATTCCCCAAGCGTTGACAACGTAGAGGTTGTACGTAAGGGTAAAGTAAGAAGAGCGAAGCTGAACTACTTAAGAGACAGGGTTGGTAAGGCTGCCAAGGTTAAAGAATTAGTTAAATAATCAGGTAGTGGAAGCGAGAATAGAGTTTGCAGATGCAAACTCTATTTTGTTAAGCAGGCGGCATACCCGGAAGCAGTCCGGGAAGTGCCTTAAGAGATAGGTGTGGGTACATGGATTTTTATGTGAATGAGGATACGGCGTGGCTGAGAAAATCAGTCCGCTGGGCGGTCAATGTGGTGTTGGTCCTGGCCTGTGCCTGGTTCCTGGTCTACAGTTTCTGTACCCAGGTGCCCGTGTCAGGCGGTTCCATGCAGCCGGTTTTAGATGCGGACGACGTGGTCCTGGTGAACCGCCTGATTTATGATGTGGGAAAGCCGGAACGGTTTGACATCGTGGCATTTGAGCGTGAGGACCACAAGAAGAATGTGAAGCGGATCATCGGTCTTCCCGGCGAGACCGTGCAGATTAAGGGCGGTTATATATTCATTGACGGCGAGCTTTTAAATGCCGAGGACGGCCTGGAACAAGTGTCCCTGGCAGGAAGGGCGGACACCCCCATTAAGCTGGAGGACAACGAGTATTTCCTGCTGGGAGATAACAGGGACAGCAGTGAGGACAGCCGTTTTCCTAATATTGGAAATGTAAAAAGAGAACAGATACAGGGCAAGGTCTGGTTCAGGATGTTCCCCCTTCTGAAGCTGGACTTCATCCATTCAAGATAGAACAGGAGTTTACAGATATGAATATTCAGTGGTATCCTGGTCATATGACCAAGGCAAAACGGGCCATGAAGGAAGATATGAAGCTTATTGATCTGGTAATCGAGCTGGTAGACGCCAGGGTTCCCCTTTCCAGCCGGAATCCGGACATAGATGACCTGGGCGCGGGCAAGGCCAGGATGGTGCTGCTCAACAAATCGGACCTGGCAGACGAGCGGCAGAATGCCCGCTGGGCAGCCTGGTTTGAGGACAAGGGCATTCACGTGGTGAAGATTGATGCCAGGAACAAGGGAACACTTAAGCAGGTGCAGTCCGTAATCCAGGAGGCCTGCAAGGAAAAGATAGAGAGGGACCGGCGCAGGGGCATCCTAAACCGTCCCATTCGTACCATGGTGGTGGGGATTCCCAATGTGGGCAAGTCCACCTTCATCAATTCCTTTGCAGGAAAGGCCTGCGCCAGGACAGGCAACAAGCCCGGCGTCACCAAGGGAAACCAGTGGATACGCCTGAATAAGACGCTGGAGCTTTTGGACACCCCCGGCATTCTGTGGCCCAGGTTTGAGGACCAGCAGGTGGGCCTTAAGCTGGCTCTCATCGGCTCCATCAATGACCAGATTCTCAACAAAGACGAGCTGGCCTGCGAGCTCATACGCTTTTTGAAAAAGCGTTATCCTAAGGTGCTGCCGGAACGGTTTGGCCTGGAGACGGAGGGAAAGGAAGCAGCATTTATCCTGGAGGAAATTGCCAGGGTCCGGGCCTGCCTGTTAAAAGGCGGGGATCTGGATATGTCCAGGGCGGCAGCCCTGCTTCTGGATGATTTCAGGGCAGGCAAGCTGGGACGGATCACGCTGGAGGAGCCGGAGAATCAAAAGGACAAGGTGGGATGACAATGGCTGCAAGAGTACTAAAGGGAGAAAAGCTGGAGCAGGAAATGGCCCGTCTGGAGGCCATGGCGGAATACGAGAAGGAATATGATGCATACACTTATATCTGCGGCATTGATGAAGCGGGCCGCGGACCTTTGGCAGGACCGGTGGCGGCAGGAGCCGTGGTGCTGCCAAAGGGATGCCGCATCCTGTATCTCAATGATTCCAAGAAGCTGTCGGAGAAGCGCCGCGAGGAGCTGTTCTTAGAGATAAAGGAAAAGGCTGTTGCATGGAACGTGGGCCTGGCGGCTCCTGCCAGGATTGACGAAATAAATATTCTTCAGGCCACCTATGAGGCTATGAGGGAGGCTGTGAAGGGCCTTGCCGTGAAGCCGGAAATACTTCTCAACGACGCTGTCACCATTCCCGGGCTGGATGCAGTGCAGGTGCCTATTATTAAGGGGGACGCAAAGAGCCTGTCCATAGCGGCGGCCAGCATCCTGGCAAAGGTCACCAGGGACCATATGATGGCTGAGTACGAGGAATTGTTTCCCGGATATGGATTCGCCAAACACAAGGGATACGGGACAGCAGCCCACATAGCAGCCATCAGGGAGCTTGGTCCCTGCCCCATTCACAGGAGAAGCTTTATCAGGAATATTGTTCAGGCGGATACATATGAATAAGAGACAGACAGGCAGCCGTTATGAGGAAACAGCGGCTGCTTTTTTAACAAGTAAGGGTTACCGCGTGCTGGAACGGAATTTCCGGTGCCGCCAGGGAGAAATTGATTTGATTTGCCGCCATGGCAGATATCTTGTTTTCGCAGAGGTAAAATACCGCTCCGGGCTGTCCAAGGGAAGCCCGGCAGAGGCTGTTGGCGCAAGGAAGCAGGAGCGGATACGGCGGGCCGCGGCCTTTTATCTGTACAGCCATGGAATGGGCGAGGATGTTCCCTGCCGGTTTGACGTGGTGGGAATCCTGGGCAGTGACATTGAGCTGATACAGGATGCATTTTGAATATAAGGAGGCAATGGTGTTATGGATATAAATTGGAGCTATAAGAACAAGTCTCACGTATTTGACACAAAAGACAGTACAGGCGTTCCCTATCTCTCATTTAAGGCGTTGGATGATACCGGACTGGCAGTCAATGGTTTTTCCACCCGCATGGGCGGAGCCAGCAGGGGAAAGTTCTCCACTATGAATTTCTCTTACAGCAGGGGAGACGCGGCGGAAGATGTGCTGGAAAACTTTACGCGTATGGCAGCTGCTCTGGGAGTGGAGCGGGACCGCATGGTGGTGTCCCACCAGACCCATACGGTCAACCTGCGCAGGGTGACACAGGAGGATGCGGGAAAGGGCGTTGTAAGGGACAGGGATTACAGGGACATCGACGGCCTGATTACCGATGTGCCGGGGCTAACCCTGGTGACCTTTTATGCGGACTGTGTGCCCCTGTACCTGCTGGATACGGTGAACAGGGCCATCGGGCTCAGCCACTCCGGATGGAGGGGGACGGTTAAACGCATGGGCCAGGTGACGGTGGATGCCATGAAGGAAGCCTTTGGCACAAAGCCGGAGGATCTGATTGCGTGTGTGGGCCCCAGCATCTGCCGGGACTGCTTTGAAGTGGGCGGTGAAGTGGCGGAGGAATTCAGGGAAGTTTTTGGGCCGGAACATTGGGAAGAACTGTATTGCCGGGGAAAAAGGCCTGGAAAGTACCAGCTGGATTTGTGGAAGGCCAATGAAATCATTTTTCGTGAGGCAGGCATACGCCGGGAGAATATCCATATCACTAACATCTGCACCATGTGCAACAGCGATTACCTCTTTTCGCACAGGAAAGCGGGGGAGGAGCGGGGGAACCTGGCAGCGTTTCTGTGCCTTAAGTAGCATAATCTCCTGTATTCATTTAACTTTGGAAACGGGGCCCTGGCCCAGCCAAAGATGGAACAGTATTTTCAGGATGAGACATAGAGAGAAACATAAAAAATGCACAGTCCCTTTCGGTGAGCATTTCGCTGCCATGGACTGTGCATTTTTGTACATTGATTTTTCTGCATGGGTGACAGGACTTTACACAAGCTTCTGGAAATACTCGTATCCGCCGTTCTGATGCTTCTGGACCAGCTTCTGAATTTTCTCCGTGGGAGAGAGGGAGGCGCTGATGGAGCGGTCGTGATTCAGGGAGTTGATGATAGCGGCCAGGTATTTGCTCATGTCGGCTTCCAGATACCACTCCCTGTCAATCAGTTCCTGGGTGCGGTAATTCAGGTTGGTGGTGATGACATAATCCAGATATCCCTGGTGGTAGTACTCGTCAAATTTCTCAAGGCCGTTGGTGAAGAGACCGAAGGTGCAGCATACGATGACCTTGTCAGCCTTGTGTTCCTTTAACTCCTTGCAGGTATCCAGCATGCTTTCGCCGGAGGATATCATGTCGTCGATGATAAGTACGGTCTTGCCTTCTACGGAAGAACCCAGGAATTCATGAGCCACGATTGGGTTGCGTCCGTCAATTACCTGGGAATAATCCCTTCGCTTATAGAACATACCCATATCCACGCCCAGGTTGTTGGCAAGGTATACGGCGCGGTTCATGGCTCCCTCGTCCGGGCTGATGACCATTAAGTGTTCCTTGTCAATACGGATGTTGGAATCATGGGAAAAGAGGGCCTTTACAAACTGATACGTGGGCATGAAATTGTCAAAGCCAATTAACGGGATGGCGTTCTGTACCCGCGGGTCGTGGGCGTCAAAGGTGATGATGTTTTCCACGCCTAAGGCTGCCAGTTCCTCTAAAGCCATGGCGCAGTCCAGAGACTCGCGTTTGCTGCGCTTGTGCTGGCGGCTTTCATATAGGAAGGGCATGACCACATTCACCCTGTGGGCAGTGGCGGAGCAGGCCCCGATAATCCGCTTCAAATCCTGAAAATGGTCGTCCGGCGACATGTGGTTGGTATAACCGCTTACCGTATAGGGAATGCTGTAATTCATCACATCCACCATGACAAAAACATCTGTGCCCCTTACGGATTCATTGATGACGGCCTTGCCCTCGCCTGTTCCGAATCTGGGACAGCTGCAGTGAAGCAGATAGGAATCCACGTCGTAACCGCGGTAGTGAAGGTCCTCCTTGCGGCGCATCAGTTCCTCTATATCATTGCGCCTGAATTGTACAATATGGTCGTTCACCTTGGCTGCAAGATTCTTACAGCTTTCCAGTGCGGCGATTTTTAAAGGCGCTACGGGAAGGGAATCTTTGAATACAAAATTGTTAGCCATGATAGCTTTACTCCTTTGAAATCATCATTTGTTTGAAAATATCACATATGATTTATACCATTTCCATCTGACCGGGTCAAGGGGTTGGTATAATTTCGTCAAAAAAAACAAGATATTTTCAGAAACATTTTTAGAAAATTAACTTTGCATTTACAAAAATAAGTTATATTGCTATGATAGAGGTTAATAAGAAAGTGCTTTACAAGTCAGGTCTGGTATAGTAAAATCAAGCGGATGCGAAGAATTTGTGTTAAAGGATATGTATTCAGATGAAAACGGGAAAGAACAGAAAGACCAGCTGCGAGTGCTGCGGCAATTACGTATATGATGAGGAAAATGATTACTATATCTGTGAAGTGAATCTGGATGAGGATGAGATGGGGCGCTTTTTGAGAGGTACCGTAAGCGCATGTCCTTATTACCAATCCGATGATGAGTACCGGATTGTGCGCAGGCAGATGTGACGGAAGGTCATTGATGAGGAGGATATAAAAACATGAGTAAACCAATAGTTGCAATCGTAGGCAGGCCCAATGTGGGAAAGTCTACGTTGTTTAATGTCATAGCAGGAGATACCATTTCCATTGTAAAGGACACGCCGGGAGTGACCAGGGACCGCATTTATGCGGACTGCGACTGGCTGAATATGAATTTTACGCTGATTGACACCGGCGGCATTGAGCCGGATTCCAAGGATATCATCCTGTCCCAGATGCGGGAGCAGGCGGAGATTGCCATTTCCACCGCGGATGTGATTATTTTCATCGTGGATGTGCGCCAGGGACTGGTGGACGCGGATTCCAAGGTGGCTGATTTGCTGCGCAAGTCCCACAAGCCGGTGGTGCTGGCTGTGAACAAGGTGGACAGCGTTGCCAAGTACGGCAATGACGTCTACGAGTTCTACAACCTGGGAATCGGAGAGCCCATCGCCGTGTCGGCTGCATCACGGCTGGGAATCGGTGATTTGCTGGACGAGGTGGTGAAGCACTTTGACTCGGAGCAGATGGAGGAAGAGGAGGACGAGCGGCCAAGGATTGCCGTGGTAGGCAAGCCGAATGTGGGAAAGTCTTCCATTATAAATAAGCTTCTGGGTGAGAACCGAGTCATTGTGTCGGATATAGCGGGCACCACCAGGGATGCGGTGGATACGGAGGTTATCCATGAAGGCACTCCCTATGTATTCATAGATACGGCCGGTCTGCGCCGCAAGAGCAAGATAAAGGAAGATCTGGAGCGCTACAGCATCATCCGCACCGTGTCCGCCGTGGAACGGGCCGATGTGGTGGTTGTGGTTATAGACGCAGTGGAAGGCGTCACGGAGCAGGATGCCAAGATTGCCGGAATCGCCCATGAGAGGGGCAAGGGAATCATCGTGGCCGTGAATAAATGGGATGCCATTGAGAAAACGGACAAGACCATATACGAATATACCAGGAAAATCAAGGAGGTCCTGTCCTTCATTCCTTACGCGGAATTCCTCTTTATATCCGCGGCAACGGGACAGCGTCTCACCAAGCTTTTTGAGATGATTGACGTGGTGCGCCAGAACCAGAATCTGAGAGTGGCCACCGGCGTTCTCAACGAAATCATGACAGAGGCAGTGGCCATGCAGCAGCCGCCTTCCGACAAGGGAAAACGGCTTAAGATTTACTATATGACCCAGGTGGCGGTAAAGCCTCCTACCTTTGTTATCTTTGTCAATGACAAGGATCTGATGCATTTTTCTTATACCAGGTATTTGGAGAACCAGATCAGAAATGCCTTCGGCTTTAAGGGGACATCTTTAAAATTCCTTGTCAGGGAACGAAAAGGAAAAGAGCAGTAAGTGTAGGGAAAGGGGGATTAAGGAGTGGAACAGATTATATGTTTGGTTATGGGATATGTCTTTGGTTTATTCCAGACCGGTTTCGTTTACGGCAAGTCCAAGGGAATTGATATACGCCAGCACGGCAGCGGCAATTCGGGGAGCACCAACGCACTGCGCGTCATGGGAGTAAAGGCAGGTCTCATTGTATTCATGGGTGATTTCCTGAAGACGGTGATACCCTGCTTCCTGGTAAGGATTCTTTTCCGGTCCCAGCCGGGGTATACCTATGTGCTGATACTCTGTACGGGCTTCGGCGTCATATTGGGCCATAATTTTCCTTTTTATCTTAAGTTTAGGGGCGGGAAGGGAATTGCGGCAACAGCAGGCATCATGTTTTCACTGGACTGGCGGCTGACAGCGGTCTGTCTGCTGGCCTTTGTACTCATCGTGGCAGTGACCAGGTATGTGTCCCTGGGCTCTCTGGTCGTGTCCGCCATCTTCCTGTGCTGGAACATCTATTTCGGCCATTTGGGGGCTTACGGACTCGTGCCCGAGGCCAGACCCCAGTTCTACGCTGTTTCCGCGGTGATTGCGGCCATGGCTTTCTGGAGACACAGGGCGAATATCGTCAGGCTGGTACAGGGCAGGGAGAACAAGGTAGGCGCTAAGAAAAAGACAGAGTAATATACAAAGGACAGTAAAAAAACAATTAATGGACGGTGAGGTTATGGCATCAATCGGTGTAATCGGCTCAGGCACATGGGGCACGGCCCTGTCAGTTTTACTTAACGGCAATGGACATACGGTACAGATATGGTCCGCCATCCCACAGGAGATAGCGGAACTAAAGGAGACACGTATCCACCGTAATCTTCCGGAGGCAAGGCTCCCGGAAGCAATCGGGCTTACGGAAGACCTTGAGGAGGCCATGAGGGATAAAGACCTTCTGGTACTTGCTGTTCCCTCGGTTTTTGTGAGGCAGACATCACAAAGGATGAAGCCCTACATAAAGCAGGGCCAGGTGATAACCAACGTGGCAAAGGGAATCGAGGAGAAGAGCCTCATGACCCTGTCCCGGATTATTGAGGAGGAGCTGCCGGAGGCAGAGGTGACAGTCCTTTCAGGGCCCAGCCATGCGGAGGAAGTGAGCAGGGGCCTTCCCACCACATGTGTGGCAGGCGCCCATAAACGCTGCGTGGCTGAATTTGTCCAGGGAATCTTCATGAGCGAAGTGTTCCGCGTGTATACCAGCCCGGATGTGCTGGGAATCGAGCTGGGCGGCGCTCTTAAGAATGTGATTGCCCTGGCTGCCGGTATGGCCGACGGTCTGGGATACGGTGACAACACCAAGGCTGCTCTCATTACCAGGGGAATCGCGGAGATATCCCGCCTGGGCATTGACATGGGCGGACGGATGGAGACATTTGCCGGACTTACAGGCATCGGGGACTTGATTGTAACCTGTGCCAGCATGCACAGCCGCAACCGCAGGGCAGGCATACTGATTGGCCAGGGCCGTACCATGGAGGAAGCCATGGCAGAGGTAAAGATGGTGGTGGAGGGCGTATATTCCGCCAAGGCGGCTCTGGCGCTGTCACGGCAGTACAAGGTGTCCATGCCAATCGTGGAACAGGTCAATGCCATCCTGTTCGGAGGCATGCCGGCAAAGGAAGCGGTCCTGGAGCTGATGCTCAGGGATAAGCGTATCGAAAACTCGGATTTGGAGTGGGCAGAGGAATAAAAAATAGGGGAAAGGAACCAGAAATGGTGCCTTTCCCCTAAAAAATAGCCTGTTTTTGGCGTATTATACCTGTTTTTACTCTAATTTTTCGGCGAATCATCGAAAATGCACCATAATTTTCATGAAACGATTGACAAAACCACCCGGACTACCTATAATATAGAAAGCTTTATATTTCAAGGCAAGAGGAGGAACTAATTATGAAGAAGAGATTTTTAAGTCTGGGCCTGGCAGCCGTTATGGCTATGTCATTGACAGCATGCGGCGGTTCCAATACGGCAGATACCACAAAGGCAGCGGAGACCACTGCGGCAGATGCAAAAGCAGAGGGAAGCGAGGCGGCAGATACCACTGCGGCAGGCGGCGTGTTCAAGATTGGCGGCATCGGCCCTGTGACCGGCGGTGCAGCTGTGTACGGCGTGGCTGTACAGCACGGCGCAGAACTGGCAGTAAAGGAAATCAATGAGGCCGGAGGAATAAACGGCGCACAGATTGAATTCAATTTCCAGGACGACGAGCATGACGCAGAGAAGTCTGTCAATGCTTATAATACATTAAAGGACTGGGGGATGCAGGTGCTGATGGGCACGGTTACCTCCGCTCCATGTATCGCAGTTGCAGACAAGACCGCAGCTGACAACATGTTCCAGATTACACCATCCGGTTCCGCTGTAGAGTGTGCGGCTAACCCCAACGTATTCCGTATCTGCTTCTCCGATCCGGATCAGGGCACTGCATCCGCTAAGTACATAGGCGAGAACAAGCTGGCTTCCAAGGTTGCTGTTATCTATGACAGCTCCGACGTATATTCCAGCGGTATCTATGAGAAGTTCGCGGAAGAGTCCGCAAACCAGGGCATCGAGATTGTTGCAGCAGAGGCGTTTACCGCTGACAGCAACAAGGATTTCTCCACCCAGTTACAGAAGGCTAAGGATGCGGGCGCTGAGCTGGTATTCCTGCCAATCTACTATACCGAGGCTTCCCTGATTCTTCAGCAGGCCAGCACCATGGGATTTGCTCCGCAGTTCTTCGGATGTGACGGTATGGACGGTATCCTTCAGGTTGAGAATTTTGACACCAAGCTGGCAGAGGGACTTATGCTTCTGACACCATTCGCAGCAGATGCAACCGACGACCTGACCGTTAAGTTCGTAGACAGCTACAAGGCAGCTTACAACGAGGTTCCGGTTCAGTTCGCGGCAGACGCGTACGATGCAATCTACGCTATCAAGGCTGCCATTGAAGATGCCAATGTAACTCCTGACGCAGACGCCAGCACGATTTGCGACGCATTAAAGGCATCTATGCTGAACATCAAATTAGACGGCCTGACCGGTGAGGGCATGACCTGGACCGAGGACGGTGAGCCTCACAAGGCTCCAAAGGCTGTTAAGGTAGTGGACGGAGCTTACTCTGCAATGTAATCAGCAGTCCTTTGAATCCGGCCAGAACCAACCAGAAAACCCAACAGAGGGTTGTCACTATGACAACCCTCTTGTTTATAGAACGATATATGATATAATTTTGAATTATCTGTCGCTTTATAGCGATAAACTAAAAAAACTTCAGACGAAGAGGTGTAGGTATGGGCTTTATTAACTATTTAATTAACGGCATCAGCCTGGGCAGTGTATATGCCATAATCGCACTTGGATATACAATGGTTTACGGCATTGCCAAGATGCTGAATTTCGCTCATGGCGATGTTATTATGATAGGCAGCTACGTGGTATTTATCACGGTCAGCACAATGGGACTGCCGCCCATGGCGGGAGTTCTCCTTGCGGTGGCCGTATGTACGCTGTTGGGCATGACCATTGAACGGATTGCTTATAAGCCCCTGCGAGGCGCCTCTCCCCTTGCGGTTCTCATTACGGCAATCGGCGTCAGCTACCTGCTGCAGAACGTTGCCCTTCTTATCTTTGGGGCAGATACCAAGTCCTTCACCTCCGTGGTGACTCTGCCTGCCATCAAACTGGCGGGAGGAGAGATGACCATTACAGGGGAGACCATTGTCACCATCCTTTCCTGTATCATCATCATGATTGGACTCACTGCATTTATCAACAAGTCCAAGGCCGGACAGGCCATGCTGGCGGTTTCCGAGGACAGGGGGGCGGCTACCCTCATGGGAATCAATGTAAACGGCACCATTGCCCTTACATTTGCCATCGGTTCCGCGCTGGCTGCCATAGCGGGCGTGCTGCTCTGCTCCGCTTATCCGTCCCTTACACCTTATACTGGTTCCATGCCGGGTATCAAGGCCTTTGTTGCGGCTGTATTCGGAGGAATCGGCTCCATTCCCGGTGCTTTCATCGGCGGTATCCTGCTGGGCGTCATTGAGATTCTGTCCAAGGCATACATATCCTCACAGATGTCAGATGCCATTGTGTTTTCCGTCCTGATTATCGTGCTTCTGGTGAAGCCTACCGGTATTCTGGGCAAGAAGATTAATGAGAAAGTGTAGGTGCCGGTATGAAGAGTAACGCAAAACGAAAGACATTCATAAATAATATGATAACATACGGCATGGTGGTGGCTGCCTATATCATCATGCAGGTCCTGGTGGGAACAGGACATATATCCAGCCTTATGAAAGGACTTCTTGTTCCTTTCTGTATCTACGTAATCATGGCTGTATCCCTGAATCTGACCGTGGGTATCCTGGGAGAGCTGAGTCTGGGCCACGCAGGCTTTATGTGCGTGGGAGCCTTTGCCGGCGCCCTGTTTTCAAAGTGCATGAAGGGAGCCATTGACCCGACCCTGGGATTGGTCATCGCCATTCTCATCGGAGCCGTTACAGCGGCCCTGTTCGGCGTCATCATCGGAATCCCCGTACTGCGCCTTAGAGGCGATTATCTGGCTATTGTGACCCTGGCCTTTGGCGAAATCATCAAGAACCTGGTCAATGCTGTTTATCTGGGACGGGACGCTTCCGGCTTCCATATCTCCTTTAAGGATTCCATGTCCTTAAAGCTGGGAGAGGGCGGGGAGATCCTGATAAAGGGCGCCCAAGGCATCACGGGAACGCCCCAGGCAGCCACCTTTACCATAGGCGTTATCCTGGTGCTCATCACCCTGTTCATTGTCATGAACCTGGTGAACTCCCGCACGGGCCGTGCCATCATGGCCATCCGCGACAACCGTATTGCAGCGGAGTCCATCGGCATCAACATCACTAAGTACAAGCTGCTGGCATTCTCCATTTCCGCCGGACTTGCCGGTGTTGCCGGTGTGTTGTATGCCCACAACCTGACCACCCTGACGGCTCTGCCCAAGAATTTTGGATACAACATGTCCATCATGATTCTGGTATATGTGGTATTGGGTGGCATCGGAAACATCCGCGGTTCCGTCATTGCAACGGTCATCCTGTATCTCCTCCCGGAGATGTTACGCGGACTCAGCAATTATCGTATGCTCATGTACGCAATCGTGCTGATTCTGGTCATGCTTTTCAACTCCGCTCCCCGGTTTGTGGTGATGCGTGAGCGCGTGGCGGAGAAATTCAGCAGAAAAGATAAGAAACCCGCAAAGGAGGCAGCATAAGATGGCATTACTTGAAGTTAAGAATTTAAGCATATCTTTTGGCGGCCTAAAGGCAGTTGATAACTTTCAAATCAGCATAGAAAAGGGACAGCTTTACGGTCTTATCGGACCAAACGGAGCCGGCAAGACCACCATTTTCAATCTGCTGACAGGCGTATATAAGCCGGATGCGGGAAGCATTGAGCTGGCAGGTGTCAACATTACCGGTAAGAGAACCACGGAAATAAACCAGGCCGGCGTAGCCAGGACCTTCCAGAACATCCGTCTGTTTAAGGATTTGTCCGTGCTGGATAACGTCAAGGCAGGCCTTCACAATCATTACAGGTATTCCGCCACGGCCGGAATTTTCCGTTTCCCCAACTATTTTAAGGTGGAGAAGCTGATGGATGAGAGGGCCATGGAGCTGCTTAAAGTATTCGGACTGGATGAAGAGTGCGACTACAAGGCGTCCAACCTTCCCTACGGAAAACAGAGGAAGCTGGAGATAGCCAGGGCGCTGGCCACAGAGCCAAAGCTCCTTCTCCTGGACGAGCCGGCGGCGGGAATGAATCCAAACGAGACAGCCGAGCTTATGGATACAATCCGTTTTGTGAGGGATAATTTCGACATGACTATCCTTCTGATTGAACATGATATGAAGCTTGTAAGCGGTATCTGCGAAGAACTGACCGTTCTCAACTTCGGACAGGTCCTGTGCCAGGGCGAGACCGGCGCGGTGCTTCACAATCCGGAAGTTGTCAAAGCATATCTTGGTGAATAGGAGGAGCGTATAATATGGCTATGCTTGAAGTCAGGGACCTGGAAGTATACTACGGTGTAATCCAGGCCATAAAAGGAATCTCCTTTGATGTGAACCAGGGAGAAATCGTGGCTCTGATTGGTGCCAACGGTGCAGGAAAGACCACGACCCTGCACACCATCACTGGGCTTATCAGCGCGAAGACAGGGAAAATCGTATATGAGGGAACAGACATAACCAGGGTTCCCGGTTATAAACTGGTGGGCATGGGAATCGCCCATGTGCCGGAGGGAAGGCGTGTGTTCGCCACCCTTACGGTGCTGCAGAACCTGAAGATGGGGGCTTATACAAGAAAAGACAAGGAAGAGATAGAAGCCACGCTGAAGATGATATACCAGCGTTTCCCGCGTCTAAAGGAGCGCAAGAACCAGCTTGCAGGCACACTGTCCGGCGGCGAGCAGCAGATGCTTGCCATGGGAAGGGCCCTTATGAGCCATCCCAGGATGATTGTTATGGATGAGCCCTCCATGGGACTTTCACCTATCTATGTAAATGAGATATTTGATATTATCCAGAAGATAAACGGGGATGGGACCACCGTGCTTCTTGTGGAACAGAACGCAAAGAAGGCTCTTTCCATTGCACATAAGGCCTATGTTCTGGAGACAGGAAATATTGCTCTCAGCGGAGATGCAAAGGAGCTTATGAACAATGATCAGGTAAAAAAAGCATATCTCAGCGAATAAAGATAAAAATAGTTCATTGGCAGGAATATTTATGGAAAAATGAATCACGGATATGAGAAAGGAGCAGGGGAGGATAACCCCTGCTAGTAGCGTAAAATAAATTTCGGGTAATGGGAATTTATGTAAACCATAAAAAGGAATGAAAAGAAAGCACCCCTTTGTGATAATATAGTTTTGCAAACATACACTCACAAAGAAAGGTGCTTTCCATGATTAACAGTATACAACATTTTATCGAAAAAGAAACCTATGAAATTGAAAAGACCATGAGGAAATTTGTGGAAGGAGCTCTTGATATTGATTCCTATGGGAAAGAACTTCAGGAAAGAAGCCTGAATCTGGCACGGAACATTCTGGTAGAGACACTGGAAACGATGGACCAGACCATAAAAAACAGTGCGGAACGCTTGGAGGCCTATGTAGTTGAGCAGA
>OLSH01000462.1_pt1 | contig 35408 bp, 32 predicted proteins | sample 1643221 | NCBI WGS metagenome assembly OLSH01 (sample SAMEA3136681, study PRJEB25190) | human gut metagenome | biome: human gut; feature: human-associated habitat; material: faeces | place: Austria | collected 2013 | reverse complement strand
CCGGAAGTCCCCGGTAATGTTTTCTTCTCTCACTTGTCTCTGCCTGTCTCTGTTCCTCAGTGACATTAAAAAATGCCAGGCGGATCACAGCCCCTAAAATATACATCATATAAATAATCTTTGCGTACCAGGCGTCCATCCCCATGGAGTATCCGATCACAACCGGAAACGCCCCAAAACAGATCAGGTCACAAAGGGAATCAATCTCTATCCCAAACTTCTTTGCATCGTCAGAACGTTTGATCATCTTTGCGACGGTCCCATCATACATATCAGTGAATCCGGATATCATCAGACAAATCATTGCTATTTTAAAGTTGCCGTTGAATGCCGCTGACATGCCGAACACTGCACTCACAACGCCTGCATATGTCAGTATGACTGATACATTATAAAATCCTATCATAATTAAACCTCTATTCCTTACGCTTTATTGTCACATGTGCCACAAATGTTAAAAATGCACTGATCAGAACCAGCGCATAATAACTGATTCCGCGGCTCAATAACATGGCCGGATACAATAAGCTGCCCCTGAATATCTTCCTAAAGATACTTAAGAACAGACCTTCGCTGATTCCCATTCCTCCCGGAAGCGGCAACATATCCACTGAAATTGAAATCACACACTGCAGTGCCACGATATCCACAAATCCCAGCGCTGACAGTCCCAATGCCCGGTAGACCAGATATGTGATGGAAAAATGCAGAATCCTCTGCGCCAATGTGACCAAAAACATCTCAAAGATCATCAACTTATGTTCTTTTATGACCGCAGCTGCCTTGTGGTAATCCTGCATCCATCCTTCGATCTTGCGGATCCTCTCCTCTTTCTTCTTAAGGATGTGGATCTTCTCCAGTCCCCGTGTCATTCCCAGCAATACTCTGGATGCCAGAGTGGGTTCAAATACAAGCATCAACATCAGTGCTACACAGAAAACGTTCAAGCCAATACCAAGATAAAAGAAAAAAGCCACCTGGGATATATAGTCTGTGATCAGACCATGCCGGAAAATAAAGATCACCGCTCCCAAAAAGACAAGTACAAACTTATACAGTATTGTGACGATCATTAAAACAACGGTCCCGACTGACACGTCAACCTTGTCTCTGTTCATATAGTAAAGCTGAGCCGGCTGTCCTCCTGTAGCTGACGGCGTGATGCAGCTGAAGAAAAATCCTACAAATGAATAAAGAACGCAGTGCCTTTTTGGCACACGATACCGGAGTACACGAAGCATTCTGTCAATGATAAAAGATTCACAGCAGACAAATATAATGATCAGGGCAAAACCCAGTATATAGTAAACAGGACTGACGCTTCTCATGACATGCAGCAGTTCAGGCAGCTCTTTTCCCCGGAAAATTGCATAAAATGTAAGCCCGAACAGTGCAAAAAAGAAGATGCCGTTGCCAATCCAGCGCTTCTTATTCTCCATAACCTACCTCTTTGTCAATTGCCCTCTCCAAATGGACTCCTCTGTTGACCTTTGTGAAAATACCCTGCAGCTTCAGATACCAGTCCGTCTTCTGACCGACCAGATACATGGCTTCTGCCAGTAAAACTCCTGCAACAAGGTCTATGATGTAATGCTGCTTCGTTACTTGTGTGGAGATGCATACCAAGACCGCAAAAACACAAGAAAAACGCTGATACCATACAGGAACCTTTTTCTGCCCGCGGATTCCCACATAACAGAACCAGCTGACCAGACAGTGGATCGACGGAAACAGGTTTGCCGACGGATCTACTGTATATACAAGTCTCAGCATTTGGTCCCAGAACCCGCTTCCGGTGATCTCAGGCCTTGCAAGTGTTGTCGGGATCAATACAAAAAAGACTCCGCAGACAATTCTGGAAAGAAAATCCCCCACTAAGAACCGATATAAATGCTCTTTTCCGCTCCTTCCAATCATAATGTAATTCACTGCCCAAAAGAGATAACAGATCAGGTAAATACTAGTGAATCCGGGGATAACGGGCACTGCCCTGTCAAAAGCTGTTGTAAAATCATAATGCTTTAAATCCCTGCACAAAATCTGGGTACCTGTATATATCAGTGAATTAAAAGTGAAAGAACAGATCAAAGGAAGCACTGCATATTTGGGAATAAAATTCCATAAATATCCTTGCTGTTTTTTCATGTTTCGCTCCTTTACAAACAAAAACCATGTCAGATATATGACATGATTCTTGTTTAATTATAGCTTTCCCTTATCAAAATGTAAAGCTAAGCGCATTTATTTAATACATTTGTAAGAAAATTCAGGATCTGCGCTTTTTCTTCTTTCGGTTGAACACAAGATAAATACAAGGGATGAAAATCAATGTGAGCAAGGTTCCGTAAATCAGGCCTCCAATGGTGACGATTGCCATTGGCTGCACCATCTCTGCCCCGGATCCAATGCCAAGTGCCATTGTGGAAAGCCCCAGAATCGTTGTGATGGCTGTCATCAGGATTGGCCGGATTCTCATAGCCCCTGCAGTTATGACGGCATCCATCATCTCGCAGCCTTTATTTCTCAGCTGGTTCACAGTATCCACCAGCACGATTCCGTTGTTTACAATGATACCCGACAGCATAACAAAGCCGATCATTGCAATAATGCTGAGATCCTTGCCTGCCACAAACAGTCCGATGAGCCCTCCTGTAAATGCCAGAGGGATCGTAAACAGAATGATGAACGGAGACTTTAAGGACTGGAACTGAGCAACCATGATCAAGTACATAAATGCAATTGCCAGTATTAACATAAGCCCAACCTGGCCCGCTGTTTCATTGATAGATTCCATTTCACCCGCTATCTTGTAGCTGTAGCCTGCCGGTGCCTTATATCCCTTCAAAGCTTTCGTTACATTCTCGCTGACAATACCAATATTATATCCGTCCTTCAGTTCTGCTGTCACAGTCAGAATTCTCTCCTGTTCTGACCTTGAGATTGTAGAAAGACTGTCGGTATCGTGGAAACTTGCAACTTTGGATAGAGCGACCTCCTTGCTTTCACCTTTCTGTGTTCCGGTAAGCTTCATTTTTTTCAACTGTGATCTTGTGATATTGTCCTTTGTATCATTGGACACCTTTACGTCCCACTGTTTCTCATTCTGGTTGATCGTCGTAGCCGTGGAGCCTTCCTGGAGCTTCGCATTTAGCTGCTGATATACGGTAGCCACTGTCAGGCCGTATTTTGCAGCCTTGGCCTTATCCACCGTCACATGGATATCCGGTGTGGTTTCCTCCTGGCCGTCACTTATATTTTTTGTTCCTTTAACGGTGCCCACTTTCTTCGCTATATCCCTGGCAGTTTTCCTCAGGGTATTCATATCATTTCCTTTTACTTCAATGGAAATACCGCTTCCTCCAAGGGCGCTCATATCCATATTGGACTCCTGCACCTGGATCTCACAGTCGAATTTCTTAGACTTTTTCAAGATTTCGTTTTTAATTTCTTTGTTGGTGTGTTTTTTGTCTTCCTTTAACATAATGTAGACACTTGCAGTATCCTGGTTTGCCTTACTTGAAGATGAAGTACCCCCGATTCCTGAAGAGCTGCTCACCATAGCACCCACACTGTCTACGTCAGAGATTTCACGGATCTTCTTCATGACAGTATCTGACATGGCGGCTGTATCGCTTAGTCCTGACCCCTTCGGCATCTCAATGGTAAGACTCATCTCTGTACTGTCCATGGATGGCATCAGGGAGGTACCGATCTTAGTCGCTCCGATGACCGCGCCCACAAACACTGCCAATGTCAGAATGATTGCGATCCACTTGCGCTTCAGAACCTTTTCCATTACACCTCGGTACAGAGACTGGAGGCCGTCAAACAGCTTGTTGTCTTTCTCTGTCACTTTGTGCAGTACGCCAGCAGACATCATCGGCACAAAGGTTACCGCCACGATCAGACTGGCGATCAATGAGTATCCGATGGTCAGTGCCATATCAGAAAACAGCTTTTTGGTCAGCCCTGTGGTAAATACGATGGGCAGAAAAACTGAAATCGTTGTCAGCGTGGAAGCCGTAATAGCACCTGCCACTCCCTTGGCACCCTCAATGGCCGCCTCTTTGACCGGCACTCCTTCCTTCCTCAGCCGGTAGATATTTTCTATGACGACAATCGAATTATCTACCAGCATACCGACTCCAAGTGCCAGGCCGGAAAGTGAGATCACATTCAGGGTAATACCGCTGAAGTACATCATGACTACCGCAAAGATGACGCTGATTGGTATGGAACAGGCAATAACCGCTGTAGGTTTGATATCCTTTAAGAAAACAAGCAGGATCAATACTGCCAGTACTGCACCCATCCCAAGGTTCTGTAAGACGGAGCCAACTACCATGTCAATGTAAATGCCCTGATCCATCAGGTTTGTATAATGCAGTCCCGGATTTTCTTTCTTAAGAGTATCCAGCTTTTCAGACACTCTCTTGGATACGTCCGCTGTGGAATAATTATTCTGTTTCTGCACACTCAGAACCACCGCATCATTTCCATTGATCCTGCAGTATGTGTCTTTCTTGTTATTGACTACAGCCACATCTGCCACATCGCTTAAACGGATTGGGGCAAAATTCTTAATGCCAAGATCCATCAGCTCCATGTCCTCCAGGTCCTCCTGGCTGGAAACCTTGTCCCCGACTCTTACAAGATACTGGGTATTATCTTCCGAGATATAACCTGCCGGCATCTCAAAATTCTGAGCAATCAGCATGGCTTTTACATTATCCACAGTGATCTTATCCTTAATGTTGGCCGCTGCTTTTGCCTGCTTTTTGCTGGCGTCCAGCTGCTGCTGCCCCATTGTGATCTGGGACTCGCCCTGTGCGATCCCGATCTCTCCTGATGTCATCTGGCTGTTTGCATTAGCTGACTGTGCAGTCACCGTAGTCAGATTGGCATCTATCTCTTTCTTGCCTTTCTGTATCTGCTTCAGTGCCTGTTTTAAGGCCTTTATATTTTTATCCAGCGTCTTGATGGTGCTGTCGGCTGTCTTGAGCTGCTTGTTTATCTCCGCGATCTGTACCTGGAGCTGCGCTTTCTGTGCAGGATCCGTCACCGTCTTAAGCTGCTCCTCCAACTGTTTGACACTTGCCTCTCCTGCCTGCTTTACAAGCTCCAAAGCCTTTTTCTGATTCTCAAGGTTTGTCAGAGCACTTGTAACCTCGACTTCCTTCTGGGCAAGGCTCAGTTTTCCGCTGTTTAAGGCAGTCTGTGCCTTGGCCAGTGTATTGTTTAACTCGGTTCTCTTAGAGTTGAGCTGGGCTTTGCTTCCGTCCAGCTTTGATTTCGCACGGTCCAGCTTATCCTGGGCCTCGTCAAACTGGCCGTTTAAGGCCCTCTGTATCTTTTTATTGAGGGATTTAATCTTATCCTCATTGATAATGACATTGATATTTTCCTCAAGCATTCCTGTCTGGCTCACAGAAGCCACACCTTCCACTGCTTCCACCCCAGGCGAAACTTTGTCCTTGATGAGCTTGGATATCTCCGACATATCTTTGTTATCTGAATCCATCGCTGTTACAAGGACCGGCATCATATCCGGATTTAACTTCATGATCGTAGGATTACCCACCTTATCCGGCCAGTATCCCTTGATCATATCCAGCTTTTCCCGCATATCAAGAGCTGCGGAATCCATATTAGCATCCCCCTCAAACTCCATATATACAATGGACATATTCTCGCTGGAAGAAGATGCTACCTGCTTGATATTAGAAATTGTAGCCATAGCCTGTTCCACAGGCTTTGTCACGGTGGTCTCCACTTCCTCCGGAGAAGCCCCCTGATATGTAGTCATAACAAGCGCATATGGAAGTTCCATACTCGGAAGCAGATCTGTGGTCATTTTTGAAAAAGAGACAACTCCCAAAATGATCACAAGGACGACGCCTACAATGACAGTATATGGCTTTCGTACACTAAACTTTGAAAACATGATTTTACCCCTTCTGACTTTTTGTATTATAAGAATAATACAATGTTAGCATGACCGGCAAGATGATTCAAGTTTTTTTGAATATTATTTTATATTCCTACGTAAAATAAAAAGAAAAAAGGAGATAGATTGAAATATGAATGAGACATATCCATTTTCCCTCGAACCGCTTCCATACGATTATGATGCACTGGAACCAGTGATTGATGCTGAGACTCTCAGATTTCACCACGATAAACATCTTGCTGCTTATGTAGAGAAGCTGAATGCTGCGATCAAACCACACGAGGAGCTGCACAACATGACATTAGAACAGCTTCTCACTGAACCGGATAAAATACCTGAGAATGCAAAGACTGCTATTAAAAACAACGGCGGAGGTGTTTATAATCATCAAGTCTATTTTAATGCCATGGAAAAAGATGAATTCACTACCCCGGAAGGTGAAATCGGGAAAGCAATCGAAAGAGATTTTGGATCTTTAGATGCTTTTATGAAAGAAATGACAGAAGCTGCCCTCACAGTGTTCGGTTCTGGTTATGGATGGCTTGTAAATCACAACGGAACGTTAGAAGTCATAAAGCTCCCGAATCAGGATGTGCCGCTCAGTGATACCCTTTATCCCCTTCTCCCCGTAGATGTCTGGGAACATGCGTATTATCTCCAATATCAAAACCGCCGTCCGGATTATGTGAATAACTGGTTTTCTCTGATCAATTGGGATTACGTAAACAAACGGCTGGAAGACAGTAAGAAATGGTTTGAATCACAAAAGTAATTTGAAATATTAAAAAAATGGAACGATCCGGTATAGTTATCCGATCGTTCCATTTTGTATTTATCGTCTAAACGTCTACACTGTAGTTTGGTGCTTCTTTTGTGATATGGATATCATGCGGATGGCTTTCTTTCAGAGATGCAGCCGTGATCTGTACAAACTGTCCCTTTTCCTGAAGCTGCTCCACCGTCTTTGCGCCGCAATATCCCATACCGGAACGTAGTCCACCAAGCAGCTGGAATATGGTATCTTCCGCTGTTCCCCTGTAAGCAACACGTCCCTCGACACCCTCTGGAACCAGTTTCTTAGCATTGGTCTGGAAGTAGCGGTCTTTGCTTCCACATTCCATAGCAGCTAAAGATCCCATTCCACGGTATACTTTGTATTTTCTTCCCTGGTAAAGTTCAAATTCTCCAGGACTTTCGTCACATCCAGCCATCATGCTTCCGAGCATACATGCGCTGGCTCCGGCTGCGATAGCTTTTGTAATGTCTCCTGAGAACTTGATACCACCGTCAGCGATGATTGGAATTCCGGCTTTTTTAGCCTCCTCATATGCTCCCATGATTGCAGTTATCTGTGGCACTCCGATTCCTGCCACAACTCGTGTAGTACAGATGGATCCAGGGCCAATTCCCACTTTAACTGCGTCAGCTCCTGCCTCGATCAATGCCTTTGTACCCTCTGCCGTAGCCACGTTCCCTGCAATGACCTGAAGCTCAGGATATGCTTCTTTTACCATTCTGACTGCTTTTAGTACATTGGCTGAGTGTCCATGTGCTGAATCAACGACAACTACATCCACATGTGCATTTACCAGTGCGTCAACTCGGTCTAAAATGTCTGCTGTGATGCCGACTCCGGCTCCGCACAGCAGCCTGCCCTGCTCATCTTTTGCAGCATTTGGATATTTGATCTGTTTTTCAATATCCTTGATTGTGATCAAACCTTTTAAATTAAAGTCCTTATCCACGATCGGCAGCTTTTCTTTTCTGGCTTTTCCTAAAATCTGTTTTGCCTCTTCCAGTGTAATGCCTTCCGGAGCTGTCACCAGATGTTCAGATGTCATAGATTCTTTGATCTTTTTAGAAAAATCCGTCTCAAACTTTAAATCACGGTTTGTGATAATTCCAACCAGTTTGGTTCCCTCAGTAATCGGCACTCCTGAAATACGGTATTTTGCCATCAGATCATCTGCGTCCTGAATCGTATGGTCCGGGCTTAAAGAGAATGGATCAGTAATAACGCCGTTCTCAGAACGCTTCACCTTGTCCACCTCGTCTGCCTGCTGTGCAATGGTCATATTCTTATGAATGATTCCGATTCCACCTTGTCTTGCCATTGCAATAGCCATGCGGTGTTCCGTAACAGTATCCATGCTGGCACTCATCAAAGGAATATTTAATGTAATCTTGTTTGTCAGACGGGTAGCAGTCTCAACTTCATTCGCGATTACTTCTGAATATCCCGGCACTAATAAAACATCGTCAAATGTAATTCCCTGGCCAATTAACTTTCCCATTTTTTCCTCGCTTTCTATCTCTTTCGTAATCTAATTTATAGTTTTATACTATAACAAATTCTAAATTCTTTGTCAACAAACAAAGGATTATTGTCTGATAACAATAATCCTTTGTACATTCGATTTAGTCTTCTGTGATTGAAATTTTGGAACCGACTTTTAACTTAGGCATAGGATTTGCCTCAACACAGATGCTTCCCGGCAGCCCTGCCTCAGACGCTCCGCTGAATACTACAGTTAGATGTCCCAATGTTTCTAAATTTGACTGGGCAATTTCCCCTACAGCAGTAATTTTAAATTGAGCATCATCAATAACCAGTGTATTCCCTTTGCTGATCGTTCCGTCTATCTGGTTGACATCAATGAAATGACAGAAGTCTTTCAATGTGTCCGGAACATTCTCGCCGAACAGCACAAACATTCCTTCGTCATAAAAGGCATCAACCTGGTCTCCCAACTCATAGACAGACGTTTGAAAAATTGTTTTGCTCATATCCTGTCCTCCTGATTATCCTCTTAATTTTTTGTCGATCGCCGCTGCTGCTTTTTTGCCGGCACCCATAGCCAGTATGACAGTTGCCGCACCAGTGACTGTATCTCCTCCTGCATAAACTCCATCTTTGCTTGACTCCATTGTCTCTTCATTGACAATGATTCCGCCCCATTTTTGAACATCCAGTCCTGGGGTAGTCTGGCGGATCAATGGATTCGGGCTTTGACCGATGGCGATTACGACAGTATCAACATCAATGTCGTAATTGGATCCTTCAATCGGAACAGGAGATCTTCTTCCTGATGCATCAGGCTCACCTAATTCCTGTTTTACAATCTCCATCTTATCTACCCAGCCGTCTTCATTGGCTTTAATAGCAACCGGATTGTTTAAGAATTTGAAGATGATTCCTTCTTCTTTTGCATGGTGAAGTTCCTCCAGACGTGCCGGAGCCTCTTCCTCACTTCTTCTATAAACGATATAAACTTCATCCGCACCCAAGCGTTTTGCTGTTCTTGCTGCATCCATTGCCACGTTTCCTGCTCCCACAACCGCAACTTTCTTTCCGATCTTTACAGGAGTCGGATACTCTGGGAATTCATAACCCTTCATCAGGTTCACACGGGTTAAAAATTCGTTTGCAGAATAAACACCAAGGTAGTTTTCTCCTGGTATATTTAAGAATCTTGGAAGTCCTGCACCGCTTCCTACAAAAACTGCCTCATACCCCTGCTCCATCAGTTCATCGATGGTGACAGATCTTCCAACGATCACATTAGTCTCAATCTTAACTCCGAGATTCTCAACTGACTCTATTTCTTTTGCTACTAAGTCCTTCGGCAGACGGAATTCTGGGATGCCATAACTCAGTACTCCGCCCGGTTTGTGAAGTGCCTCAAAAACAGTAACCTCATATCCCTTTTTAATCAGTTCCCCGGCACAGGTGATACCAGCAGGTCCGCATCCGACCACTGCAACTTTTTTTCCATTTTTTTCGATGTTCACTTCCACCTGCTTTGCGTTTGCCATATGATAGTCTGCCACGAACCGTTCCATACGTCCGATTCCCACAGCCTCACCTTTGATTCCTCTGACACATTTCCCTTCGCACTGGTTTTCCTGAGGACATACACGGCCACAGATGGCAGGCAGGGCATTCTCACTTGTAATCACTTCATAAGCGCCTTCAAAGTCTCCAGCTGCTACCTTTTCAATGAACTCAGGAATCGGTACATTGACCGGACATCCGTTCACACAAGGTTTATTCTTACAGTTTAAGCAGCGGGTTGCCTCTTCCATAGCCATTTCTTTCGTATATCCCAAAGCAACTTCTTTAAAATTCTTATTCCGAACATTCGGATCCTGTTCCGGCATTGCTACTTTATTTGGACTCATATTTGCCATGACTACTTACCCCTCCCAATCTTGCATTCGTGTTCTTCTTCTCTAAACATTGTCTGACGTTTCATACACTCATCAAAGTTCACCTGGAATCCGTCAAAATCCGGTCCGTCTACGCAGGCGAACTTTGTCTCTCCGCCTACAGTGACGCGGCATCCGCCGCACATTCCGGTTCCATCAATCATGATAGGATTTAAGGACACCATGGTAGGAATATCGTGCTGTTTTGTAATGTTTACAACATTTTTCATCATGATCAACGGCCCGATCGCAATCACTTCATCATACTTGACGCCTTTTGCAATCTGATCTTCCAGTACATTGGTAACGAATCCCTTTGTCCCAAGGCTTCCGTCATCTGTAGCGATGAAAACATTTTCACAAAACTCTTCAAATTTTTCCTTTAAAATGACAAACTCTGCACTCTTGCCGCCAATTATGACATCAACTGGAACTCCCATATCGGCAAGCTTGCGCAGCTGAGGGTAAAGTGGTGCTGCACCGACTCCTCCTGCCACACCTAAAACTCTCTCTCTTTTATGTAACATGGATGGCTGTCCAAGCGGACCAACAAAATCGGCTACAAAATCTCCCTCTTTTTTCTTGCTCAATAATTCCGTAGAATAGCCGACAACCTGATAAATAATTGTGACAGTTTCTTTCTCTCTGTCATAGTCAGCGATGGTTAAAGGAACCCTCTCTCCATTTTCATCCACGCGGATAATGATGAACTGCCCTGGTTCACATTTCCTTGCTACAAACGGCGCGTGAATTTCCATCAATTCAACCAAGTTATTAAGTGTCTCTTTTTTTACTATTTTATACACCAAATACACCTCTTTCTGCATCTTTTAATATCTTTTTTATTATATCGTGAATCTGCACAATAGCAAAGCATTTTTTGCAAATTCTTAAAATACTCTTAATAAAAGCAAAAACCATCCCTTGTTTCGGCATAGCAAAGTGTTGAAATACATCTATGCAAACAGAACTTTTGTGTATTTAGGCCACAAAAAGAGAAGGTACTTGTGCCCTTCTCCTTACAATATCTTATTGAGTCTGTCACTGTGGTCGATCACGGTCTTTTTTAGAAGTTCTATATCTGTCTCAAGGACCTCCTGCCTTTTGATGACCATCTTGTATCTGGATGAATCTTCCCGGTTTTCAAACAAAACATTCAGTTTTGTACAGATCTCATTTTCCAAGATCATATGGATATCTGAGAAACCAGATTCCATTGCAGTTCTGAGTCCGGACACTTCCCCTTCGGTACGTTCCAGACGAGACGCTATAGAGTCTGTCTTCTCAGAAAGAAGATTTGTCTTTTCTGCAAGAATATCAGTCCGCTGAAGCAGCAGACTGTTTTGTTCACACAAAAGCTGTGTCGTTCTGTCTAATCTATCTGTTTTTTCTTCCAGAGAATCTGTTCTTTTCCTTAGCTGCTTAATATCGTGTTCCATTCTATCAGTTTTTTGATCCAGACGACAGATGCTCTGATTCATCTCATCGGTTTTTTCATTCAGGTTTTGGATATTCTGCTCCATCGCATCAGTCTTTTGATTCAGGTTCTGGATATCCCTCTCCATTACATCGGTCTTTTGATCCAATCTCTTAAGATCCTTGCTCAGAGTATCCGTTTTCTCTTCCAAGATATCAGTTTTTTTATCCAGTCTCTGAATATCCTGACTCAGCTTATCGGTCTTCTCATCCAGCCTCTGAATATCCTGTGTCAACCCGTCGGTCTTCTCATCCAGTCTCTGAATGTCCTGTGTCAACCCGTCGGTCTTCTCATCCAGTCTCTGAATGTCCTGTGTCAACCCGTCGGTCTTCTCATCCAGTCTCTGAATGTCCCGGCTCATCCCGTCAGTCTTTTCGTTCAGCTTCTGGACATCCTGTGTCAATCCGTCAGTCTTCTCATCTAGTTTCTGGATATCCTGTGTCAGTCCGTCAGTCTTCTCGTCCAGTCTCTGGATGTCCCGGCTCATCCCGTCGGTCTTTTCGTCCAACCTATGGATATCCTGCGTCAGTCCGTCAGTCTTCTCGTCCAGCCTCTGGATGTCCCGGCTCATCCCGTCGGTCTTTTCGTCCAACCTATGGATATCCTGTGTCAGTCCATCAGTCTTCTCATCCAGTCTCTGGATATTCTGTGTCAGTCCGTCAGTCTTCTCGTCCAGCCTCTGGATATCCTGTGTCAGTCCATCAGTCTTCTCGTCCAGCCCCTGGATGTCCCGGCCCAATCCGTCAGTTTTCTCGTTCAGCTTCTGAATGTCCTGACCCAGCACATCTGTTTTTTCTTCCAGTTTTTCTGTCTTAACAGTCAGCAGGTCAACCTTTCCCTCCACACGCTCCATTCTTCCGTCAAATGTAATCATACTGGAATTCATCTGCTGCATTAAATCATACATGTCTTTCATCATCTGTTCTTCAGGCAAAACATCACTTCCTTTCTTCTACAAATGTTATAAATTGTAAATATTATACTTCTTTTACTCTTTTATGTCCAGTCATTTGTACTAGAATACCTTTTTCATGTCATAAAAAAAAGAAGACTGACGTATTTATCAGTCTTCTTCCTATATCTGTATTCCTTTTACATCTTAATTCTATCCGTATGCGGATTACATCATACCCATTCCTGGTGCCCCTGCTCCAGCTGGCATTGCCGGCGCATCTTCTTTGATGTCAGCCACTACAGACTCTGTTGTCAATAAAGTAGACGCCACAGATGTTGCATTCTGTAATGCACTTCTTGTAACCTTAGCCGGATCAATGATACCCGCTTCGATCATGTCAACATATTTTCCGTTTAACGCATCAAAACCAAATCCGATTTCCTGTTCTTCCACTTTATTAATGATAACAGATCCTTCCAGACCAGCATTTGCAGCAATGTGGAATAACGGAGCCTGGAGCGCTTTCAAGATGATGTTTGCACCTGTCTTCTCGTCACCCTCTAATTCCTCAGCCATTGCTGCTACGTTTTTAGAAGCATGGATATATGCAGATCCACCGCCGAAGATAATACCTTCTTCAACTGCCGCTTTCGTTGCCGCAAGAGCATCTTCCAGACGAAGCTTGCTTTCCTTCATCTCTGTCTCTGTTGCCGCACCTACACGGATAACTGCAACTCCTCCGGATAATTTTGCAAGTCTTTCCTGTAATTTTTCTTTGTCAAATTCAGAAGTAGTTTCTTCAATCTGTCCTTTGATCTGTCCGATTCTTGCCTGGATTGCATCCTTGGATCCTTCTCCGTCAACGATGACTGTATTCTCTTTTTCAACTTTCACAGATTTCGCGCGTCCTAACTGGTCTATTGTGATCTCTTTCAGGTCTAATCCCACTTCCTCAGAAATCACTGTACCGCCTGTTAAGATTGCAATATCTTCTAACATAGCTTTTCTTCTGTCACCATATCCAGGTGCTTTCACAGCACAAACAGAGAATGTTCCGCGAAGTTTATTTACGATCAGGGTTGTCAATGCTTCCCCTTCGATATCTTCAGCGATGATCAGCAGTTTCTTTCCACTCTGCACGATCTGCTCTAAGATTGGGAGAATATCCTGGATGTTTGAAATCTTCTTATCAGTGATCAGGATGTATGGATCTTCCAGCTCAGCAACCATTTTTTCCATATCTGTTGAGAAGTAAGCAGATAAGTATCCGCGGTCAAACTGCATACCTTCTACTAAATCTAATTCTGTCTTCATTGTCTTAGATTCTTCGATGGTGATGACACCGTCATTCGATACTTTTTCCATAGCATCTGCTACTAACTCGCCAACTTCCTCATCACTTGCAGAAATTGCTGCAACTTTCGCGATCTGGTCCTTGCCATTTACTTTGCTGCTCATCTCAGCGATTGCTTCCACTGCAGCGTCTGTGGCTTTTTTCATTCCTTTTCTCAAAATGATCGGATTCGCACCTGCTGCCAGGTTCTTCATTCCTTCATTTACCATTGCCTGAGCTAATACAGTTGCTGTTGTAGTACCGTCACCCGCAACATCATTTGTCTTAGTTGCCACTTCTTTGACGATCTGAGCACCCATGTTCTCAAATGCATCTTCCAACTCAATTTCTTTTGCGATGGTAACACCGTCATTTGTGATCAAAGGAATACCAAAAGATTTGTCTAAGACAACATTTCTTCCCTTTGGTCCGATGGTAACTCTGACTGTATCTGCTAACTGGTTCACACCTGCTTCTAATGCTTTTCTTGCCTCAATACCGTATTTGATTTCTTTTGCCATGATTCGTCTCCTCCAAAAATCTTATTCTACAACTGCTAAAATATCGTTCTGTTTTACGATGATGTACTCATCATCTCCACATTTTACTTCAGTTCCCGCATATTTGGAATAGATGACTTTCTGTCCGTTTTCTACTTCCATTTTTACTTCATCCGTTCCAGGTCCTACTGCAACAACTTCCGCTTCCTGCGGTTTTTCCTGAGATGCTGTTGTCAACACGATTCCGGATTTTGTGGTAGTCTCTGCTTCTAACTGTTTCAGTACTACTCTGTCTCCTAATGGTTTTAAATTCATATCATTACCTCCTAAAATTCAGATGAAATTCTTTTGTCTTATTTACCCGATTATTGTTAGCACTCACTTAGCTCGAGTGCTAATCACAAAATATAGTATAACACCCTATCAAAAAAATGCAAGAGCTTTTTCGAAAAATTTTATCACTTTTCATCAACCAGCCGATAGAGGTCTCCAAACTCTTTCCGCGCCTGTTTTGTACACTGTCTGACGAAATCTGTCTTAGCTCTCGTATATGCATCTCTGTCGTGCTCAAACCGCTTTTGAAGTCCGATCTTCAATTTGCCATACTCCTCCGCAGCTCCTTTATGCCTCCTTAAATAGTCACGGAAATATAATTCATCCCAATCTCCGGGATACCGAACATGGAGATGGTAAACCCGTTTGGCAAATCCGTTTAATGTATACCCCTTCAGGAACGTCATGTGGGGTGGCGGATTCTTCGGCTGTTTTGTATAGATATAACCTTCCTTTTGTAGAACTGAGGCCAAATGTTCTAAATTATATCCCTCTTTAATCTCCAATAAAATATCAATCGTTGGCTTTGCCAATAGTCCCTCGACCGCGGTGCTGCCGATGTGGCTGATCCGGGCCACGTGTTCCTTTCCGATTATGTGGAGCAAAAGCTTCCTTTCATTTTCATACATCTGTTTCCATTCCTTTTTATGCCCGGTTAAAATGATAGGAAAGAGTATCCAAAGTTCTTCGTTGGACATTTCCGTAAGCTTTTTCATGATTTCCCCTTTCTTTATTGTTCCCAAAACACAAAAAGATAAGCCGTCGTAAAACAGCTTATCTTTCTCTTATTTTGGCTGATAGGAACTTTTCATGGAGACAATCCGGTTAAATACCATATGCTCCGGTGTAGTATCCTTTGTATCAAGACAGAAGTATCCCTGCCTTACAAACTGAAAACTATCGCCGGGAGCGGCCTCTAAAAGACATGGTTCCACATAGCAATCCGTGAGTATCTTAAGAGAATCCGGATTCAGGTTGATCGATCCGTCCTCATTATAGACACCTTTTTCCTCATCCACGATATTTTCGTATAACCGGACTTCCGCCTTCTTGGCAAACGGCACTGCCACCCAATGTATGGTGCCCTTAACCTTTCTTCCATCTGGACTGTTTCCTCCTCTGGATTCAGGATCATAAGTGCAGTGAACTTCGGTCACATTACCATCTTCATCAGTTACGTAATCCGTGCAGGTCACGAAATATCCATTCATCAGACGCACTTCATTGCCCGGATATAAGCGGAAGTACTTCTTCGGACGCTCAATCTTAAAGTCATCCCTTTCAATATAAAGTTCCCTGCAGAACGGAACCTTTCTCACTCCCATCTCTTCATTTTCCTGATTGTTTTTCACTTCCATATACTCTACCTGGTCTTCTGGATAATTTGTAATGACCAGTTTGACTGGATCCAGGATAGCTGAAACCCTTGGCTTTTTCAGTTTCAGATCATCTCTGATACAGTACTCAAGCATGGCGTAATCTACAGAACTGTGACTCTTGGCCACGCCGACCAGTTCCATGAATCTGCGGATAGACTCTGGAGTATAACCGCGGCGTCTTAATGCGGATAATGTCACCAGTCTCGGATCATCCCATCCGTCCACGATTCCCTCATCTACTAACTTCTTAATATAACGCTTTCCTGTCACCACATTGGTCAGATAAAGCTTTGCAAATTCAATCTGTTTCGGAGGATGCTCAAATTCACACTCCTGTACGACCCAGTCATATAACGGCCTGTGATCCTCAAACTCCAGGGTACAGATGGAATGAGTCACACCTTCAAAGGCATCCTCTAGAGGATGGGCAAAATCATACATAGGATAAATACACCAATCCCCGCCAGTGTTGTGATGCTCCATTCTGGCAATACGGTAAAGGATTGGATCCCTCATGTTCATATTGCCGGAAGTCATATCAATCTTAGCGCGGAGCACCTTGCTTCCGTCTTCAAACTCCCCGTTTTTCATCGCCCGGAATAACACAAGATTTTCTTCCGGAGTACGGTCTCTGTATGGGCTGTTTTTTCCCGGCTCCGTCAAAGTCCCTCTGTATTCCCTTATCTCCTCTGGTGTCAGATCACACACATAGGCCTTTCCTTTTTTGATCAAAAACTCTGCGCATTCATACATCCTGTCAAAATAGCTGGATGCAAAATAAATATTCTGGTCATAGTCTGCTCCGAGCCATTCCACATCCTCTTTGATTGATTCCACATATTCTGTCTTTTCCTTTGTGGGGTTTGTATCATCAAAACGGAAATGAAAATCCCCTCCGTACTCCTTGGCCAGACCATAGTTTAAAAGAATCGACTTGGCATGTCCGATATGCAGGTAACCGTTTGGCTCCGGTGGAAACCTGGTTACAATTTTTTCGTATTTCCCTTCTTTCAGATCCTCTTCAATGATCTGCTCAATAAAATTTTTTGAGATGACCTCTTCCATTGTGTCTCCATTCCTCCATACTTTTCATTATTCTTTAATAATATAAGACATAATTTAAATACAATCAAGGGCTTCCCTTACATTTGCCACACCCAGAAGCCGCATCTTTGTCTTGATCTTTAAGCTGTCCACATTTGCCTTGGGCAGAATACAGGTTTTAAATCCAAGCTTCTCTGCCTCCTTGATCCTCTGGTCACCCTGGGATACTCTCCTGATCTCTCCCACAAGACCCACCTCGCCGAAAATGATCGTGTCCTCAGGCAAAGGCAGATTTTTATAGCTGGATGCAATGGCTAAAATGATCCCTAGGTCGATGGCTGGCTCCCCGAGCCTCATACCCCCGGCCAGGTTTACATAGGCGTCACAGCCGCCCAGCTGCAGGCCGACCCTCTTTTCCAAGACTGCCATGAGAAGATTGACCCTGTTGTAGTCGATCCCCACGGCAGTCCTCCTGGGCATCTGGAAGCTGGTTGGGGAGATCAGTGCCTGGATCTCAATGAGAATCGGCCTGGTTCCCTCCAGTGAACATACCACCACAGAACCTGAGGCATCCACAGGACGGCCATTTAACATCATCTTGGATGGATTTTCCACCTCCACAAGACCGTTTCCGCACATCTCAAACACTCCGATCTCATTTGTGGAGCCAAAACGGTTTTTTACGCCCCTCAGGATCCGGTATGCCGCTTCTCTCTCTCCTTCAAAATAAAGGACCGTATCCACCATATGCTCCAGTGTCCTCGGCCCTGCCACAACGCCTTCCTTTGTCACATGTCCCACAATAAAGACAGCGATATTTTCTTCCTTGGCGATGCGCATCATCTGCGCGGTCACTTCCCTAACCTGAGAAACACTACCCGCCGCAGCGGTGAGTTCTTCACTGTACATGGTCTGGATAGAGTCGATTACCACAAATTCCGGCCGGACCTTCCGAACCGACTCCAAGATCTCTTCTAAATTTGTCTCACAAAACAGGAGAAGCTCATCTTCAAATGTTCCAATCCTCTCAGCGCGCATCTTGATCTGGTGAGCCGACTCTTCACCGGAAACATACAGAACCTTTCGTTTCGCATTGACTAAATTCCTGCAGACCTGGAGAAGCAGAGTGGATTTACCAATTCCCGGATCTCCGCCCACCAGCGAAAGGGAACCGGTCACAATGCCTCCTCCAAGGACTCTGTCCAGCTCACCGATGCCTGTGGGAATCCGCTCCTCGCTCTTTATAGAAACCTCGGACATACTCATAGGAGAGGCAGAAGCCCGCCTGGGCTTTGCCCCTCCCTTTTTTGTCACTGACTGCTTTTCTTCTACAAAGGTGTTCCATGATTTGCAGGCCGGACACTGTCCCATCCACTTGGACGATTCATGTCCGCACTCGCTGCAGAAAAATACGGTTTTTGCCTTTGCCATATCAGTTCCTGCTCCCTACTGTTTCTTCACACGGACCATAGCGGTCATGCCTGGATTCAACTCAACACTCAGGATCAGCTTTCCTCCGAGGTTTGCCTTCATGGTTCCTACGTTGGTATTGTCTATATACACGCGGTACTCTTGTTCAGGCTCCACTTCCAGGGTTACCTGTACATCCTCTGATGCCTCGATCTCAAATGCCACTCCATCTGTTGTTGCAGCAAAATTATGGACTGCGGATCCCGGTACAGATTCAAAGATCAGCTGTCCGTTCTTATCCAGCTTCGTCATTGTCTTGAAGGTCTTGACTTTGTACATATCCCCTTCAAATTCAATCTTGTCCTTTTTGGCTTTCGTATCTAATGTGTAATCTCCGAAGCTTAATGTCCCATTTTCTTCGCTGCGAAACAACTCTGTTACCACTGACATGTTCTTATCCTCCTATTAAATCTGCATTTGTTATTTTATTATATAATATTTCATACTTATTTACTAGCATCCTTTATCGAAAAAGTAAGGTTTTTGTCTTTTGCTCCGATCGTCAGCACAGCCCCATCATTAAGCTCCCCATTTAAAATTTTATCCGCCAGAACATCTTCAATCTCACTGGTGATCACACGGCGCAGAGGCCTTGCTCCATAGGTCTCGCTGTAGCCCTTGTCTGCCAGTAGTGCAATGGCTGCAGGAGTGATCTTCAAGGAAACCTGATGATTCTTCATAAGCTGCTCTTTTACATTTTTTAAAAACAGCTTGGTGATCTCCTTTAATTCTTCTTTTGTAAGCATGGTAAATACAATGGTCCCGTCAATTCGATTCAAGAATTCAGGTTTAAATATCTGACGTACCTCTTCCATCACTCCCTGGGTCATCTTCTCGTGGTTTTTCTCCTTGTCAGAGGTCCTCACAAACCCAAGCTGTTTAGGCGAAATGATCCTGGATGCCCCAGCATTGGAAGTCATGATGAGAACGGTATTTTTAAAATCCACCTTTCTGCCGTTGGAATCTGTAATATGCCCGTCATCCAGCACCTGGAGAAGAATGTTAAATACATCCGGATGCGCTTTCTCGATCTCATCCAGAAGAATGACGGAGTAAGGATGTCTCCGGACCTGCTCACTGAGCTGACCGCCCTCCCCGAATCCCACATATCCAGGAGGTGAGCCGATGATCTTCGACACGCTGTGTTTTTCCATATATTCCGACATATCCACACGGATCAGGTCCTCTTCCCTTCCGAACATAGCTCTGGCAAGGCTTTTGGAAAGCTCCGTCTTACCCACGCCGGTAGGCCCTAGAAACAGAAAGGAGCCAATGGGGCGTTTTGGATCCTTTAACCCAACCCTGCTGCGCTTTATGGCTTTTGCCACAGCCTCCACGGCCTTATCCTGTCCGATGACCTGCTTGTGCAGAGTCTTTTCCAGATTCTTGAGCCTCTCCATCTCTCCCTGTTTGAGCTGGTTTACCGGAATCTTTGTCCATAGAGAAATAATCTCTTCCACATCTTCCTTTTCGATAACCGGTACTTTTTTCTGCTGGCTTTCCATCCTTCGGCCCTTTTTATCCAAGCTTTTCTGAAGTACCTCTTTTTGTGCCTTCAGCTCCCGGGCCTCAACGATCTTGCCCCTGCTGATATATGTCTCCATCTCTCTTACGAGATACTTAAGCTTTTCCTGTTCCTCTTTCATGTCAGCGGGCACTTTCAGAGCCTTCATCCTCTTCTTGGCACAGGCCTCATCCAAAACGTCGATGGCCTTGTCGGGCAGGAACCGGTCATTGACATACCGGCAGGAGAGATCTACCGCATAGGCTGTGACCTCTTCAGGGATTAGAACTCTGTGGTGGGACTCAAACTTATATTTCAGTCCGTCAAGAATCTTTATTGCTTCTTCCGACGAAGGCTCCTCCACCAAAATAGACTGGAATCTTCGAACCAATGCTGCATCCTTCTCAAAATACTTTGTATACTCTTCACTGGTAGTGGCGCCGATTAACTGAAAATCCCCTCGGGCCAGAGACGGCTTTAAAATATTGGATGCATCCATGGCTCCCTCAGAGCCGCCGGCTCCGACCATGGTGTGTATCTCATCAATAAAAAGGATCACAGAAGAATCCTCCGTCACTTCTGAGATAATCTGCTTCATGCGTTCCTCAAATTCACCCCGGTACTTGGTCCCTGCGATGACTCTTGTCAGGTCTAGGGAAAGCACTCTTTTATCTCTCAGATTCAGTGGCACGTTCCCCTCTGCGATCCGGGCGGCCAGTCCCTCCACGATAGCGGTCTTTCCAACTCCTGGGTCTCCGATCAGACAAGGATTATTTTTGGATCTTCTGCAGAGCACCTGCATCAGACGTTCCATCTCATCTTCTCTTCCGATCATAGGATCCAGTTCGTCATCTTTTGCCTTCTGGGTCAAATCTGTGCTGAACTTTTCCAATATGTTCTCTCCGGACCCGTCCTCTGTAAAATAATCGTCCGCTGTATTATTGGAAAACTCGTTCTTGGCAGACTTATAGTCAATCCCCATGGTAACCAAAGTGTCAATAAAAATAGCATCTACCTGGATCTTTTTCTGTCCCATGATCTGAACCGCTTCATTTTCACCATCTTTTAAGATAGCTAACAGCACATGTTCGGTTCCGACGACATCACTTCCGTATTTGACAGCCATCTGGCCGGCAAGGCTCAGGATCTCCTCTGCCCTGGGTGTGAAACTTTTTATTTTTGTCCGTCTTTTTTTCTCCATATCCCGCTCTTTTAAAGCTTCCGAAAATAGTTCATCCGATACTCCGTGCATTCTGAGGATCTCACATGCTAAAGAACCTTTCATCTTTAAAAGTCCCATTAAAAGAAACAGTGTTTCTATATTCTCTGCCCCAAGCCTTGCGGATATCTTTCCCGCCTCCTCCAGTGCATGGCTTAAATATCTGGTAAGTGGTAATTTCCTCATTCTGTCCTCCTAACTCTTGTCAAGCTGCCGGTAAACGTGGTCCACCAGCTGATATAATTCTTCTCTTGTCACGCCCTTACAGATGGCCTGGGCCACCAAAAGCTGCAGGCTTTCCTCCAATTCATCCAGCTGTTTGGCCTTCTCATTGGCATCCACGCTTACAACGGCGCCTTTTCTTCTGTCCAGCTTTAAGTAGCCTTCTTCCCTCAATATAGCATATGCTTTATTTACCGTATGCATGTTTACTCCTAAGATCTGTGCCAGCTGACGCACCGACGGCAGGGACTCGCCATCCTGGATATCGGAACATGCAATACCGACGATGATCTGGTTTCTCAATTGAATATAAATGGCCTGATCGCTGTTAAAATCTACTTCAAGCAGCATTTTCATCCCTTCCTTCTTTCCTATCTTTTGTTATACTTAGACTATAATAAATAGCACGGATTGTCAATGTCAAAAAATAGAGAAGCAGGACAGAGAATGTACCTCTGTCCTGCTTCTGTCACATGACCTTTCCTAAGCCTCGTCAATGGCCTTTCCAATGTCATTTCTTTTGTATTTATTTGCAAAATCGACCCAGTCTGTCGCCCCGTATGCATTCTTACGAGCTTCTTTCAGATCACTGCCCTTTGCCACTACTCCGAGCACACGGCCTCCGTTTGTAACGATCTTGTCTCCGTCAAACTTTGTACCCGCATGGAATACATAGTAGCCGTCCTTTTCCTTGAACGTGTCAAGCCCCGTGATCTCAAAACCTTTCTCGTACTTTTCAGGATATCCGTCGGATGCCAGTACCACACAGACTGCCGCATTGTCCTCAAATTCCAGAGTGATATCGGATAGCTTACCGTCGATACATGCTTCCATTACGTCAATGATATCGTTTTTCATCCGGGGAAGGACAACCTGCGCTTCCGGATCTCCAAACCGTGCATTGTATTCCAGCACCTTCGGCCCGTCCTCCGTGAGCATAAGACCGGTAAACAAAATGCCGGTAAATGGGCGTCCTTCTGCTGCCATGGCATCCATGGTCGGCTGATAGACATACTTTTCACAGAATTCTTCCACTTCCTTCGTATAGAACGGACTTGGGGAGAAGGTTCCCATACCGCCAGTGTTGAGCCCCTGGTCTCCATCCTTGGCACGCTTATGGTCCTGTGCAGAAGTCATACATCTGATCGTCTTTCCGTCACAGAAGGCAAGAACAGATACTTCCCGTCCGGTCATAAATTCTTCAATGACGATCTCATTGCCGGCGTCTCCGAACTGCTTGTCCAGCATTAACGTTTTAACACCCGCCTTCGCCTCCTCCAGTGTGCTGCAGATCAAGACCCCTTTGCCAAGTGCCAGTCCGTCCGCTTTCAGGACGATCGGCATCTTCACGGTCTCCAGATAAGCAAGTGCCTTTTCAGGATCCGTGAAATTTTCATAGGCTGCTGTGGGGATATTATATTTTTTCATGAGATCCTTGGAAAATGCCTTAGATCCTTCGATGACTGCCGCGTTCTTGCGCGGTCCGAACACTCTGAGCCCTTCAGCCTCAAATGCGTCCACGACCCCTCCCACAAGCGGATCATCCATTCCGATGATGGTAAGATCAATCTCTCTTTCCTTAGCAAATGCCACCAGTTTATCAAACTCCATAGCTCCGATGTCCACGCACTCTGCATACTCCGCAATCCCTGCATTTCCCGGGGCACAGTAAATCTTATCAGCCTTCGGGCTTTTTGACGCTGCCCAGGCAATGGCATGTTCTCTTCCGCCACTTCCAACAATCAGTATCTTCATCCTTTTATCCTTCCTTTTACTTCTCGATCTTTACATGTCCTTTGGAAACTGTGACTCTGCCCTCCGCGATTAAGTTGATGACCTCCGGCAGAATCACCCACTCTGCCTGTTCCATGATACGCCTCTGGAGAGTCTCCGGTGAATCGTCTTCTTTGACCTCCACTGCTTTCTGCATGATAATCGGCCCAGTATCCGTCCCTTCATCCACAAAATGAACGGTAGCTCCAGAAATCTTTACACCTCTTAGCAGAGCCTGTTCGTGTACCTTCAGCCCGTAACAGCCCTTGCCGCAGAAAGATGGAATCAGAGACGGATGGATATTAATCATCCTGTTCTCAAATCTGCGTATGATCTTGTCAGGTATCACAACCAGGCATCCTGCCAGTACCACCAGATCAATCTCTCTGCCAACCAGCTCCTGATAGAGTGCTTCATTAAATAAGTCTCTGGTCTCAAAATCCTTCGGAGAAAGTCCCACAGCCTCGATTCCATGAATCTTGGCGCGCTCAAGAGCATACGCCTTTTTATTGTTGCTGATCACTACATCTATACGGGCATTGGAAATCCGGCCCTCCTCTATAGCATCAATGACAGCCTGTAAATTGGTACCTCCTCCGGACACTAATACTGCAACCTTTAGCATACTGTAACACCTTTGTCACCGGCCTTAATCTCACCGACTACAAACGCAGTTTCACCTGCACGTCCCAGAGCTTCCAGTGTATCATTCACATTCTTTTCATCTACGGCTACCATCATGCCGATTCCCATGTTGTATGTATTATACATCATTTTCTCATCGATCTCCCCGGTCTTCTGGAGCAGTTTAAAGACCGCAGGTACTTCATAAGCATCCTTGTGCACGACCGCATGCGCCCCGTCCGGAAGCATCCGAGGAATATTCTCATAAAAGCCACCTCCGGTGATATGGCTGCATCCCTTGATCTCCACACCGGCCTCTTTGATGGACTTTAATGCTTTTACATAAATCTTGGTAGGTGCTAACAGCGCTTCCCCGAGTGTTGTACCAAGTTCCTCATAGTAGGTCTCCAGAGATTCTTTGGTCATATCAAAAACGTTTCGCACAAGAGAATATCCATTGCTGTGGATACCTGATGATGCAATACCGATCAACACGTCACCTTCTTTGATCTCTTTTCCAGTGATCAGATCCTTCTCATCCACAATACCGACAGCAAAACCTGCCAGGTCGTATTCGTCTTCCGGATAAAATCCAGGCATCTCCGCTGTCTCACCACCGATCAATGCGGCATCTGACTGTTTGCATCCCTCTGCCACACCACTGACAATGGTAGCGATTTTTTCCGGGAAGTTTTTGCCGCATGCAATATAGTCTAAGAAGTAAAGAGGCTCTCCGCCCGCACATGCAATATCGTTCACACACATAGCCACACAGTCGATACCGATCGTGTCATGCTTATCCATGATAAATGCAAGCTTTAACTTTGTCCCAACACCGTCGGTACCTGAAACAAGAGTAGGATTTTCCATATCCTTAAACTTCTTTAATGAAAAAGCTCCGGAGAATCCTCCGATGTTTGTCAAAACTTCCTCTCTCATGGTTGCCTGTACGTGCTTTTTCATAAGTTCTACCGACTGGTAACCTGCTTCAATATCCACTCCTGCTTTTTTATAATCCATTTTCATCCTCCTAAATATGTGTACCCAAAGGGCACACCCTCTTTATTTTCCAAAATAAGCATCGATGCCGTCTGCGATTCCTTCCGCCATCTTTTTCTGAAAAGAATCCTTCTGCATCTTTTTATCTTCTTTTTTGTTTGTCATAAAACCCATTTCGATCAGTGTGACTGGAATTTTACTCCAGTTCGTACCCGTCAGGTCATCCCGTCCAGATAATCCACGGTTTTTGATTCCTGTAACTGCACAATACTTTTTGATCACAGCCTTTGAAAGCTTTTTGCTGCGTTTACTAATCTTTTTTACATATGCATTTTTCTTAGTCGGGTACAAGACTGAAGCTCCGCGTACTCCTTTGCCTGCAGCGTCCGCATGAAGACGGATACAGACAGAAGCTCCACTTTTATTGGCCAGCTGTGCCCTTTTCTTATTGCTGATGTTGACGTTTTGCTTCTTTCTGACCATATAAACCTTATAGCCTCTTTTTTTCAGTTCCTTCTCCAATTTTTTTGCCACACTGAGTGTGAGCTTTGATTCCGGAACTTTTGTTGCCGCACCCTGAGTACCGGATGCAACTCTGGCTTTCTTTCTCTTTGCCCCCGGACCGATGGGTTCTTTTCTACTGTCACCCTTTTTCTGATGGCCTGCATCGATGGACACCGTGATCCGGCGATCCCCAGCCAGGGCGCTCTGACTGGCTGTCAAAGACCGCACCGCTCCAGCGCAAACAGCCGTACATAACAGTACGGCTGCAAGTCTTTTCTTATTCATACTTCTTATAGCCAACCTCATCAAGCTTCTGGGCTTTTTTCACTACAGAATCTTTCATAGTCTCTCTGTAATCCTTTAATTTTTGAAGAAGTTCTGCATCAGAGGAAGCCAGGATCTGTGCTGCAAGGATTCCTGCGTTCTGTCCTCCGTTAATGGCAACGGATGCAACCGGGACTCCGGACGGCATCTGGACAATAGAGTAAAGAGAATCCACTCCTCCGAGATCTGAGGTTTTCATCGGGATCCCAATGACCGGCATCGGAAACAGTGCCGCGCACATCCCTGGAAGGTGTGCCGCTTTTCCTGCACCTGCGATAATGACTTTGACTCCTCTATCCTCAGCTCCTTTTGCCCACTCAAAGAAAATATCCGGTTCTCTGTGCGCAGAAATAATGGTCATCTCAAAATCAATTCCCATCTCCTCTAAAAAGTCTGCCGCCTTGCTCATAACCGGCATATCGGAATCACTGCCCATAACGATTGCTACTTTTGCCATAATCTTATCTCCTTTGTCATAATTCGATTTGTTTTTCTTCTATTCTACCCACTGGATCCGGTCACGTCAATGGTTCGTTCAGGATTTCCGTACCTGGGAGCACAAATTTCCCGCTTTCGATCAAATGTGTTTCCATCCCTCCAAGTCCGATCACGCAGATAGAATCCAGTTCCTCATAGGGAATGGTGATGTCTGTATGACAATTAAAATAATCTCCCTTTCTGGACCACTCATTGCTTTTTGCAACGATTTCTTTTCCATCCGGGTTATGCAATTCAGTGGCCTCACTGTGGCTGTAGCAGGTATCTCCCACTGCGAAATGCGGCCCCATCTTTTCTACAATCAGGATCGGCAGCTGATAAAGGATTCCGTACTTCTGAGCCATGGCATAGGCTGTGGTGTTGGTCCCCACCGCAAATTCTCCCATCGGAAGAGTCTCTCTGTTATAAAGAAGATTCTGTTTAATATAAGCCTGATTCTCCTCCTCAGATTCAAAATTCCTGCAGGAATATTCACTGATCATACCATCCTTGAACACCAGCTTAAGGTCAATAAATTTTAAATCTCTCAGATAAACTTCACTTACATGAAGCACTCCATTTGTCCCCTTAAGTTTCGGAGACGTAAACACTTCTCCTACTGGAATGTTCACGTCCGCCAGACAGTTTTCAAAATTCGTCTCCCTGTCCGGATGATCCAGCTCATGGAGCGCTACATACAGATCTGTTTCGTTGTCTTTTGCCCCTTTGATGTGGACTTCCACACCCTGGTCCAAGGCATCGATCAGATACTGCTGGATCTTTTTATATTTTTCTTTGTTCAGTGTATTGACCTTCACTACCTCTTCAAAGATCTCCTCAAACTTTTCGCCAATCTCAGGAATGGGATAGGCGATGATCGTAAAACTCCTCTCCTCAGGCTTCATATATTCATTGGCGATCTTGCTGGACTCGTTCTGGAATTCCACAGACAGTTTTTCCTGCTTTTCGGACAGCCTCAAACTTGCCTCCTTGTTCTCCGGCGTAAACGGCAGCTCACCGAAGGTCTCCATGCAGGCTGGGCCGGCAAATGCAGCCGCCTCTTCTTTCAGCTTTTCATAGGCATTTCTGTAGCATTCCAGCTTATGTCTCATAAACGCATTGTTAAAATACAGAGCCTGGTCAAATCTATGGTCGTATTCAAACTGGGGATTTGGACTTGTGGAGATATATCCGACTTTGGACATCCCCCTTGTAATCACTCCTGTGGTACCCCGGTACAAAATAGGTGTTAACCCAATCTCTTGAAACTGCCGGACAGCTTCCCGGATTACAGGTTCAAATCCCAAGTGATACCTGATATTGACAGTGGCCTTTTGGGTCATATCGATGTTGTTGATGATAAAACCATCGTGAAAACCATCCACATAAGTTTTGGCAATGGCCTGTATCCTTTCTTTTGGAAAGCTATTTAAAAATGAAAGCATCCGGATCTCATTTTCCGAAATATATTCCCCGTAGCGGTAGAGTACATCCGGATCAGACAGATCCTCCTTCATGACAATATCCGATGCAAAATGAAAGGAAGGATCCAGCTGTTCTCTGACACGGTAAGCGCAGATCTCCTGGCTATAATCTCTCATATGGTCAAAGATGATCTGTTTTGCGGTCTTTCTTAGCGGATTCCCATCCTGGAACAGCTGATAGATCTCTAAGAACAATTCGCTTAAGATTGTCAGTTCAAAAAGCCGCTCTTCCACAGCATAAATCAGACAGCCATGAATCTCTGCATATAAAAAACACAGGATATCACCGAATTCTTCTCCCAGGACAGCCTGTGCATATTCAGGATTCCCATAGCAGACATGATAGCGGGATGGAAATACATCCTCATACCATCTCTGGTTCCACGTTTTCATCCGGCAAAGCGGCCTGTCTTTTTCCTCAAATACCTCGTTGGCAAATAAAAGCCTCTCCGCCATCTTTTTAAAATAGGCCAAAAAAGGCTCTTTCACAGAATCTTCCTGTAAAATAGCCTTCAGCCTTTCCTGATTTAAATCATGGCGTTCCATTAATAATTCATCCACGTTATAAGCTCCTTTTAATATTTCCGTTTTTTATATTTTTCTCAAAAACTTCCTGAATATACGCCCAAAGTACATCGGATCCCTGGCTGGTATACTCGTTTTTGCTCATAATCTGGTCGATGCAGACATCATGCTCTCTCCAGGCCCTTCCATCTGTGGCATCATTTAAAAGGATCGGCTGAATCCGGTCCAAGGTGTTTGCAAACTTGGATTCTGGTGTCTTTCGTTCCTCAAACTCTCTCCAAAGTCCAAACAGTTCTTCTGCCTGATCTTCGGGGAGGATATGGAAGATCCTCTCGGCCGCCTTCTGCTCTCTGGCAGCTTTTGTGCCGTTACCTGCCTCATCATAAAGATAGGTATCCCCCGCATCGATCTCCACCAGATCATGGATCAGGACCATCTTGATCACCTGCAGCACATCCACCGGTTCTTTTGAATATTCCGATAGAAAGACTGCCATCAATGCAAGATGCCAGGAATGTTCCGCATCGTTTTCTTTTCTTTCCCCGTTTGTCAGATGTGTCTGGCGGATGATATCCTTAAGCCTGTCCACCTCTATGATAAACTCCATCTGTTTCTGTAATCGTTCCATACTCCCTCCTATATCAGCCCGATCAGAAATATAGCCGTGGAAAACAGAAGAACTGCTCCGTTGGTAATACTTCCAACCACCTTCCAAATTCTCATGGACGCTGTGTCGTGATAACTCCTGACCGCAAGCATCATTCCAAAGACAGAGATGCCAAACAGCACCCAAGCAGCTGCGCCGATCAGGATTCCTCCATTGCCGGCAGCCTGAAATGAAAATCCAACTAAAATAAGATATCCGAAGATTCCTATGGCCCCCAGAATACTGGAAACTGCTGACTCTCTGGATACAACATGATCCGACGGACGGTAGGCCTGACGCTTCTTTTTATTCACCCGCATGTTATCTCCTCCGGTATATCGTGACGGAAATCTTATACCCAAAGGTATAAATAATATAACCGATCAATCCGCCTACTGTGTTTAATAGTAAATCATCCACATCAAAAACCCCAACTTTAAAAATAAATTGGCAGCTTTCGATGAGAAAACTGAATAAAAATGTTCCCACTACAACTTTGATAAAGCCGCGCTTTTTCTCCGTCATGGCAGGAAGCAGAAATCCAAACGGGCTGAATGCAAATACATTGCCCACCAGATTTGTAATAAAAGCCTCCGGCGTCAGCAGGGAACGATACATCCAAAAACGTTTGATCTCTTTGAATAAAACTAAATTCACATGGGATGTCTCATATCCTGTCTCTCTGCCGTAACGCTCACTCAACAGCACAAAATAAAAAATCAAAATGATATACAAATAAAATAAAATCCGGCAGCCGAATCTGGCTGCCTTTTTCTTTTTTCTAGTCACAAATAAGCCCTTCTTTATTGAACGCCATACTGTTCATAGTATGCGTCAATAGATGCCTTTAATGTATCATCAATAATAACTTTTCCTTTGTATGGTTTATTGTACAGGTGTTCCACAACTTCCTGCATGGTCACAATGGCTGTAGTCTCCAGCCCGTAATTTTCGCGGATCTCCTCCAGAGCGCTTTTTGTGCCCTGCCCCCGCTCCATGCGGTCCACAGAAACTACCAGACCCAACACATCTACGTCTCCCTGTGCCTTTACGATAGGAAGTGTCTCCTGAATGGAAGTTCCGGCCGTTGTCACATCCTCAATGATGACCACCTTGTCTCCGTCCTCGATCGGGCTTCCTAACAGAATTCCTGTATCTCCGTGATCTTTCACTTCCTTCCGGTTGGCACAGTATTTGATATCCTTGCCGTAATCCTCAGAAATGGCGATGGCGGCAGCTACGCTTAATGGGATTCCCTTATACGCCGGTCCGAACAAGACATCAAAATCAAACCCAAATTTGGCTTCGATGGCCTTGGCATAATACACACCCAGCTTCTTTAACTGTGCTCCGGTCCTGTAAAATCCTGTATTTACAAAAAACGGTGTGTTTCTTCCACTTTTTGTCACGAAGTCTCCGAATTTTAATACATTGCAGTCGATCATAAATTCAATAAACTCTTTTTTATACTGTTCCATTATGTTCCTCCTTTTGCTCAGCCTTCTGATATTCTCTATAATAAAACTCTATCACATCTTTTCTCGTGACAATCCCGATGAACCGCTGCTCATCATCGATGACCGGCACAAAATTCTGGTCTTTGATCACATCCACCAGATCGTCCATGTCTGTATTGACTGTCACCGGGCGGTTATCCCGTCTCCGTTCCATATCTCTTAAAAAAATGAGCTCTGCCTTTTCAAGGTCAAATCTGGCCTCGTCCATCATCGCCCAGAGAAGATCCCCCTCTGTCACTGTCCCCACATACCTGCCGTCTGAAGTTAAGACCGGAACCGCAGAATATCCGTGGTATTTCATCTTCTCCAGCGCCTGTCTCAGCGTATAGTCTTCCGGCAGATAAGAAACATTCTCTTTTGGCGTCAAGAAAAACAATATGTTCATGCTGACCTCACTTCCGTTTTCTTTTGTTTTTACTTTACACATCCGATCAGTTCTTTGATGTCCTCAATCCCGTGATCCTCCATGTAAGTCCTGATCCCGTCAATCACCTTGACTGTAGCACAGGGATCCGTAAAGTTGGCTGTCCCGACAGCCACTGCGGTGGCTCCGGCCATGATAAATTCCAGGGCATCCTCCGCGTTCATGATTCCTCCCATACCGATCACCGGAATCTTTACTGTACTGCATACTTCGTATACCATCCGCACAGCCACCGGCTTGATCGCCGGTCCAGAGAGTCCTCCGGTTTTGTTGGCCAGCAGAAAATCTCTCTTTTCAATATCAATCTTCATGCCTGTGAGCGTATTGATCAGAGAAAGAGCATCACTGCCCGCTGCCTCCGCTGCCTTTGCCATCTCTTTGATGTCCGTCACGTTGGGACTCAGTTTCATGATAATCGGCTGTTTTGCTTTTTCCTTTACCGCTTTTGTAATCTCATACAATGCCTTCGGATCCTGTCCGAACGCAATGCCTCCCTCTTTTACATTGGGGCAGGACACATTGATCTCTAAAAGGTCCGCCGGCTGATCAGAGAGCCGTTCCACCACCTCCAGATAATCCTCCGTTGTCTTTCCGCAGACGTTGACGATCACTGTGGCTCCCGCTTTCTTTAAAAACGGCAGATCCCTCTCGATCATTACATCCACACCCGGATTCTGAAGCCCTACTGCATTGAGCATGCCTCCGTAGGTCTCTGCCACTCTTGGGGTGGGATTACCTGGCCATGGAACATTGGCAACCCCTTTTGTGGTCACCGCTCCAAGGCTGGACAACTCAACAAATTCACTGTATTCTTCTCCGGAGCCAAACGTCCCGGAACCTGTTGTCACCGGATTCTTTAAGGAAACTCCTGCGATCTCCACTGCCAGATTCATCAGATCTCCACCTCCTCTGCATCAAATACCGGTCCGTCTTTGCAGACACGTTTATTGTGGACATGGGTATGTCCATCTACTTCCTTGGAATTGCAGACACAGGCAAGACATGCTCCAATCCCGCATGCCATTCTCTCCTCCAGGGAAATCTGGGCCTCTAATCCCTTTTCCTGTGCATATGCCTTCACACCCCTTAGCATAGGAGTAGGTCCGCAGGCATAAATCACTGCCCCTTCGACTGCCTGTTCTCTGACAGCGTCAATGACATTACCCTTTGTTCCCACGGAACCGTCTTCTGTGGAAACATATACACTGCCGTACGGCTCAAATTCATCTTTCAGAAAAGTATCATGATCCCGGTAGCCGAGCACAATACTTTTATCACATTGAAGCTGCTTTGCAAGCTCCAGCATCGGAGGAATCCCAATGCCGCCCCCAATCAAGATCGCTTTCTCTTTTTTCTTCGTAAATCCATTGCCCAGAGGACCCAGAACCGTGATCTTTGTCCCTGCCTCATAAGAGCTTAAGACTTCCGTTCCGCCGCCTGCAATGCGGTAGACAAGCCTTAATGTTCCCTGCTTGCTGTCGATGCCGCAGATACTGATCGGTCTCGGCAATAGCCTGCTTTGGTCGTTAACATAGACAGACACAAACTGTCCGGCTTCGGCCTCCCCTGCCATGTCTCCCACATTTAAAGTCATATCGAAAATATCTTCGGAAAGCTTTTTCTGGCTGATGATCTCAGCTTCTATGTTTTGTTTTCCCATATACTTCTCCTTATTTTACAAATGCTTTCTTCAAGTCTTCCTTCATATCTAAAACTGCCTGTCTGGACGCATCCGCATAGTTTTCTTCTCCAAACTTGCTGTACTGGTCCTGTTTGTATGCACAGATGATTCCTCTGGAGGAATTGATGATAGCTCCTAGTCCATCCTCATTAAAGAATGGGGCCAGATCCTCAGCCTTTCCTCCCTGCGCACCGTATCCCGGAACCAGAATAAAGTTTTTCGGCATGATCTTTCTAAGGATCTCTCCCATCTTCGGATAGGTTGCCCCTACCACAGCTCCGATATAGCTGTAGTCCTCTCCCATGTGGCTTTCTCCCCACATGGCAACTTTTTCTGCTACCAATTCATATAAAGGTTTTCCGTCCACCAACTGATCCTGGAACTCTCCGCTGGACGGATTGGATGTCTTGACCAGGATAAACAGCCCTTTGTTCTCCTCCCTGCACACATCAATGAAAGGCAGAATGCCATCACTTCCAAGGTAGGGGTTCACTGTCAGGAAGTCCTCGTCAAATCCCCTGTACTTTTTGCTGCCTACCTGCACTTGTCCCGCGTGTCCCACTGCGTATGCGGATGAAGTGGAACCGATGTCTCCCCGTTTAATATCTCCGATGACCACAAGGCCTTTGCTCTTAGCATATTCACAAGTCTTGTTAAATGCCGCCAACCCTTCCACACCAAACTGTTCATACATGGCGATCTGCGGTTTCACTGCGGGGATCAGGTCATATGTGCTGTCAATGATGCCTTTATTATACTGCCAGATGGCTTCTCCCGCTCCTTTTAATGTTTCTCCGAATTCGTCAAATGCTGCTTTTTTTATCTGTTCAGGCACATAATCAAGCATCGGGTCCAGACCGACTACAATCGGGGCATCCAGTTGTTTTATTTTTTTTACTAATTCATTGATCATGTTGTTTCTCCTTTACTCGTCAGAGTTATTTCTCATTATTTCCGCCGTTGCTTAAAACGAACTCCTACAACATTGGAAAAAAACTCACATATTTATTTGAAATCATACCATAAAAAACGAAAGAAAAAAAGAGACTATCAAAAAGACAGTCTCTTTTCATTTAAAAGATGATAGCGATTTTAGTTCCTTTGCCAACTTCACTTTCCACCTGGATCCTGGCGTTGTGGTATTTTGCCCCGTGTTTTACGATGGACAGTCCGAGACCCGTGCCTTCTCTCTCGCTGGAATGGCTTTTATCTCCCCTGTAAAACCGCTCAAAGATCCGTTCCTCGTCCTCCGGAGGGATTCCGATACCGTCATCTTCCACGATGAGTGTGGGCCGGCCCTCCATGCTGGCCGCAGTCACAAATACATGGCCCCCATTGTTATTATACTTCACCGCATTTTCCACTAGATTGTGAAGCATCTCATACAGCATCTGCCGGACACCGGATACTTGAGACGGGGCTCCTAGAACCTGGATATCAATGCCTGACTCCGCCGCTGCCATAGAAAGAGAATTCTTAATCTCCAACGCCAGCTGGTAGATGTCCACATTCTCCTTCTCCTGTACAATTTTATTTTCATCCAGCCTGGACAGCTTTATGATTCCTTCAATCATGGAGATCAGTCTTCTGGCTTCCGTATAGATCTTCTCAGAAAACCGCTCGATATCCTCCTGCTTCACAAGCCCGTCCTTCATCAGCTCCGCATACCCTGAAATGGTGGTCAGCGGTGTCTTTAACTCATGGGATACATTGGCTGAGAATTCTTTTCTAAGCTCCTCCCTTTCTTCCTTTTCTGTTACATCGATCATCATCAGCACTACTCCTTTAACTGCGCCGGATACCGTCACCGGATTCGCCATCAGAAGAAATTTCCGCTCATGAAATTCCATCACCTCTTCCGAAGCCTCTCCTCCAAGTGCCATCTCCACCGCATCTCGGAATTCGTGGCTCCGGTTGATGGACAATACATTCTGGTTGCTGCACTGTTCCTTGTCAATATCCAGAATACGCAGGGCACTTGTATTATAAGAAAGCACAACCGACTTCTCATTCAGAACGAGAAAGCCCTCACTCATATTTTCCGTGATCGTCGTAAACTCGATCTGCTTTTCCTTGATCTCCCTGATCTTTTCCTTGATCGCTTCATTCTGCCTATGGATCCTCACCAGCAGAGGCGACAGTTCATCATAGGTGGTCTCCTCCTCCGGATGCTCCAGATTGATCCGGTTGATCGGTTCAATGATCCTTCCCGTGAGAAGTCTTGATAGCGCCAGCGCCAATACAAACACCACTGCCATCATAAGGATCAGGGCCGGAAGAACGCCTTCTACCTGGTTCAGAATCGTCTGTGTCTCCCTGCTGAGCCTTAAGACGCTGCCATCGGTAAGTCTTACTGCATAATAATAAGTCTGCTTATTCAGTGTTCTGGAAACCCGGGTACTCTCCCCGGCTCCGTTTTTTCTGGCCTCTTTGAATTCTTTACGGTTTCTATGGTTGCCCATGGAGTTCTCTTTCCCTGTGCTGTCATACAAAACCTTTCCGTCTGAAGATATCAGCGTAATCCTGCTGATGGTAATATCCTTGTATGCGTCCAGGCTCTGGTTTTCATGCTGGTTTAAGGATTCCGCCATATATCCAGCCTCGTTTTGAATCCCCTCTTTTACCTGTGACATATATCTTCCGTATGCCACAGCGGATAAAAACACCGTGGTACAGACCACTGTGATCAGGGCGATGTAGGACATATTCTTAAATATCTTGTGTTTCATTCACTGCCTCCGATACGGTATCCAATCCCTCTCACAGTCTCGATCATAGATCCGCAGTCCCCCAGCTTCTGGCGCAGGGTACGGATATGCACATCCACCGTCCGGGTCTCACCGTCAAAATCATATCCCCAAATATTAGTGAGAAGCTGGTCTCTGGTGAGCACAT
>OLSH01000460.1_pt1 | contig 35579 bp, 29 predicted proteins | sample 1643221 | NCBI WGS metagenome assembly OLSH01 (sample SAMEA3136681, study PRJEB25190) | human gut metagenome | biome: human gut; feature: human-associated habitat; material: faeces | place: Austria | collected 2013 | reverse complement strand
GGAGTCCATAGTTATTAAAACTACCTATTGTTCCACTATTTTTTACAGCATTAGTTTTTCCATAAATAATTCCTGTATTTGTTATATTTTCCATCTTATTGCCAGAAGTATTATAAATTCCATAACTGGTACTAGAAGATGTCCTTCCTCCTGTCATTGAACCATTATTTGTTATATTTTTCATAGTTCCAATATTAAAAATTCCAAAACTGCCATATTGTCCTTCTGCTGTTATTGAACCATTATTTGTTACATTTCCTATAGTTCCATAATTATCAATTCCAGAACTGGAAGTACCGCTACTTTTTGCTGTTATTGAACCATTATTTGTTATATTTCCTATAGTTCCAACATTATCAATTCCAGAACTGGTACTATATGTCGTTGCTGTTATTGAACCATTATTTATAAAATTGAACTCAGTTAAAGTTCCACTCAATCTAAGTCCATAACTTAAATCAAAATCGCCAAAACCTTCATTCCTTTTTCCATTATTCTCATTTGATGATAATATCATATTATTTATATAAGTTTCGGTATCTGCATTCCAAGTATTTTCATCATTATATGGATGTTCTTCTTTCCAATCTCCATCATTTCCATTACTATTATTAGTTTTTGAGATATTAAATTCAATTGCTCCACTATTTTCTCTTATCCATAAATATTTATCATCTGCTCCCATTACGGCTGTACATGAAAGTAAAAATCCTATTACTGCTCCTACTGTAATATTTCTTCCTCTTTTTTTGTTCCCACTTTTTACTGCTTTCATAATTTTTTCTATCATCTTCCCCTCCTCAAAATATGTACCCATATTTTAGCCTTATATAAATTCAAAAATTTTTTTAAATCTTGATTTTTAGAATTTTTATAAACTTAAAATAGCGCTCTGCTACTGTACGCTTTTATATACTTTTGCGAACAGTAGTCTATTTATTACTTTTAGAGAATATTTTTTAAATATAAAATATTGACTTTTTTGAGAAAATAATATATTATCTATCATGTAAGTATAGTGTATTAAATTATGAGTTAAAGAAATTTTTGGTATAAGCAAAAATGTAAGTGTTCGCAAAAGTATATAAATGCGAACACTTCAAATAGCCTTTAAATACAAAGTCCCCAGCAAACTTGTGCTGAGGACTTTTTTTAATTTTATTCTTTTTTTATGGGAAGATTTTTTTATTTTTTAGCATTTGTTCTGTTTCATCAGCTATTCTTCTATCCTTGTCATTCTCTCTTCAATTCTTTTGATTCCATCAGTTATTTTCTTCTCTGAATTTTTCAATGAAAAGCCTTTCTTTTTCACACACTGTTCTATCTACTTTTTTCTCAAAGAGTGAAAGTATATACTTGTGATTAAGCCTCTGGTATATTGTTTTTCACATAAAACTGATATGCTGCCAGCAGACTTCTGTACTTGTCGATAGTTTCCAGTGAAGAGTGATAAGACTTGATCTCTTTTTCTGCGCTTGTCTGCTCTCCCAGTTCTTTCACTATTTCATCTGCTAAAGTTTTATTCATTGGGGATAGATTTCCAAGTTTTTTAAAAATATATTCCTCTCTCTCCATACATCAGTCTCCCTTTTTAGTTTTAATACATAAATTCAAAAAACTTCTGCTTTGTCATCCCTCTTTTGCTATTTTATTTAAAAGCTCCTTGATAAAATTCCCTGTAGAATCCTCATATACCGGTCTCACGAATTTTTTCTTAGGTTCCTTTTTCTCTTTGCTCTTCTTTTCTTTGTCCTTGAAGTTTCCATTCAAGGCTTTCTTTAGGTTCTCTATCTTGAATATGCTGTTGATGCTCATATTGTTTTTAACAAACTCTGACTTTGACATTAGCGTCAGTGCTTCAAAAAGTTTTACAGCGCCAAGTTCTCTCCACACTCCCAAGAGTACATAGTTGTCTGAGCGATAGTTATATTCAGGTAGCTCCAGTTCCTTATATTTTTTTAATATGTCCTGTATCTCCATAGGTGCATCACTAAGTTTTTCTTTTTCCTGTTTTAGATTATCACTCACTTTTTGTATTATTTATATCTTTTACTCTTTTAATATCTTCTAAATAAGAACTATCTTCTGATGGCTCCAAAAATTCATTAGCGGTTTCATCAGTATCGAGCTTTCTATTGTTGGTATTCATTTCATTTGTTTTTTAAGGGGATTTTTTTGGTTTTTTCATTTTGATAGGATAAAGATTATGTTTTTTATTTGAATATTTTGTTGTTTTATTCAAAAAAATATTTTTGTGGAATAAAAATTTATTTTATATATTGATAATAGTGTAAATTAATATATACAATAAATTATTGAGAAGGGGGGTATAAGGAAGTATAGGCTTTTTTTTAAGATAAATTTATAGAAATATGACAGCGTACTAAAGGAAAGAGGAATAAAAAAGTATAAAAAAAACACTTCTTAAAATAAGAAGTGTTGAATACAAATGGTGCCTAGAAATGGATTCGAACCATCGACCGTACGGGTATGAACCGTATGCTCTAGCCAACTGAGCTATCTAGGCATTGGTGGAGATAAGCGGGATCGAACCGCTGACCTACGCAGTGCAAGTGCGTCGCTCTCCCAACTGAGCTATATCCCCGAATGTTCAAAAGCTGGAAGGAAAGATCAAACTTACTATATTTAGATTAAAAGAATGACATTCTTCACCTAAATCATTCCTGCTTGACACAAGAATTATAATACCATATATTTTCTTTTTATGCAATACTTTTTTTAAAAAATTAAATATTCTTAAAATCTGAAACGATATTTTTAAGAGTATTAATAGCGTAGGTAATATCTTCCTCTGTGTTAAAATACCCAAAAGAGAACCTGACTCCCCCATTTTCACCAGAGTGCATAGACTCATGAGCTAAAGGGGCGCAGTGGATCCCAGCTCTAGTAAGTATGGCGTATTCTTCATCCAGATAGGCAGCAAGGTCCCCAGAATCTACTCCTTTTATATTTAGTGTAACTACTGGACCTCTTTTTTCCGGACCATAAATTATTATTTCTTCTATATTTTTGATGCCTTCTATAAATTTTTCAGTAAGGCTGTATTCATGCTTTCTTATATTTTCCAAACCAATGGAATTTATAAAATCTATTCCAGCTCCAAGGCTTACAATTCCGGGAGTATTTAAAGTTCCTGCTTCTAAAGCTTCCGGCATAGAATGAGGCTGTCTTTTCATTTTTGAGAAACTTCCAGTACCACCTTCAATTATAGGAGAAAAGGGAATTCCCTCTCTGATGTATATTCCTCCAGTTCCCTGTATTCCAAATAAAGATTTATGTCCAGTGAAGCAAAGTATATCTATTTTCATCTCTTCAACATCTATATCTAAGAAACCAGCACTTTGTGATACATCTACTATTGTGAGGATATTTCTTTTTCTGGCTTCTGTAGTAATAGGCAGCAGATCAATTATTGCTCCAGTGACATTAGACATATGTGTGAGGACAACTGCTTTTGTATCTGGCTTCATAGCAGCTATAATATCTTCAGAATGGATATTGCCGTCTTCAGAAGGCTCGATAATAGAAACATGGGCATTATTCTCATCTTTTTCATAAAAAACAGGTCTTAAAACAGAATTGTGTTCAAGAGAAGTAGTAATTATATGAGAATCTTTTGGAACAGCACCTTTTACAGCAAAATTCAAAGCATATGTTGAATTATAAGTGAAAGCTATCTGAAGGGGGTTCTTGATGTTAAAAAGAGAAGCAACTTTTTCTCTTGTTTCATAAATGGCTTGAGAAGCTTCTACTGCCATTCTATGTCCTCCTCTTCCGGGATTTGCTCCATATAATCTGACTGCTTTTTCAACACATTTATATACAGATTCAGGTTTTGGAAAAGAGGTTGCAGAGTTATCAAAATAATAAATTTTTTTATCTATGGTAATCATCTCCATGAGTATTTATATTGGTTTTTAATATTATATCACTATAAAAAAGAAAATGGAAATTATAATAATGAAAAGGAAAAAGCTGTTTCAGATTGAATAATAATAAAAGAAAACATACATTAAGAGAGGGGATGTATTATGAAAAAAATAATAATAGTAGGGGGAGTAGCTGCTGGAATGAGTGCTGCTTCAAAAGCTAAAAGAGAGAAAAAAGACCTTGAAATAACAGTATATGAGATGACGGATATAATTTCTTGGGGAAGCTGCGGGCTTCCATATTATGTAGGAAATTTTTATAATGATTCTCAAAGAATGATAGCTAAACCTTTAGAGCAGTTTCAAAAAGAGGGAATAACTGTCAAAATGAAGCATGAAGTTATTGGAGCAGACATTGAAAAGAAAGAAGTTTCAGTAAAAAATTTAGAAACAGGAGAAGTATTTAAAGATAAATATGATGAACTGATAATTACTACTGGAGCATCAGCAGTAAAACCTCCAATTAAAAATATAGATTTGGAAAATGTATTTACATTAAAAGAATTTACTGATGGTATAGTTTTGAAGAAAGCTATGATGAAACCAGAAAACAAGAGAGTAGTAATAATAGGAGCGGGTTATATAGGGTTGGAGGCAGTAGAAGCAGCTGTTAATTTAAAAAAAGAAGTAAGAATAATTCAATTGGGAGATAGAGTTATTCCGGGTAGTTTTGATAAGGAAATAACTGATATAATGGAAGCTGAATTAAGAGGACATGAAGGAGTAAGCTTAAATTTAAATGAAGCTGTTTCTGAATTTGAAGGAAAAGATGGAAAAATTTCTGGAGTAAAAACTAATAAAGGTTCATATCCAGCAGATATAGTTATCTTAGCAACTGGAGTAAGACCTAATACAAAATTTTTAGAGGGAACAGGAATTGAAACTCTAAAAAATGGAGCAATAGTTATAGATGGAAGAGGAAGAAGCAGTATAAAAGGGATATATGCAGCTGGAGACTGTGCAACTGTTTATCACAAGATAAAAAAAGAGAATGTATATATTCCATTAGCAACTACTTCAAATAAAATAGGAAGAGTAGTGGGAGAAAATCTTGCTGGAAAAGACAGAGAATTTAAAGGAACATTAGGTTCTGCTGCAATAAAAGTTCTGAATTTGGAAGCTGGAAGAACTGGTATATCATCAGATGAAGCTGAAAAAATGGGAATGAATTATAAATCTGTATTTGTAGAGGATAAAAATCAGACTTCATATTATCCAGGACAGGAAGATCTGTATGTAAAGCTTATATATGATGCAGACACTAAGAAAATTCTGGGAGGACAGCTTATTGGAAAAAAAGGAGCTGTACTGAGGGTAGATGTGCTGGCAGCAGCAATAGATAAAGGAATGACAACAGATGAGCTTGCTTACCTTGATTTATGTTATGCTCCGCCATTTTCATTAACTTGGGATCCATTGAATGTAGCAGGAAATTTAGCTAAATAATTATAAAAAATGAGTGGCTTTAAGCAGAGATATAATTTTTAAATTCTAAAAATTATACAGCTTAGGGTCGCTTTTTTTTATTGGAATAAAAAAACAGCTGCCATGAGACAGCTGTTAATAGTTAAATTAAATTTTTGCAAAGTGCTCGATTATATTATAGATATGATCTGTTGCTCTTCTGTAGTAGTTTAGAATATCCATATATCCAGTACTTAATTTAGAAGGCATGATATCATTATTTGTAGCTTCATTGGCAAAATGCTCATTTCTCGCTTCTTTGTAAAGATTTTTTATGGCAGTGTACTTTTTAATAGAAACAATAAATAATTCTTTGTTGTTTGTATCATAAGCTTTATTTATATCATCGAAGAAATCAAAAACCATACTATTGAGTTTTTGAAGAGTTTCTTTTTTTATGTCAGTAAGATGTATATCATCAGATTTTAATCTTCTCAATCCATTGGATACTCTGGCAAGATAATCACTGATAGTTTCATATTCATCACATGTGATAAGATTTCCTCTTGTTTCTTCTACATAAGATGCCTGCAATCCCTTATTCAGTATGGAGAAGTTTGCATCAGATACTTCTTTTTCATAAAGGTCGAGTTTGTATTCAATATTGTTTATTTCTTCACAATAAGCTTCAAGCTTGGAATCATCATAATAAAGCTCTTCCAGTTTGAAGAATACTTCTTTTATATTAGAGGCCATTGCCAATACTTCAGTTTTTGTCTGACTGATAATAACGCTGGGAAGTGTTACCATTAGAGAACTTAAACGAGTGACTCTGACAATTCCATTATCATCATCTTTAACAATCTTACATAGAAACTTAGCAAGATATCCAACAAAAGGAATAAATAAAATAACATTGACTATATTGAAAATAGTATGTGCAGTAGCTATTGCTGTAGACATATTTACAGTAGGATCAGAAAAATTTTCCAGCAGCTTTAAATACGGCTTGAATAATACCGTCGCCCACATAACTCCAACTATATTAATAAGAGTATGAGCATAAGCAGCTCTTTTAGCATTAGAGTTAGCTCCAATAGAAGCAAATAATGCAGTAACTGTTGTCCCAACATTTTCTCCCAGTACAAGAGCAACAGCAGTAGGATAATCAATAAGTCCTTGTACAGCCAAAGTTATAGTAATTCCCAGAGTAGCAGCTGAAGATTGAACAACAGCAGTAAGAAGAGCACCAACCAGTGCAACTTTTATAACTCCTAAGAATGTATGTGCTTTGAACGAGTGAAATAATTCTATAAATTCAGGAAGTGTTCTCAGTGGACTTAATCCTGTACTCATCAATTCAAGTCCTAAAAAGATAAATCCAAATCCCATTATTGTAAGGGCTCTTGTTCTGCTCTTTTCACCTTTTAAAAACATAAATGTGATAGCAGCAAATCCGACTATTGGAAGTCCATACTTACCAATATTAAGGGCTAACAGCCAACCAGTAATAGTAGTTCCAACATTGGCTCCAAGAATAACTCCAAGTCCTTGCTGAAGAGTAAGAAGGGAAGCGTTTATAAAACCTATTGTCATAACAGTACTTACAGATGAAGATTGAGCCATTCCTGTTACGAATATCCCCATAATGATAGCCATTATCCTGTTAGTAGTAAGAGCTGCTAGAGTTTTTTTCAGTTTTTCTCCAGCAATTTTCTGCATTCCAGAAGACATATTTTCCATACCATAAAGGAAAAGCCCCAGTCCTCCTACCACCTTAAAAAAGACGTCTAAATACATTAATTTCCTCCTGAATTATTTAAAATTTTTTATTTAACAAAAGTCTAATGTAAAAAATGTGTAAAAATTGTGTAAAAAATTTTCAAAGATATCATAACATATTTTCTAAAATTCTTCAATTATACTCTTATTTATTTTTAATTTTGGTAATTTTTTTGAAAAAGTTTTGGAAATTACGGATAAAATATTTTAAAATATTCTCAGTTATGGTATAATTAAAGATGTGATTTTTGCTTAGCATGATATCTGGAGATAAATGCTGAAAATATTATTGAGAGTAACAATCAAAACAAAAAATAGATTAAAATTGGAGGTAAAAAAAGATTGGGAAAAAAAGATATTAAAATTGAAAATATCAATAAAAGTTATGATGGAGTTCAAGTATTAAAGAACATCAATTTAAATATAGAAGACGGAGAGTTTTTCTCTATTTTAGGACCTTCAGGATGTGGGAAAACTACACTTTTGAGAATGATTGCCGGATTTATAGAACCTGACAGTGGAGCTATTTATCTGGGAGATGAGGATATTATATCACTTCCTCCTAATAAAAGAAATGTAAATACTATATTTCAAAAATATGCTTTATTTCCACATTTAAGTGTATATGAAAATGTAGCGTTTCCTTTGAGAATAAAAAAAGTAGATGAAGCAACCATAGATGAAGAGGTAAAGAAATTTATCAAAATGGTAGGGCTTAGTGAACATATATATAAAAAACCAAATCAATTATCTGGTGGACAGCAGCAGAGGGTTTCAATAGCAAGAGCTTTGATAAACAAACCGGGAGTACTTCTTTTGGATGAACCGCTATCAGCTCTTGATGCTAAATTGAGACAGAATCTTTTGATAGAATTAGATACTATTCACGATGAAGTAGGGATAACATTTATTTTTATTACACATGATCAGCAGGAGGCTCTTTCTATTTCTGACAGAATAGCTGTAATGAATGAGGGAAAAGTTCTTCAGGTAGGAACTCCAGCAGAAGTATATGAAGCTCCAGCAGATTCTTTTGTAGCAGACTTCATAGGAGAAAATAATTTCTTTGATGGAAGAATAGTCTCTATACAAAATGATACATATGCAACTCTTGTAAATGATGATCTGGGAGAACTTATTTTTGAAATGGACAAGCCTGCAAAAGTTGGAGATTATGTACAGGTATCAATAAGACCTGAAAAAATAAAATTATCTAAAACTATGCCTAAAAAATTACATGAAAATTATAATATATTGAAAGTATATGTAGATGAGGTTATTTATTCTGGATTTCAGAGTAAGTATTTCGTATGGCTGAATAACGATAAGAAAAATCCATTCAAGGTTTTCAAGCAGCATGCTGTTTATTTTGATGATAATGATGAAGGGGCTATCTGGTGGGATGAGGATGCTTACATATCTTGGGATGCAGATGATGGATTTTTAGTAGAGGTGAGAGCTGGTGAAGAAAAATAAACTGGGAACTTTGTACACTCTGCCAATAACTATATGGCTTATAATTTTCTTTATGATACCAATGGTTATTGTATTAGCCTATGCTTTCTTGAAAAAAGGAACTTATGGAGGAGTAGAATTAGAATTTTCTACAGCTAGTTTTTATATATTTACAGACAAAGTATTTTTGACTATACTTCTGAAAACAATATATATATCTGTAATGGTGACTATTTTCACAGTTCTCTTGTCTATACCTACATCTTATTATATAGCTAGATCTAAGTATAAAAAAGAACTGCTGTTTCTGGTAATTGTACCATTCTGGACAAATTTTCTAATAAGAATATATGCATGGATAGCACTTCTTGGAAATAATGGATTCCTTAATTCAATTCTTATGAAACTGGGAATAATAAATGAACCATTGCAGTTTCTTTATAATACAGGAGCAGTTATAGTAATATCAGTATATACCAGTCTGCCTTTTGCAATACTTCCTCTTTATGCAGTAATAGAAAAATTTGATTTTTCTTTAATGGAAGCTGCGAGGGATTTAGGAGCTACAAATGGACAGGCATTTTTCAAAATATTTATGCCTAACATAAAACCCGGAATAGTAACAGCAGTCCTGTTTACATTTATTCCTACATTAGGTTCTTATGCTGTTCCAAAATTAGTTGGAGGAACACAGGCTACTATGCTTGGAAATATAATAGCACAACATCTGACAGTTACTAGAAACTGGCCTTTAGCATCAACTATATCAGGGGCATTGATATTGGTAACATCTATTGTAATTCTTATCTTTATGAAGCTGAGCAATAGAAAGATGAAACTTGATGAAGGAGTTGATGAAAATGAATAAAAGAAGAACTTCACTATTTTTCTTTCTGCTTTCAATGCTGTTTTTCTATATTCCTTTGCTTATATTGATTGTTTACTCTTTCAATGAAGGAAAATCTATGGTTTGGAAAGGATTTTCTTTAAAGTGGTATGAAGAACTTTTCATGTATTCAGATAATATCTGGAAAGCTTTTAGATACAGTGTATTTATAGCTGTATTATCAGGAGTAATTTCTACAGTGATAGGAACATTGGGAGCTATTGGGCTTCAATGGTATAATTTTAAGGGAAAGAAAGCGTTGCAGCTTTTAACTTATATTCCATTGGTAATACCAGAGATAATACTGGGAGTATCACTTTTAATCTTGTTTGCTACAATAAAATTTGAACTTGGATTAACAACTATATTTATAGCACATACTACATTTAATATACCTTTTGTGCTTTTTATAATTTTATCAAGATTAGAAGAATTTGATTATTCTATAGTTGAAGCAGCTTATGATCTTGGGGCTACAGAGCTTCAAACTTTAAGAAAAGTAATAATTCCAGCTATTCTTCCTGGAATAGTATCTGGATTTTTAATATCTGTTACTCTGTCTTTTGATGATTTTGTAACTACTTTTTTTGTGGCAGGACCAGGATCTTCTACCCTTCCACTACGTATTTATTCTATGATCAGATTGGGAGTTTCTCCTGTTATAAACGCACTTTCTGTACTACTGATAGGGATTTCTATAATATTAACTTTATCAACAAAAAGTTTACAAAAATATTTTGTTAAATAATTAGGCTTGTAATAGTATATAAAAGTATAGTATAATTATATCATAGAATAGTGATTACATTCAAAATACAGGAGGATTATAGATTAATATGAAAAATATATTTAAGTTTTTATTAATGGTACTAGTTTTAGTGAGTGCAGTTTCATGTTCAAGCTTGAAAAAAATGCTTAATAGTCAAAATGTTGCAAAATATAATGATATAAGAGCTACGTTTGTAACAACACAAGGGGAAATAAGTTTTTATCTTTATCCAGAGGCGGCACCTCTTACTGTAGCTAACTTTGTTAATCTGGCTAAAAGAGGATATTATGATAATACTAAAATACATCGTGCTGTAGAAAACTTTGTTGTTCAAGGAGGAGATCCTACTGAAACTGGAACTGGTGGACCAGGATACTTTATCCCTGATGAAATAGTCAACTGGCTTGATTTCTTCCAACAAGGTATGCTTGCTATGGCTAATGCAGGACCTAACACAGGAGGATCACAATATTTCATGACTTTATATCCTGCTGAATGGTTAAATGGAAAACACACTATATTTGGTGAATATATAAGTGATTCTGATTTTGAAAAAATAAGAAAACTTGAAGTTGGAGATGTTATTAAAGAGATAAAATTTACTGGAGATGTTGATCTTATCCTTTCATTACATAAAGACCAAGTAGAGCAATGGAATGCAATATTAGATAAAGAATATCCAAATTTGAAAGAATATCCTATAAAAGATATTTCTTCTTATGGTGGAGAAGCTGCTGAATATCAAGAAGAATTACATAATATCTATACTAGAAAAAGTGATGAGGCAGATAATGAAAAAGAATATTTTATCCCAAGGTTAATAAGAGCTACTGAAAAGAAAATAAAAGGAGTAGTTTCTTCTGATGAAGAATCAACAGAATTTTAATAAAAAATATTGAACTAAAAGGTGACTTCTATAGAAATATAGAAAGCACCTTTTTTATTTTTTGAAAAAATAAACTATATCAAAACAATTTGTTTTTTTTATAGATATATAACAAAGTATTATAGTTACACAAAAAGTATTATAAATTAGAAATAAAGATATAAATAGATGAAATTTTGAAATTTGATAAAAAACAAATTATGTGTTATAAATTAGATAGGAATGTAACTATAGTAGAAATTAAATTTATTTTTAAAAAGGAAGTGGAGAAATGGGCTATTTTGTATCTAATGAAAAATTTGACCAGATTATCAATAAAATGGGGGAGAAATATAGAGTATATGCTCCTAAAAGATTTGAAGGTCAAGGAAGATATTCTGACACAGATGTAATAAGATATGATGAAATAACTTCAATAAAAGAAATTGTTCATGATGTTAAGTCGACTTATTCTGCAAAAGAAGTTTTAACACCTCTTAATCAGACTATTATGTATTTTACTGAGGGAAAATATACAGAAAGTCAATTAAAAGATGAGAGAGATATCCTTATATTTGCAAGAGCTTGTGATATTAATGCAATAAAAAGATTTGATGACATCTATTTAAAAAATGGCAGCTATGAGGATCCTTATTATAAAAGAGTAAGAGAGAAAACTAAATTTATTCTTATGGAATGTCCATCTAATGGATGGGATACATGCTTCTGCGTTTCTATGGGAACAAATAAAGCAGAAGAATATGTATTTGGAGTAAAATTCCTTGAAGAAGGAGTAATGCTGGAAAATAAAGAAAATGAATTTAATGAATATTTTAGTGAAAATGAAAAGAATGATTTTACTGTAACTCCAGTATCTCAAAATCAAAGAGAAGTAAAACTTCCAGAAATTAACTCTAAAGAAATAGAAAACAAGATAAAAACTTTAGATATGTGGAAAGAATACGACAAGAGATGTCTGGAATGTGGAAGCTGTACAGTAGCTTGTTCAACTTGTACTTGTTTTACTACATATGATATAAATTATTCTTCAGATACAGATGCTGGAGAAAGAAGAAGAATGCACGCTTCATGCCATATAGACGGATTTACTTCTATAGCTGGAGGACACTCTTTCAGAAATACTCCAGGAGATAAAATGAGATTCAAAGTTTTACATAAAATACATGATCATAAAGCTCTCTTTAAAGAGTATCAGATGTGTGTAGGATGTGGTAGATGCGATGAAAGATGCCCAGTAGGTATATCTTTTATCCATGCTGTTAATAGATTAGCCCAAGAGGTTGACAAACTTAATAAGGAGGTAAAATAAAATGGAAAATATTTTATTACCTGAACCACATAAAATTTTAAATATAACAAAAATGACTGACTTAGAATGGTTATTTCGTGTTGAGTATAAAGAAGTATCTAAAATACAATTTGGGCAGTTTATGCAGATATCTCTTCCTAAAGTAGGAGAATGTCCAATTTCTATAACAAATTTTTCTGTTGAAGAGAACTGGATAGAATTTCTTATAAGAAAAGTGGGAATTGTAACTGATGAACTTTTTAAATTAAAACCCGGAACTATTATGCCTATGAGAGGACCTTATGGAAAAGGATTTAATTTAGAAAACTATAAGGGAAAAAATGTAATCGTTGTAACTGGCGGTTCTGGTCTTGCTCCTGTCAGAAGCTTTATAGACTATATATATAAACATCCTGAAACAGTAAAATCATTGGAACTGCTGTTTGGATTTAAAGATATGGAATCTGTATTGTTCAAAGAGGATCTATTAAACTGGAGAGAAAAATTCCAATTAACTTTGACAGTTGATAAGGGATGCGGTATAGATGGAGAATGCGTTGGACTTGTAACTGAATATGTTCCACAACTACAACTTTTACGTAAAGATTTCAATGATTTGGAAATAATAATTGTTGGACCTCCTGTAATGATGAAATATACAGCTCTTGAATTTAAAAAAATAGGAATTCCTGATGAAAACATTTGGCTTTCTTTTGAAAGAAAAATGTCTTGTGCAATTGGGAAATGTGGACACTGTAGAATAGATGAAACTTATGTGTGCCTAGAAGGACCTGTATTTAACTATTCAAAAGCTAAAGATTTAGTCGATTAATTTTGAGGAGGAATGATCATGAAACATGATATGAATATAAATAAATTGAAACTAAACTGTTTCCGCCAATCTAAAGTACCTGGAGAATTTATGCTTCAAATGCGTGTACCTGGAGGACTTGTTAAAGCAAAATATTTGAGTACAATTCAATATATTGCAGAGACTTGGGGAAATGGAACTTTCCACTTAGGAATGAGACAGACATTAAATGCTCCTGGAATAAAATATGAAAATATTCCTGAAGTAAATAAGTATCTGGAAGAATATATTAAAGACATAGAAGTAGATATGTGTAATGTTTGTATGGAAGCTAATGAAGCTGGATATCCAACAATAGGAGCAAGAAATATAATGGCTTGTATAGGTAACTCTCACTGTATAAAAGCAAATATAAATACTTTTGAGTTAGCTAAAAAAATAGAAAAAGAGATATTCCCAAGCCATTACCATATAAAAATAGCAATAGCAGGATGTCCTAATGACTGTGCTAAGGGACATTTTAATGATTTTGGTATACTTGGAGTTACAAAACCAATTTATCTGAAAGATAGATGTATTGGATGTGGAAGATGTGTAAAAATGTGTGAACATGCTGCTACAAGAGTACTTAAATTAGTAAATAATAAAGTAGAAAAAGACGCCTGCTGTTGTGTAGGATGCGGAGAATGTGTGGAAGCCTGTCCAGCATCAGCATGGGTAAGACCTACTAAGAAATTCTACAGAGTAATAGTTGGAGGTAGAACAGGAAAACAATATCCAAGAATGGGAAAAATGTTTTTGAACTGGGTTACAGAAGATGTAGTAATTAAAGTAATTCAAAACTGGCAAAACTTCTCTGCTAATGTTCTTCACCATGAACCTGTATATATTCATGGAGGACATCTTATTGACAGAGCTGGATATGCAAAATTCAAAGATTTAATTTTAAAAGATGTAGAATTGAATCCAGAAGCATTAGTGGCACAAAGAATTTTATGGGCTGAAACTGAATACAGATCCAATATAAATTTAAGAGCTGTAGGAGATATTCCAAGTCCGGGAGAAGATTATACAAAATAATTATAAATAAGAAAAAGCTTTAGAACCAATTAAAAGGTCTAAAGCTTTTTTGTTTTTAAAGAGGAAAAATAGAAAAATTCAATATACTGTTTAAAGGAATTAGAAGATATTAATAGTAATAGAATAATATTAGAGTTAAAAATAATCTAAAACTTGTTATGAAAGTATAAATTGAGAATAGATTATTTTATTATTTACATAAAATAAAATTATAAACTCAATAACATGTGAAATTATTAAAAATATCCATATTAGAAAAAATAGGTTTTTAAATAAGCGATATTTTATAAACTTAATCAAGGAGGAAAAAATATGAAAAAATTAAGTAGTATTAAAGATATAAACGGAAAAGAATATTCATTTGATCAAAGTGGGAAGAAGACTTATTTAAAAGCATGGGCTTCTTGGTGCCCTATTTGTTTATCAGGGCTAGAAGAATTAAATCAAATGAGTAAAAATACAACAGAATTTGAAATAGCAACTATAGTTTTCCCGGGAAAAAATGGAGAAAAGGAAACAAAAGAGTTTAAAGAATGGTATAACTCTTTAGGGTATGAGAATATCAAAGTACTTATTGATGAACAAGGGGAGCTATTAAAAATGGTAGAGATAAAAGTTTATCCCACATCAATATTTGTAAATGAACAAGGGGAAATAGAAAAATATTATCCTGGACAGCTTTCAAAGGCAGATATAGAAAAAGCTTTAGATATTAAAAGTGAAATAACTGCGAAAAACACAATAGAAATAAATAAAAAAATGATAAAAAATTCCCAAAACATCAAAGAGATATATTTAGCAGGAGGATGTTTCTGGGGTGTAGAAGCCTATATGAAAAGAATATATGGTGTAGTAAATGCTGTATCTGGGTATGCTAATGGAAAAACTGAAAATCCAAAATATGAAGATGTAGTGTACAGAAATACAGGACATGCAGAAACAGTTCGAGTAACTTATGATGCAGATAAAATAAATCTTTCAACTTTGTTAAAATATTACTTTAAGATTATTGATCCAACTACTTTAAATCAACAAGGAAATGATAGAGGAAGTCAATATCGAACTGGAGTATACTTTCTAAATGAAGAAGATAAAAAAATAATAGATCAGGAACTGAAAGAATTACAAAAAGCATATACGAATAAAATTGTCGTGGAATCTGAAAGCTTAAAAAACTTTTTTACAGCAGAAGATTATCATCAAGATTACTTAAAGAAAAATCCAAATGGTTATTGTCATATTGACCTTTCAAAAGCTGATGAAATAATAGTTGATAAAAATAGATATTCGAAATTGGCTGAACAGGAATTAAGAGAAAAATTAACAACAGAACAATATAATATCACTCAAAATGCTAATACAGAAATGTCATTTTCAAATGAATATTGGAATTTTTTTGAAGATGGAATATATGTTGATATTACAACAGGGGAACCTCTATTTTCTTCAAAGGATAAATATAATTCAATGTGTGGCTGGCCAAGTTTTACTAAGCCGATAACTCCAGAGGTTGTAACATATCATGAAGATAAAAGCTTTAATATGATTAGAATAGAGGTGAAAAGCAGAGCAGGAGAAGCTCATCTAGGACATGTTTTCGAAGATGGACCTAAGGATAAAGGGGGATTAAGATTTTGTATAAATAGTGCATCTATAAAATTTATACCTCTATCAGACATGGAGGCAGAAGGATATGGGTATTTAATTCCACTGGTAGAATAAATGAATATAAACAGTGAACTTTTAATTAAAAATAAAATATTTAGCTGACTTAAAATCTTTCAGTAATAAAAAAAGGTGACTATCAAGCAAAATACAATTTTGACTTTTTGTCACCTTTAATATATTATTTATCTTTATTATACTCTTCAAGAGCTCTTTTTAAAACTATCATAGCATTTTCAATATCATCAACATTAGTACAGAAAGATAGCCTTACTTCCTGCTCTCCTTTACCTTCTGTCTTATAGAATCCAGGTCCGGGAGCTATAAGAAGAGTTTTGTTTTCATAAGAATAATCTGTAAGAAGCCATTTAGCAAATTTTTCAGCATTGTCTACTGGAAGTTTTGCAAAGATATAGAAAGCTCCCTCAGGTTTAGAACAGACAACACCAGGTATTCTAGAAAGATAACCATAGATAAGGTCTCTTCTGCTCTTATACTTTAATTTAACATCTTCTAAATAATTATCCATAGTATTTATCAGATTAGCAGCTGCATGCTGCTCTATAGTAGAAACACAAAGTCTTGCCTGACAGAACTTCAGGATATAATTCATAAGATCGTGATTTTTACTTGCAATAAGTCCTATTCTAGCTCCACAAGCACTGTAGTGCTTAGAGATACTGTCTACTAATACCACTCTGTCTTTAAGATCTTCAAGCTGCATAATAGAAGTATATGGAGTATCATCATATACAAATTGTCTGTACACTTCATCAGCTATGATATATAAATCATATTTCTTAGCTATTTCTCCAATCATTTTTATTTCTTCTTCAGTATATATAGTTCCAGTAGGATTTACAGGATTAGAAAACATTATAGCTCTTGTAGTAGGAGTAATCAATGCTTCGATTTCTTCTCTTGGAGGCAAATGAAAGTTGTTTTCTATTGTAGTAGAAATAGGTTTTACCTTTGCTCCTGAAAAAATAGAGAAACTTGAGTAATTTGAATAAAAAGGTTCAGGAACTAAAACTTCATCTCCTTCATTACAAATTGACATAAGTGTAAAAAGGATAGCTTCACTTCCACCTTGAGTGATAAGAATGTCTTCTTTCTCAAGATTGATACCACTAGCTTTGTAACTTTTTACAAAACTTTCGATAAGCTGAGGGATTCCCCTGGAATCAGAATAAGTAACGATTTTTTCCTTGTAGCTATGAAGCCCTTCAAAGAAAGAATCAGGAGTAACTATATTAGGCTGCCCAATGTTAAGCTTATATACTTTAATTCCTTTTTTAGACGCTTCATCCGCAAGGGGAATCAACTTTCTTATTGGTGAAAAATTCATGTCTAAAGCTCTTGTTGATATATTCATATTATCCCCTCCATCATATATATTTTTTATTTTAGTTAACTTTTTTATTTTATCATATTTATGAAAAAAATACTATTAAAATTAATAAATAGAAGAAAAATTTTTCAAAACCCTTGTAATAATGCCAATTAAATAAAAAAATTGACCAGAAAATTCTCTGGTCAATAGGCATATGCCATATATATTTAACTAAGCTTTTTGCTTTTCTTTTTTAAATACTCCATTTAGGATAAGAGCAAGTGCTCCATCTCCAACAACATTACAAGCAGTACCAAAACTATCTTGAAGAGCAAATATAGTAAGCATTAAAGCAACTCCATTTTCATCAAATCCTAATACAGAGATGATGATACCAAGAGAAGCCATAACAGTTCCACCAGGAACTCCAGGCGCTCCTACAGCAAAGATTCCTAAAAGAACTATGAACAGAACCATTGTTCCAAATGCTGGAAGATGTCCATATAGTACTTGAGAAACTGTCATTACAAAGAATACTTCTGTAAGAACAGAACCGCATAGATGAACAGTAGCTCCCAAAGGAATAGCAAAGTCAGCTATATCTTCATCTAAAGCACCAGATTTTTTAGCACAGCTCAATGCTACTGGAAGTGTAGCAGCTGAAGACATAGTTCCTACTGCTGTTAAATAAGCTGGTCCATAGAATTTTAAAAGATTGAATGGATTTTTTCCAGAAACAGCTCCTCCAATAGAGTAAAGAACTGTAAGCCAGATAAAATGTCCGATAAGAACTATTATAACTACTTTTAAGAAAACTGGAAGCTGTTTAGTAATTCCACCTTCATATGCAAGTGTAGCAAAAGTAGAAGCAATAAAGAATGGAAGTATAGGTATAATAATCATATAAACTATTTTAAGCATAATATTATTAAACTCGTCTAAAAGTCTTTCAAAGTTTTCAGATTGTGTCCAAACAACAGCAAGCCCTAAGAAAAGAGCTAGAACTAAAGCAGTCATAACTGTGAATGGAGGCGGAATCTCCACTTTGAAAATAAGTTCAGGAAGATGTTTTAAACCTTCTACATTTGGAACTATGTGCATTTTAGGTATAAGGATAAATCCTGCTACCATTGAGAACAATGCAGCTCCTACAGATGAAAAGTATGCAAGCATAAGCATAAGTCCAAGCATTTTGCTGGCATTAGATTTCATTTTAGTTATAGCTGGAGCTATAAATCCTAAAATGATTAGTGGAACAGTAAATGATATTAACTGTCCAAGAATAAATTTGATAGATTGAATCACACCAATGACAGTTTCGTTGCAGTATAATCCAACTACTAATCCGATCCCTACTCCAAGGATCAGTTTTAAAATCAGACTATCTTTGATTTTTCCCATGATATTCTCCTTTGTAAATATGATTTTATAACAAAAACATCAATAAAAAGAATATATTGTGTTGTTTTTGTTTGTCATAATTAAGATATCATATTTTATATTAAAAATCAAATAAAATTTATTAAAAATATACTTTAAATGAAAGTATTTATAAAAAATGTACACTATATTTATAAAATTTATTATTAAATGATGTTTTTAATTAGAGGGAGGGGAAAATTAATATATACTGTATATACCTTTAAATAAAAAAGTGGATGCAGTTCAAAATAGAAATATAATTTTAGAACTTTTCCAGCAGAAAAATTTGTTATTAATTTTGCTCATAAAACATAAAAGAATATTTGAAGGATTACAACAGTACCACTGTTGCATCTCAGTAATTATAGCAGTTAGAACTTCTTAACTGCTTAATTACTGGAAACTTACTTCGTTCAAACATACTATTTTTTACGTTTTATTTACTTCATTAATTACACAAATCTTTCTGATTTCCAAATTTCTAAAACTTAATCTACTTTTTTTCATCCACTTTTGATAAAAGATTACAATTAATATTATTTTTTATATTTAATAAACTTAGATATTTGAATAATTAAAGTTGGAATAAATGCTAATAGATATATGTATAATAAATCATTAGTACTTAATGGTGCAACTTGGAATATTGAGTGGAAAACTGGGAAAATAAGAATTCCATTCAATAGTATAAATCCTATAACAAAAGCTGCTATAGAAAACATATTAGAAAATAGTCCTAATCCAATTATAGAGCTTCCTCCTCTACAGTTAAATCCATGGAATAATCTAGCTAGGCACAGAACACTGAAAGCCATTGTACTTCCTTTCAGAGTATTTCCACCTTGATATCCCATATAGAAAGCCAGCATTACAAATACAGCAATTAATAATCCTTCAATAAGTATTTTTCCAGCAAGTTCTTTTGTAAGGATAGGCTCCTTTGGATCACGAGGTTTTTCTGTAAGAACATCTCCATGAGAAGGCTCCATTCCAATAGCAATAGCTGGCAGACTGTCAGTAAGCAGGTTGATAAACAACAGATGTACTGGAGCAAAAATTACAGGAAGACCTGCAAGAGATGAATACAATACAGCAAGAATACCAGCAGTGTTACCTGACAGAAGGAATCTTATTGAATTTTTAATATTAGAATAAATATTTCTACCAGTAGTAATAGCTTTTACTATTGTAGAGAAGTTGTCATCAGTAAGAATCATAGAAGCTGCATCTTTAGAAACTTCAGTTCCTGTGATACCCATAGCAATACCTATATCGGCTCTTTTTAATGCAGGAGCATCATTTACTCCATCTCCAGTCATAGCACATATTTTACCTAATGTCTGCCATGCTGTTACTATTCTTATTTTATGTTCAGGTGAAACTCTTGCATAGACAGAAGTTGAAGCAACTTTATTGATAAGTTCCTCATCACTCATTTTTTCAACTTCAATACCTTCCAGAACATTGTCTCCATCTTGATAAATACCAATTTCTTTAGCAATAGTTGTAGCAGTAATTTTGTGATCTCCTGTTATCATTACAGGTTTAATTCCAGCTGTTATACATTTCTCAACTGCTGCTTTAGACTCTTCTCTAGGAGGGTCAATCATACCAACAAGTCCAATGAATATAAATTTATCTTCATCTTCTCTAGTTATTTCTTTCTTTTCATCAAGTACCTTATAAGCAAATGTTAATACTCTCAAACCAGTTTCAGCAAACATAGTATTGATATTTTCTATATTTTCAATATCAGTTTTAGTAATTTCTCTCACTTCATTATTAACAAGAATATGAGTAGTTCTAGGAAGAACTGAATCTAAAGCTCCTTTAGTAAGCATTAATATCTCATTATCAATCTCATGAACTGTACTCATAAGTTTTCTGCCTGAATCAAATGGAATTTCTGAAATACGAGGATATTTTTCTTTTAATTCTTTACTGCTCATACTGTAATTTATTTCAGAAAGATTTATCAGAGCAATTTCTGTAGGATCTCCTATTTCACTTGTAGCATCATTACATAGGATGCTTTCTTTAAGGATAAGAGATTCACCAGTATCTTTTGTATCCAGTCCTTTTTCATTATAAACTTTGTTATTTATATATACCTGTTTTACAGTCATTTTGTTTTGTGTAAGAGTTCCAGTTTTATCAGAACATATTACAGAAACGCAACCAAGAGATTCAACAGATTTTAGATTCTTTATAATAGCATTCTCTTTAGAAAGTTTTTGTGTACCAAGAGCCAGAACTATAGTAACAATAGAACTTAGAGCTTCTGGTATAGCAGCCACAGCAAGAGCCACAGCAAACATCAGAGAATCAAGCATTTTTACACCATGGAATACATTTATTGCAAATACAATTATACAAAGAATAATTATTCCTATTGAAAGTTTTTTACCAAAATTGTCAAGAGATACTTGAAGCGGTGTAGATTTTTCTTTTGTAGCCTCTAATAGAGAAGCTATTTTACCAAGTTCAGTTTTCATACCAGTAGAAGTAACTATGACAACACCTCTACCATAACTTACCAAACTTCCAGAGAACACCATATTTTTTTGATCTCCAAGAGCAAGTTCTCCATCAGCCATTACATCACTTGTTTTTTCTACACTTTCAGATTCTCCAGTAAGAGAACTTTCATTTACCAGAAGTGAGAAGCTTTCAATAATTCTACCATCTGCTGGAACTAAGTCTCCTGCTTCAATGAAGACAATATCTCCGGGAACAAGATATTTAGATAAAATCTCTACCTTTTCTCCATCTCTCAAAACTTTTGATTTTGGAGCTGACAAACTTTTCAGACTGCTGATAGATTCCTCAGCCTTCAGATGCTGTACAGTTCCAAGTATAGCATTGATAATAATAACAACTAAAATAACAATAGTACTTTCTTCATTACCAGAAATAAGTGAAATAATAGAAGCAATAATAAGAATGATAACTAAGAAATCTTTAAACTGAGAAATAAATACAGCAAAGGTACTTAGTTTCTTTTCTTCATTAAGCTGGTTATAACCATATTTCTCGATAGAAGTTTCTACCTGACCTGTTGAAAGTCCTTTTTCATTAGAATCGAACTCTTTTAAAATTTCGTCTTTCGACTTTGAAAAATAATTTTTCATGACACCCTCCATAAGACTATATAATAATATTCCTAAAATTACTATCAATTCCTGCTTTTACATAAAAAAAAGACTTTTAATACAGAGAATTGATAATCAATAATCTCTGTATTAAAAGTCTTGTTACCTTCAAGGTATATAGTACCAGAGAGCCTCATAGGCTTCGTGATGTTGATACTATAATTTTCAACTACTCCCTTTTAATACTTATATGTAGATCATATACTAAAAAAATAGTTTTGTCAATAGAGAAAGAAAATTATCTTCCCCAAGTATCAGTGTTCTTGTTCCAAGACGAAGCTATTTCTGCTTCTTCTTCAGTAAGGTATTTTTCTTCTCTAGCTAATTCAAGAAGAGCTGAGAAGTTTGATAATGATTCCCATGGAATATTATTATCAGCAAAGTTTTTAAATGCTTTATCAAATTCATAAGAGAATATAGAAACAACTTCAACAGAAGCAGCTCCTTCATTTCTTGCAGCTTCTACAGCTTTGATAGAACTTCCTCCTGTAGAGATAAGGTCTTCAATAACTATTACTTTTTTACCAGTAAAGTCAGCACCTTCAATTTGTCTTCCAGCACCATGTGCTTTCTTTTCTCCTCTGATATAACTCATAGGTTTATTCATTTCCCAAGCTATAAATGCAGCCCAAGGGATACCAGCAGTAGCAGTACCAGCTACTACATCGAAATCTTTTTCAGATAATTTTTTTACAAATTCATCTACAACAACTTTTCTTTCAACAGGATATCCTATCATTTTTCTGTTGTCGCAGTAGATTGGACTTTTGATACCAGATACAAATGTAAATGGTTCTTTTACATTTAATTTTACCGCTCCTGTTTGTAATAATGATTTAGCTACTTCTTTTGCTCTACTCATAATATTTTACTTCCCTCCCGTATAATCCGTTAAATTTACCATTTGAATAAACTACCTGACCTCTCAGTATAGTTGTTAAAACTTTTCCGCCTTTATTACAATTTTCATATGGAGTCCATCCAGCTTTTGTTATTACTTTATCGTCCTTTACAGGAGAATTATCAGTAATATCTATAATAACAAGATCTCCATCATATCCAGCAGCTATATTACCTTTATTTTTTATTTTAAAGATATCAGCTGGTTTATTACACATTACCTCTATAAGTCTTTTTAAAGTTATCTTTCCATCTTTTACTCCATTTAACATCATTTCAAGAGAATTTTCTACACTTGGAACTCCAAAAGTAAGTTTTGCAAGTTTCTCTTCAATAAGATGTGGAGCATGATCTGTACCGATAGTATCAAGAGTACCATCAGCCAGTGCAGCCCAAAGAGCATCATTGTCAGATTTTTCTTTCAGTTCAGGCTTCATTCTAAGAAGAAGCTGGCTTCTTTCAGTCTTACTTACATCATCTGTATTCAGGAAAAGATGGTGAGGAGTAACTTCACCAAATACCTTTGCTCCTCTTGCTTTAGCAGCTTTTAAAAGTTCTATTTCACTTGCTTTAGATAAGTGGCAAAGATAAAGTTCTTTGTCATACTTCTCACAAAATTCAATAGCCTTTGCTACCATTTCCTCTTCTGCATGTACAGATATTATTTTTGATTCTCTGAATATATTTTCAACAGTTTTTTCATCATCTATAAGCATATCTCCAGTAGACATATTAAGAAATATTTTAGTAGATGCTGTTTCATTTATTATATCTTTGATTTCACTGCTGTTATCTTTTTTACTTCCTCCAAAATGGAATCCATAATCAACATACGCTCTTCCATTCATAAGAGCTTTTTTATCAGCAAGAGCCTCTTTTGTAACAGTTACTGGAATAGTATTAGGCATATCTATAAATGTAGTGACACCACCTCTGGCACAAGCCATGCTTCCAGTAGTGAAATCTTCTTTTTGAGTAAGACCAGGATCTCTCATGTGAGTGTGAACATCTACTATACCAGGAAGTACATATTTCTCTTCTGCATCTATTATTTCTCCAGCAGGAGCAGAGATATTCTTTTCTATTTTAGTGATAACTCCATTTTCAATCAATATATCAGTGATGATATCTTTTCCATCTTTGTCAATGATCTTACAATTTTTGACTAGCATAGTCCAGCCTCTTTCATTCCCTCTTCAATTTCAGCAGCTACTAATTTAGCAGCATTTGCTGGGTCTTCGTTTTTAGTTATAGGTCTTCCGATAACTAAGAAGTCACATCCGTTTATTATTGCATCTTTTGGAGTCATAATTCTTTCCTGATCGTTTGTTGCTGACCATCTAGGTCTAACACCTGGACATACAGTTTTGAAATCTTTTCCGCAAGCTTCTTTTATAAGTTTAGCTTCCCAAGGAGAACATACTACCCCATCAAGTCCAGCAGTTTTTCCTAATTTAGCCCAGTTTAATGCTAACTCTGCAAGAGATAATTTAGATTGGAAAGTTTCCTCTACATCTTCAGCAGAAAGACTTGTAAGAACAGTAACTCCAATAACTATATTTTCAGGATTTACAGCTTTTACTTCTTCAACTACTTTTGACATCATTTTTCTTCCACCACTTGCATGTACATTGAACATAAATACATTTTGCTTAGCAGCAAAAACTGAAGCCATTGCTGTTGTATTTGGAATGTCATGGAATTTAAGATCTAAGAATATTTTTTTACCTTTAGAAGCAAGGTAGTCTATCATTTCACCTTTTGAGTTTAAGAAAAGTTCAAGCCCAACTTTATAGAAAGTAGCTCCATCACCAATTTTTTCAACTAAATTTTTAGCAGCTTCCATAGTAGGAAAGTCAAGTGCTATTATCATTCTGTCTTTTGCGTTCATATCTTCCTCCAACATTTATTTTAATTATCTGTGTGCTATACCAACAAGTTCATTTATATTTTCAATATTATTTTCTTCACAGTATTTTTGTAATCCTTCAGCTACTTCCACAGGAAGAACAGGATTAAAGAATATACCAGTTCCAAGAGATACCATAGAAGCTCCAGCCATTATAAATTCAAGAGCATCCTCTGTACTAGAGATTCCACCCATACCAACTATTGGAATATTTACAGCTTTATATACTTGGTACACCATTCTTAAAGCTACTGGTTTAACAGCAGGTCCTGAGAATCCTCCAAATGTATTTCCTAAAAGAGGTTTTTTAGTTTTAAGATCAATTACCATTCCTAAAAGAGTATTGATAAGAGATACAGCATCTGCTCCATTCTCCTCTACAACTTTAGCTATATATGCAATATCAGTGACATTAGGAGATAATTTTACTACAAGAGGTTTAGTAGTTACTTTTCTTACTTCTCTTGTAACTCTTCCTGCAACTTCTGGATTAGCTCCAAAAGCCATTCCTCCATCTTTTACATTTGGACAAGATATATTTAATTCTATTATATCTACTTCTTTTATCTGCTCTACTCTTTTAGCTATTTCTATATATTCCTCAACAGTTTTTCCATTGATATTTGCTATTATATTAGTAGTGATGCCAGCTTCTTTCATATCTTTTAAGATATGAGTTTCAAAATAGTCAATTCCGGGATTTTCAAGTCCCACACAATTCAGCATTCCACCAGGAGTTTCAGCTATTCTTGTTCCATAGTTTCCATCTCTAGGCTCCATAGTAAGCCCTTTTACAACTATTCCTCCAAGTACATTTGGATCAAAATAATCTCTATATTCAAGTCCGAATCCAAAACATCCAGATGATGTGAGAATAGGATTCTTAAAATCGACACCTAAGAATTTAGTTTCCAGTCTATTCATTTTTTTCCTCCAGATTAAATATTAATTACCACAACAAGTTTCTGTTCTTTCAGCAGGTTCAAGGTCAACAATAGTCTCAGATTTAAAAACAGGACCATCATGACATACTTTTTTCATTCCTTCCTTAGTTTTGATAGAGCATCCTACACAGGCTTTTACTCCACAAGCCATTCTTTCTTCCAGTGATATTTCACATTCTGTATTGTATTTTGATGAAGTTTTTGCTACTGCTTCCATCATTTTATGAGGTCCGCAAGTGAAAACCATATCAAATTTTTTGCTGTTCATAAGCTCTTCCATTTTAACTATAACAGTTCCCTTAGTTCCAGCAGAACCATCATCAGTAGTTATATGAAGATCAGCACCATCAAAGTTAAAGTTAGAAAGGATTTCAACAGCATCAGCATTTCTTCCTCCAGCTATGAAAGTAACCTCATTGTTTTTCTTTAATACTTCTACAAGAAGCTTCATAGGAGCCATTCCCATTCCACCACCAACTACTAGAAGTTTTTTACCTGTCATATCAGTAGAAAATCCATGTCCAAGAGGTCCTTGGATGTTTATACTTTCTTCAGCTTTCATTTCAGCAAATTCTTTTGTTCCTCCACCTTTTACTTCATAGTAAAATTCAAGCTCCATTTTATTTTTATCTACATAGTGAAGACTGATTGGTCTTCTTAAGATGTGAAGCTTGTTCTTGCATTGAATCATAAAGAACTGCCCAGCTTTTGATACTGGAATGCTTTTTTCAGCTTTTAATCTCATAAGATAATTTTGTCCTGCAATGTGTTTATTTTCTAAAATTAGACAATCTTCTAAAAACATTTTTCCTCCTACAAATCATATATATTAAATTATTTTATTTCCTTACCACAATAGTAGCAGAATTTCCCATAATCCTTTACTACTACTTTATTCGGTGTTTCTTCAAAATGAGTTACACATTTATGATTAGGACATACAATTTTATCATTTGCTACTACATTTTTTTCTTCTTTAACAGGGGCAGTGGATTTTTTTACTCCCAGTGCAAGAGCAAACATAGCTTCTCTCACAGGTACTCCATTGGCAGCCTGTTTAAAATATAGAGCATGTTTTGTATCATCTAAATCTACGCTTATTTCATCAACCCTAGGAAGCGGATGCATAACAATCATATGATCCTGACATTTTCCAACTATTGTTTCTTTTGATATTTTATATACTCCGCTGACTTTGTTAAATTCCTCAATATCCTCAAATCTTTCTTTTTGGATTCTTGTCATGTAAAGAACATCTATTTCAGAAAGAATAGGCTCATATTCAGAGCAGATACAATATTTCATTCCTTTTTCATCAAGCTCTTTTGTGATATATTCAGGTATCTGTATAGAATCTGGAGCTATAAAGTAGAACTCAGCATTAAACATTTCAAGTGCTTTAGTAAGAGAATGAACTGTTCTTCCATATTTAAGATCCCCAACAAAAGCTATTTTGACACCTTCTATTTTTCCCAGTTCTTTTTTTATTGTGAAAAGGTCTAAAAGTGTCTGACTTGGATGTTCATTAGAACCATCTCCAGCATTGATTACAGGATTTTTTGAAACTTCAGAGGCGAATTTAGGTCCACCTTCTATATTATGTCTCATAACAATGATATCAGAATAAGCTTCTACCATTTTTACTGTATCTCTTAGAGATTCTCCTTTTTTAACAGAAGTAGCATCTGGAGAATCAAAACCTAGAACTTTTCCTCCAATTCTATATGCAGCAGAAGTGAAAGATAATCTTGTTCTAGTAGATGGTTCAAAGAAAAGGCTTCCCACTATTTTCTCATCTATTAGTTTAGGCTCTGGTTTTTCAGATAATTCAAGAGCTAAATTCAAAACTTCTAAGACTTCCTCTTTTGTCAAATCTTTTATTGATATAAAATCTTTCATATTACCCTCCCATGAATACAATAATATAAAAAAGGGAATGAAAATCACAAAATGATGTGACTTCCATTCCCTATAATAAAAATGTTTTTTAAAATATTTAAAAATAGAAAAATAAAATAAAAGAATCCTAAGATAAAAACTGATATATTCAATTTATCATCAAATATCTTCATATATCCATAGCCTCCTTATATTTTTCTATATCTTGATTATAATATCATACTTTTTAGAAAAATTCAAGAGAAAATTTATGTTATTTTTTTAAAATTTCTATCAATTCTGATTTGTATCTATCAAGATTATTAACGAGGTCTTTTACTTGTTCATCACTAAGCTTTACAGTCTTTTCTGTAGTTGGAACAAACTTAAATTCTTCAGTAAGGGGAGTTTCAATAACTGGGAACATATAGTTCTTTTTAGGAACCAGACTTTGAAATTCTTCACTAAGAATATATTCCATAAATTTTTTAGCTCCCTCTTTTGTTTCTTTTTTATTTACAAGAGATGCACCTTCTAAATACATAAAAGTTCCATCTTCTAAAAGGAAGCTGCTGAATCTGCTTTGTTCTTCATCTTGTGAAAAGAAAAGATTGCTTGTAGCATATCCAACCATCATAGGAGCTTCACCAGCTATAAATTTAGCAAATGCTTCACTCCAACCGGGTTCAGCTGTATATATGGCAGGTTTTAAAGCAGTCCAGAAATTTTTCCAGTCTTTTCCATATAGAGCTATACTCCATAGAAGAGCTTCTTCCCCAGTAGATGAAGTAGCAGGATTTTCAACTAAAAGCTGTTTTTCCAGTTTTCCAAGTTCTGTAAGATTTTTTGGAGGAACAGGGATTTTTTTTGTATCATAGTTGATAGCAAGAAGTCCATAATCAAAAGGAGTTACATATCCTTCTTTATCCATTATAAAGTCATTACTCTTTATATTAGAAATATTTTTAGGGATATAAGGAGTGATAAGATTTTCCTTTTTTGCTATTTCAGTGCTTAAAGAAGTCAGTCCAATAACAACATCTGCCTTAGGATTTTTTTCTTCAAGTTTAAGTCTTGATACAAGTCCATCAATAGATATAAATTTAATATCCACTCCAGTTTTTTCTTTAAATATTGGAGCAAAAGTTTTTCCTATCCATTTTGTAGAGCTGGGTCCGTAAACTACTATTTCTTCAGAAAAAGAAGAGACAGACAATAATAAAAATAATGATAAAACAAATTTTTTCATAACATCCTCCTAGAAATTTCGGGAGCAATAAAAAAAGCTGCCTGAGAAAGATAACAAGACAACTTCAAAACATTTCCTACGCTGGCATTATCCAAATCAGGTTTGACGGTCGAAATAAAATTTCCTCTCAGCTTTTCAGCTCCCGTATGATAATATTTAATTATACAAACTAACTATACACTTGAACATAAGGTTTGTCAAATAACTGCTTTATATTTTTTATTCTTTGTTGTATAATCTAATATATCATATAAAAAATAAAAAGTAAAAGAATTTAAGGAGGATTTTATGAAAAAAATACTACTGATGATATTTTTTGCAGTTTCAATGTCAGCTTTTGCCGTAGATGGTTATTTAAGAATAGGAGCAATAACTGAAACTAATTCATACAATCATGAGAGTGGATCATTTGAAAATTATGCACCAACATTTAGTTTTGAGGCAACTCAGGATTTTCTTCTTGCTGATTTGGGAGCAGGGATAGCATATAATGGGAAAACTGGAGGTACTGATATAGGAACAGTTCCAGTATATCTTGTAGCAAGATGGAATCTTCTTCCAGTATTTTTCGAACCATACATTGTATTAAAAGCTGGTAGAGTGCTTATGACAAATGAAAGTGTAAGAAATTCAAGTCCAGATGGAAAAGGATATATAGCTGGAGGATTTGGAGTAGACTTTATGCCGTTCCAAGCAGAGCTTCTTTATTCAGAAACAAAAATAGATGGAGACAGAAGAGGCTCAGATAGATTGAAACAATTATCTTTAGTTTTTGGATATAGAATATTCTAATCTGGAGGAAAAAATGTATAGAACAGAGGTAACATTCAAAAAGATATCTATGGAGGAATTGAAAAAAGATTACTGTGATAGAGAAAAGTTTGAAAAATTCTGTAAGGAATGCAGAAACTATGGAAGTACATGGTCATGTCCTCACTATAATTTTGATGTAGAAGATTATCTAAAAAATTACAGTTACATATATCTTGTAGGAGTTAAAATTATTTTTGATGAAGAGACTTTGGATAAAGTAAATACAAAAGAGAAAATAAATGACTATACTACAGAAACTCTCAAATATATGAAGGATAAAATAATGATGGAGCTTTTGAGGGTGGAGAAAAGGTATGAAGGAAGTAAAAGTCTTTCTGCTGGGGGCTGTAAAATATGTGATGACTGTTCTAGAAAAAATAATACTCAATGCCAGCATCCTGATATGATGAGATATTCTCTTGAATCAATGGGATTTGATGTAGGAGGAATTTCAAGCAGGTTATTGGATTATGAATTGAAATGGGCAACAGAGACTCGTCTGCCTGAATATTTTTCTTTAGTTACAGGACTTATGACTAAAAGAGAGATAGAGGGATTTGAAAAGGAACTTAGAATGTTAAAGTAAATGATATCTGCTCTAAGCAGCTGAAAATATTTAAAATATCAAAAAGAGAGAAAAGTGAAATTGAGCTGAGAAGGACAAAAAAATTCTATCTTAGCTCTTTTCTTATATTTTTTAAAATACTAAATTTCAATTTAGATAAAAGATATATAAAAACTTCTGGGGGGCTTTTATGAAAAATATTCAAAAACATTTCATCCTTGTAATTATGGTAGTGGTATGTATTATTTTATGGAATCAAATTGTAGTTATGAAATATGGAACAACTCTTCCAACATATTTGAAATATTCATCACCTATTACAGAAAGGGAAAAGGATTATTTGAAGGTTCATAGCCCAATTCGGCTGGGAAGCGACATTACCGCTCCTCCAATTTCCTACTATGATAAAGCTACAGGAGAGTATGCTGGACTGATTGTTGATTATGTAAATTTTCTGTCAATTGAAACAGCAACACCTATTACTATAAATATGTATACTTTTTACAATTTAGTGGAAGCTTTGAGAGAGCAGAAAATTGATGTATGTGATATGTTTCCCAGCGAAAGCAGAGCAAAGGAATTTGATTTTTCTATTCCGATATATCAGTTGAAAACTGTAGTTATTTCTCCAAAGGATGGAAGTAATATACTGGATATTATGGAGTTGTCAGGAAAAAAGATAGCAATTCCAAAAGGAGATTTAGCAGCAGAGTATATCAATAATTTTTTAAAAGAAGAAAGAAAACCAATGGTTCAATTTGTTCCAGTTAATGATACAAAAACAGTTCTGGAACTTTTGCAGCAGGGGGTTGTTGATGCTGCAATAGGAGATGAAGTTGTTATTTCTACTTATTGGAAAGAGTACAATGTTTATGAAACTCAGAAATACAATGTGATTCTTTTATATGAAAAGGATGTAGTATTGGCTGTGAATAAAGATTCTGATCTGCTGCTGACAGTACTTAATAAGGGTATTTTACAGATGAAGAAAAATCAGATAGTGCCAAAGGTTCAACAGAAATGGTTTGGAATTTCCGAATCTATAAGAGGAGAAAAAAGAGAGCTGGAGTCATTTATTAATATTGCAATTATTTTGCTTATCTGTTTAATCGGACTTTATATATGGAATTATTTTCTTAAAAGAAGAGTGTTGGAGAAAACAAAAGAAATTGAAGAAAATAAGAAAAATATCAGTATGATATTGAATAATCTGGATATAGCTCTGTTTATTATAAATGAAGCCTGTGTAGTGATAGAATGCAACCAAGCCTTTTTGACTTTGCTTTCTCAAAGCAGGAAGGATGTAGTGGAAAAAAGTCTTTTTGAATTTTCTTTTTTATCTGAACTATTGGAAATATCAAAATATTCTCAATGGAAGGAGGATATTAGTCTTAAATTTAGAAAAACAATAAAAAGCAGATGTTATGAAGTTAAACTATCTCCTTATATTTCAAGAGAAGAAAAGCTTAGAATTTTAAGTATAGAAGATATAACAGAAAAACTTATTATAGAGAGAAAGCTCCATCAAGAAAATAAAATGATAACTATAGGGCAGATATCAGCTGGTCTGGCACATGAAATAAGAAATCCTCTTGGAACAATAAGAAATGGAATTTATCTTATTAAAATGAAAGTATCTAATAAATCCCAAGAAAAAGCTATCAGCATGATGGAAAATTCAATTCAAAGGGTTAATAATCTGATTGAACACTTACTTAGATTTTCAAGAACAGCATCAGATAAATGTACTCAGGAAAACATTGAAACAATAGTAAGTAATATAATGACTTTAATGGAAACAAAGTTAAAAGCTAAAAAAATTCAATATCATGTTAATTTAGAGGGGAATTTTACAGTAACTCTAAATATAGAGGCTGTTAATATTATTTTAATTAACCTTATTGAAAATGCAATTGATGCTTTTTTAGCTGATAAAGAGGACAATTTAATACAAATTTCTATTTCTACTACAGAGGATTCTCTTCGTTTTTTAATTGAAGATAATGGAGTGGGAATATCAGAAGAAGCACTTCCTTATATTTTTGATCCTTTTTATACAACAAAAGGAGAAGGACATGGTACAGGGCTGGGGCTATATCTTGTATATAATGAAGTTAAAAAATATAATGGAGATATCTCTGTTGAAAGTCAATATGGAATAGGTACAAAGTTTTTTATTTCTATTCATTTTTAAAAAGGAGAATTAGATGCTTGCAGATTATAAAATTTTAATTGTAGATGATGAAGCAGATTACAGAGAGATGTTTTCTCTCATATTAGAGGAGAAAGGGTATTGTATTTATCTGGCTGCCTGTATCGCAGAAGCGAGAGAAATCATCAAGAATCATAAAATTGACATGGTAGTAACAGATCTGATTATGAAAAATGAAACAGGGATAGAGCTTCTTCATTGGATAAAAGAATATGATGCGGAGATAGGAGTTATCATTGTTACTGCATATGGAACAGTTGAAACAGCAGTTCAGGCGATACAGAATGGGGCATATAATTATTTTATTAAAAGCAATGATCCGGGAACTTTACTTTTGGATATTGAGAGGTTTTTACAATTAAAACAACTTAAATTAGAAAATAGTTTACTAAAAAATCAAACTAAGGAAATGTCTCTGCTTGAATCTAATAATGCTGATATGCAGAACATATTGGATATATGCAAAAGAGTTGCAAAAAGCAATATATCTGTTTTAATTCTTGGAGAGTCTGGAGTAGGAAAAGAAGTAATAGCCAGATATATACATGAAAAAAGTGAAAGAAATACCTTTCCATTTGTTCCTGTTAATTGTCAAGAATATTCAGAAGGAGTTTTGGAATCAGAACTGTTTGGACATGAAAAGGGTTCTTTTACAGGAGCGATTAAACAAAAAATAGGAAAATTTGAAGAAGCCAGCCACGGAACATTGTTTCTTGATGAAATTGCAGATGTTTCAATGAACACACAGGTAAAGCTGTTAAGAGTACTGGAAGACAAAAAAATAGAACGTGTTGGTGGAGATAAAAAAATGGATGTCAATATCAGATTAATTTCAGCAACCAACAAAAATATTTATGAAGCTGTTAAGAGTGGGATTCTTCGAGAGGATTTCTTATACAGAATTAATGGAATTGTTATCTGTGTTCCTCCTCTTCGAGAACGTCCAGAGGATATTGAAAGTTTTATTCATTTCTTTGTTAAAAAATTTGAAATGGAATTGAAGAAAAAAATAGAATATATAGATGAGGAAACAATGAATTTTTTAAAAAACTATCATTATCCAGGTAATATTAGAGAATTAAAAAATATAATTGAACGTTTGATAGTTTTAGCAGAGGGATCTGCTATTCATTTTAAAAATGCAAAAAGGTATTTACAACACACAGAAGAAGATGCAGTTTCACATTCTGATGAAAATTTACGAGATGCAAGAGAGCAGTTTGAAATAGAATTTATACGTTCTAAAATCAAAGATTGCAAAGGAAATTTATCTAAGGCTGCAGCTGCTTTGGATATCAGCAAACGTCAGTTAAATAATAAAATTTTAGAATACAATCTTAGAGAATGGATTCAATCACTCAAAGATTGATACACCTTTTTTTGATATATAAAATATAATAAAAAAATTTAAATTCAGCTTAAAAGAAAAAATATATTACAAAAATATTTTATATATTTAAAAATATAATTTGTCAAAGAATAAATAAGCAGGAAATATATTTCTCAAATTAGGAAATATATTTCCTGTTTTTGCTTAAATTTAATAATATTTTTTCTGCTGTTTAAAGAAAAATGCATCTTTTCCTATTGGCATAATAATTGCTACATATTATACTGAACATTATGCATAATAAAAATAAAGGAGGGAAAGATATGAGGACAGCAAGAAAACCTAAAATCTGGGAGGCTTTAGTTCCTATTATAGGAATGGCAGTAATTATTGTTTATTCCATGCTTGTATTAAAGGTAGATCCACATATTCCTATTGTAATTTCAACTATACTGGCAGGGGCTATGGCATTGAAAGTAGGATGCAGCTGGTTTGAAATAAGAAATGGAATGATTGAAAGTGTTTACAGAGCTGTAGAGGCTTTGATTATCGTTATGATTGTAGGAATGTTAATTGGGTCATGGGTTTTAGCAGGATCTGTTCCAGCAATGATTTATTATGGATTGGAATTGATTTCACCAAAGTTTTTTCTGCCTACTGGATGTATCTTATGTGCAATTGTATCTGTTGCAACTGGAAGTGCTTGGACTTCTGGAGGAACAATAGGAGTAGCTCTTATGGGAATTGGAACAGGTTTGGGAATCAACCCTGCACTTACAGCAGGAATGGTTATTTCAGGAGCGTATTTTGGAGATAAAGTTTCTCCATTGTCAGACAGTACCAATGTTGCTGCTGCTACTGCGGAAACTGATTTGTATATGCATGTAAGATCAATGATGTATACAACTGTTCCAAGTTTTTTAATAGCACTTTTACTGTATTTGATTATAGGATTAAGATATGATACTTCATCAATAAATTTGGAGAATATAAAATTGATAAAAGATGCACTTTCTACAACTTTTGTTATTAGCCCATGGTTATTGATACCTCCAATAGTAGTATTGATAACTGCTGTAAAAAAAGTTCCAGCTATTCCTTCATTGCTGCTTGCTGCAACAGTTGGAAGTGTATTTGCTATGATTTTTCAAAATGCAAGCCTTGTAGATGTGTTGGATGTTCTGCAAAATGGATATGTAGGAGAAACTAATGTAGAAATTGTAAATAAGCTGCTTACTCGAGGTGGAGTCAATGGAATGCTGTGGACAATTTCCCTTATAATTTTTGCTCTATGTTTTGGAGGGATTCTGGAAAAGGCGAAATTTACTGAAGTAATTCTGGAAAAAGTAATAAAGTATATTCATTCAGTTGGAAGTCTTGTGGCTACAACTATTGTGACTGGAATTCTTTGTGATTTTGTTCTTACAGACCAATATCTAGCAAATATTATTCCGGGAAGAATGTATTATAAAGTATATGATGATATGGGATTGGAAAGATATTATCTCTCTAGAACATTGGAAGATGGAGGTTCGCTCTGGTCACCTATGTTCCCATGGAATGGTTGTGGAGCATATCAATCTGCAACTCTAGGTGTTCCTACATTCTCTTATTTTCCTTATGCGTTTTTAAATTTAATAAATCCAATAGTATCTATTATTATGGCTTACTTAGGAATAGCAGTATTCAGAAAGAAACTTCAAGATCAAGATATTGAAATTATTGAGGTAGAAAATTTAAATGAATTAGATGCTATTAGAAATGAAATGGAATAAAAGAATAACAGGGGGAGTATTCATATATTCTTTAACTGCATCCCTTTTACATTAGGGATGCAGTTATTATTGTATAAAAAAACCACTTGCTAAGCGAGTGGTACAAAAAAGCCGGAAGGCT
>OLSH01000454.1_pt1 | contig 36031 bp, 40 predicted proteins | sample 1643221 | NCBI WGS metagenome assembly OLSH01 (sample SAMEA3136681, study PRJEB25190) | human gut metagenome | biome: human gut; feature: human-associated habitat; material: faeces | place: Austria | collected 2013 | reverse complement strand
TAAGTGGAGAAGCGCGCCCGGCGGGTGGAGTCGAAGGTGTCCACGGCTTTCATCAAGCCAATGGTGCCGATGGAAATCAAATCGTCCTGCTCAGAGGGGAGAGCATAGTATTTCTTTGCGATGTGCGCCACTAAGCGCAGATTATGGCGGATGAGCTTTTCCCGGGCGGATGGATCGCCGGCCCGCAGGGCGGCGAAGGTCCTGATCTCCTCCTGTGGACTGAGCGGGCGGGGGAAGCTGCCCGCTTCCAGATGGAGCGCAAGCACGAGGAACTTGGATGCAAAAAATTGCAGCAGGGTCAACAGCATACGGAACACCTCCAAAACCATTCTCCTATACAATATGAACGGGGAAAGAGGGTTCAGAATCGTTTTCTGCTTGTAGAAAATGGTGGTCTATATGACAGGGGAGCGGTTATAATAAGTTTCTCTGGCCGGACCGCTATGCGGACTGCGTGCCTATGGATAAGGTACTGGAACTGCTCAGGAGTGTGAAATACAGAGAAATCGCAGGCGGTGCAAAGAACTGCTGTATCCGGCGCTTTTGCTGCATAAAGGCGGTGATACGACTGCTTTTTGAAAAGATTGCATGAAATCTTATCAAGATGTTACTCTTCTGTGAATTTTAGCACTCAGCACTTGACAGTGCTAAAAACATGTGCTATAACGAAGCCGTGCTCAGGAGAGAGGGGCATGAGGGAGCCGCAAGGCTCCCGGGAAGACTCCGCTCCTGATGCACATCTCATAAATTTTTTACCCGACCCGAACGCCGGGATTGGAGGAATGATTTATGTTTATGCCGACTATTTTCCATGAAAACCTGTTCGATGATTTCTTTGACCCGTTCTGGAACGATGGTGCGCTGGAGCGTGCGATGAACCGTGAAGAGCGTGAGACCTTCGGCAAGCGCGGTGCAAACATGATGAAGACCGATGTGAAGCAGACCGCCGACGGCAGCTATGACGTTGCCGTTGATCTGCCCGGCTGCAAGAAGGAAGACGTTCAGATGGAGCTGAACGACGGCTGCCTGACCATTCAGGCTGTCCGCAGCCACAGCAATGACGAGAAGGATAAAGAGGGCCGCTACCTGCGCCGCGAGACCTTCTCCGGCACCTGCGCCCGCAGCTTCTATGTGGGCGACGCCGTGAAGAAGGAGGACATCCACGCAAAGTTCGAGGATGGCATCCTGCACATCACGCTGCCCGCACCTCAGCAGCAGAAGGCTCTGCCTGTGAACCCGAACCTGATCGAAATTGAATAACGGTTATGTACCGGTGTAAAATACCGATGCATAGGACTTGCCCCCGGAGAGCTGCCCAAAGGCTCTCCGGGGACTTTTTGCGTTCCGGCATCTTTTCGGCAGGGAAAAGCATGGTGCGGTCCGGATGGCATAGGGCAGGGGGTCAGGCCCGGCTCCTTCATCGCCCGCGTTCCCCATTTCCCACGGTATTCTCAGATGCTTCATATCAAAACCTCCATTCCATCTTTACGAGCTGCATTTTCATCCCATGGCCGCCGACTTTGGCGAGAAGACGAAAGAATCCGCTGCCGCTCTTGACAAAGAGTGGTTTTGTACTATGATTGTTGTACATACAACGATGCAGATACATCTTTTTAAGATAAGACCCGGAGGCTGTCTATGGATATTACCGATGAAAAATGAGAAGACCTTCCGCCCGGACCGGATATTCTCTTATTTCCGGGTCGAGTGGCTCCCGCTGGCTTTCGTGACCCTGTCGGGCCTCATCTATAACATCGGCCTGCTGGCCACCCCGTGGTTCGAGGGCCGTCTGGCCCAGTGCCTGGCGGACATCCTGAGCGGCAGCGAACCAGCGGCCCAAATGGCGCTGCTGGTTCTGGCCTATATCCTCGTCATCCTGCTGGTGCAGGCGTCGCGGTTCATCAAGCGCTTTTATGTCCGCCGCTTTGCCAACAACATCAACCGCCGGATGAAGGGTATCCTCTACGCCAATCTGGTGCGCCAGAGCCGGGCTTCGCTGGAAAAAGAGGGCGCCGGTGAGCTGATGACCAAGGCCATCTCCGATGTGGACGACTGCGTCGAGGGTATGCGCAAGTTCACCACCGAAGTCTTTGATACCGGCGTGGCGCTGGCGGGTCATGTGGTCATGCTGCTGGTGTACGACTGGCGGCTGGCTCTGCTGAGCCTGCTGTTCACGCCCTTCTCCTACGTCTGCGCGGCATGGATGAAAAAGCCGGTCCAGCGGGCCGGTGCGGCCTACAAAAAGGCGGCGGGCGCACTGAGTACCGCCACCCTCGACCGCGCCCGGAACGCCGTGACTTACCGCATCTACGGCTGCGAAGACGCCCGCGCGGAGCGGTACGAAGAGGTACTGGATACCTACGAAAAGACGGCAGTGAAGAACAACGTGTGGCAGTCGGCCCTGCCGCCGCTCTATCTGGCGGCGTCAGAGGCAGGCGCACTGTTCATTTTGTGGTTCGGCGCAAAGAATGTCCTTGGCACCGGCTGGCGTGTGTGGGACATCGCGGCCTTTACCACCTTCCTCTCCTGCTTCACCAAGCTGGTGGTCAAATCCTCCAAGGCGGCCAAGCTCTTCAACTCGGTGCAGAAGGCCGAAGTCTCCTGGAAGCGCATCAAGCCTCTGATGAAGTCGCCGGAGCAGCTGGACGCGCTGGATGTCCCGGCGGCGGAAGATGTGACCCTCAGGAACCTCTCCTTCGCCTACGGCGACACCCCCATCTTCTCGGGTCTGAGTCTGACAGCCCATCCCGGCGACATCATCGGTGTCACCGGCCCGGTGGCCTGCGGAAAATCCACCTTTGGCCGGGTCTTCCTCTGCGAGGCCCCCTATGAAGGCTCGGCGCAGTTTGGCAGAAAGGAGTTCTCCGCTCTGACTCCGCGTCAGATTTCGGCCACCGTCGGCTATCTGGGCCACGACCCGGAGCTGAGCGCCGACACGGTGCAGAACAATGTCCTCTGCGGCAGCAAGCAGGACGCCATGCCCTATCTCGCCGCTGCTGCGCTGAAAGGCGAGGTGCTGGCGATGGAGAACGGCCTCGATACCGTCATCGGCAGCAGCGGCACCCGTCTTTCCGGCGGACAGGCCCAGCGTCTGGCACTGGCCCGGACGCTGGCCCATCCGCGCCCTGTCCTCATCCTCGACGACCCGTTCTCGGCCCTCGACCGGGACACGGAGGATACGGTCTTTGCCGACCTGCAGGAATATGCCAAGGATAAGGTCGTCTTTCTCACCTCGCACCGCCTGTACCACTTCCCGCAGATGCAGAAGATCATCTTTATGGATGGCGGAAAGACCGCTGTCGGCACCCATGAGGAGCTTTTGGCATCGGCCCCGGTCTACCGTCAGCTGTACGAAAGCCAGACAGGAGGGAAACAGCATGGAGAACAGGCGTAAAAATGATGTGTTTGAGGCCATCCGGATGGCCGCCGTGACCCACCGCCTTCTCACAGCGGGGACCGTCCTGTGTGCGGCGGCATCGGTGGCGGCGTCTCTGGTGCCGCCGCTGCTGCTGGCCCGCATCATCGACGGGCTGACGGCCGGGCTTCCGCTGACATTCCCTGCGGTGCTTCTTTATTTCGGCAGTCTGGCGCTGGAAGGGATGCTCTCCTCGGCGCAGGAGAGCCTGCTGGTACTCTTCGGCCAGAAAATGACCCACGCCCTGCGCTCTGAAATGTCCCGGAAGCTGACCAAGCTTCCCGCCAGCACGCTGGTGGGGCAGAACCCCGGCGAGGTGGCCGCGCGCTTCTCGGGCGATGTGGATACGGTGGAGGCGCTGTTCACCTCCGGCATCATCAGCATGGCGGCGGACGCCTGCCGCATCCTCTCCATCATGGCGGTCATCGCCGTGAAGAATACCGGCCTTGCGCTGATTTTGCTGCTGGTGCTGCCGCTGTTTGCCGTGTTCACCCGCCATGTGCAGACGCGGATGCTGGCAGCGCAGCTGGATAACCGCCGGGCGGCCGCCGCTGTGTCCGGCCAGGTCCCGGAAACACTGCACAACATCCGCACCATCCGGGCTCTGGGTCTGGAAGACTACATGGAGCGCCGCTATGACCGGTGCATCGGCGAAAGCTATGCCGCGATGGAGCGGACGAATTTTTACGATGCGATCTATTCGCCCGTCGTGCTGGTGCTGAATGCCGCCGTGGTCGGCATCGTCATGCTCCTCTCGGCTTCCGGCAATGCGGCTGTCCTGACCTTGTTCGGGATGTCGGTCGGTACCTCGGTGGCCGTCATCAACTACATTTCCCGCATCTTTGCGCCCATCGAGAGCCTTGGCATGGAGATACAGACCATCCAGTCGGCGATGGCGGGCGTGAAGCGCATCGACGCCTTCCTTGACCAGCCGGAACGCACCATCCCCAAGGAGTGGGAGACCTCTGCCCGGGGTGATGTGGTGCTCTCTCATGTGACCTTCGGTTACGGCGAAAAGCAGGTCTTGAACGATTTTTCCATGACCGTCAAGCAGGGCGAGCAGGTGACGCTGGTGGGCCGGACGGGTGCCGGAAAGAGCACCGTCTTCAAGCTGCTGCTGGGACTTTATCACCCGGAAGCCGGATCGGTGACCATCGGCGGCGTGGATGTGGCGGACATCACGGACGCCGAGCGCCGCACCTGCATCGGCTGTGTGGAGCAGCATTTTGCCCGTGTGCCGGGTACGGTGCTGGAACAGATCACGCTGGGCGACCCCGGCATCACCGAAGAGATGGCAAGGAACGCCGCGAAGCTTGCCGGTCTGGATGCCGCCATCCAGACCCTGCCGAACGGCTATGATACGGTGTGTACTGACAGGATGTTCTCGCAGGGCGAGTGGCAGCTTCTGTCCATCGCCCGCGCCGCAGCGGCAGACCCTGCCGTGCTGCTGCTGGACGAGATAACGGCCAACCTCGATGCTGAGACCGAGGCCCGTGTCCTTGAAGCGCTTCGCCGCGCGTCCGAAGGACGCACGGTGCTCTCCGTCTCCCACCGCATCTATGAGAACCTCGGCGGCCGGACGGTAGAGGTCAGGACGCAAAACGCATAAGAAAAAGTGAAAAATGAAACAAGAAAAAGCTTACTATCATCTGCCCGGACTGTTCGAGTTCTACGAGCTGTACCGGGAGTTCCTGCCCCTGTTCCGGGCGCACAGAGAATACTTTTATGACTGGTGCGACATCGGCTCCATCTACGGCGCACCGGCCGACTGCGTCTGGGGCGGGGGACGGGCTGGCTTCGGGAAGCATGACCCCAAAGAAGTCCTTGCCCTGACGCGGGAATACGGCATCTCGGCGCGGCTGACCTTCAGCAACTCGCTCCTCCGGGAGGAACACCTTTCGGATAAAAAGTGCAACGCCCTCTGCGCCCTGTTTGAGCAGGAAAACCTGGTGCAGAGCGGCGTCATCGTCCACTCGGAGCTGCTGCTGGACTACCTGAAAACACACTATCCGCAGCTTTATTTCGTGTCCTCCACGACCAAGGTGCTGACAGAGTTTCAGCAGCTCCGGGCGGAGACAGCCCGGGAGGAGTTCCGCTATGTGGTGCCGGACTTCCGGCTGAACAAAGCCTTTGGAGAGCTGGACAATATGCCGCAGGCGCAGAAAGACAAGGTGGAATTTCTCTGCAACGAGTGCTGCTGGGTCGGATGCCGGGACAGAAAGCGCTGCTATGAGAATGTCAGCCGAAAGAATCTCGGCGAAGCCTGCCCCGAACACATCTGTACCGCACCGGGTGCGGAGGAAGGCTACCGCTTCTCAAAGGCGATGAAAAATCCGGGGTTTATCGGCATCAGGGACATTCAGGATGTCTATATGCCGATGGGATTTTCCAACTTCAAGATCGAGGGCCGGGGCCTGGGCAGTGCGCTGGTACTGGAATTTCTGCTCTACTACATGACAAAACCGGAATACCAGCTGCATGTCCGGGAAGCCATCTATCTGGACAATATGCTCGACCTGTTCTGAGGAACCGCTTTATCCGCCGCTCCGACCTGTCGGACGGCGGCTGATGCCACGACGAGGTGCTGCGGTGTACGGGGTGCTTTGAGGCAGTCTGACGTGTTCCTATACCAAGCTTTTGAAGGAGATACAGAAATGACCGAAAAAGAGAAGATGCTGGCCCATCAGATGTACGACGCAAACTACAACAAGGAGCTGCACGATGAGCGCATCGCAGCCAAGGAGTTGTGCTGGGAGTATAATCAGCTCCGCCCGTCGAACGAAGAGGGCCAGAGAGCGGTCTTGAAGAAACTTCTCGGCAAGACGGGGGAGAATTTTTATATCACTGCGCCGTTCTGGTGCGATTATGGCTACAACATCGAACTGGGCGAAAATTTCTACGCCAACCACAACCTGGTCATCCTTGATTGTGCTAAGGTGAAATTCGGCGATAACGTCTTTGTTGCGCCGGACTGCGGTTTCCACACCGCTGGTCACCCCATCGACTTCGAGCGCCGCAACGCCGGGTTTGAGTATGCCTACCCTATCACGGTGGGAGACAATGTCTGGATCGGCGCAGGCGTGCAGGTGATGCCGGGCGTGACCATCGGCAGCAATGTGGTCATCGGCGGCGGCAGCGTCGTGGTGAAGGACATCCCCGATAACTCGGTGGCTGTCGGCAATCCCTGCCATGTCATCCGTGCCATCACCGATGAGGACAAAAAGACCTGCTGGAGCAGATAAAACAAGAAAACGGCCCCACCGACAAAATATTATCCCAGTGCAGAGGAGATTGAGGCTGAAATTGCAAAGGCCGTCTGGTTTTATGAAATCACCATCGAGCACCTGACCGGCAAGCAGATACACAGGAAGCGTAACGAAACACAGCCCGCACAGAAGCTTTGTGCGGGCTGTTGCAGTCTATCGACGGCATCAAAATCGAATGTTTTCTTCAAAAAAAAAAAGCCCACGATCCGAATGCTCCTTACGACGGCTGCGACGAGCCGGATGACACCGGGCAGAACGCCAAGAGCGGCTATCGGAAAGGCGTGGGCGGATCAATAAAACAAGGGCTGCTGTACAACACGGTACAGCAGCCCTTTGCAGTTATTTCCGGCTCGTCAGCTTGTTCAAAAACATCACAGCCAGCACGATGACGCCGATGACCAGCACGATGCTCACCATCCCGATGACCATGATGGGCAGAGTCGTCATCCACGAAGTAAGATGCAGCATATCAGTCCCTCCTTTAGCTCAGCAGGGTCAGCAGCAGTCCGCCGGCGATGACAGAGGCTATCTGGCCCGAGACGTTGACACTGATGGAGTACATCAGCAGGAAATTCTGGTTGTCCTCCTCGAGGCCCAGCTTGTTGACGACGCGTCCGCTCATGGGGAAGGCAGAGATGCCGGCAGCACCGATCATGGGGTTGAGCTTTTTGCCCTCCGGGAGAAAGAGGTTCGCCAGCTTTGCGAACAGCACACCGCCGGCGGTGTCAAACACAAAGGCAACGAGGCCCAGCGCAAGGATGAGCAGAGTGTCGGGCCGCACGAACTTGTCGGCGGTCATCTGACCGGCCACGGTCAGGCCCAGCACGATGGTGATGAGGTTTGCGAGGATGTTCTGCGCCGTTTCACTCAGGGTGCTCAGCACACCGCACTCCCGCAGCAGGTTGCCGAACATCAGAAAGCCCACCAGTGCTACGCTGGCCGGAGCCACGAGCCCGGCGATGATGGTCACGACGATGGGGAACAGGATCTTGGTCAGCTGGCTGACACTGCCCTTCTGGTAGGGCATCCGGATGCGGCGCTCCTTCTGGGTGGTCAGCAGCTTGATGACCGGCGGCTGCACGATGGGGACCAGCGCCATGTAGCTGTAGGCCGCCACCATGATGGCACCAAGGTACTGGGAGTGCAGGACGTTGGCCACGAAGATGGCCGTGGGGCCGTCTGCCGCGCCGATGACGGCGATGGAAGCGGCGTCCTTCAAATCGAAGAAGAAGCCCGCGAGGAAGAGGGTGAAGAAGATGCCGAACTGCGCCGCTGCGCCGAAGAGCATCAGCCACGGCTTCTCGAGCAGCGGGCCGAAGTCGATCATCGCACCGATGCCGATGAAGAGCAGCAGGGGGAACAGCTCGTTGGACATCCCGGCCTCAAACAGAGCCGAGATGGGGCCGACGGTGTCGCCCTGCGTGATAGCGCCCGATAAGGGCAGATTGACGAGGATGGCGCCGAAGCCCATGGGGAGAAGCAGGCTCGGCTCCATCTTTTTTGCGATGGCGAGGTAGATGAGCAGGGCGCCGATGCCCCACATCACCACCATCTGCCAGGTCAGGTTCCCGAAATTGGAAAAGAGACTGGCGAATGCGTTCCAGAAATCCATGTCATTGCCTCCTTTGAAATCTGCGGCGCAATGACGAAAAAAGAGACTTCCGCCACAGCACCAATTCCTGTGACAAAAGTCTCAAGCGAACACATGACATCGGGCATTTCTGCCGTGTTGACGCTGCCATGCAGCGCTCCCATAAGGTGGAGCGCCCTTTACTCCCTTTTATCCAATTTATTAAACCAGAATATGCGAAGCCTGTCAAGAAATGTGCGGGACTTTTAGCTGAATCTTAGGGGGGACTCTGAATATAGCGTGAAAAAAGAGACTGAAGAGTACGAAAATGATTTTTGCACTTTATTCTTTTACAACGGCCGCCTTCTCGATGCCATAGCGGGCAAAGAGGGGGAGGGCCTCCGGCGGGACCGTCTCGCCGCTGACCACGATGGGGATGGCAGGCGGGCAGGAGACCGCCGGTGCGGCGCAGATGCGGCCCACGGCCTCGGCGGCAGGGATCATCTCCTGCGGTGCAAGGACAGCTTCCCGGATGGTGAAGCGGCGGGGCTGTGCCTCGAGCGCCCCGGCCAATGCCGCGAAAGCGGCAGGATCGTCAGCCGCAACGGAGACATCGGCAGCAGGGGCCTCACCGCAGATGGCGTGCAGGGCCGTTTGCAGGCAGGCAAACTCTGCCGCAGAACTCTCGGCGGAGGGCATCAGCACGACGTAACGGGGGTCGGCATACTCGCACTCCACACCCCGCTCCCGCAGAGCCTGCGCCAGCTGCTGGCCGGAAAGACCCAGCGCGGCGGCATCCAGCGTCAGCTTGAGAGGCTCGCGGTGCGCCCCGGTGAGGGGGAGCGCCAGCCCGGGCCGGAGAACATCCAGCTCCCGGCAGAGCATCCCCAGCCGCCAGCGGCAGACGTCCAGCTTCTCCCGGAAGCCGTCGGCCAGAACCGCGTTGGCGGCGTCCAGTGACTGCAAAATGAGATAAGAGGGGCTGGTGGAGCCGAAGAGAGCCAGCGCATTGCGCACAGCGGCCTCGTCGGCCTGCACGGACGAGCCAAGGTGCAGATAGGCACCGCCCGTGAGGACGGGCAGGGTCTTGTGAGCCGAGTCACAGCAAAGATCCGCGCCCAGCTGGATGGGGTGGCGGCTGCCCTCCTTCAAAAAGTGGAGATAGGCGCCGTGGGCGTTGTCCACCAGAAGGGGCAGGCCGTGGGCGTGGCAGACCGCCGACAGCCCCGCGACATCCTGCACGAAGCCCAGATAGTCCGGGCTGGTGAGGTAGACGCCGAAGGGCGTGCGGCCCTCGGCGGACAGCTCGTCCAGCGCAGAAGAGAGTGCCTCCGGCTCCACAGGGCAGGTGCAGAGCGCCCCGGCGGCGTCCGGCGCAGGCCAGAGCCACTGGATGTCGAAGTCCAGCAGAGCCGCCGCGTAGAGCAGGGCCTTGTGGGCGTTCCGCGCCGCCAGCAGGACAGGACGGCCTGCCTTTGCGGGCCGCATTTGGAGCGCAAGGCGGAGCATGGCCCGGATGCACTGGCTGCTGCCCTCGGTGCTGTAATAGGTGCGGGCGGTGCCGAAGAGCTGCGTCGCGTTGGCCTCGCTCTGAGCGATGATGCCCTCGGCTTCGTACAGCTCGTCTGCGCCCGCAATTTCTGTGATGTCCAGCTCTTCACAGCCCAGCGGGCCGCGGCCCTTGTGGCCCGGCATATGCATCCGGGCAGTGCGCTGCTGGGCATAGCGACGGACAAAATCGACGACAGGAGTGTTCATGGCTTTATTCGCAGGCTTCGCCGTCTGCGCAGGCGTTGCAGGTGCCGCCCAGCTCGATGGGAACTTCGATGCCCTGAGCTGCCAGCTCCTGGTTCTCAGCAACTTTTATCATGATGGCGCACTCGACACGCTTCTTGAACAGCTCACAGCCGTACTCGTAGACGCCGGTGATGCTGCCGGTGGCGTGGTAGGCGTTGGCCGCACAGCCGCCGGAGCAGTAGAGCTTGGCCCAGCAGTCCTTGCACTCGGGGCGGGCGTAGGCGTTGCAGTGCTTGAATTCATCCCGCACGGCAGTGTTGGTGACGCCCTTCCAGATGTCGCCCATCAGGTACTTGGGGTCGCCGACGAACTGGTGGCAGGGGTAGAGGTCGCCCCAGGGGGTGACGGCCATGTACTCGGTGCCGGAGCCGCAGCCGGAGATGCGCTTGTAGATGCAGGGGCCGCCGGTGAGGTCGATCATGTAATGGTAGAAGGTGAAGCCGCGGCCCTCGCGGTCGCGCTTTATCATCTCCTTGGCGAGGATCTCGTACTGCTCCTTGAGGATGGGCAGGTCCTCGGCGGTGAGGGCGCTGGGGTCGGTGGGCTTGGTGACGACAGGCTCCATGCTCAGCTCCGTGAAGCCGAGGTCGGCCATGTGGAAGATGTCGTTGGTGAAGTCGGTGTTGTAGTGGGTGTAGGTGCCGCGCATGTAATAGTTCTTGTCGCCGCGCTTTTTCACGAACTCCTGGAACTTCGGCACGATGGCGTCGTAGCTGCCGCGGCCTGCGTAGTCCTTGCGGAAGCGGTCATGGACTTCCTTGCGGCCATCGAGGCTCAGCACGACATTGTGGCACTCCTTGTTGCAGAAGTCGATGACATCGTCGTCGATGAGCATACCGTTGGTGGTCATGGTGAAGCGGAAGTTCTTGTTGTGGATCTTCTCCTGCTCGCGGCAGTAGGCGACGAGCTTTTTGACCATGTCGAAGTTCATCAGAGGCTCGCCGCCGAAGAAATCGACCTCGAGGTTGCGGCGGGTGCCGGAGTTCTCGATGAGGAAGTCCATAGCCCGCTTGCCCACCTCGAAGCTCATCAGGGCGCGGTCGCCCTGATAGCGGCCCTGCGAGGCGAAGCAGTAGGAGCAGTTGAGGTTGCAGGTGTGGGCGACATGGAGGCAGAGCGCCTTGACCACCGTCTGGCGGTTCTTGAAGTCGAACGCCATGTCCTTGTAGACGTCGGGAGCCCAAAGCTTGCCGGCGGCTTCCAGAGAGGCCACGTCCTCGAGGCACTGGCGCAGGTCGGCCTCGGTGACGTCGGGGCGGTCGGCATACTTTGCCAGCATGGCGGCCATGATCTCGTCGGCAGAGTGCTCTTTGTACATCGCAATGACGTCGTAAGCCACGTCGTCCACGACATGGACCGAGCCGCTGCAGCTGTCCAGCACGATGTTATATCCGTTCAGTTGATACTGATGTACCATTTCATTCTCCAATCTATAATTGCCATAAAAAAATGCCGCCCTGCAAAGGCGGCATAGGGTCTGCAATGATTACTTATTGCTGTTCTCGCACTTCTGGTTTGCGACGCCGCAGGAGGTCTTGCAGGCAGACTGGCAAGAAGTCTGGCACTCGCCGCAGCCGCCGGTCACGACGCTCTTGGTCAGGTCACGAGTAGCGATAGTCTTAATACGTTCCATAGTTGAAAACCTCTCTAAGCTCCAAAGTTTCGCATACAGCTCTCTGTATACAGTGTTATCTTTATGTATGATAACACGATGCGCGGATTCTGTCAAGATTTTTGTAGCCCTCTCAGTCAAAACCTTGTAGGTTTTGACAGCTCTCCCAAGGGGAGAGCCACTGGCGAGCCGGGCAAGTCCATGCAAAACGAGAAAGTTTTGCGATTTTGGGAGCGGAAGTGCCTTGCTGATAGGACAAGGCTGACTTTACCCAATAGGCTGATACTTTTTCAGGATGGTATGCAGCCCCAGCTCCCGGGCGCGGGCCAGCAGGTAGCGGTAGCGGCACAAAAGCGCCTGCCGCTCGTAGATGCGCTGCTCGATGAGGTCGGAGTCCACCTCGAGATCGAACATCATCGCGTTCCGCCGCAGGCAGAACAGGCACTCTTTCAGCTCTTCTTCCAGCTCGGGGTGGTAGCGCTCGTGCTCGTTGTCGCGGGGGATGCGGGGCGAAAGCAGAGTCTGGGTGGTCTTGGATGGGGTTTGCAGCATAAGGCGTCCTCCTTTATTTATAAGCAGAAAATCAGGTACACCTTATTGTATGGTGCGGAACGTGCAGAAAATGCCACAAGAGAGTGCAGAAGAAATTGCTTCTGCCCGGTCAGGCGTCGGCTTCTCTGAATTGCTCGAAAGTACGTCTGAATCGCAGTCCGCAAGAAAAAAGTACAACTTTTTTCAAAAATCTGCTTGACAAAACGCCCGGAGGCGGCTATAATAGCACACGTTGGCCGGCCCGATGCTGCGAAACACAACAGGATATTGGGGATTTGCATAGTGGTAGTGCGGTAGACTCTGACTCTACTTGTGGGAGTTCGATTCTCTCATCCCCAACCAGACGCTTCCCAGTCGAACATCCATTGTTTGACTGGGAATTTTTGTTTTCGGTGGATTTGGAAATATTGAAGTGGATGATCAGCTCCCGGTTGGTCAGCTCGACCTTATCGACAAAGGTATCCACAAGGCGGCGGCAGTAGGCGTTGGTGCGCTCGGACGGGGAGACACGGAACTGCTCAAGCAGGAAGATGACCTCGTCACGGCTCAACGTAAACGGCTCCAGTGTGGAGAGCGAGGCAAGCTGGTGATCGAGGGCGCTTTCCTGCTGCTCCAGATCGGACAGCCGGGAGGTCAGGGCGGCGCTGGCGGTGCCGTTTTCGATGGCGCTCAGGATGTTGCCGATTTTGCGGCGGATCTCAGCAAGCACCTGCTCCAGGGCTGCACGCTCCGGATCGGGACGGGACGCCTCGGCCTGCTGCAAGCTCACGATGGCGTCTGCAAGCTGCTGGATGTTTTCCGGCCGGAGCAGCAGATTGGAAGTGGACTCCACTACGAGCTTTTCCAGCACATCCTTCGGCATATTTTTCCGGGTACAGGGGCGGCCAAGGCTGCGGCCCGGGCAGGAATAGTAATGATAGACGCGGCCAGAGGGGTTGTGGCCGCAGATGCCCTTCATCAGGCAGCCGCATTCGCCGCAGTACAGCTTGCCGGAGAGGATATAGTCTGCCTTGGCAGAGTGGGGAGCACGGCTCTGACGGTTGAGTTTGATCATTTTTTGTGTCCTTTCCCACAGGTCGTCGTCGATGATGGGCGGGATAGCGCCCTCGATGCGGACGTCAAATTTTTTGCTGACGTATACGCCGCGATACCTCTCGTCGCGGATGATGCGGCTGATGCTGCTCTTATCAAAAGGATTGCCCCGGACGGTGCGAAGGCCCATGCCATTGAGCCGTCTTATGATGGAGGCGATGCTGAGGCCGCTTGCGTACAGCTCAAAGATAAGGCGCACCGTATCCGCACCTGCCGGATCTATGACGTAGTGCTTGGTGCTGTCTACCGTCAGACCCAGAGGGGGAGTCCGGCCCAGAGTCTGGCCTTTGAGGGCTGACTCCCGCATCCCCCGGCGGGCCTTCTCGGCCAGCTCGGCGGAGTAATACTCGGCCAGAGCCTCCATCAGGCCCTCGATGATGATGCCCTCGGCGCCCTCGATGTTGCTCTCGGCGGCATAGATGACGCTGACACCATTGTCACGCAGCTGCTTTTTGTACACGGCGCTGTCGTACCGGTTGCGGGCAAAGCGGTCGGTCTTCCAACAGATGACCAAGTCAAAGGTGCGCTTTGCGCTGTCATCGATCATCTGCCGGAACTGGGCGCGGTCGTCTGTTTTGCCGCTGATATGGCGGTCCACATACTCGCGCAGGATGGTCATGCCATGGGCGCGGGCGTAGGCCTCGCAGTCCCGGCGCTGGCCCTCGATGGACTGCTCCGTCTGGCGGCTGCCGCCAGAGTAGCGGTAGTAGGCGATAAGGCGGGGCTGTGTGCTCTCTTTTTTTCTGGCCACAAAAACTCCTTTCGGACTCGCTTGCCGATGCACATGAGGTATGGTATACTGGATGTGTCAGCAGGCAGAGAGTCATTGACTGCGTTGTTTTTCTCCGACATGCACCCCATGCGCGCCCCGGCAGCTTTTATCGTACAAGGCTGCCGGGATCTTTTTTTTTTGCACAAACGCCCCCGCTGGTGGAAACACTGGCGGGGGCGTTAGGTTTATGAATCGGCGCGCAGGAGGTCGGCGGGTCTGATGTGCAGGATGTCGCAGAGTGCAAAGAGATTATCGATTTTGGGCTGGCCTGCGCCTCGCTCATAATAGCTGATCGTGCCGATGGTGACACCAAGCTTCTCCGCAAGCTCCAGCTGCGTCAGCCCGGCGGCCTGCCGTGCCTCCCGGATGATACGGGCGGATTCGGGGTGGGGGCGGGTGGACATAAATAAGCACCTCGATTCAAAATAATAAAAACGACCCCGCCATGGTGCGCATCATTGAGAGGCGTGGCGGGGTCTTTGTCATGACCCGCCATGATACGCTTGAATGCTTTCGCACTCAGAGGCTTAGCGGGTTCTGTTGCTTGTAGACAACACTTTTTTAATTCCCCAATTCACGCAGGGTGGGGTTAACCTGTAAGTTCATTATACAGGTTAGCCGAGAAAAAATCAATGGGCAGATAACGTATCAAGGGAGTCAACGACGCCTTCTAAGACCGTACGCAGAATCTTTTCATCCCGGTGTCCGTCAATAATTTCTCCATTTTTACTGACAATGGTTCTGTCCAAATCGGTTATATCTCGCAGATTTTTATTGCGGGTGCCGTTTCCGGCAACATAGAGGTCATACATTACGAGGATTTTTAGCTTCATGTCATATGTAAGAGCGAAATCATAATCTTTATAGATGCCCACAAAACGCACTTTGATTTCGTCATTTATATGTTCGGCCAAATCATTCATAAAAGGAACGAGTTCTTTTTTCATCGGCAAGCTAAATGATTCTAGAACAATCCCTTCGGAAACAGTAGAATCAGTCTGTCCGTTTGAAAAATTATATCGATTGTCACCGATTTTAACGATCACACTATTAAAACCAGACGCAAAAGATCCTGTACGATTGAAGTCGAGATAATAAAAATCATAAGTATCGTTGAGGTATAGGCTGGAAGAAGCGCTTAATCGCGAATCATCATCAGAAACAATATAAGTGCCGCCTTCTTCTATGGTGCCAAACCGGGGAAATGCAAAAGTCCAACCGGTCATATCATCGGTCACAACTCCTACATAATCCTTCCCATCAAAGACGCTCATGTCGAACTTCTTTGTGGCGAATGCCGGAAGAGAGGTGGAAACCATGATAGTCGCCGCAAGGGCAAATGAAATTAGCCGCTTTCGCATCTGTGATTCCTCCATATACAAACCGGCCGCTTTGGCACAGCCAGAGCGGTTATTTTTTATGCTTCCTTTGCGCCCAAGCCAGACGCAGGATGTTTTTTATAACGCCCGGTGAGGACGAGGTCTTCGACGTACTCCACCGCCTTGATCTGGCCTTCCTCGTTGAGCTGATCGAAGCTGTCCAGCAGCTTTGCCTGAGTGGGGGTGAGTTGAGGCTTACCGTTTGCGGTATCGTCGGACAGGTCGTCGAGAGTATAGCCCATGCAGTGAACCACGGCGGAAACAGTGGACAACTGGGGGTCTTTTGTCTGACCAGCAAAGAGCTTGTTCAGAGTGCCTTTAGGTACACCAGAGGCGCAAGAGATTTCTTCAATCGTCATGCTACTGCTCTTTTTCAATCGATTTAGATTTTCAAGCCACACGGGAATTTTCTCCTTTCGTAGTATGGCTCCATTATAGATAATAGAACCCAGCAAGTCAATAATGAATTACCGAATTGTATAAAAAATTTCAGGGGCGGTATTGATAATTACCGCTTAAGGATGCAAAATCAAAGTGTGGCTTACCACATACGGTAAAATAGAAACGAGTGAAAGGAGCGTAAGTGATGGACAATTTGAAAGCTGAGATGCAACGGAACGGCCTGACGGTATAGGACATTATGAGCACGATTGGATGTTCAGAGAAAACTGCCCGAAACAAAATCAATGGAGAAACTGATTTTACATACCCGGAAGTTGAAAAAGTTCGGAACGTGCTTTTCCCGGGGCTGAGGATGGAATATCTCTTTTGCCAGCATCGCAGTTGACCGCTGCCCCGCCGAAGCGTGCGTGAGGGAGGAGGAAGGTCGATGGTAAACGAAGAAGCTCTGTGCATCGCAGTCAGCATATTGGCAGCGGCGCTCAGTACAGCAGGAACCGGACTATTTGTGGTAGGAATCGAGAAAGACAACGATGTTCTTCAGGACATTGGGGTCGGACTTGAAACGCTGGCAATTATTTTAGCGGTGTGGGGTGCATTGTCGTGCTTAACTCTTCTTGCATCGCGTGCATAGCGGCGATCTGAGCGCGAACAAATTCATCGGACAGCCCTTTGGAATCCGGATCTGACATGGAAAGAATCATGCTTTTTCCGTAAGTGCTCAGAGCGTCCTGCGTTTTGGGACTGGAAAAAAGGACGGCATAGGAGCAATCGGCGTTCATCCGCAGCGTATTTTCTGCGGAAGGGTCTGCCATATACTCGGATGCCGTGCTGAGAAATGCCCGATAAGCTTCCGTTTTGGCATGGAAGAAGAGCTTTTCGGATTCCAGATCGTGAGTGGCCTGCACGGTGTACTTGGTCAAGCGATATGTGGAGTACAGGTTAACGGCAGAAAAGCAATGAACCGTTACATGATCGTGATCCCGGCGAAGAACCGGAGTTTTCTGCTCAAGTGCGACGAGGGGGACGGCGCGAAGCTGGAGACCCTGCAGAAGCTGGTGAGCGGATATGTGGAGACCGTGCCGTCGGCGCTGGACGCCACCTGGGCGCGGGAAGAGGCTGACCGGCTGGTGCTGCTGGTGGATGAGGAAGGGCGTCTGAAGTGCAAGGCGGCGAACCAGAAGGCCACGCAGCTTGCCCCGGCGGACGTTACGGCGAACGGTATTTTTATAAGTTTGCCGCTGACGTCAAGGGCTGGATGGGGAAAACAAAATATTTAGCTAATGGGACGACGTTCAGCACCTCAATCTTCACACTTTCAGCAAGCGAAAGCGTGTACGGGTTATCTTCAAGACCCGAAGGAACTTTGCTCTCCGATAAAGCCCGGACAAGACTGGAAAATATTTTTACTGATTTCGGGACAAACATATGGACAAGAACCCAGAGCAATATTACGTCTTATCACCACGACTCTTCTGATAATGATTATTATTATGACGGAGTTGCGCTCAGCGGCGTAAGCAGAAATGATTGGGGCCGTTTTAGTACCACATATGGGCATACGCAAAGCTGGGGCTATCTGCCCTGCTTCACCCTGCCGGAGACACTGTAACATCGACAAGGACGGCTTCGCCACGGAAAACCAGCCGCCGGAAGTGACTTCCGATGCAGGCGAGAGCGGCGTGGCGCTGGGCGAGAAGAACGAGCCGTTTACTCTGGCCTACACCGTGACCGACGGCGACGGAGACCCCATGCGCATCGTCGAAAAGGCGAACGGTGTGGAGCTGGCCGTCCGCGAGAATGTGTCCTCAGACACTGAACTCACGGTACAGTGCCTGAGCGAGAAAGCCCTGTTCCAGCAGATCCTCAACGGAGAAAACACATTGGTACTGGAAGCGGACGACGGCAAGACCTCGACAGACTGGACCGCTACCTTTACCAAAAATGTGACAAGTGCCGTCCTCTCGCTGGCCCAGCCGCTGACGGCGGACGACACTATCACGGTGGCTGCGCTGACGCTCGAGGGCAGTTTCCCGGGAGACATGAGCCTGACCGTGGAGCTGAGCAACAACGCACGGGACGATGTTCCCGTGTGGGAGAACTGCACCGACATCCAGCGCGGCGAGAGTCGGGCCTTTGTACACCACGCCTTTACCAACAAGACAGCCGCCAAGGGAGCGGCCTTTAACTACAAGGTGACGATCACCCGGGGCGAAAGCGGCGTCGGCGGCAATATCACCATGATCGGAGGTGTCATCGGATGAGTCTGCACAAAACAGAAAGGAGCCTGAAAGAGCTCCACAGGAAGCTGGCAGAGGAGCAGAAGCTCAGGGAGCTGCCCGGCCTCGTAGCGGAGATCGAGGACTCCCTGTGCGAGCAGGATACGACATCAGAGAGACGGCTGGCGGCTATCGAGGACTCGCTGTGCGAGCTGGACGCCGCCGTCAACACGTAAGGAGAATTTCAAAATGGATAAAATCTGGGCGAACCGGCTCATCGCCGGTACCAAGACATGGGCAGAGATGCCCACAAGCCGCCGCCCCGGGGTCAAGCGGGAGCTGGCAAAGCGGGTGGCCGAGGGCGAGATCACCGCAGAGCGGTACAAAGAGATCACGGGGGAGGACTACGATGGGTAAGCTGCTGGAACTGCTGGAAAAGCTGGTGCGGGCCATCTTTGGCCCGGGGGACGAGCGGGACACCGGCGAGGCAACACCCGCACCCGCAGTCCCCGAGGCAGAGGCTGTCACCGGCTGGGAGGGCGGCAAGCCCTACAGGTACATCGACGTGAGCCGGTATCAGGGCCTTATCGACTGGGCGCAGGTGGCAGCGGCGGGCTACAAGGGGGCAATGCTCAAGACGGTATCCACCAACCGCAAGCTCTCCAAGCGGGCAGATGGCCTGTACATCGACCCCACCTTTGAGACCAACTACCGCAACGCCCGGGCCGCCGGGCTGGACGTGGGCGTCTACTACTACACCTACGCCACCAGCGAGGCCATGGCCGATGCAGAGCTTGCCCTTCTGCGGCAGGCGGTCTACGGCAAGGAGTTTTCTCTCCCCATCTGCGTGGACGTGGAGGAAAACAAGCTCAAGCAGCTGTCCACGCTTGACCTGTCCAACCTTACCGCTTACGCGCTGGAACAGGTGGAGCGGATGGGTTTTTACGCCCAACTGTACACCTACACCGGTTACAAGTACGAGCTGGACATGGCTCGGCTGTCCTCTCGGTGGGACGTCTGGCTTGCCGACTATACCGGCAAGGCACCCAAGGTCGATTTTGCCTACAACGCCCACCAACACACCAGCAAGGGCAGCGTGCCGGGCATCACGGGCAACGTGGACCTCAACGTCACCACCCTCAACTACCCCCGTATCATTAGAAAGAAGGGTCTGACCCGGCTCCGGGAGGGCGCATGAGTGAAGCAATCATCGTAGCCATTATCACCGGCGGTCTGAGCCTGATCGGCGTGATCGTCTCCAACAACCACACCGCCCAGAGCATGGACGCCAAGCTGGACAAGCAGCAGGCTGTGACCGAAACCAAGCTGGAAGAGCTGACCCGGGAGGTGCGAATGCACAACAATTTCGCCCAGCGTGTGCCGGTGCTGGAAGAACAGATGAAGGTGGCAAACCACCGCATTGCAGACCTCGAAAAAGAGAGAGGAGAGTAATACATGGCAACGATCAATAACATTTTGGGCATCATCCCCGTGCCGGTAGCGGCGGTGCTGATGCTGGGAGGCTTTATTTTCTACGCCCTGGGCTGCATCCGCCTGGGCTATGGCGCAGCCGTAAAGCCGCTGGTGCTGGACCTCATCGAGCGGGCAGAGCGGGAGATTCAGGGGACAAAGCGCGGCGCAGAGCGCAAGGCGTGGGTCGTCAAGATGCTCCGCATGGCAATCAGTTCCAGCAAGTGGGGCAGGCTCATCAGCTGGGCCATCACCGATGAGACCATCGGCGCCGTGATCCAATTCTTTTTCGACCGCATGAAGGCGGCCTTGCAAAATCAGTAAGGAGGTTATTATGGCAAGCACTACATACCGCCATATCGGTGACGTCACCGATATGTTCGCTGCACAAAAACAATTTCGTGACATCACGAAATTGGTCTGCGCACGTCTTCGTGGCCTCACGAAAACATACCATTTTGCCGTCATTGGCAATATGGTGCGCAACGCCGGACAGCTGCCGCAGCCTTTTTGGCTCGGTGCTGCCTGTGGCGGCGGCTCGTGTAGTGCTGCCCGCTACGCTGCAAAAACTTGACCGACAGCAGATGACCGCCCCTCCCCCGGAATTGCTCTGGGAGAGGGGCGGTGTTGCGTTAAGAGAGAGAACGAGAGATACAAAATCCTGACCCAAAAACAGTGACGAGGATGTTCGACTCGGGGAGTGTAAGGTCAACCAGAAAGCCATCTGATTCGTTCAGATGGCTTTTTTGTTTTATCTCTCGGCGCGTTTTTGGGCCGGTGCGACACAAAGCTCTGATTTTTTCTCGCCTGCCGGGGCTATACTGTTTCTTGATGCAACAGGGCAATACGGAAGATAGGAGCCAGGCAAATGAGCATTTGGGACGCATTCGGCAAAGGACGGTATAAGGGCTTCTCCCGGGAGGCGGGGCAGCTGCTGGATAAGGCGGTGGAGCTGGCCGGAGGGCTGGGCTGTAAAAAGGCAGACACCGGCCACCTGCTGTGGGCGATGCTGCAAGCGGACGGCGGCCCGGCGGCCCGCTTTCTGGCCGGGAAGAACATCTCGGAGCTGGAAGTGCGGCGTCAGCTGTCCGCCGGGCGGGATGGTTCGGTCACCAGGCTTGCCCGGGGCGATATGGCGGCGGACCTGCGCCGGGCGATGGACTACGCCATCATCGGGGCGCAGAACGCCCACCTGAGCCGGGCCGAGCCGGAGCATCTGCTCTGCGCCATGCTGGAAGACACCGACTGCGCCGCGGGCGTTATGCTGGCATCCATGGGTGTCCAGCTCACCGAGGCGGTGCGGGAGTGCCGCCAGCTTTCAGGGCAGTTCATCCTGCCGATCCAGCCGCGCTCGGCGTCGTCGCTGCCGCGGGGGAGCCGGGCCAGCGACAAATACTGCCGCGATTTGACCCGCCGGGCGGCGGACGGCGAGCTGGACCCGGTGTTCTGCCGGGAGAAAGAGCTGGACCGGATGGTAGAGATCTTATGCCGCCGCCAGAAGAACAACCCCTGCCTTGTGGGGGAACCGGGCGTGGGCAAGACCGCGCTGGCCGAAGGGCTTGCCCAGCGCATCGCCGACAAGCAGGTACCCCGGATGCTCCAGGGGCGGCGTCTGCTGGCGCTGGACATGGCCAGCCTCGTGGCTGGTACGAAGTACCGCGGCGACTTCGAAGAGCGGTTCAAGAACCTGCTGGAAGAACTCGTCCGGGACGGCAGCGCCATCCTCTTCGTGGATGAGTTCCACACCATCGTCGGCGCCGGTGCGGCAGAGGGGGCTATCGACGCAGCCAGTATCTTAAAGCCGGTGCTGGCCCGGGGCGAACTGCAGCTCATCGGCGCGACGACGAATCAGGAGTTCCGCACCCACATCCAGAAGGACGCCGCCCTCGAGCGCCGCTTTGGCCGCGTCCAAATCGAAGAACCCACGCCGAAGCAGGCCGTGGATATACTGGAAGGTCTGGCACCCCGCTACGAGCGGTATCACGGCGTCCGCCTGCCCAACGAAGCCCTGCGGGAGGCCGTGGAGCTCTCAGTGCGGTATCTGCCGGGGCGCTGTCTGCCGGATAAGGCCATCGACCTCGTGGACGAAGCCTGCGCGGCGGTGCGCATCCGGGCCGAGCGGGAAGGGGAGAAAGACCCCGTCCTCAGCCGGAAGGAAATTGCCCGGGTGGTGGCGCAGGCCAGCGGCGTCCCGGCAGAACGGGTGGGCGAAAAGGAGAGGGAGCGGCTTGCCCGCCTCGAAGAGCGCCTGAACGCCGAGGTCGTGGGCCAGAGCCGGGCTGTCGCTGCCGTGGCCGGGGCCATCCGGCGCAGCCGCACCGGGCTGGGGGAGCCGGGCCGGCCGATCGGCGCGATGCTCTTCCTCGGGCCGACGGGTGTCGGCAAGACCGCGCTGGCAAAGGCGCTGGCGGAGAGCTGGTTCGGCAGCGAGAAGGCCCTGCTCAAGTTCGATATGTCGGAGTATCAGGAGCAGCACACCGTGGCGCGTCTGCTGGGTGCGCCTCCGGGCTATCTGGGCCACGACGAGGGCGGTCAGCTCACGGAGGCTGTCCGCCGCCGTCCCTACAGCGTGGTGCTCTTTGACGAGATCGAAAAGGCGCACCCGGATATTCAGAATGTGCTCTTACAGATGCTCGAGGACGGCCAGCTGACCGACTCCATGGGCCGCAAGGCGGATTTCCGCAATACCATCGTCCTGCTGACCTCCAACCTCGGCGCACGATTCCTCGCCGGACAGAGCGCACCGCTGGGCTTCGGGGCGGGAAGCGAAGCCGCCTTTGAAAAGCAGTCGGAAGCCGCCGTTGCCGAGGCGAAAAAGTGGTTTCGGCCGGAGCTGGTGGGCCGTCTGGATGAGCTTATCGTCTTCCGCCCGCTGGAGGAGCAGAGCCTCTGCTCCATCGCCGAAAAGCTGCTGGGCCAGCTGGAAGAACGTGCTGCCCGCAGCGGCTATCAGTTGACCCACACGGCCCGGGTCGGCCCGGCGCTGGCGGCAAAAGCGCGTTCACCCTATGGTGCGCGAGAGCTGCGCCGACAGGTAGACCGGGCCGTGGAGCAGGCCTTTGCCGACCAGATCGCCTCCGGCAGTGTGAGCCTCGGACAGCACTGGACGGCAGACTGCACCGAGGACGGCACGATCGTGGTGCAGGAAACGCAGACGGCGGGTGTCGGCTGAAAAGCTCTTGCATCTGCTCTGGTTTTCCGCTATGATAGAGGGCAGGAACCACCAGAGGAGGAAGCCGAATGCGCTATCTGTTTTTGCTCAACCCCACCGCAGGCAAGCGGGACTGCACTGCTGAGCTGGCCCCGGCCATCCGGGCCGCAGCCCAGCGGGCGGGCATCCCGCCGGAAAAAGGGAAGGTCGTTGTGACCCAGTACGCGGGCCATGCCCGGGAGCTGGCCGCTGAGGCGGCGCACACCGCGCAGGCCGACGGTGAGCCGGTGCGCATCTGGACAGCGGGCGGCGACGGCACCTTCAACGAAGCGCTGACCGGGGCGCAGGGGTGCGGACTCGCGGCGGTGGGGTGTCTGCCCTTTGGCAGCGGCAATGATTTTCTGCGCACCTACGGCACGCGGGAAGAGTTCAATGACCTCGACGCCCAGCTGGCGGGCGGCGAGGTGGACATTGATCTGATGCAGACCGACCTCGGCCTTTCGGCGACCATCTGCGCCGCCGGGCTCGATGCGCAGGTGGCTTACGGCATCCCGCAGTTCCGGCGCATCCCGTTCTGCGGCGGCGAGATGGCCTATGCGCTCTCCATCGTCAAGCAGCTCTGCGGCCACATCGGCCGGAACGTGACCTTCACCATCGACGGCGAGGAGCTGACGGTGGACTGCCTGATGTGTGCCGTCTGCAATGGCCGCACTTATGGAGGCGGTTTTTATGCGGCCCCCGAGGCTCAGCCCGACGACGGCTGGCTGGACGTTTTCATCATCCGCAGGGTGAGCCGCCTGACGATCGCCCGCCTGCTGGGGATGTACAAGAGCGGCAGGCACTTCCGGAACGGTGAGCTGACGGAACAGGCGAAGCCCTGCTTCATCTACCGCCGGGCCAAGTGCGTCTCCCTGCGCCCGGCGGACGGACGCGGCCCTATCGTGGCGACCGCCGACGGCGAGTGCGCTCCCTGCGACGCCATCACCGCCCAGCTCAAGCCGCTGGCCGGGCGCGTCCTGCTGCCCAAACCGGCCTATGAGCGGTTCATGGCCCAGCGTGCCAACGTGTAAAATGAAAGGATGAGAAGCGCCCTGCACGTTTCTTTAGGGGCTCATCGGGGAATCAACAAAGGCGGCGGCTTTCCTTGTCAAGGGAAGCCGCCGCCTTTTCCGTTATCTTACAGCCTGTTTCAGCTGCTCCAGGTCATCCGCATCCGGGTGAGAAAGAGCCTTGTCAAAATTCTCGATCATGGCATCCAGATTGGGCAGATGGATCGGCTGCTTTTTCATGTTCTCATACCGCTGGCGTACCGACATCGGCATTTTGCCCTGACACATATAGCGGCCGAAAACAGTGTTGCTCTTGTCCAGCGAATGCTCCGCCTTTTTCAAGATCTTATCAAAGTATTCTTTACTGCCGCCGAAGCCGGCCGTGCCAAAGAGAAAGATGTTTTTGCCGTGCAGCTGCTTCAAAAAGTCCAAAGTGCTTTCATCGGCATTTCCCTTGTCCGTCCAGAAGCCCACATAAAGGGTGTCCGCTTCCATGGCGGCAGGATCCGGGATGCCGAAATAATCGCAGCCTTCCTGCGGCAGGCAGTCGTGCAGCGTATCTGCCAAGATTTTTGTGTTGCCTGTTTTGCTGCTGTATACGATCGCGTAACTCATAGCTTCTCCTTTGTGAATGTCTTTTTGTTAAGTATATCGTGATTTTTTGTCGGGTGGGTTTATGCGTTTTTTGCTTCTTTTTCTCGCAAAGCATCATAAACACAGCGGGTTCCCTGATGTGCCATCAGCCCGCCCAGACACTTCTTGTTGCAGCGGAGACAGCGGTGGATCTGTTCCGCCTGCCCGTTTTTCAGCTTGTTCACCCAATCCGGGTCTGCCAGAAGCTGGCGGCTCATGGCGGCGCACTGGATGCGTCCGCTGGCGAGCTGCTGCTCCACAAGCTCCGGGTCGTTCAGACCACCGACACCACAGATGGGCAGGTCGGTGTACTGCCGCACCTCATCGCAGAATTTGAGGAAGCATCCCGGCTGACTGAAATAGGGATGATTGGCGGGCGGGATGGTGTTTTCCAAGGCGGAATGGTTCGCCAGCGTTACATGGAAGCTGGTCACACCCGCCTGCTCCAGCAGCGGCACGAACACCGGCAGTTCTTCTTCCACCACACCGGCATTGCCAAAGTGCGGGTTTTCCTGCCGGACGGCCAGCTTGTAATCAATGGGCATTCCCGGAACTGCCGCATGGACAGCCGAGACCGCTTCCACCGCAAAACGTGCTCGGTTTTTTGCGCTGCCGCCGTATTCATCGGTGCGGTGGTTGAAGATGGCCGAACTGAAGCTGCCGCACATCCGGTCGCCATGCACCTGCACCATATCAAAGCCGGCCTGTTTTGCCAATGCTGCTGCTTTGCCGAATCCGCTGATGATCTCATGGATCTTCCGCTGAGACATATTGGTAATGTACGGTGCCACTTCTGCATTCAATTTTTCCCGCAGCTGATCCGGGGTGATTTTTTTCAGCAGCAGACCGGGAATGTATTTGAACATCGCCAGCAGGTTGGAATCGCTCTGGTGCAGCTGAGCACAGACTTTGCAATCCGCATCATGGGCGATTTTCACGACCTGCTGGTAGAATGCAAAGCCTTTGGCGTCAAACAGAGATTTTTCAAATCTGCTTTTGCCCACCGGGACATCGCCCACGATGATCATGGCACAGCCGCCCTGTGCAATGGCGCGGATCTTTGCAAGGTATTCTTCATCCGACAGCCCGAATGTTGTCGGCGCAAAGATGATGCGGTTTTTCAGCTGCATCCCACCATAATGGATCGGACTCAAGATCGTTTCGTACATCATTTGCACACTTTCTTTTGCACTGCTTTTTGCAGTAATGTCAGCAGCTGCTGCCGCTCCTGCGCTGTCAGTCCGCCCAGACTCTGCGCATCCCAGCCGATAAAGACCTGATGACAGACCACAAAGGCGTTTTCACCCCTCTGGGTCAGCTTCAGGTGGTAGCTGCGCCCATTCTTTTCTTTCGTCAGAAAGCCGTCTTCGGCCAGCTTGTTCAGGCTGCGCTGGGAGTGGCCCCAATCCAGATGCAGAGCTTTGGTCAGTTCCGAGGGCGTGCAGTCCGGATGCTTTCCTACATAAATGACAAAATATATCAGCCCGAAGCTCAGACCCAGTTCCTGTAACCGCTGGGTCGTGTAAGCGGCAAACTCTCTGTACAGGGTCAGAATGCAGGAAGATACCGTGGATGGCTCCATTTCGTCAACTCCTTCTCCGTTTGAATGGAAAGTATTATAGCACTGTTGCTTGACGAAGTCAAGTGTTTTGACTGCGCTGTGTTTCGGAGCGAAAATATGAAGATGAACCGGAATTGCCCAAACAGAGAGATGATCCTCCTATAGTTTAACGCACGGGTCTTATGACGGGTGCGTTTTTTGTTATCCGAAAGGCAGATGGAGCGTAGATTGTTCGTACATGGCGAGGGCAAAAAGAACATACACTCGACAGGCTCATGGAAAGGACATAAAAACTTAACAAAGAAATTTGCAAAACCCCTTGATTTTTGACTCCAAGATGAGTACAATACACTTAGCACTCAAGGAAAAGGAGTGCTAAGTAACCGGAAGGGCGCAGCCCCCGGGACATAAAACAGTTTATCTTTTATATTTATAATAGGAGGGCAAGAACGATGAAGATCATTCCTCTTGCAGACCGTGTTGTTATCAAGACTGTTGAGGTCGAGGAGACCACCAAGGGCGGCCTCATCCTGACCGGCAGCGCGAAAGAGAAGCCCCAGGTGGCACAGGTCGTGGCCGTTGGCCCCGGCGGTGTCGTGGACGGCAAGGAGGTCAAGATGACTGTCAAGGTGGGCGACAAGGTGCTCACCAGCAAGTACTCCGGCACCGAGGTCAAGGTGGACGGCGAAGAATGCACCATCGTGCGTCAGGCCGACATTCTGGCCATCGTGGAGTAAGCGTCTTTCCCTCACACTGGATCATCAAGCATTTACGAAGGAGCGATAAAATATGGCTAAGCAGATCAAGCAGGGCGAGGAAGCCCGCAAGGCACTGTGTGCCGGTATCGACACTCTGGCAGATACTGTCAAGATCACCCTCGGCCCCAAGGGCCGCAACGTGGTGCTGAGCAAGAAGTTCGGCGCCCCCGTCATCACCAACGACGGTGTGACCATCGCAAAGGAGATCGAGCTGAAGGACGAGTTCGAGAACATGGGCGCACAGCTGGTGCGTGAGGTCGCTACCAAGACCAACGACGCCGCAGGCGACGGCACCACCACCGCGACCGTTCTGGCACAGGCTATGGTCACCGAGGGCATGAAGAATGTCACCGCCGGCGCAAACCCGATGGACATCCGCCGCGGCATGACCAAGGCTGTCGCTAAGGCCGTCGAGACCATCAAGGCACACAGCCAGAAGGTCAAGGACTCCAACGACATCGCCCGCGTCGGCACCATCTCCGCAGGCGACCCCGAGATCGGCCGTCTCATCGCCGAGGCGATGGAGAAGGTCACTTCCGACGGCGTCATCACCATCGAGGAGAACAAGACCACTGCCGAGACCTACAACGAGATCGTCGAAGGTATGCAGTTCGACCGCGGCTACCTGACCCCCTATATGGTCACCGATACCGACAAGATGGAGGCTGTTCTGGACAGTGCCGCCATCCTCATCACCGATAAGAAAATCAGCGTCATCCAGGACCTCGTTCCTCTGCTGGAGCAGGTCATGCAGAACGGCATGAAGCTGCTCATCGTGGCCGAGGACATCGAGGGCGAGGCTCTGTCCACCCTCATCGTCAACCGCCTGCGCGGCACCCTGAACGTCGTGGCGGTCAAGGCTCCTGGCTTCGGCGACCGCCGCAAGGAGATGCTGCAGGATATTGCTACCCTGACCGGCGGCACGGTCGTCTCTGCAGACCTCGGCTACGAGCTGAAGGATGCTACCGTTGACATGCTGGGCCATGCCCGTCAGGTCAAGGTCACCAAGGAGAACACCACCATCGTGGGCGGCGCCGGCGACAAGGACGCTATCGCGTCCCGCATCGGTCAGATCCGCAACCAGATCGAGGCCGCTACCAGCGACTTCGACCGCGAGAAGCTGCAGGAGCGTCTGGCAAAGCTGGCTGGCGGCGTGGCTGTCATCAAGGTCGGCGCTGCTACTGAGGTCGAGATGAAGGACAAGAAGCTCCGCATCGAGGATGCTCTGAACGCAACCAAGGCTGCTGTTCAGGAAGGCGTCGTCGCTGGCGGCGGCACTGCTCCCATCAACGCCATCCCCGCTGTCCGTGAGCTGTGCGATACGCTGGAAGGCGACGAGCGCACCGGCGCTAAGATCGTCCTGAAGGCTCTGGAAGCTCCTCTGCGCCAGATCGCCAAGAACGCCGGCCTCGAGGGCAGCGTCATCATCGACAAGATCATCTCTGCCAACAAGCCCAACTACGGCTTTGACGCTCAGAATGAAGTCTACGTCGAGGATATGATCGCCGCCGGCATCGTTGACCCGACCAAGGTCACCCGCTCCGCTCTGGAGAACGCAGCATCCGTCGCTGAGATGGTGCTGACCACCGAGAGCCTCGTGGCCGATCTGCCCGAACCCCCGGCTGCTCCTGCTGCCGCTGGCGGTGACATGGGCGGTATGGGCGGCATGTACTAATAGCTGCCTAAAAACCGCATGAATCCTTGATTTTTGGAGCGCGCAAAAGCGGATTTACGCCAAACTTACGCCACTTACGCCAAAAATCAAAGCGCACTATAGGGTAACAAAATCGGCACCCGCTGGAAAAGCGGGTGCCGATTTTTTGCGTCTGGGAGTATTGAAGAATCGTGAGCCTGCTGGTGGATTCTGCGAGAGACAGACTGTCAGCGGCTTTATTGTTGACGAAGAACAAAGGTAGGGATACAATAATAAAAAAGAACGTCAAACCGGAAGGGAGCGTGCCGCCATGGAAAATCAGAGGGATTTCTGCACAGAATGCCGCAGAGAAACGAGCTACACCCTGAAGAAAATCAAAATCAACCGGACCATCCGGGAAAAGGAGTATACTTTTGAAATCACGGCTGCTTTCTGCAACAAATGCGGCGGCGAAATGGGCTAAAGAAGCATACTGCAACAATGATATAAAAGTAGTTTCTTTTCGTGTGAGGTAGAATCAATGAATGCTGACTATGTTGAAAATATCATTCGAAATATTGATAAGCAATCTTATAAATGTATCTTAGTTGATGGCGCTTGGGGAATTGGTAAATCTTATGTTGTAGAAAAGGCACTTGAAGATAAAAAAGATAGAACCTGTATGGTTTCGTTATTTGGAATGGAGGATGTTCAGCAGATATATCATGAAATTTTATATCAGCTGCTTCTTCATACATCAAACGGAGGGAAGATTGTTGAATTCCTAAAAGACTCATTCAGAATCCTCGGAAATTTTGATGATAGAGCAAAAAGTGTAAGCACAATTTTAGAAAGCCATTTTTCTGAAGAAGATATGGTGAACTCTATTACACGAAAATTTGATGAAGGGCACATTGTTGTAATCGATGATTTGGAACGGTGCAAAGAAAGCATTGAATTGAGAGATTTTTTTGGCGTGGTTGAAAAACTGAAATCTAATAATCACATTCAGGTGGTTCTTATCGCAAACTCTGAAGAAATTACAGATAAGAAGGATTTTGAGAAATATAGGGAAAAAGTGATTGATCGGACTTTTACTATTACAGAGAACTCCAAAAGTGCTAACTGGTCTAAATTGGGAATACAAGGTGATTTTGCTGATGAACTGTGCAAAAATCACCCGATAAAAAATTTGAGAACACTTCAAAAAGCTCAAGACTTTTATAATGATGTAAAACAATATGCCAAATCAATTCATGACGAAATGTTTATGAATGAGGTTCGGCTTATATGCTTTGCAATTGTTATTGAAGATACAGACAAACTCTATTATAAACCGCTCACTGAAGAGGAAACAAAAAGTGAGTTCGACAAAACAGTAAGAACACTTCAAAACTACTTTGAATCGAGAGTCAAACAATATCTACTCGGAATAAAGTCAAGCGATGCTCTTATAAATGAATTGTATTCATACTATGAGAGTAAAAGGCCACTGACAGAGGAGGACCTTAAAGTCCAGCATAAATTATTTGTTGAAGTAGGAATCAAACCGAATTTTTATAAAACAGACGATGAAATAGCAGAGTACTTAAAAAGCTGGAAAGAAAAACTGACAGATGCTAAAACGTCCTATGATTTGACAATGACTGCCAATGAACTGGATACTTGGTGGTGTGTCTTGAATGACGATGATGGCGAATTGCTTGATACCTATAAATCAATGCTAATGACAGTGTTTGCAGAAGAATTTTCTGGCGAAGGTGTGAAAAGGGTGAGTTCTTATGATAGCCAGTATTTCATGAATATAAATCAGAGTATTAGTGAATCTTACAATGAAGTTCTTCGCACGGCACGAGAAAATCTTGCAGACAAGTACATTGAATACCTTCGCAAACGAATAGATGATAAATGTTCTGAAGAATATGCTGGACAACTTTCAATTTGGCATTTTGAAAGGGCACGCATGAGCGATATCCTTGAAGGAAAGCTAGACGAGTTCCTTGATAGAAAGTATTTTCCGCTGGCCCCAATGAATCAATACAAAGAGAACAGTAGCTATACATTATTGGCGATTCTATTTGATGCACGGAAAGAACAGCTATTTGAAAAGTATGAAGAACTAAAGCCTACATTCAGTAAAATGGATAGGTATAGAACAGAACATTATTTTGAAGTTTTGAGAACATCCCACAGGTAAAATATAGCATATAGCAAAAACAGCCGCCCAGCGACCTTACGGTCTCGCTGGGCGGCTTATTTTTTGCGTTTCCAGAGCAAATATTCTTCGTAGCGGTGCATCTCGTTCTGTTCTTCTTCGGTCAGGCGCTGGCGCTGTTTGTGAGCCTCGTCTGAGGGGTCGATGTCGGTCAGACCCAGCAGGTAGTCGGCAGAGGTGCCATAGTACCTGCAAATGGCAATCAACATCTCGTGGTTTGGGGAACTCTTTTCATGCTCCCAACTGCGGATGGTAGAGGTTGCAACATTAAGGGCTTTGGCGAGTTCTTCCTGCGTTTGGTTATTCCAATCTCGCAGGTCGGCTAATCGTGCTCCAATCATCTTTTTCCCGCCTTTCTTTGCCATAAGTATAGGTGTTTCATATCACTTTTGGTAAAAAACGCCGAGAATCTTGTTAATTTGTCTCGAAAGTGATAAGATACTTGTTAGTATAGGCTGAAAGTGCTAAGAATATTATCACTTCCGCCGCAACGCTAAGGCAAAGCGAGGGAATCCCCGTTGGAACAACTGATCGACTTTCACGCACCGGAAGTGCAGGCGGTGCTGGATACACTACTAAAAGATAAATCCACCGGTAAAAACATCATCTGGGCCACCGACCCGCCGGAAGAACTGCAAACGGTAATGTACGAGCCTGTCACGGATAGGTCGCAGATCACCACCCAGCAGCTTGGGCTGACCCACTACGAGGTGGTGCTGCCCCGGATGATGAAGCAGATCGACACCCAGCAGCAGCGCACCCGCAAAAAAGGCGAAGTATTCTCGCCCGCATGGGTCTGCAACAAGATGAACAACGCACTGGATGCTGACTGGTTCCGTGCGCTGGGGGCAGGGGAGAGCGCCGGGCAGTTCACGGTGGAACTGCCCCAAGGCTGGCAGACGGTGGAAACGCCGGTGCAGTTCCCGGCTTGCGGGGGCAAGACCCCGGCATGGGTGCAGTATGTGCAGAGCCGCCGCTTGGAGGTGACCTGCGGCGAAGCCCCCTTTCTGGCGTCCCGGTACGATGCCGCCACCGGCGAGATGATCCCGGTCGCCCGGCGCATTGGCATTCTGGACCGCAAGCTGCGTGTGGTAAGCGAGAACGCTGCCACAGAGGACGAGTGGCACAAATATGCCACCCATGCGGTGCAGTCCACCTACGGCTATGAGTATCAGGGAGATAATCTTTTGCTGGCGCGGGTCAACCTGCTGCTGACCTATGCAGAGCATCTGCAAGCCCGCTGGCAGCGCAAACCCACAAAAGAAGAGTTACAGCCTATCGCCACCATCATCAGCTGGAACCTGTGGCAAATGGACGGCTTGCACCTGTCTGTGCCCGGCGGCAAGCCCCAGCCGGAGACAGAACAACTTGACCTCTTCTCAATGTTTGGCACGGTGGAAGAGCAGACCCCGGCAGTATCGTGCAAAGTGAAAAACTGGCGCAAGGGCAGCCATGGAACCGCCCAGAACTTTGAAACCATTCAGGAAGGGAGTACCAGCATGAAGTTTGATTATGTCATCGGAAACCCGCCGTATCAGATATCTTTGCCAAGCAGGTCTATGGGCTTGCGCCCACTGAGATCATCTACCGCATTGCCATCAGCTACATTCTGGGCTTTGCAAAGGATCACGGCATCGCTGCCCACCATATCCGTCAGGCCGATACGCTGGAATTTGCCAAGGCGGGCACCATGGAAAGGGAACTGGATAAGATCTTCAGAGATTGACCAATAGAATACAGCATAAAACCAAAGGCGGCTGTCTGCATGGGTGCAGATGGCCGCCTTTTTGTGCTATATGATTACGAAAACGGACGAATTTGTCAGTTCTCGTTACATCGGAGCCGGACGAGCTGTCCATTCCAGGACAGCTTGCCCGGAGCAAGAGTGCAGAGAGGTGCGGGTCGCCTGCGGCGACCTCAAAAGGCCACCGGCCTTTTGAAGCACCGACCGAGCCGACGGGCGAGACCAGCTCTTTGAAGGGAGTCAAGGGGGAACGCCTTGCCCAGTGATATGATGCTGTGCGTCATATCCTACTGGGTATTATCTGGCGCAAAATGGCGGCAGATCCAGCAGCTCCGCTGCTGCGCACTCTCCCGGCAAGCTGTTGAAATGAAAGAAGCCTCCGCTAAACCTTATACCAAAATCAGGAAAAAGTAACCAAAACAGGTTCACTTAGGGAGCCAATAATAGGCCTACGAGGCCCACGAATTTAGTGATTTCAGGTGCTATAATAATTGCAGAGATGCAGCATCTTAGTGATTTTCTGCAAAGAAAGAATAACGATGCAACAAGAAATGGGAACGATGCTTCCTACTTTCACCGAAAATTAGGAACTCTCGGTTCCTGTTCGAGTATGAGTTTCTTTGCTATACTTTTCTTGCAGAGCGAAAGCAAACTCTTCTAAGCGGAAAGCGACAAACGCCATGATCTCCCACTGAGGGAAGGAGCGGTAGGTCACTTTCTTTGCAGTATAACAAACACATAAATCCTTTTCCGAAAGGATTACCTCTCGATTCCGAGAGAAGATTTCAAGACACGGTCTTGAAATGCGAGACCCGTTGCTTAGAAGAATTGTATCACTCCTGTGATTTGATCGCACGAGTGGCCGTACACAAAAAATACAGGGAAAGAGGGATGTCTATCTGAAATTAACACGACACAACGGACGAGCCGGGACCCACGGCACCTATAACCCCAAGCACAATGACCGGAGTTTCAATCTTGCCAACAGCGAACACATCGACCCGGAACGCGCCAAGGGCAACATCTACTGGGATTGCTTCCACGGTTTCCGTTCGGCTCTCGACCCACAAGACCCGGACGATTTGGCAGTGACCTTCTCAGATGTGGAACGGCAGTTCTACGAGAGTCGGTACACGACCTTTATCGAAGGTCAGAACGAGCGTAATGCCAAGATCCGGCACACGGAACGCAACCGCTCCATTCCTGACCTGCTGTCCAGCCGCAAGACCTGCCCGGAAGAGACCATCTACCAGCTTGGAACGCTGGATGAACACGCTTCGGCAGAGGACTTGCTGAACATCGTCACCGAGTTCATCGAGGAATTCAAGGCCAAGTATGGCGACCACGTTCATGTGCTGGACTGGGCACTGCATCTGGACGAAAGCACACCGCATATCCATGAGCGTCATGTGTTCGACTGCGAGAACAAGTACGGCGAGGTGGCGCCCCAGCAGGAAAAGGCGTTGGAAGCGTTGGGCTTTGAGTTGCCCGACCCGGATAAGCCCCTCAGCCGCAGCAATAACCGCAAGATCACCTTTGATGCCGCCTGCCGGAAAATGCTGTTTGAGATCGCAAAACGGCACGGGCTGGAACTGGAGGAAGAAGCGGAGTACGGCAACCGCAAGTATCTGGAAAAGCAGGATTTTATCCTTGCCAAGCAGAAGGAGCAGCTTGCCGCCCAGCAGAGCAAGTTGGACGAACTGACCCTGAAAGTTTCGGATATGGAGACCCTGCTGGAAGATGTTTCAGCAGCAGCCTACGACAAGGCGGTGGAGGTTGTGACGGACGTGGTACGCACCGAAACTCGGAAAGAGGATATGCGGATGATCGAGGACACGAAGAAGTGGGTGCTGTCCCCGGAACGCAAGGCTCCGCAGTCCACGAGAGAGTATGCCGCCCATCGGTTGGACACCGTGCTGGACAAGTTCCTCAAGACTATGCAGACCACCGCTACACGTCTGCAAGAGAAGCTGCTGAAGCCGGAAGTTCGGCAGAAAGGCAAAGAACAGGTCAAGGAGAAAGCACGGGATTCCGTTCTGCAACTGCTGAACCGCTTGCAGGCCGAACAGACCCAGCGGAAGCCCGGAGAGCAGCATACTGCGGTGAAATCAGAAACACGAGGTGATGTTTATTGAGCAAAGAAGTCAACGAAGAACGTACTCCCAGAACCGTTGAAGATGTGAAAGAGATGCTGACCAAGCACTCCAACGGAGAGATCCAGCGGACGATCCAAAACTGCATCACGATTTTGCAGAATGACCATGTGCTGGCAGATGCCATCCGGCTGAACCTGCTGAGCGAACGCATCGACATTGTAAAGCCTGTGGGCTGGCCCCGCTCCGGCAAGACGCTGAACGATACCGACATGAAGTATATCCTGCGGAGGATGGAGAAATACGGCATCTCCAGCGAAAAGAAAATTGAATCTGCTATCCACATTGTTGCCAACGAGAACCGGTACCACCCCATCCGGGATTACCTGAACGGTCTGAAATGGGACGGCACGGAACGGATAGCCCACGTCCTGCACCATTTTCTCGGTGCTGCGGAGGATGAGTACACTTGCGAAGCCATGAAGATTTTCCTGCTGGGAGCCATTAAGCGCGTGTTCCAGCCGGGATGCAAATTTGAAACCATGCTCTGTCTGGTGGGCGGGCAAGGGTGCGGGTCGCCAGTGGCGACCTCAAAATGCTGCAGGCATTTTGAAGCACCGACCGAGCCGACAGGCGAGACCCGGGAAAGTCCAGCTTTTTTCGGCTGTTGGCGGTCAAGGACGAGTGGTTCTCGGACGACCTGCGGCGGATGGACGATGACAACGTGTACCGAAAGCTGCAAGGCCACTGGATCATCGAAATGTCGGAGATGATCGCCACCGCCAATGCCAAGAGCATCGAGGAGATCAAAAGCTTTCTCAGCAAGCAGAAGGAAACCTATAAAGTTCCCTACGAGACCCATCCTGCCGACCGTCTGCGCCAGTGCGTCTTTGCTGGCACAACCAATCGGCAGGATTTTTTGCCCCGTGACCGCACAGGCAACCGCCGCTTTATTCCCATCCCGGTGGATGCGGAACTAGCCGAAGTCCACATTCTGGACAACGAGGAAGATTCCCGTGCCTATATCGACCAGCTTTGGGCAGAAGCCATGACCATCTACAACAGCGATAATTATAAGCTGGCGTTCAGCCCTGCCATGCAGGAAACGCTGCAAGCCCACCAGCAGGACTTCATGCAGGAGGATGCGCAGGCTGGCATGATCTATGCCTTTCTGGAGGACTACACGGGTGACCGGGTGTGTTCCAAGCAGCTCTATGCGGAAGCACTGGGCAACACCAATATCCCGGCAGAGTGGGAGACCCGCGCTATCTGCGAGATCATGAACACCGGCATTTCGCGCGGCGATATCCAAGGCTGGCAGGCGCACAAGACAGCCAAGCGTTACCCGAAGTACGGCGTTCAGAAAGGCTGGGAGCGCGTAACCAGCCCCGAAACCGGGGCTGAAGATTTCTCCGAAATAACGGATGCGGAAGCCAAGCAGCTGGGCTTTCCCTTCTGATGGACAGCGGTTACACGTCTGGTTACAGGTTCGGTTACGTTCTAGTTACGGCGAAAAAGCCGCACAGCTGCTGCGTTTTCCGTTTTCTGTAACCATGTAACCTTAAAAAGAGAAGAAAAAAGTATAAAGCCCACCGAATGCCCTGTGTGCAGAAAAAGAGAGTTTTCCTGCCCGGTTACAGGCGTTCGGTTA
>OLSH01000453.1_pt1 | contig 36060 bp, 20 predicted proteins | sample 1643221 | NCBI WGS metagenome assembly OLSH01 (sample SAMEA3136681, study PRJEB25190) | human gut metagenome | biome: human gut; feature: human-associated habitat; material: faeces | place: Austria | collected 2013 | reverse complement strand
TAACCAATCTCTATCTTTTTTCTACCTTCCAGTGTCTACTTTTTGAGGTGCAACATTTTGGGCGATATGTCGGCTATTGGAAACCATTTATCCCGGGGTGATAACAAATCATACCGTTCCATATAACATCCTGAATCGACTGTATGCCCGTTTTGCCCTATCTTTGCCAACACGGGATTTCATCCCTAACCTGACATTTAAGAACGAAAAACATTACGGTCATGAATAAAATTAAAACTTATCTTGTCTTTCTTTTCACGATTGCCCTTTCCGCTTTTGCGGTGGCTTGCTCCAGCAATGACGATGAAGCCGTTACACCGGAAATCGTAATCCCTGAAAATATTCTGACGAACGGGCTGAACTTTTCCGAAGCCGGAGGAACGAATACACTTTCTATCAAGTCGAATGTGTCGCTGGAAGTTACCAGCAGTCAGACTTGGTGTACGGTGACCCCGGTTTCTTCCACTTCGAGTGCGGTCCTTAAATATACGATAGATGTAGAGCCCAATACCGGTACAGATGAGCGCACGGCTACTATTAGCGTGAGAGGTGGTAACTTGGCGGAACAAAAGTTCGACATCGTGCAGTTGGTCGGTGAGGTTGATGAACCTGATGAACCCGATGAGCCCGCTGAACCCGGTTCGAACGAAATTGCAGGAAAGACCCCCTGGGCTGTAGCCAAAAGCCTGGGATTGGGCTGGAATCTGGGAAATCAACTGGATGCGCACAGCAATGGCGTAGCTAATGAAACAATCTGGGGTAACCGGAAGGCAACGCAAGCCTTGTTTGACAAACTGGCTGCCGCAGGAATCACTACCGTACGTATTCCGGTCACTTGGATGGGACATATAGGAGCCGCTCCCGGCTATGAGATCGAGAAAGCATGGTTGGATCGTGTTGCCGAGGTAGTGGGCTATGCGGAGAACGCAGGCTTGAATGCCATTGTCAATATTCATCACGATGGGGCGGACAGCAGTTATTGGCTGAATATAAAAGAGGCTGCCAAGAGTGAAAGCAAGAATATTGCCGTCAAGGCCGAGTTGGAAGCTATATGGACGCAAATTGCAGAACGCTTTAAAGATAAAGGGAACTTCCTGGCATTTGAGTCGATGAACGAAATACATGACGGCGGCTGGGGCTGGGGCGAGAACCGCACGGACGGCGGAAAACAATATGCGGTGCTGAACGAGTGGAACCAGGTGTTTGTAAATGCGGTGCGAGCCGTTGGTGGTGAGAATGCTGATCGTTTTCTCGGTGTGCCGGGATACTGCACCAATCCGGAGCTTACGATAAGCTCTTTCAAACTGCCCACGGATAAGGTGCAGAATCGTTTGATGGTAGCTGTGCATTTCTACGACCCTTACGAGTATACATTGAATGCTGCCTATTCTGAATGGGGACATACCGGAGCTGCGGGCAAGAAGGTCAGCGGAGGAGATGAAGACAATGTGAAGAATATATTCGGCAAACTGAAGGCGGCTTACGTGGATAAAGGCATCCCGGTATATATCGGAGAGATGGGCTGTGTGCATCGTGCGAATGTCCGTGAGGAATCCTTCCGCAAGTATTATCTGGAGTATGTGTGCAAAGCGGCGAAAGAGTATGGCATGGCACCGGTCTACTGGGACAACGGTGGCACCGGAGCCGGAAAGGAAGAGTCCGGTCTGTTCAATCATGCTACGGGTGACTATCTGAATAATGCGGAGGAAATAGTAGGAGCCATGAAGAAGGCTGTTTTCACGGAAGATGCTTCCTATACATTACAGTCTGTTTATAACAATGCTCCGCAATAAGTTAAGACTAATGATAAAAAAGAATAAGATGAAAAATACTATTAAACAACTGGGGATTTGCCTGGTGCTGTCGGCATTGTCCCTTTTGCCCGTCTTGTCAGCTTGTTCTGACAGTAACGACGAACCGGCTGCGCCGGAAATCGTAATTTCCGAAAACATTCTGACGAATGGAATGAATTTTTCCAAAACAGGAGGAACGAGCACACTTTCTATCAAGTCGAATGTGTCGTTGGAAGTCATTAGCAATCAGGATTGGTGTACGGTAACTCCCGCTGCCTCCGCTTCGGCTACAGTTCTTAGGTATACGGTGACGGTGGAAGAAAATCCTGATGCGGTGGAACGTACTGCTACTGTTACCGTGAATGGTGGTGGTTTGACGGAAACGTTCAACGTTGTGCAGGTGGCAGCCAACGGACTGATTGTAGAATCCTGTTCTCCTGAAGCGGTTGCTGCCGAAGGTGGAATCTTTACGGTGAATCTGAAAGCGAATGGCAATGTTACGGTCACTATTCATGATAGCTGGATACGGGAGACCACTACCCGTGCAATGTCTGCGGTGACTAAAACCTTTAGCATTGCCGCCCATTATGGTGAGGCTCGCGAAGGAACCATCACCTTTACTTTAGGAGATTTTACAGAGACTGTTACTGTGAAGCAGCTTGCCGGCGAGTTGCCTGATGTCGGTATGGAGAGTGATGCCATGACTTTGGCTGCGAAGATAAAACTCGGCTGGAATCTGGGTAATTCTTTGGAAGCATGCAATGTGACTTACGCAGACGGTTTTGTGTGGGGAACGAACTCGCTGAGTGACATGGACCCGGGAGAAACCAAATGGGGAAATCCGGCAACGACCCAGAAAATGATCAGTGCCGTAAAAGCTGCCGGTTTCAATGCTGTGCGTATTCCTTGTGCCTGGTATGGGTATATGGAGAATGAGACGGACTATACGATAAAAGCTTCCTGGCTGAACCGTGTGCAGGAAGTGGTGGGTTATTGTTATGCCGAGAATATGTATGTCATCCTGAATATCCACTATGACGGAGGCTGGTTGGAAAAGAACTGTAAGGCAGCCGTGCAGGATAAAGTCAACGTTGTGCAAAAGGCTTTGTGGACACAGATTGCCGAAAGATTCAAGGATTATGATGAGCATCTGTTGTTTGCCGGATGTAACGAGCCCAATGCTGCCAATGCCACTGAAATGGAAGTATTGAAGTCATACGAACAGACCTTCATAGATGCCGTACGTGCTACGGGTGGAAACAATGCAGTCCGCAACCTGATTGTGCAGGGCCCCAATACGGATATCACGAATACTTCGGATTATGGCCAGCTGCCAGTGGACAATGTATCCAACCGTTTGATGGTCGAGATACACTACTACACCCCGTGGAACTTCTGCGGAATGACGGCGGATGAGAGTTGGGGAAAGATGGCCTACTTCTGGGGAACCGAATATCATGTGGACGGATCTGACAGAAACTACCAGCCCGGTGGTTACGCAAGTGCAGAAGCGGAAATGGAAGCTCTTTTCAAAAAGATGCAGACGAAATATGTAAGCCAGGGTATTCCGGTGATTTTGGGTGAGTTCGGTGCCAACAGACGTTCTTCCCTGACCGGAGATGAGCTGACCAAGCATTTGGCTTCGCGCGCTTACTATCTGAAAACGGTGGTTGCCAATGCCGGAAAGTATGGTCTTGTGCCTTTCTACTGGGATAATGGATATAATGGAGACAATACGATGGCTCTCTTTAACCGTAATACCTGTAAGGTTTACGACCAGCAAGCGTTGGATGCCTTGATAGAGGGGATTGCAAACTAATTGGGAAAGATAGGTTTTTCATAAATATAGGTTCTCTTTAGTTAAGAGATAGGTTTTTAATACAGGTTTTTTTTTGATTGGTGCTGGGGAGCGGCTTCTGTGAGGGAAGTGGCTTCCCTGTTTTCTGTTGTTGAAACAAATGATGGGGTATCAAATGATAAAAAAACACATTGAAAACTTTGTTTTTACGATTCCTTTTTGTTTCATTTGCAGTATGTTAACGATATTCCTATATCTACTACTATGAAGAGATTGATTTTACTTATCGTTTCAGTCGTTGTGGCATGTTTCTCTGCCTTTTCACACGACTTTATGTTCAAACATCTGGAGGTTAAGGACGGAATGCCCAGCAACCAAATCAATGCCATTTATAAAGATTCAAGAGGCTTTATGTGGTTCGGCACTGCTGCCGGACTGGCTCGGTATGACGGATATCGTTTCAAGATATTCCGGAGCACGGACAATGCTTCTACGTCTTTGCCCGACAACTATATTGAGAAGATAGTGGAAGACGGTGAGGGGCGTTTATGGATACGGACGGGAGAAAACGGATATGTCATTTATAACTGGGATACGGAGAGCTTTGTCTGTGATGTTCGTTCCCGGATGTGGGATATAGGGATAGACGGGACTCCCCGCTATGTATTTGTCGACAAGCAAAAGAATACCTGGTTTGCCGTAGACGGGAAAGGATGCTACTGCTATCGGCCCGGTGAAAAGAATGCTGTATCCTTACCTTTCGGCGAGAAGGGAATACCCGAAGGTGTCATTATAGACATGACCGAATGTAAGGATGGCATTCTGCTGGTATATGATAACGGACGTGTAATCTGTATCGACCGTGAGACGGTACGTGTAAAATGGACTTTGACAGATATTGCAGAGCACATGGGAACGCGTACTGAAATATTCTTCCTGTACGTGGATAAGGATGAAGATTTATGGATATATGGTGCCCCGGGTGTATGGGCTTACGATTTGTCTGACAGGAAGTGGCATTCACAATGGAATTTCAGCGACTGGGGGCAGGCACATATCGTAGCAATAGCTCAGGATAAGCAGGGGCGTATTTGGTTTGGGAAGGACCAGGATGGCATCGATATCTGGAATAAGGCGACTGGTGAAACTGTCTCGCTTACGTATGATGTGGATGACGAACGCGGTTTGCCCAATAATACCATCAATGTGCTTTATGAAGATGAAGGCGGTGTGATGTGGATAGGTACTTATAAGAAAAGTGTGGCTTATTACGATGAGGGCATTTTTAAGTTTGGCATCAACCACTTGGGAGATATTAACTGTCTGGAAGAAAGTAATGACGGTTCGTTGTGGCTGGGTACCAATGACGCCGGGCTGATACGCTGGAATCCGAGGACGGATGAAAAGAAACTGTATGCATACTCGCCGGGAGGAAACTCTATTGCTTCGAATGTCATTGTAAGTTTGTTGCAAGCTAAGGACGGAAAACTCTGGATAGGGACATTTTGGGAAGGATTGGATTGTTTCGACGGCAATCGCTTCGTGCATTACCGGAACAGACCGGGAGATGATAATTCGCTGGCTAATAACAATGTCTGGTCATTGGCAGAAGATAAGAACGGAAATATCTGGATTGGAACCTTGGGAGGCGGTTTGCAATGTCTGAATCCGGGGACAGGTGAGTTCACCACCTATAAGATAAGCAACTCCGGAATTATTTCCAATCATATAGCCTCTTTATGTATGAGTCGTGATAATCGTTTGATAATCGGTACTTCTTCTACGGGGGTATCCATTATGGATCTGACTACCCGGAAAATAACGAATCTGGTAGGCAACCAGTCGGGAAGTATCCGCTTTTCCAATCAGAGCATTAACCAGGTCTATGAGGATAGCCGGGGATTGATATGGGTGGGAACACGTGAAGGACTGAATCTCTATAACCCGAAGAACGACCATTTACAGGTAGTTCCTCTTTCGCGGAACGATTCTAGGGTATTTATTACCGGTATCGTAGAAGATGATAATAAAAATATGTGGGTGACTACGGCCAATGGTGTAGTGAATGTAATTCCTTCTATCGATACAAAAAACGGAGATTATACTTTCAACTATTACAGGTATGATGATAAGGACGGTTTGCAGGGCTGTGAGTTCAATCAACGTTCCATTAAACGTCTTTCCTCGGGTGAGATTGCAATGGGAGGTATGTATGGATTGAATACCTTCAGACCGGAGAATATCAAATATAACCGGACGTTGCCCAAGGTGATGTTTACCGGCTTCCAGCTTTTCAATGAAGAAGTGGAGGTTGGAAAGGAGTATGGTGGACGTGTTTTGCTGCGTGAGTCGCTGAATAAAGCCAGAGAGGTGAAACTTGATTATAAACAGAATGTCTTTACTGTATTGTTTGCATCGGATAATTACGTCTTGCCTGAGAAAACCCAGTATCTGTATAAACTGGAGGGCTTTAATGAGGATTGGATGACAGGTGCGGCTGATATGCACCGCGTTACTTATACGAATCTGGCACCCGGTACTTATACGCTGAAAGTAAAGGCCATCAATAGTGATGGATTTGCCGGAACAGAAGAGTCAAGCCTTAAAATTGTAATCCTACCGCCTTTTTGGATGACCCCCTGGGCGTATGTTCTGTATGCTATGTTATTGATAGGCACATTGCTTCTCGCCCGCAATGCTGTGCTGCGCCGTGAACGCAATAAGTTCAGGATACAACAGATGGAACGTGAAGCGGAGCGGAATGAAGAAGTCAATCAGATGAAATTCCGCTTCTTTACCAATGTGAGCCATGAACTGCGTACACCGCTGACGTTGATCATTTCTCCGTTGGAAGGAATGATGAAAGAAACCCATGACGAACGGAAGCTGGATCAACTGAAGTTGATGCATCGTAATGCATTGCGGTTGCTGAATCTTGTGAACCAATTACTTGATTTCCGTAAAAATGAGGTGGCAGGGTTGCATTTGAATCTTTCGGAGGGGGAGGTTGTGTCGTATGTTCACTCTATATGCAACTCATTCCTGATGCTTTCGGAAAAGAAAAACGTGCATCTCACTTTTTTCTCGGCAATCGAATCGCTGAATATGTCGTTCGATGAGGATAAGATAGGTAAGGTAGTGATGAATCTGCTCTCTAATGCATTTAAGTTTACTCCGGATGGAGGGCGGGTGGATGTTTCTCTTGAACTGATAAAAGGAACTACGGAAACATTGGAAATCAAAGTATCCGATACGGGTGTAGGTATCAGTGACCTTGATAAAGAACGCATATTCGAACGTTTCTATCAATCGGAGCGTAAAGGTGATAGTAACCCCAGTACGGGGAGTGGTATCGGTTTGAGCCTGGTACGTGATTACGTTACGCTGCATGGCGGTGTGGTACGCGTGTTCGACAATGTGGGTACGGGCAGTGTATTTGTGGTAGATATTCCGGTGAAACATTCGGTGGTGAACGTAGCGACTCCACTCTCGGAAGAAGCTGCGGAAGAGGATGCGGTGGCACTTGCTTCGGTGGAAGATTTGAATGAAGAAGAACGGAAGAAGCCACTTGCACTGATTGTGGATGATAATGAAGATTTTGTTTCTTTCATGCGCTATACATTAAGTCTGTATTTCCGCATAGAATCCGCCGGAAACGGAAAGATAGCCTGGCAGATGATACCGGAACTGATGCCGGATATCATCGTTTGTGATGTGATGATGCCTGAAATGGACGGGAACGAACTGTGCCGTTGGGTGAAGGCTGACAAGCGTACAAGTAATATTCCGTTTGTGTTGCTTACGGCCAAGCAATCCGTAGAGAATAAGGTGGAAGGCCTGACGATTGGTGCGGATGACTATGTGACGAAACCTTTCAATATGGAGGTACTGATTTTGCGCATGCGCAAACTGATAGATTTGAGTAGCAAAAATAAACTTCGCACCCGTATTGATCCCGAACCGAGTGAAATCGTTATCACTTCAATGGACGAGAAGCTGATTGAGAATGCGATAAAGTATGTGGAGACGCATATTGCCCGTCCCGATTTATCTGTGGAAGAATTGAGTCATGAACTGGGCATGAGCCGGGTGCATCTCTATAAAAAGCTGTTGCAGATTACAGGTAAAACTCCGATAGAATTTATTCGTATTATCCGACTGAAACGTGCGGCACAACTTCTGCGCGAGAGCCAGCAGAATGTGTCGGAGGTTGCCTATCAGGTGGGCTTCAATAACCCTAAATATTTCAGTAAGTATTTCAAGGATGAATTCGGCGTTTTACCCTCTGTATATCAGGAAAAGAAGGGTAAATAACAAAAAGTACCCATTGTTGAAACATCTGATATTTCTATAAATCAAATAAGCCCTTTCCTTTCAACATCGGGAGGGCTTGTTTACTGTATGATTTCCTACTTTTACACTCGGAGAAAATAACTTTAAAAACAAAGATATGAAATTGAAAAACACTTCAGTTTGTTTGCTCGCAGGATGGATGCTGATGGCATGCTCCGGAGGCGGGTATGAGAAGACGAGTAACGGCATTATTGTAAATGTCGAACAACAGCAACCGACGGATGTGCGAAAGGTGAAGGTTGAAGTAATGGGAGAGAAGTTGATTCATGTGTCGGCCACTCCCGAAAAAAACTTTTCAAAGGCGGAAAGCCTGATTATAGTTCCCAAAAAAGATAAGACGGACTTCAGCGTGGAAGAAAGTGAAGATGCCGTTTCGGTAAAAACCTCAGAGGTGTGCGCCATTGTATCCAAAGCTACGGGTGAAGTACGTTTTACCGATGCTTCCGGTAACCTGATTTTGGCGGAAGATGAGAAAGGCAGGAGTTTCCAGCCTATCGAAGTGCAGGGAACAAAGGTGTATACGGTACGTCAGGTATTCCAGTCACCCGATGATGAGGCGTTCTACGGACTGGGACAACACCAGGCTGATGAATTCAACTATAAAGGTAAGAACGAGGAACTTTTCCAGTATAATACAAAGGTTTCCGTACCTTTTATCGTTTCCAATAAGAATTACGGTATTCTGTGGGATAGTTATTCGCTTTGCCGTTTCGGCGATCCGCGTGATTATGCACAGTTAAGCACAGTTTTCAAACTCTATGATAAGGGGGGTAAGGAAGGTGCTTTGACAGGAACATACGTACCCTCTCAGAAATCAACAGCGGAAACACTGGTACGCCGGGAAGATTCTGTTTATTTTGAGCATCTGAAATCGGAAGATTTGTCGAAAGTCGTGAACTTACCAGAAGGATTTCCTTTCATGGGTTCACAGGTGACGTATGAAGGCGAAATTGAGCCGATGGAGAGCGGTCGGTTCCGTTTTATCCTTTATTATGCAGGATATACGAAGGTATATATTGACGGTGAACTGGTGGTTCCCGAACGTTGGCGTACGGCTTGGAACCCGAACAGTTATAAGTTTGCCGTAGATTTGAAAGCCGGTAAACGTGTTCCATTGAAAATTGAATGGATTCCTGATGGATATGTATCCTATTGCGGTTTGCGTGCATTGTCTCCTGTATCTGCTGAAGAACAGAACAAACAGTCGTGGTGGGGAGAAATGCAGAATGAAATCGATTATTATTTTGTTTATGGCGAGGATATGGACGAGGTAATCAGTGGATACCGTGCTTTGACCGGAAAATCACAAATCATGCCGAAGTGGGCGATGGGATACTGGCAGAGCCGCGAACGTTATAAGACGCAGGAAGAAATACTGGATGCTTTGAAGGAATTCCGTAAACGTCAGATTCCCATTGATAATATTGTGCTCGACTGGAGCTACTGGCCGGAAAATGCCTGGGGCAGTCATGAGTTCGACAAAGCTCGTTTCCCTGATCCGAAAGGAATGGTAGATTCTATTCATGCCCTGAATGCTAAGATGATGATTTCCGTTTGGCCAAAATTCTATATGACTACGGAACATTATAAAGAGTTTGATGAAAAAGGCTGGATGTATCAGCAGGCCGTTAAAGACAGCATCCGTGACTGGATTGGCCCCGGCTACGTCGGTTCTTTCTATGATGCTTATGCTGAGGGTGCACGGAAGCTGTTCTGGAAACAGATGGAAGATCATCTTTATCCCCTCGGAATTGATGCCTGGTGGATGGATGCCAGTGAACCGAATGTACGCGACTGTACGGATTTGGCTTACCGGAAAGCTTTGTGTGGTCCGACTGCTCTCGGTCCGTCCGATCAATATTTCAATGCGTATGCGTTGATGAATGCTGAGGCTATTTATGACGGGCAACGTGCCGTGGACAATGGCAAGCGTGTATTCTTGCTGACTCGTTCGGGATTTGCCGGATTGCAACGTTATTCTACCGCAACATGGAGTGGCGATATCGCTACCCGTTGGGAAGATATGAAGGCACAGATTTCTGCCGGGCTGAATTTTGCAGTCAGCGGTATTCCTTACTGGACAATGGACATTGGCGGATTCTGCGTAGAAAAACGCTATGAAGACGGACAAAAGGAATTCAACAGGACCGGAAAAGAGAATGCGGACTATAAGGAATGGCGTGAGTTGAATACGCGTTGGTATCAGTTTGGCGCATTCTGTCCGTTGTTCCGTGCACATGGACAATATCCGTTCCGTGAGGTGTGGAATATAGCTCCCGAAGGACATCCGGCTTATAGTTCTATAGTGTATTATACGAAGTTGCGCTATACGATGATGCCTTATATTTATTCATTGGCCGGGATGACTTATTTTGATGATTATACGATTATGCGTCCGCTGGTAATGGACTTTACGGCAGATACAAAGGTGAATAATATCAGTGACCAGTTTATGTTCGGTCCGGCGTTGATGGCGGCTCCGGTGTATGAGTATGGTGCACGCAATCGGGAGGTCTATTTCCCGGCAACTTGCGGTTGGTATGATTTCTATACCGGTAAGTACATGGCCGGTGGGCAACAGTTGAAAGTGGACGCTCCCTATGAACGCATGCCGCTCTATGTACGCGAAGGGGCTATTGTGCCTTACGGACCGGAAATGCAGTATAGTGATGAGAAGCCTGCGGAAGAAATTACACTGTATGTATATGCGGGTAAAGATGGTGAGTTCACTTTGTACGAGGATGAAGGTGTGAATTACAACTACGAAAAAGGACAGTATGCTACTATCCCGTTTACTTACAATGATGCGGAAGGCACTCTGACTATTGGTGACCGTGCAGGAGAATTTCCCGGTATGCTGAAAGAACGTATATTCAACGTTGTAAAGGTAAGTAAGGATAAGCCGCAACCTTTTGACGCGAAGGCTAAGGGGACGGTGGTGAAGTATGATGGGAAGGAACAGAAGGTGAAGCTGTATTAAGTTACGAGCTACCAGTAACGAGTTGCTGCGCTATAAGGGCGAATAAGTATTCGCCCGGCTATCACGCCGAAAGGCACTTGTCACTTGTAGCTCGTAGCTTGTCACTTAATTTAGCGATGAAGCCGCTAAATTATCATTTATAGAATAAATGACATGAAAAGATTATTGCTAATACAAATATCCTGTTTTCTTCTTTTTCTGACGGTGGGAAGCTGCACTTCCGCTGAGAAGATGACGAATGACCGTCGACAGGACTTCACCGCTGACTGGACTTTCCATCTGGGAGATGACTCTGCGGCATCCTGTCCCGATTATGACGACACGGCATGGCGGATCCTCAATCTTCCACATGACTGGGCCATTGAAGGAGAGTTCAGCAGGGATAATCCTTCCGGAACAGGAGGCGGGGCATTACCCGGTGGTATCGGTTGGTATCGCAAAACGTTTACTGTTGACAAAGCGGATGAAGGCAAGCGCTTGTATATTGATTTTGACGGTGTATATATGAATTCGGAAGTTTTCATCAACGGTCATTCCCTCGGTGTGCGTCCTTATGGATATGTCTCGTTCAGTTACGATCTGACTCCCTATATCAAGTGGGGCGGAAAGAATGTAGTTGCCGTACGTGTGGACAATGGGGAACAACCTAATTCCCGCTGGTATTCGGGATGTGGCATCTACCGTAATGTATGGCTTACGAAACTTAACCCCGTGCATATAGCGCAATGGGGTACTTTTATCACGGCGGAAGATGTGTTGAAGAACAGTGCCCGGCTAAACATACGTACTAAAATACAGTATGATGCGGCCGCTCAACTGCAAGATTCCGTGAAGCAGGCGGATGGCACGTATGTTGTTTTTGACTCGGAAATTGTTCCCCTGGCAGATGTCGTGTTGCAGTCACGGCTGATGGATGCGGAAGGGAATGTTGTGGGTGAGGTTGCATCGGAACTGCAAGTGATACCTGCCTGTCCGAACGAGGTAGAACAGGAAATTGTAGTGAAGAACCCTAATCTCTGGAGCGTGAACACTCCTTATATATATAAGGTGAACAGTATCCTTATTGATAAGATAACCGGTAAGGTACTGGATAATTACTGTACGAATACCGGTATCCGTACCTTCCGTTTTGATGCACAGAAAGGATTTATTCTGAATGGAGAACGGCTGAAGATTAATGGTGTATGTATGCATCACGATCTGGGGTGTCTTGGGGCGGCAGTCAATATCCGCGCTATCGAGCGTCAGCTGGAGATACTGCAAGAAATGGGCTGTAACGGCATTCGATGTTCTCATAATCCTCCCTCACCGGAACTACTCGATCTTTGTGACCGTATGGGATTTATCGTAATGGATGAGACGTTCGATATGTGGCGCAAAAGAAAAACGGCTCATGACTATTCCCGTTACTTCAACGAGTGGCACGAACGCGATCTGACGGATTTGATACTTCGCGACCGTAACCATCCTTCTGTTTTCATTTGGAGCATCGGTAACGAAGTGCTGGAACAATGGTCGGATGCAAAAGCGGATACGCTGACCTTGGAACAAGCGAACCTGATTCTGAATTTTGGTCATGATCAGAGTATGCTGGCGAAAGAAGGTGAGATGAGCGTGAACTCTTTACTGACGAAGAAACTGGCAGATATGGTAAAAGCCCTCGATTCTACCCGTCCCGTTACGGCTGGCTGTAATGAACCGAACCCGAATAATCACTTGTTCCGTTCGGGAGCATTAGATCTCATCGGCTTCAATTACCATGATGATTGGTTTGCCGGTGTGCCCGAGAAATTTCCCGGTAAACCCTTCATTGTGGCGGAAAGTGTATCAGCACTGATGACACGTGGCTACTACCGGATGCCGAGTGACGAAACTGTTATTTGTCCTGAACGTTGGGATAAACCTTATTTTGATGATAGTTTCTCCTGTTCTTCGTATGATAACTGTCATGTACCTTGGGGGAACAGCCATGAGGGCACGATGCGCCACGTGAAAAATAATGATTTTATCAGCGGACAGTATGTCTGGACCGGGTTTGACTATTTGGGTGAACCGACTCCTTACGGTTGGCCTGCCCGTAGCTCTTATTTCGGCATTGTCGATCTGGCCGGTTTCCCGAAAGATGTGTATTATCTCTATCAGTCGGAATGGCATCCGGAGAAAAAGGTATTGCACCTTTTTCCGCATTGGAACTGGACACCGGGACAGGATATAGATATGTGGGCTTATTATAATAATGCGGATGAGGTGGAGCTTTTTGTAAATGGCGAGTCACAGGGCGTGCGTACAAAAGGTAAGGATGATTTTCATGTCGTATGGCGTGTGAAGTATGAATCGGGTGTGGTAAAAGTCGTTTCCCGCAAGGATGGAAAAACGGTATTGGAAAAGGAAATACATACAGCCGGAGAACCTGCACAGATACGCTTGACGGCTGATCGGAATGAAATCAAATCAGATGGCAGAGATCTTAGTTTTGTAACAGTGGAGGTGCTGGATAAAGATGGTAATCTTTGTCCGAATGCCGATAATCAGATCATGTTCGATGTGCAAGGTGCAGGATTCATTGCCGGTGTAGACAATGGTAGTCCTGTTTCAATGGAGAAATTCAAAGCTGATCATCGCAGGGCTTTCTATGGGAAGTGCCTGGCGGTTATTCAAAGTGATGGAAAATCCGGAGGCATCAAACTGACGGCTACATCCGAAGGATTGAAAACGGCAGTGACCGCTATTAAAGCAAAATAAAAGTAACTTGTTAGCGGAATTCATTCATTACGGAATGGAAAAGAAGAAAAAGAGTGATAAGGCGGTAAGGTGATAGGGTGATAAAGTGGTTGCGTTATATATCACAGAGCGTTATCCCGTTATCACTTTATCACTCTACCACCTTATCACATTTAGTTCATATCCTAACAGAATGAATGAATTCCGCCAACGACTAAAAATAATATCTTTAATGTAATAATAATGAAGAAACAACTCTTTTCAACTCTCCTGTTTGCCTGTTCATTGACTACTCTGACAGCGCAAACTCCTGTATATTTAGATGATACGCAACCCATTGAAGCACGTGTAAAAGATGCTCTCAACCGTATGACACTGGAAGAGAAAGTAGCCCTTTGCCATGCGCAGAGCAAATTCAGCAGTCCCGGTGTGCCCCGTCTTGGTATCCCCGAGCTTTGGATGAGTGATGGACCTCACGGTGTTCGTGCAGAAATCAACTGGAACGATTGGGGATATGCCAAATGGACTAATGACAGTATTACTGCTTTTCCTGCTTTGACTTGTCTTGCCGCTACCTGGAATCCGGAAATGTCTGCCATCTACGGCAAGGCTATTGGTGAAGAAGCCCGTTATCGGGAAAAAGATGTTCTTTTGGGCCCCGGTGTTAATATCTATCGTACTCCTCTGAATGGCCGTAATTTTGAATACATGGGGGAAGATCCTTATCTGGCAGGCGTAATGTGTGTACCTTATATTCGGGAGATACAGAGAAACGGGGTTGCCGTAAGTGTGAAACACTATGCTCTGAACAATCAGGAGTTATGGCGTGGACACATTGATGTGCAACTAAGCAACCGTGCCTTACACGAAATCTACCTCCCCGCTTTCAAGGCTGCTGTGCAGAAAGGCGGTGCCTGGACCGTGATGGGAGCCTATAACAAGGTGCGTGGTCAGCATGCTTGCCACAATGATCTTTTGCTGAATAAGATTTTGAAGAATGACTGGGGTTTTGACGGTGTAGTCGTAACCGATTGGGGTGGTGCCCATGATACTTACGAAGCAGCCATGAATGGCTTGGACATCGAGATGGGATCCTATACCAACGGTCTGACCTCAGAAAGTGCATTTACCTTCGACGATTATTATCTGGCTAAGCCTTATCTTCGGATGTTGAAGGAAGGTAAGGTGCCTATGAGTACAGTGGATGATAAAGCTTCCCGTATTCTTCGCCTGATATTCCGCACGGCGATGAATCGTCAGAAACCGTATGGCTCGCTGACAAGTGAAGAGCATTATCAGGCTGCCCGTGAGATTGGTAATGAGGGTATTGTGCTTCTGAAAAACACACCTGTCCAGAAAAAAGGTATCCCTTTGCTGCCGCTTGATGGCTCTAAATATCAACGTATACTGGTAGTAGGTGACAATGCTGTCCGCTTGTTGAACGAAGGAGGCGGTTCTTCTGAACTGAAGGTGAAAGATATGGTATCTCCGCTCGATGGCATGCATACTCTTTATGGTGATAAGGTAGTTTATACGAAAGGTTACGCTGCCGGACGTCCGATGTATGGGCGTGCAGAAGAAATTCCCCAGTCGGTGATGGATTCCTTGCGCACAGCAGCAACTGAACTTGCCAAAGAAGCCGATCTTGTGATTTTGTTCGGTGGATTGAATAAGAATCATTTCCAGGATTGTGAAGCCGGCGACCGTGTGACATACGGTTTGCCATTCGGACAAAATGAACTGATTGAATCTCTGTTGGGAGTCAATAAAAATATGGTATTGGTATTGTTGAGTGGTAATGCCGTGGAAATGCCTTGGCTGAATAAAGTTCCGGCCGTCCTGCAAGGTTGGTATCTGGGATCTATGGGTGGCAATTCACTTGCTGATGTACTGAGTGGTGCGGTGAATCCCAGCGGAAAACTTCCTTTTTCCTTCCCTGTGAAATTGACGGATTGCGGTGCGCATGCATTTGACGAATTGACTTATCCGGGTGATAGTATCAAGCAGGTCTACAAAGAAGATATTCTGGTAGGTTATCGTTGGCATGATGCCAAGAAGATTCCCGCCTTATTCCCTTTCGGGTATGGTTTGAGTTATACGACTTTTGCCTATGGCAAACCGGTAGCTTCTGCTAAAACAATAACTGCTGACAATTCTCTGACTGTGACTATTCCTGTAAAGAATACGGGTAGTGTTGCCGGAAAGGAAGTCGTACAACTGTATGTAGGAGATGAAAAATGTAGTGTTTTGCGTCCTGTGAAAGAGTTAAAGGCGTTCCAAAAGATAACTTTGGCACCGGGTGAAGAAAAAGAAGTAACCTTCACCATCACTCCGGATGATTTGAAGTTCTATGATGAAACTGTTGGCGGATGGACGGCAGAACCGGGTAAGTTTAAGGCTTATATCGGAGCCTCTTCCGCAGATATCCGTGGAACGGTTCCGTTCGAGTTGAAATAAGATAGTGATTGCTGAATGGGGAAGGAGTGTGGAGTGTTTTTCGCATTTCTTCTCCATTTATTATATTCCCCTTTATTACAAGCCCTTTGCAGGGCTTTCGTCTGCCACAGTATGTCTGCTACTGAGGATGTTTTGCAAATCTTTATCTATTTTCTTAGGTATTTCTATTGTTTTTATTGAGAAGGCTTACTATTTTTGTATGCAAACTCCTTACTGCCTGAAGAAGTAAATTGCTTATCGTGTTGCAGTTCAACTCATAGAGGTTTGCTTAATAGGTCCTTTACTTTTAGAGGATATTTCGTTTCTTTCTTGGAACGAAGTGAACATTAGTAGTTAATTTACGAAGTTAATAACAAATAAAAAGGTATTCACTTATAAGAAATACAACATCGAAGATGAATAATTCTGCGGAACTTTCCACCCTTTGGACATTTTTAGACAATATAACCAATAATCTGAAAAGTCAGAGATTGGCGGATGTATTCCGTTTTATTTCTTTTTATCCTTTTGAGACCTATGGACCTCACAAACATTTGCGTATTGAGATTAACTATGTTAAAAAGGGCAATTGCATTCTGTATTTGGACAATGAGAGCATCAATTTTGTTGAGGGTGATACCATGATCATTCTCTCGAATGTCAATCATACGTTTGAGGCAGGCTCTGGTGGAACTACTTTAATGCAGCTTGAATTTCTTCCTGAGATATTTTCCGGTTTTGATTTGAACTTTCCGAATTGTATAGATGGTACGTCACCAAATTCCATCTCTCTTTTCTCGGAAGAGAACAAGCTGATTAAAATAGTGAATAATATAGGTATTATGCGTGTAGTACAACGCATTGTAAACGAATTGGAAGGGAAGAATTCCTATTATCAATATTTGGTTGTGATGTTTTATGCAGAGTTGATGGTTCTTATTTATCGTTATATGGATGAAAACTATTTGCCTGTTTGCCAAAATGATGCTTTAAAAAAAGCAATATCCTTTATTCGTTTCAATTTCCATCAGGACATTAGTATTAATGATGTAGCTGCGCATGCCGGCATTAGTGAACGTTACCTCAGAAGCTTATTTTTGCAATACTTGAATTTTTCTCCTTTAGATTATCTAAATCAAATACGTATTAATAAATCTATTGAGCTGCTTCGAAATACGGAATTATCTGTAAAAGAGGTCAGTTTCCAATGTGGATTCCAGTCACCACAATACTTTTCACGCATCTTCAAACAGCGAACTGGGATATCTCCACGTGAAGTAACCAGGTAGTATTTCCGTTTTGTACATTATTTCTTTTTATATGAGCCTTTTCGGACACGTCTTACAATCTTGATTTATCCATTCTTTTTGTTAAGTGAACTAACTTTGCTCTTACCGGAACAAAGAGTATAACTTTATAAAAAAAAGAGTGAAAAATGAAAGAATGGAAAGATGATAAGACTCTGATAACCTTGATAAAAGCCGAACTATACACGGCAGTTATCGGAGATATTATGGATAAGATGGGATATCTCCATCAGTTTCTCCCCCCTCATATTCGTCCGCTTCGTGATGATATGTTGATAGCCGGACGAGCTATGACTGTTTTGGAAGCCGACGTACATGACAATTCTGCATCGGGGGGAAATAATCCTCTGTTACAGCGCTCCTTCGGCTTGATGTTGGAGGCATTAGATGATTTGAAGGAAGATGAAGTGTATATCTGCTCCGGTTCTTCTCCGGAATATGCTTTGTGGGGAGAATTGATGAGTGCTCGCGCTATGCAATGCAAAGCCGCAGGAGCTGTTGTAAATGGATACTCACGCGATACCAAAGGTATTTTAGCTTTAGACTTTCCTTGTTTCTCGTATGGTCCTTACGCGCAGGATCAGGCTCCTCGTGGAAAAGTTATTGATTATCGTGTTCCCATTGAGGTAGACGGGGTTTTGGTCAATGATGGTGATATGCTGATTGGGGATATTGACGGTGTGTGTGTGGTTCCTCGTCGGATAGAAGAAGAGGTTTTTACCCGTGCATTGGAGAAGGCGCGTGGTGAACGGATAGTATTGAAGAAAATACAGGAAGGTATGCGGGCACGTGATGCTTTTGATAAGTTTGGCATAATGTAGATTTAATTTGAGTTTGAAGATGAAGATAACTGATGTAAAGGTGTGGCTGGTGCAAGGCATCAAATACAATTGGACATTATTAAAGATTTATACGGATGCTGGTTATACGGGAGTAGGTGAAGCTACTAATTGGCCGGGTAGCCCTGTCGTTTATGAAGCTGTTAAGCATGTCGGACAGCGTATAATAGGTTTAGATCCGATGAGAACGGATTTTATTTGGACCAAACTGTATCGTGACTTGAATTGGATAGGTCCGTATGGTGCGAGTATGTGTGCTATTAGTGGTATTGATATGGCTTTGTTGGATTTGAAGGGTAAAGTATTGAATACCCCCTGCTATGAGTTGCTGGGAGGAGCATATCGTAAAGATATTCTTCTGTATGCAAATTATTGGTTTACAAAAGGTGAACATAATGAGGAGGACTATGCTGCCCAGGCACAGATCGTAAAAGAGGCTGGTTTTACCGGTTTGAAGTTTGATCCGTTTGCGCATACAAACTATTTTTATGGTGAGGATTTGGCTTCTAATCTGACATTGACCCCTGCACAACAAGATTTGGCATTCAATGTATCTAAAGCTGTGCGGGAGGCTGTGGGTCCTGAGATGGATATTATGATAGAGACACATGCCATGTTGAACTACCGTATTGCCGTGAAAATGGCGGAACGTTTGGCTAAGTTGGATATCACTTGGTATGAAGAACCGGCAGGTCCTGAAAGTTCGCAAACTTTACGGGCTATGCGTGAGCGTATTCCCTCGGATGTGACCATTTGTGTGGGCGAACGGCACTATACGCGATTTGGTATCCGTTCGTTACTTGAGAAGCATGTCTGTGATATTATTATGCCGGACATAACCCGTTGTGGTGGTCCTTCTGAAATGAAGCGGATGGCTACCATGGCTGAGGCTTATAATGTATTGATCGCTCCACATAATCCTAATGGACCATTGTCTACATTGGCTTCATCGCATGTTTGTGCCGCCATTCCTAATTTTTTCAGGCAGGAATTTATGTTTAATGATGTGGCTTGGAGGGATACAGTTATTGATCATCCCATTTCGGAAATGGTGTATGACGGGTATCTGCATCTGTCTGACAGACCCGGTTTGGGAGTAGATTTGGTCGAAGATGAATTGGAGAAACATACCGGTATCGTAGCCGATGCTCCTGATAATTTTTATATTTGATAAGATATGGCATTTACTATTGACTTAAAAGAAAAGGTCGTACTGGTTACCGGTGTATCTTCTGGCATTGGTTTAGGTGTTGCACGCGAATTTGCTCGTGCGGGTGCTGATGTGGCGGGTTGTTCACGTAAGGCGGCAAATGATGAAAGTATAGCTACTTATATGGAGGCTGTAGAAAGTGAGGGGAGTCGGGTGCTTTATGTGCAGGCAGATGTTACAAAGGAGCAGGATTTGGAGCAGTTGGTTAAAAAAGTGATTGATACATTTGGCAGGCTGGATATTCTTGTGTCCAATGCCGGGATGAATGTTTTTGAGGGCGCAGAACATTGTGATGAAGAGCATTGGAGATATAATCTTGATTTGAATCTGGCTTCACATTGGCGCTTGGCAAAACTTTGCAGGCCCTATTTGAAACAAACGAAAGAGGGGGTTATTTTGCTAATGACTTCAAACCATGCGTTTTGTACAATTCCTGGATGTTTTCCTTACAATGTCACGAAGACGGCTATAACGGGCTTAGTACACAGCTTGGCTATAGAATGGGGACCTGAGATACGGACAGTGGGTGTAGCACCGGGGTTTATCGATACGGCAGGAAATGACACTTGGTTCAATTCTTTTCCTGATGCAAATGCCGAACGTCAGCGCACGGTTGATCATCATCCGGTAAAGAAACTTGGTACGGCAGAAGAGGTTGGTGCTTTATGTGTCTATCTGGCTTCCCCGATAGCTTGTTTTATTAGTGGAACCACTGTACTGATGGATGGAGGCCGTTCGGCATTGATGCAGGATTTTTAATAATGAAAGAATCAATATGAAAGCGAATCTACTATATCGTTGTTATGACACGATTGGAGAGGCTGTTACTTGGCTTCCGGATATGAAAACTTTGTTGTGGGTTGATATTGACAGTGGTATCCTGCATCAGTATAATCTGGAGAGTCAGAAGATGGAAGAACACCAATTTCCCGAAATGATAACTGCTGTCATTCCCTGGAAAGGGCATGAGCATGAAATTATTTTGGCAATGAAGAATCGTCTGGTTGTTTATCATCTTGTGGAAAGAGAGTATCAGGTGCTTTTAGAATTGACAGGTCTGCATTCACAGTTGCGCACTAATGATTGTAAAGCGTCTCCGGAGGGTCGTATTTGGTGTGGAGTAATGCATTTGATGGAACATACCCGTACCGGAAGCTTGTACTGTATTAATAATGATTTGTCTTGGGTGTCAGTTCTGACTGAGCAATATATTCCAAATGGAATGGTCTGGAATAAGGCTGGTGACCGGATGTATTACATTGATTCTGGTCGTGGCTGTATCGAAGAATATGGATACAGTTGTTCAGCTAAAATAACCTGGCGGCGTACAGTTGTACAAGTCCCACCGGAATACGGAGTCCCGGATGGAATGACTATCGACGCTGACGGACTTTTATGGGTGGCACATTGGGGAGGATTTGGGGTGTATATATGGGATCCCGATACTGGAAAGTTAGTAGACAAGGTAGATGTGCCTGCCCCTAATGTCGCTTCTTGCACTTTTGGTGGAATCGGGGATAGCAGGTTGTTCATAACGACAGCTTTAGACGGGCTTTCTGATATGGAACGTGGAGAATATCCTTTGAGTGGCAGTGTTTTCGTTGTCGATGTACCCAAAGTAGTTCCGGGCGAGAATCATTACCCATTTATAACTGATTAATTGAAAAATTATGCATATCTCTGTTATTGATTTGATTATCTTTTTTGCCTACTGTTTCTTAATTTTATTTGTAGGACTTTTTGTTTCCCGCAGAAACAAAAAAGAAACACAGAGTGCAAAAGGATATTTTTTGGCGGGAAGAGGGCTGGCTTGGTGGGCAATCGGTGCTTCTATTATTGCTTCGAATATTTCGGCTGAACAGTTTGTCGGGATGTCCGGTTCAGGTTATGCTATCGGCTTGGCTATGGCAACTTATGAATGGATTGCCGCACTGGGGCTGTTGATTGTGGCAAAGTTTTTCATACCGATTTTCCTTGAGAAGAAGATATTTACAATGCCTCAATTTCTGGAAGAACGGTTTGATAGTCGTGTGAAGTCTGTAATGGCGTTTTTCTGGCTGGTTGTTTTTGTGTTTATTAATCTGACTTCCATTCTTTATCTGGGAGCGCTGACCATTGAGAAGATTATGGGAGTACCCATGATTGTGGGAGTGCTGGGATTGGCCATATTTGCAGGAGTCTATTCTATTTATGGGGGATTGAAAGCAGTGGCCTTGACAGATGTGATTCAAGTGGTATTTTTAATAGGTGGCGGATTAATAACAACTTATATTGCACTGGATACTCTGGGAATGGGGGAAGGAGTAGTACAAGGTTTTAAAAATCTTTATGTACAGACCGAAGATAAGTTCCATCTTATACTTGACAAATCTCACCCTAGTTATATGGATCTTCCGGGTATCTCTGTTATTATAGGTGGTTTATGGGTCGCCAATCTCTATTATTGGGGGTGCAACCAATATATTATTCAACGTGCCCTGGCGGCTAAATCAGTGAGTGAAGCCCAGAAGGGAATGTTGTTTGCCGGTTTTATCAAGTTGCTTATTCCATTGCTGGTTGTCATTCCGGGCATTGCGGCTTTTGCTTTGAATGCTCCATTGGAAAAATCAGATGAAGCTTACCCCTGGTTGTTGAGCAATTTACTCCCCGTAGGCATAAAAGGGGTTGCATTCGCAGCGCTAACAGCGGCTATTGTTAGTTCTTTAGCATCTATGATGAATAGTATAGCCACTATTTTTACAATGGATATTTATCGTTCGTATATCCGTCCGCAAGTTGGGGAGGCTGATTTGGTACATGTGGGCCGCTGGACCAGCTTTATATCTTTGGTAATTGCTGTTATAATAGCGCCTATGTTATCCGGACTTGATCAGGCATTTCAGTATATTCAAGAATTTACGGGTTTTATCAGTCCGGGTGCATTAGCAATTTTCCTTGCAGGTTTCTTTTATCGCAAAGCCACAGCCAATGGAGCATTAGCAGCTGCTTTAGGAACCTTTATCTTTTCCCTTTTTCTAAAATTCCTTTGTCCGGGGTTGCCTTGGATGGACAGAATGGGAATTGTCTTTTTGCTTTGCTGCGGATTGATTGTTATGCTGAGAAACCGAACACAAATTGATGTGTCTGCATCTCCGGTACGATGGTCACTTTTTCACACTGGAAAAATGTTTAATATTTTGTCTTGTGTCATTATTGCCATTCTGATTTATTTCTACTGTTTGTGGTGGTAAAAAATAGAAAGGCATTCTGTGATAAGTCTGATATTTATTTCTTTAAATCTAATAATTGTTTTGTGTTATGAAAAATTATTTATTGACGTTGATTGGATTGCTATTCGCAATCGGATTGTCTGCACAGACAGTAAAAGTTACTGGTACAGTTTTGGATGAAGGTAGGCAGCCTTTATTGGGTGTAAGTATTTTTGTGCAATCCAATAGAGCCCATGGAACTGTAACGGAATTAAATGGTAAGTTTACCATTGATGTAGCGGTAGGAGAAAAGTTGGTTTTCTCTTATATGGGATTTGTGAATAAAACAGTACTTGTCAATAATGCTGAATCTGATTTGCTTGTCGTTATGGAGGAAGATAAGCAGGCTTTGGATGAAGTAGTGGTTATTGGATACGGTACGGCGAAAAAGAAGGATATAACGGGTGCTATATCTTCCGTATCGGCAGACAAGTTGAAGGAAACTCCGGCAGTTAGTCTGAACCAGGCTCTTCAAGGCAAAAGTGCAGGTGTGCAAGTACAGTTGAGTGATAATTCTCCCGGTGGAGGTGTCAGTGTGCTTATTCGTGGAAAAGGCTCTATTAATCAGTCGAATGATCCGATTTATGTAGTTGATGGTATCATTATGGAAGGCACTTTGAATAATATCAATGTCAATGATATTGCCTCTATCGATATTCTGAAGGATGCGTCTGCTGCAGCTATTTATGGTTCAAGAGCAGCCAATGGAGTAGTGATTGTGACCACAAAGAAAGGTGAGGAAGGAAAGGCAAGAGTGTCATTTAGTGCCCGGACTTCATTTCAGACTCCATCCAACCTGCCTAAAATGTTGACTGCGCAGGAATTGGCTGAAATTCGTATTGAGGGGAATGTGAACTCGCAAATGGATGCAAAGTTCTTGGCAAATCCACAAATGAGCATAGAAGAATACCGCAGTGAGTTTAATGCCTTGAAGCAGCAGTATGCCAAGGAATTACCCACATCTATGTTTTCGGATGTTGAAAGACAAACGCTACTTGCAGGTGAAACGTATGACTGGTATGATCAGATTTCACAAACCGGTGTGGTACAGGATTATACAGTGTCATTGTCCGGTGGTACAAATAAAACGAACTATTATATTAGTGCCAATTATTATGATCAGAAGGGTATTATCCAGGGAACAGGGCACAGACGTTTTAGTTTCCGTGTAAATTTGGAACAGCAGATAAAGTCTTGGTTGAAAGTAGGGGTTAATTCCAGTTATTATGATGGTGTAACAACCTATGGAGGGGCTAATATTGGAAATGGATTAGGGGCGAATCCGATGTATCTGTTTGAGATAGATGGTAAGGCACCTTTAGAATTACCGTATTATACGAATCCTGGGCAAAGTAATCCGGTCTTGTCCAAACAAATAGACAATGATGCAAAATCCAACCGTTTCTCTATGAATGCATATTTAAAGATAGATATCACAAAAGATTTGTTTTTAAAGAGTAGCGTGTCTTTGGATCAAGTGAACAACTTTTCCGGATATTTCGCTCCTTCGAATATAAAACAGGGACAAAGTGTGAAAGGGGAAGCGCAGATAAAGAATGATAGATGGACAGATGTCATGCAGGAGAATTCATTGAATTATTCCAAATTATTTAAGGAAGTACACAGGGTAAATGTGATGTTGGGTAATACTGTCCAGATAAATAATTACTTTGGCAATACACAGTATGGAAACGGGTTTGCTACGAATGTAATGGGATATAATAATATTAGTTCGGCATCCGAATTTCCGGCGGGAAGACAATCTTCCAGTAAAACCAGATGGGCTTTGGCTTCTTTTATCAGTCGATTGAATTATGCTTATAAGGACAATTATATTTTCACTTTTACAGGACGTTATGATGGTAATTCCCGTTATGCTGAGGGACATAAATGGGGCTTTTTCCCTTCGGTTGCCGGTGCTTGGCGCATTTCCGGTGAAAGATTTATGGAGAAAGCCCATTGGATTGACGATTTGAAATTACGTTTTGGCTGGGGACAACTGGGGAATAGCAATGTAGCGCTTTATTCATCGTTTACTAAATTATCTCCCGGAATTACAGTCGATTACCAGGGAAACTCAGTAAATACTATCCAAAATTCAGACCAGTTCATGGGTAATCGGGATTTGCGTTGGGAGCGTCAGGAGCAGATTAATGCAGGTGTTGACTTAGCAGCCTTTAATAACCGCTTACGTTTTACTTTGGATGTTTATAAAAAGAATAGTAAGGACCTGGTTTTACAAACTCCCTTGCCGGTAACTACTGGTTATCTGAACATCTATTCCAATGTCGGTGAATTGGAGAACAAAGGAATCGAAATTTCTTTGGGAGGGCGAATCATTGCTGCCAAGGATTTTTCCTGGGATTTGGATGTGAATTGGGTGACTAATAAAAATAAATTAAAGTCTTTATACGGTGGTATTACAGAAAGGATGAACGATGCATCTAATCCATTGAATGCCGGCTGGTGGGTAGGAAAACCTCTGGGTACGATATATACTTATCGATATGAAGGGATTTGGCAATGGGACGACGACAGGGTTCTGATGGATAAAATGAAAGACGGCCGCGAAGGTGGCGATACGTATTATCCCGGTGAAAACAAAATTGCCGATTTGGATGAAGACGGACAGATAACGACTAATGACAGAGAAATTGTGGGTTATACTGACCCAAAGGGATACGGAGGTATATCTACTACTCTAAATTATAAGAATTGGACGTTGAATGTAATATTCAATTATGTGTATGGTAATGATGTTTTCAACAGATCTTATCATGAATATACGTTGGGTGCAGGCTATGGAACTCTGAATATGTTCAATGATGAACTGAATCGTTGGAGTGTTAATAATACAAGCGGTTCCATACCGAGAGCCCATTCCAATAATCTGGATAGAATGTTGATATCCAGCAGACTTGTACAGGATGGTTCCTATTTGCGTATGAAGAATGTGACATTGAACTATCAGTTCCCTCAGAAGTGGATCAGCAAAGTGGGATTGAGTAATCTGAATCTTTATGTTTCAGGAGAGAATTTACTGACGTGGACAAAGTTTAAGGGAGCTGATCCGGAATCCGTAGGTACGGGTTATGACGAGACTTATCCGAACGCACGTTCTTTTACTTTGGGATTAAATGTTAGTTTTTAGGTTGTACGAATAAAAATATGAAGTATGAAAAAGATATATATATTTGCATTGGCCGGAGTTCTTGCTTTATCTTCATGCGATGAGTTTTTAAGAGAGGAACCGGAAGATTTCATGTCTGCTGAATCAGAGGAAGTAGATGAGGCATTGATTGAGGCGGAAATACAGGGAGCCTATAAGTCTACTTTGTGGTTTAAAAATGGGCGTCAGGGATTTAGTGGGATATCAGGTACGGATGAGGCCAGAGGGAAAACCGTAGAAGTAAACTATTGGGCCGAACAAGGAGCGATAGATCGTTATAACACGTCATTGAATGCCGACAATTGGTTGACGAAATGGTTGTGGGACTCCGGTTATTTCGGTATATCACGTTCTAATACGGCAATCAATGCCGTACGCAACTATACTGGCAGTACGGAAGAGTGGAGGCTAAGTAAAGAGGCTGAGGCTCGTTTTGTCCGTGCATTTGATTATTTCATGCTGGTACAGAATTTTGGTGGTGTTCCCTTGATTACTGAAGAAACTGTTCTTTCTGCCACTCCTAATTATCCGCGGGTTGACAAGACTGAGGTGTATAAATATATAATTCAGGATTTGGAGTTTTGCGAATCACACTTGAAAACAGACTATCGTACCGGGCGCCCCACAGTTGGCGCAGCCAAAGCTATGTTGATGAAAGTTTATATGTATGCGCCGGAGTCTACCGGTATACGGAACTATTCTGAGGCAAAACGTCTTTTCGAGGAAATAGAAAATTTAGGTGTGTATTCTCTGCAACCGTCTTATGCCGACTTGTTTAAACCGGACTTTGAAAATGGTGTGGAGTCAGTTTATGAGTTTCAGTTTGAATATCCGGATGAGCAAAATCAATTCCAATATTTCTGTGGAAGCAGGGCTCTTGATCAGTTTACGGAAGGAGGAGGATTCGGTATCTTTTTGCCAAGTGAGCGATACTTGGGACTGTTTGATGATACAGATGAACGGTTTGATGCCAGTGTCCGGACTAAATTCTATGACAAGAATGGTAACTTGCTGACTTCGGCAGCCGATCCGGAATATATAGCTCCTCATTGCAAGAAATATGAAGATTATGACCGTGTAATGGATGCTGGAGCCAGTTCTAAAAACATCTATTTCATTCGCTATGCAGACTTAATCCTGTTATATGCAGAATGCCTTTTGGCGGAGAATGACTTGGCTGGTGCAAAGCAGCAAGTCATCCGTATCCGTGAGCGAGCAAAGGCTTCTGCTCCGGTTACGGTTTCAAACAATACAGAAATGCTCGACTTTATTTATGAGGAACGTATGCGTGAGTTGGGAATGGAAGGTTGGAGAAGAATGGACTTGATACGTCGTGGGGCTGATTATTTTGCTGCACAAGTTGATATGTACAATCCGTTTGCGAAGGGCAATGTGCAGCCATATCATGCTTTTTATCCGATTCCGACGAATGAAATTAATATGAATGACGGGATAGGACCGGAAGACCAAAATGAAGGATATAAATGAAAAATAGAAGTATAGCTATGAATAAACAGCTGTTAGGATTGGTGCTTACAATACTTTTGTGTGTAAGCTGTACTGATAGGGAAATGATTTCCATAGATAATGGCATAGTAAAGTTGGAATTCGATTTGAAGCGGGGAATTTATAAAGGAATCGATGTGCAAACTGGGCAGACTTGCATTTATGATGCTTCTTGGCGTGTAAATGATATTCTTTCTACAAATGCCGATTCTATTTATTATCAGATAGAGACCATTCAGGATTCGTTGGGGAAAGGGCAATCGATACAGGTTGTTTCAGTAGAGAAAGGGCAACCGGACTTGGTTTTCAATTTTAATTTGTATGATCAGGAATCTTTTGTCATAATGTATGGTGGTATTCGTAATGGAACATCAGAAAGTGTACAGATAAAAGAAATATCACCGGTTACAAATGCTCATTTGTTTTCCGGAATGGATATCTCTAAGAATTTCAAGCTTATAGACGGTGAGGGGGGAGGTTGCCCGACTTATATTCGTGAAACTCCTTCTTTATTGTCACAAAATAATATGATACTTCATTTCGGGACCGATGATGACTTTCATTCTTTGGTGGGTGGAGGCGCTTCTTATGAAGAGTTTGCCAAGTATGCCTTGATAGGAGAAAAAGAACAGAGAAAGGCTGATTTGAAGGAACATCCGATAGGAGATTTGCAATTGGTTTCTTATATAGATGTGGGGGAAGAGGCTGTCGAAACAGATACAGTTCATCCGTATATAACGCTCTCTGCCGGCGCTCCTTATAAGTTTGAGGGAAATATAGCCTACAAAGAGGCGAGAACCGTGGTATGGGCAGACAGAGAAATTGGCGTGAAGTTGCATAATCTGGATAAAGATAAATCCTACGTTGTAGGTTTGTCGTGGTGCGATGATGCGAACAGGCGAAAACAGACGGTTCATCTCAAATACGGTGATGAGGAGGTAACTTGTATTGAAGATTGCCGACTGCCTTCTTTGGCAAAGGGTGAAAATGCCCAAATCGTTTATTTTGAAATTCCGGCAGCAGTTAATGAACAGGAACCGCAATTATTGGTGAAACAAGCTGGTGGTGATAATGTTGTGATCAGTGAGGTACTGATTTATGAAGGAAAACTTCCAAAAGAACGTTTAAACAGGCCTGAAACGGTTGAAATTCCTGCGGCTGATTTCACCAGATGTACCCTTAACTTATGTGCATCGGACGTCATAGGCAAACTGGTGGATGCGAAGTCGGGGTATGTGGCAGAGAAAGACCGGTTTTACCTTGATTTTGTAACGGCCAATCCGGTTCATTCTGCTGAGAAGTATGCACAGACTTTGCGGACTTTACAGAAAATAAGTTTGAACTACTACTACTTCCCGACAATTTGTATGTGGTATGCCATGATGCCGATTTATGGCGGGAATATTGTCATGGGTACAAATGATACGGTTGGAGCTGTGGAAGAAATGGAACGGGTAAAATTGAGTGGATTTCTGAAATATACTACTATGGGTATTCGGCTTGTGCCCGATTGCTATGATGAAAACAATGAGAATGGCTGGTGGGATGATGAGCATTGGCGTTTACGTGGGAGTGGACCACAAGGAGAAAGTATGAAGTTGAAATCAGGACATTACCGTGCTCCTTATGAGACTTCCAAGAAATGGGCGCAGGCAATTCGGGATTTAGGCGGTTTGCCGTTCACTTATTTTCAAACGGCCGTTCGCTCAAAAGATTATGCGGAAGCTTATCCGGAACATATGCTTTTCAATGAATCTTTCCATGAGATTGATACATTCGACTGGCTGAATAAGAATTATACGACCTATGATTTTACGGACACCGGCTTTTTGTCGCACATGCGTGAAGTCTATCAAAATTTGAATGAGGCAGGTATTGTCGGTATGATGTTCGATTATCCATATACAGGCTGGCCCGTTTATGGTGGGATGGATGATAAATATAGTACGGCAGCCGGTGCTTATCGTACGATTTTTAAACTGGCTTCGGAAGGGTTAGGCAGTAAAGCGTATATCCATGAGCGCAATCTGAAATATGGTTCTGATATTGCATTGGGATATGTAGCTTCCCAGCGCACTTGGGGAGATACAGACGTCATTACCCCGGAGATGGTAGCGCGAAGCGGGTTGCGGTGGTATAAAAACCGTGTTGTGGTAAATTATGATATGGATGCAAAGAATCTGTTGAAAGCGCAACCGGCAGATTCGGAAGATGGAATAAATAAATTATTGACTATGTCCTATGTAACGGCTTCACGTTTACTCTTGGCCAATAGTTTTGGTACATTGGATGCTGCACACGTATACAAACTGTCGCGCATTTATCCTTTCCATCAGTTTGCAAGGAGTGCCCGTCCTTTAGATGCTTTCACAGCTGACTATCCGAGAGTTTATGGTATGAAACTTACAGATAAATGGAGCTCATTGACATTCTTCAATGAAGATGAAGAACATCCTCAAAAAGTCAGTATCAAACTTTCGGGAATAGAAGGACGTGGTGGTGTAGGTTTACAGGCTGATAAGCGGTATTATGTTTATGATTTTTGGAATGATAAGCTGATTGGCGCTTTTGGAGGTAATGACACCTTGGAACAAGAGTTGCGTAAAGGGGAAGCAAGACAAATGGCAGTTCGTGAAGTGGAGAATAATCCGCAGGTTTTATCTACTGACAGGCATTTGCTGCAAGGATTCCTGGAATTGTCCGAAGTATTCTGGGATGGAGAAACGCAGGAACTGACCGGCTGTGCCGAACTGGTGGAAGGTGAACCGATGCATATTGCCATAGCAACCAATGGTTGGCAACCCCGGCATTGCACTGTCTCTGATAAGGAAGTAATATGTTCTTTAGAAAACAGTTCTGAAGATGTTGTGAAACTTTCTTTGGAGAGTGAGCATGGAGGAAAAGTTCTTTGGAAATTCTCTTTTAAGAAATAAATCAAAATTTGTTTTTATCATTTATTTCATCATATTATAGACTAAATTATGAACGAGTATTTAATAAATAACTTGTGGTGATACGGTATTTGATAAACCAAAACATACGAAATATGAAAAGTATTGTGATTATATTGGGGTTGCTGTTGTTCCTGTGTTCCGCCTGTGAACAAAAAACAGAAGTCACTTCGCCCGATGGCAGGAACAAATTGGTGGTGATGTTGGATGAGTCCGGTTCATTGTATTACCGTATATTTTCCGGTGAAGATGAGGTGGTCCGTAAATCGCTGATGGGAGTTGTTGCGGAGAATGGCAAATACTGTTTTGATAGTGGGTTGGTATATGTGGACCAAACCGGAAAGACTATCAATGAAACATATACTCTGCCCACAGGTAAACGCTCGGAATATGTGAATAAAGCAAATGAACGTACATTTGTCTATAGAAATGCAGCCGGGCAGTTATTGAAAATCGTTTGCCGTGCTTATGACGATGGGGTTGCGTTCCGTTACGAACTGGGCAATCAGGAGCCGGTTACTATCCGGCATGAACTGACAGAATGCACTCTGGCGGGAGAAACTCATACTTGGATGATGGACTGGATTAAGGATTATGAAAATTTCTATCCGGAACGTGTGCTTGATACTATTACGAGACCTGCTGAGTTTCTGTTTCCCGTCCTGACATTGCAGGATAAGCAGTGGATGTTAATGACGGAAGCCGAAGTATATTCCATGCCGGCCATGCATTTGTCAAAGGAGCCAAAGTCTGCTACGTTTCATTATGTATATGCACACGAAGATTCGGCATTTGTGGCCGAACCTTCTTTCAAAACTTCATGGAAGACCTTTATCATGGGGCGGAATATAGGTGATGTTGTAGAATCTTCGTTGGTCGAGAACCTGAATCCTTCTACGGATTTCTCTGATACGGATTGGATAAAGCCGGGAGTTGCGGCTTTCCCCTGGTGGGGGAATTATCTGGCAAACAGCTACATTGATACCCTTAAAATGTATGTCGATTTGGCGGCTGAAATGAATTGGGAGTGGTTGGAATTTGATGTTTCCTTGATCAATACCCCGTTCCACTCTTCAAAGGAATGGGAGGATGTGACCTGGATACCGGAACTGACTGCTTATGCGAAGGAGAAAAATATTCTTGTGTATGGTTGGGATGAGATAAAGGTGCTGGACAATAAGGCGGGACGTGATTTTGTTTTCGACCGGTATAAGGAAATGGGACTGGATGGAATAAAGATTGATTATATCGATTCGGATTCAAAGTATGCAATGATGTTCCGCGATACAGCTTGTGCCGAGGCTGCCAAGCGTAAAATGATGGTGAGTTTTCATGGAGAGACTTTACCACGGGGACACCGCAGGCGTTATCCTAATATTATGACCAATGAAGGAGTGCGGGGAGCTGAATATTATACATTCAGAGGGGCACGGTCGCCCGATAGCCGTCATAACTGTACTTTGCCTTTTACGCGCAATGTGGTCGGCTCTATGGATTATACTCCCGTCACCTTTACTATCCGTGATGAAAATCCGCGTACTACAACATACGCTCACGAGTTGGCTTTGGCGTTCGCCTTTGAGTCCGGATAGGTTTGTATGGCAGACAGGCCGGCAGCCTATTTGAATTCTCCTGCCCGTCCTTTGCTTCAAAAGATTGAGGCGGCTTGGGATCGGATTCATTTCATAGACGGTTATCCGGGTGAATATTTCTGCGTGGCTCGGTGCAAAGCAGGAAAATGGTTCGTTGCGGGAATAAACAGTGAACAAAAACGTAAGATTAAGGTTCCCTTGTCTTTTCTGGATAAAGGCCGGCATACCATAACCTTATATGCTGACAAGGAAGGGAATGAATTGCATGATGTACGCATTGAAACTTTCCCGGAGATGAGTGAGAAAGAGGTTCTGGAAATTGAAGTATTGCCTCATGGAGGTTTTGTACTGGATATTGATTAAAAAAACAACCGTATGATTCTGAGAAAATTATTCGTAGCTTTCCTCGCATTGGGTGCGTGGGGGATTCAAACAAGTGCTGGTGAAATACCGCGAAAGGAATATCCACGTCCTCAGTTTGAACGCAGGGCATGGCTAAACTTGAATGGAGAATGGGACTATACCTTTGATTTTACAAATATCGGAATGGAAAAGGAATTTCATAAAGCTACTGCTTTCAGCGGTAAAATAACGGTTCCTTTTCCGCCGGAAAGTAAGTTGTCCGGGGTAGAACATAGGGATTTTATCAATCATATTTGGTATCATCGTGTCATACGTAGGCCGGAAGAATGGGCCGGTAAGAATGTGATGCTGAACTTTGGAGCTGTCTATTTTAATTCGGAAATCTATATTGATGGAATATTGGTTGGAAGACATTTTGGCGGTAGTTCCTCTTTTGGTTTTGATATTACCGGATACGTAGAAGATGGATTGGAACACCATCTGGTGGTGCGTGCAAGCAGCGACCTGAGATCTATGATGCAAAGCGCCGGTAAGCAGAGCCTTTTGCTGAACTCCCATGGATGCCAATATACGCGTACTACCGGCATTTGGCAAACGGTATGGCTGGAGGCTGTGGCACCGGTGGGGCTACAGTCCGTTCATGTGCTAACGGATATTGACCAAAAGCAGTTGGTTATTCATCCCCGTTTTTATCGTGACGTCCACGGGCATACATTGCGGATTGTTCTGCAAGAGAATAAAAAGAAAATCGGAACAGTATGTGTCAGGGCGACAAATAGTTCTGTGGCCGTGTTTTCATTGAAGAATGTCAGGTTGTGGTCACCGGAATCGCCTTTTCTGTATGATGTCCTGTATCAGGTGTTGGATGAGAATGGAAAGGTAGTAGATGAGGTGGCTTCTTATGTGGGGATGCGGAAGGTGCATATTGAGCGGAATAAGATTTATCTTAATAATAAGCCTTATTACCAGCGTTTGGTGCTTGACCAGGGATTTTACCCGGATGGCATTTGGACGGCACCTTCGGATGAGGCTCTGAAAAGAGATATAGAAATGTCGATGGCTGCCGGTTTTAACGGTGCCCGTCTACACCAGAAAGCTTTTGAAGAACGTTTCTATTATTGGGCCGATAAACTGGGATATATCACTTGGGGAGAAGCGCCAAGCTGGGGGATGGATGCTAACAGCGTTGAGGTTGCACGCAACTTCCTGCAAGAATGGTCGGAACTTGTTTTGCGCGACCGGAATCACCCGTCTTTATTGATTTGGACACCGATGAATGAAGAGTGGTGGCCCGATCATGTACAATATCCACGCTTCACAGCGGATTTGTATGATTTGACTAAAGCCTTGGATCCTACCCGTCCGGTGAATGATGCCAGTGGGGGATGTCATATAAAGACAGATATATGGACGGTACATAGCTATGAACAAGATCCGGAGGCTCTGAAAAATGCATTATATAAAGATGGAGGTTTCTTTCAGACCCCTAATAATCCGCAAGGAGTGCCGTCCGCCAATGTGGGATTTAACGGACTTGCTGTAAATAGTCCCTATCCTTTTCCGAAATATGAGGGTGAAATGCCTTATTTGATTGATGAAGTGGGAGGCATTAAGTGGGTAGAGGCAAAGGATAAAAGTAATACGGATACTTCCTGGGGTTACAGTACACCACCGGCGACTCAGGAGGAATTCCTGCAACGCCTTGAGGGGCAAATCGATGCTATATTAAGTCTGAAGGAATACGTTTGGGGATATTGCTATACACAATTGACTGATGTGGAGCAGGAGCAGAATGGCATATTCTTTTATGATCGCAGGCCCAAGTTTGATTTGAAATTGGTTTCCCGTATCTTTTCTAAAACTCCCTGGGAATAAGTTTTGCCTATAGAAGTTTATGCCTTCATTGGCTATGTCAAATTGCTTCTTCCCATCCTTCCACAGTCATTGTTTCTGATGGGAAGTTTACACCGATGCGGATGATTGTCCGGCTGTCCGTGAGATATGGCCGGGCATACTGCCGCTCTTCAATTTGCTTCAGTGCCTCGGATGCGGAACCGTCCAGCTTAAACTCGAAGATATAAACGTGGTTCTTGAATTCGAGAATGCAGTCCACACGGCCTTTGGCCTGTGTCTGCTCGTTCAGCAGGCGACAATTGTTCTCGCCCAGCAAGCGCAGGATGAGATAGAAAGTATATTGGAAATGCTTTTCGGCAGCTTCTTCGGATTTCACAGACCCGTGGGAGTCATAGGAAATGCGTTGTAAACCTCCATTTCTTTAGTTTTCAGGTAGCCGGAAGCAATCATCGTGAGGAAACCTTTACGTACTTCGTTGTTGGGGAAGTCCAGCAGGAATTCGCCGTTTTCCGGGTCATAATCCTTGATGGTGAGGTATCCGCTCTGGTAAATCATCGGCAGGGGGTTCTCCACATCCGCTTTATAATCCACAAACATTTCGGGAGCATAATACTTTCCGGTCAGTTCGTTGAGCTGTTCATGGTTGTGCTGTAACAACACCTGGAGGTAGGTGGGGGTGCCGGTTTTATACCAATAATCATCAATCCGATTGTTTCGGAAAGCATTAATCAAACTGAAGGGATTATAGATTCCTATCAATTCGTCGCTGAAATGATAACCGTCGTATTGCTGTTTGAAGCGGTCTTTCATCTCTTCTGTCGTACATTTGTATTTCTTCGCCAATTCAGTTATGGGATTAGCAAAATTAAACTCTAACTCTTCTTGTGTAATGCCGCACAGGGTGTCAAATCTGGGATTCATGCTGATGTCGTCGGGTTGATTGAATCCACTGAACACACTGACTTGCGAAAACTTCGTTACCGTAGATTTTTTCCCATTCACCTATATAGAACAGAATTGTTTCTGTGAGTTGTCCTTTCTCTTTATAAACTACTCCGTTGAAATCCATCTTGAACACCGGGTGTACATACCAGTTCTTCTCCAATTTCTCTATGGCAAGTCCTCGGAAAAGCTCTTTCTTCCCTAGAAAATAGTTTTCCAACGTGCTGATCAGAAGGCTTTTCCCGAAACGGCGGGGCGGCTGAGGAAACATACCGCGCTTGTGCTTACCAGGTCATATACCAAGGCCGTTTTATCCACATAAACGAAGTCGTTGATGCGGATCTTCTCGAAACTCTGTATTCCAATGGGGTATTTCATCATGATTCCTTCTTCTTTTTTCTGACGTTACTTGCAGGACAAAGATACTCAGTTCCTGCGACATCAACAAGCTTGACGGGTAGTTTGTTTGGATGTTTCTGGTATGAGAAAACTCTTTGCGGTCGATTAATCTTTTTCTTAGGCATTTCTATTGCTTTTGTTGCGGAAGCTTAGTACATTTGCATACGAATGCTTATTCTTTCCACCACGGAGTTTTTTTCTTTCCTCCATGGTGGAAAGAAAAAAACTCCGTGGTGGAAAGAAACTTTCTCCATGATAGAAAGATAAGCGTTTACTGCGATTTCCCTTAGCCGTCGTAGGAAAAAGAGATAGAAATGGCGGCGCGACCACTTAACCCCGGCACTTCATGTTTTCTGACGTGGAGTACCCCGTAAAAAACATATAGATGAGTGCATATTATGATCTTTTTGAGAAGCCTGACATTCGCCAAACCGGTGAACAGCAACCCCTTTATGCCCGTTTCATACCTAAAGGAACCATTGAACGGAAAGAATTTATAAACCGTGTCCATCTTTTCACCGGCATCAGCCGCAGCCTATTGGAGGGTGCGATGGCCGCCTTTATGGACGAGCTGCGCGACTGCCTTGCCGATGGTTGGA
>OLSH01000449.1_pt1 | contig 36215 bp, 33 predicted proteins | sample 1643221 | NCBI WGS metagenome assembly OLSH01 (sample SAMEA3136681, study PRJEB25190) | human gut metagenome | biome: human gut; feature: human-associated habitat; material: faeces | place: Austria | collected 2013 | reverse complement strand
GATGCTCCCTTGGTACAGCACAGGATACGTACAACGAGGAACGCCTGTATCAGCTGTTCGGTGTGAATGCAGAGCTACTGATCGATCATGCATGGGGATATGAGCCATGTACGATGGCAGATATCAAGGCATATCAGCCGGAGAATACAAGCATCGGCACCGGACAGGTGCTGAGCTGTCCCTATGATACGGAGAAAGCAAGACTGGTTGTTAAGGAAATGCTGGATTTGCTTGCTCTTTCTCTGGTTGATAAGGGACAGGTCTGTGATCAGATTGTGCTGACAATCGGCTATGATATCGAGAATTTGAAAACAGCTGCTCCCTATATAACGGAGGTCACAACTGATCGTTATGGAAGAAGGATACCAAAGCATGCCCATGGTACGGCGAATCTCAAACAGCATACGGCATCATCCAGATTGATGATCGATGAGGTGATGAAGCTCTTTGACAGAATTGTCAATCCGCATTTCACAGTGCGCAGAATCAATATTTCCGCAAATCATGTTGTGGATGAGACACAGGTACCGCGCAAGGCTGCGGTAGGTCAGCTGGATCTGTTTGTGGATTATGATGCATTGCACCAGCAGGAAGAAAAGGAGCGCGTGCTGCTGGAAAAGGAGAAGGCTCTGCAGCAGGCTACCCTGCAGATTAAGAAAAAGTATGGAAAGAATGCCGTTTTAAAGGGCATGAATCTGGAGGAAGGCGCCAATACCATCCGACGAAACGATACCATCGGCGGTCACAAGGCATAAAAGGAGACAGGTATGAGAAAACAGCGTACAGACACATATGAGGATATGATTCATCTGCCACATCCGGTATCAAAAAAGCATTCACAGATGCCGATTCGAGACAGAGCCGCCCAGTTTGCGCCATTTGCTGCGCTGACAGGACATCGGGAGGCCATTGAGGAAGCACAGCGCCAGATAGACCAGCGCAAAATTCTGGATGAAAACAGAAACATGCTGAACAATGAAAGACTGCAGGAGATTCTGCTGCATATCAGTGAGCAGCCGCGCATCCGGGTAACCTATTTCCAGCCGGATGAACGTAAGCACGGTGGAGCGTACCGTACACTTATCATGAATTTAAAGAAAATCGATGAGTATAACCGCAGAATCATCTGCAGTGATCATTCCTGGATACCGCTGGATGATATTTATGAAATAGAGCTGCTTGAGGAATAGAACCGGAAGCAGTGATAGGACGTCTCTATGCTCATTTCCCTATAAAAGAGTATGTGACTCCTGCGAAAGGAAAAGAGAGGGACTGTGTCTGCTTAACCACTGCTTTGCAGGTATCCTTGGTTTTCTGTCATATTGGATGTAATCTATAGTATGGATTCTATAGATAAATTATTTAAAATAATGTAAAAAATAAAATAAAGTTTCAGGTTGTGCTATAATGAAAGAAATGATATCTGCAGCGAAATGTAGAAAGGATTGCGTGCTTTTCTTTCCGAAGACAGCGCCTGAATGCATAGGTGAACGGGGGACGGATGTACATGGATGCTGTAAGATGCCTGTGGGTGAAATCGCTTCACTCACAGGATAAAGGGCAGATAAAGTGGAGGATTAAGATATGGTACAGATGAAGCCATCAGCTGCAGGCAGCGCAGATATGGGAATGCTGGAGGATTTGCAAATGGCAGTCAGTCTCCATCAGCTGGATGATGCATTGACCGTGCTATGGGCAAACACGGCGTTTTATCAAATGTTGGGTAAAAAGCAGGAAGATTTCAAAGAATCCCTTGTATTTTCTTCCTGCTTTTCCGATGTTATTCAGGATTTTCAAAAGCTGTATTCCTCACTTTGTGCGGCAGATGAGTGCGGGCAGCGCCAGGTGAAGCTGCGCAGCAGCATGAGAATTGCTGATGATGTGCGAATGGTTGAAATTGCTGGGACCATAAGGGATGCAAAGCAGGGAGGGCAAGAGGTGCTGCTGTGCTATACCCCATGCACAATGCTGGCGGATGAGCGCCGCCAGCTATTGACGGCAAATCGGGAAATGACGGATAATTTTAAATGGATGATGGCAGCCTATACGGGAAATGTGTATATCAGCGATATGGACACATACGAGCTTTTGTATGTGAACAAAAAATCCTGTGATACGCTGCAGGCAAGTGAAGCACAGCTGCTCGGCAGAAAATGCTATGAGGCTATACAGGGGCTGGATGCACCATGTCCGTTTTGTACGAATGCGCATCTAAAGAAAAACGAAACCTATAGCTGGGAATTTTATAATTCAAAATTAAAACGAACCTTTATGATTAAGGATCGTAAGCTGGACTGGTTTGGACATGCCGCCAGAATTGAATTGTCCTACGATATGTACAGTGAGGAATACAAGCTTGCGAAAAAGGATCAGGAAAGAGAAGCAATTTTGAAAACGATTCCGGCCGGTATGGTGCGATTTGATGCAAGAGATTTCGATACGATTTTGTGGTATAACGGCATATTTCTGGATATGATCGGCTGTACAAAGGAGCAGCTGGAGGAAGAACTGTGCGCCATCGTCGATCTGGGCGGATGCGTGGAGAATGTCATGATCAACCACCGGGTCTATGGCCATATGGAGGCAGTGCTTGGCGTGAATTCCAGAAGGAAGGTGGCGGAGTTCATGGAAGATATCCGCAGCGGCAAGTCAAGCCCTCTTAAGAATATTACTTCGAATTACCATTACCACCGTGTAAGCGCCGATAGCAAGGAGACGCTGGATATGATAGAAGAAGACTTGAGACAGAGGGGCTTCCTGGTCCCTTGTGGCAAATAATATGACAGACTGTATATAGAGATTCCCTGAAGGCAAAATATATGTTACGCTGCCTTCAGGGAATTTTTTTAGAAAGAAAATTATGAAGAATTATTAAAGATATGCCGCTTCTTGCTTAAAGTCTGTTATAATGTCCTGTAGGCAGGTAAGAAGGAGAGAGAAGATATGGTTGACAAGAGAAGAAAAAAGCAGCAGTTCCTGCCCCTATACGCGGTTTTTCCGCTGTTGTCCTGCGTGGCGGTGAATAGCCTGGTTTATTTCGGAACGGAAGCCTTGACAGGAAACTGGAAGCACTATGACCTGACGCTTCCTGTTGATAGGGCGATTCCGCTGGTGCCAGGGGCTACTGTCATTTATCTGGGCTGTTATATATTCTGGATCATTAATTATATATTGATTGCAAGGCAGGGAGAAGAACACTGCTTCCGGTTCGTGACGGCAGATATGCTATCGCGAATTGTCAGCGGCATCATATTCATCCTGCTGCCGACTACGAATGTGCGTCCGGTATTGGCGGGAGACGATATTTTTGTGAAGCTTCTTGGAATGATATACAGTATCGATGAGCCGACAAGACTGTTTCCGTCCATCCATTGCCTGGTCAGTTGGTTCTGCTATATCGGAATCCGGGGCCGAGAGAATATTCCTAAGGCTTACCGGGCCTTTTCCTGTATCTTTGCGTTGCTGGTCTGCGTCTCTACGCAGTTGACGAAGCAGCATTATATCATAGATGCGTTTGGAGGAATTTCCATAGCCGAACTGACTTACTGGCTGGCATTCCATACGCAGGCTTACCGCGGCCCGAAGCGGGTATTCGACTGGCTGTACAGGGGAATCTTTAACAGGCAGGGAAAAATAAGCAGGAAAGAAGGGGAAGCGTGACAAGCAAAAAGAAAAAGATTGCCAATACCGCTTTTCTACTGCTGGTATTCGCGCTGACACTATACAGCGTGTTCAAAGGCGAGGATTTTAGAGCGGTCATGCGGGCAATCCTTAAGGTGAATCCCTGGTACATCCTGCCAGGAGGCCTGGGAGTCATTATCTTCATATGGGGAGAGTCCATAATTATCTGGTATATGTTTCGCACGCTGAAGATCCATGAGAAGAGATGGACCTGTTTTCTATACTCCTGCGTGGGGTTCTTCTTCAGCGCCATCACGCCCTCGGCAAGCGGAGGCCAGCCAATGCAGATCTACTATATGCGGAAGAATAAAATTCCCATTCCGGTATCGACATTGGTTCTGATGATTGTTACAATAACATATAAGTCCGTACTGGTAGTGATCGGCCTTTTTGTGGCGTTCTTCCAGAGAGGATTCGTTCACCGGTACTTGGAGGGGATTCTCCCGGTATTCTATCTGGGGGTAGCCCTGAACGTTGGCTGCTGTATTGCCATGTCCGTTCTGGCGTTTCATCCGGCCCTGGCAAAATGGATCATGATGAAATGCCTGAAACTGCTGGAGCGATTAAGAATCCTAAAGTACAAGCCGGAACGTACGCGTAGGCTGTCCGCATCTATGGATCAGTATAATGCAACGGCGGTGTATCTTAGAACGCATGGAAAGGTTATCATAAATGTTCTGGCGATTACATTTCTACAGAGGTTTGCCCTGTTTTTTGTCACCTGGTTCGTATATAAGGCTTTTGGGCTCCATGGCGCCCATATGTATGACGTGGTAATGCTGCAGGCAGTGGTTTCCGTATCGGTAGATATGCTCCCGCTTCCGGGAGGGATGGGGATCAGCGAGAACCTTTTCCTGATCATTTTTAGGGGGGTATTTACGGCTGCTGCCGGGAATGGTGCTCAGCAGAGGTATCGCATATTATATCCAGCTGCTGCTCTGCGCAGGCCTGACATTATTCGCCCATTTAAGGATTGGCCGGGATCCGGCTGTGGAATAAGAGAAAAGAATGAAGAAAAGAGAGAAGAAGAATGATAGGATATTATAATTACACGGTAGTATTAACGTATATAAGCCTTGCCTCTTCCGTATTCGGAATGACGCAGGCAATTCACGGGAGATTCAAGACGGCAATCCTGTGCCTTGCGATCTCTGGACTGTGCGACATGTTTGACGGGAAGATCGCACGTACTAAGAAAGACAGGACCGAGGATGAGAAGGCCTTTGGAATTCAGATCGACTCGCTGTGCGATGTAGTCTGCTTCGGCGCGTTCCCGGCGCTGATCTGCTATCTGCTGGGAGTGCGGGGACCCATTGGAATTGCGGCAATCATCCTATACTGCGTTAATTCCGTAGTAAGGCTGGCATATTTTAATGTGATGGAAGCCAAGAATGCGCTGGTGACGGAGACTGGGGAGAAATACTACCGCGGGCTGCCGATTACATCCATGGCGATCGTGCTTCCGCTGGTATTTATGGTACAGTTCTTCGTGCCAGATTACATATTCCGGCTTTGCCTGGTTTTGGCGCTGATTATCGTAGGCATCCTGTTTGTAGTAGATTTCAAACTTAAGAAGCCCAATAACGCGACTTTGGCAGTCCTGGTAGCAGTGGTTGGCGTTGCCGTGCTGATCATGCTGATTTTTACCAATTACCGAATCAGTTTTCACGCAGGATGGCCCTGGTTCACAAGATGGGTGCACTAGGCTTGCATTACAGGTATGGAGCGTGAAGGAAATGATGAAATATATTGACAGAGACGGAAAAGAGACGATAGAAGAATCCGGGCAGGACAGACTGCTTCGGCACCTGTATACCAGCCGGGCGGGAAGAATCTTTCTGAAAGCCATGACACGTCCGGGGGTATCCCGATTAGGGGGCTGGCTTCTGGAGCAACCCTGGTCCCGATGTCTGATCGGGCCATTTGTGAGAAAAAACAGGATTGATCTTTCCTGCTGCCTGAGGCAGGAATTCTCGTCCTATAATGATTTCTTTACCAGAAAGTTAAAGCCGCAGTATCGTATGCCTCAGGGAGATGAAGAGACGCTGACCAGCCCTTGTGACGGGAAGTTAAGCGTTTATCCTATCAAAAGCGGAAGGTCAGGAGAAGGCACATTTGTGATTAAGGATACGCCGTATACGATTGAGAGCCTGCTCCGTTCCAGGAGGCTTGCAGAACGGTATGATGGCGGATGGGCCTTCGTGTTCCGGCTTACGGTGGACGACTATCACAGATACTGCTATATTGACGAAGGCAGAAAATCCCGTAACATCCATATCCCCGGGGTCTTTCATACCGTTAATCCAGTGGCCAATGATATGGTTCCTATCTACAAAGAGAATACCAGGGAGTATTCTCTTTTAAAAAGCCGGCATTTCAAGACGGTGCTCATGATGGAAGTAGGCGCCCTGATGGTAGGGCGCATCACCAACTATCATCAGGCCTGTGAAGTAAGGCGGGGCCAGGAGAAAGGACGGTTCGAATTCGGGGGATCTACGGTGATCCTGCTGTTTCAGGAAGGCGCGGTGCATCCAAAAGAGCAGCTGGTTTTGAATACGGGCAGGGGATACGAGACGATCGTAAAGATGGGGGAACGAATCGGGGAATCTGCATAATACTTGAAACATTTTCCAATTTGTTCTATAGTCTAATTATAAGAATAACAAAAGGAAGGTCATGAACAATGATATACAATGATGTATTAGAAGCAGTGGGAAATACTCCCCTCATCCGCCTGAACAGGATGACGGGGCCGGATGAGGCAGAAGTTCCGGTGAATGTAGGCGGGTCCATCAAGACGCGCACAGCAATGAATATGATTGAAGCAGCCGAGAAGAAAGGGCTTATTCATAAGGACACGATTATCGTAGAGCCGACCAGTGGAAACCAGGGGATCGGCCTGGCTCTTATCGGCGCGGTAAAGGGATATAAGACGGTGATCATTATGCCGGATTCTGTCAGCGAGGAGAGAAGAAAGCTGGTGAAGAATTACGGCGCTCAGGTGATCTTGATCCATGATGCGGGGAATATAGGCGACTGCATTGCAAAGTGCATGGAGACGGCGCTTTCTATGGCAAAGGAAGATCCAAACGTATATGTGCCGCAGCAGTTTGAAAATGAAGCGAACAGCGCAGCCCACAGGGAACAGACGGCAAAGGAAATCCTGGAGCAGGCAGGAAAGCCGATTCATGGCTTCTGCTCCGGCATTGGCACAGGCGGAACCATCACCGGTATCGGCGAAGCCCTTAAGGCAGCAAATCCAGATATGGAGATCTGGGCCATTGAGCCTGAGAATGCCGCAATATTGTCCGGCAAAGAGGTGGGATCCCATCTGCAGATGGGAATCGGCGATGGAGTCATACCGGCCATACTGAACCAGGAGATCTATGATGATATCGCGATTGTCACAGATGAGGAGGCAGTGAGGACGGCAAAGGAACTGGCGGCAAAGGAAGGCCTCATGTGCGGCATCTCCAGCGGAACCAATGTGGCTGCAGCCCTTCGTCTTGCAAAGAAGCTGGGACCGGGAAAGACGGTTGTGACCATATTAGCTGATACTGCCGAGAGGTATTTCTCAACGCCGTTGTTTGACTAGCCAAAGGGCGCTGTCAGACAACAGAACAGAGAAGGTAGGAAGAGGGTATATGGCAAAGCATGAAGAGAGAGAAGATTTAAGAAAGCAGATCATAGATGCAGCCTGGGAACTATTTTATAAACAGGGATATGAGAATACCACCGTCAATGATATCGTAAAGAAGGCCAATACGTCCAAAGGGGGATTTTATTATTATTTTAAAGCGAAGGAAGAACTGCTGAATTCCCTGTATGCCATTTTTGACCGGGAATATGAGAAATTCTATGAGACTATGGACAGAAGCCTGGACAGTATCGTGCAGCTTGAACAGTTAAGCCAATATGTTTCATACTTCATTGAAGGTAATGTATCGGCGGAACTTTTGGCGGCATTGTATCAGTCCCAACTGACCAAGAAGAAGCAGGACTGCTTCCTGAATCCAGACCGGTTTTATAACAGGCTGGTCAGGAAGATTATTGCCGAAGGCCAGAAAAAGCATGAGATCCGGGAGGATATGTCGGTAGAAGAACTTGCGCATCATGTACTGCTTTTGGAAAGAGGCATCATTATGGATTGGTGCGTGCAGAACGGTTCCTTTTCACTAGGATATTTTGGGAGCAGGAACTTTGACCTGTACATTGAATTCATGAGGCCGAGAGACTAGAATAGGGAAGAAAGAGACTCCGAAAGGAGTCTTTTTTTGACAAATTAAAGACTTTAGTCTGTAAAAAACAAGAACAAAAGGGTTGTATACAAGTACACAAAAGACTGTTAATTATAAAATAATACAATAATATTTCTAAAAATTAATAATAATTAAGTAAAATGAATAATAAATTTGTTGACATATTATGGTAAGGATTGTTATTATAATAACTATAACAGACCGCGGTTTCTAATAACGAATGATTCACCTTAGTGATTGGAGGTAGGGATATGATTTACACGGAAATATGCAATGCCGTATGGATGTTTTTATGGGTGGGGCTGCTGCTGCTGGCAGTTATATTCCAATGTCTTGTATTTATGAAGAGGGCATGGAAGCACGCGCTTGAACTTGGGCTTCAGCCGGCGCAGATTAAGAAGGGGCTGACAACGGGAATTACCATCAGTATCATGCCGACGCTGCCTGTTCTGCTGGTGCTGCTGTCTTTGATGCCGCTTCTGGGAACGCCGCTTCCATGGCTGCGGCTTTCTATAATAGGATCGGCCTATTATGAGACATACGCGGCATCGACGGCTCTGGAGTGTGTGGGAGAGACTTTGCAGGTCAACGGATACAGTGTTGTCGGATGGGTTGCGGCCGCCTGGGTCATGACGATCGGAGGCAGCGCCTGCGTATTGTGGTCATCCCTGGCAATCAAGCCTATATCCATGATTTATGAAAAAGCGGAAAAAGTGGATATGAAACTGGTGCTCTCCATCGGAAGCGGATGTCTGGCAGGCGTTATGGCATACGTATCCGTATCTTATGGATTTAGCGCTATGTCCACAAAAGGCATAGTTTTCTGCATCAGTTTCGCTATAGGGGCAATTTTGGTATTCATCCATAATAAGCGGCCGAAAGCCAGATGGCTGTCGGATTACCTGATGACCATCAGCATGCTGGTTGCAATGGCTGCCGCCTGCTTCATCTTTTAAGAAAGGAAGTGCATCATATGAAACAAAACGGATATCAAAGCTGGATACATAAGTTTGGAATTATTTCAAGTCTTCTGCTGTTTGTAGGAATGACCGCATTTCCAATCGTAGTAAGCGCGGCATATGGCATATGGCCGGACTTTGAAGCATTATGGCCCGGATTTGTGGCTGTTATCTTGTTTATGGCGCCATACTGGCCGGCGGAGACCATCGGATATATGTCAGTAATGGGGCCGGGCGCTTTGTATATGTCCTATATTACGGGGAATGTAACAAATCTGAGAATGCCTGCTACCGTTGGTACCATTAATTCCCTTGGCATCAAGCCCAATACGGATGAATGTCATACGATGGCGATCATCGCCTGTGGAGCGTCCATTATCACCACCGTCGTTATCGTGGCCCTGGGAGTCGTGATCGCGGCGCCGCTTGCCCCGGTTCTGGAGTCTCCTGTGATCCAGCCGGCATTTGATTATGTGGTTCCTGCACTGTTCGGAGGCCTTGTGGCACAGACGATCCTGAAAGGAAAGAAACAGTTCCTGTTTTTCCTTGCGCCTTTGGCAATCTGCCTGTTCTTCTGCTATTTTACGACTATGAACAGCGCGTATTATATGCTGATAGCCATTGCAATATCTGTGGTCATATATGTAGTCGATTACAAGAGCGGAAGGAATAAAGAGCAGGAAGAAACTGATTCATAGTAAATGTTTTGTAAAGGAGAAGAAGATGGATAAATTAACATATATTATTTGTGGAAAATTATATAATGGAATCGATGCAGAATTTAAAGAGAACTATAAGATCTTGGTAAAAAACGATTTGATAGAAGCCGTAGGGCCGGATATCCCGCAGCCGGAGTCGGCGGAGGTCATTGACCTTTCCGATGCCACGGTCACGCCGGGAATGATTGATGCGCATATGCATATGGACTATATTGACTGGCATACTATTCGGGAAGAAGTCTACACCACCTCGGAAGAGGCTAAGACGTTGGCAATCGTAAGGACCGCGCAGAAGACTTTATCAAGAGGTTTTACGACGGTCAGGCATCCGGGTGGAATCTCATCCAACGGACTGGGGGTACTGGATGTAAAGAGGGCGATTGAAAATGGATATATTACAGGTTCCAGGATTGTAGCGGCGCCGAGGTTCTTATGCGGAGCAGGAAGCCACGGAGACCTGTCACAAGGATTTTCAAGGAATCCGGAACTGTCCAATATGCTGCAGAACGTCCGGCTTACGCTGGGAGCAGGAAAAGACTTTTTTGTCAATGCCGTCCGGGAAGAGGTTAAGTATGGCGCGGACTTCATTAAAATTATGGCTACAGGCGGATTCTTTACTCCGAATGACAACCCATCCCAGCAGCAGCTAAATGACGAAGAACTTCAGGCGATCATGAATACCGCCCATGAATGGGGCAAGACGGTAACCGCGCATGTATACAGCGTGGATCATATGCAGAAACTGATCAAGTATGGAATCGATGGCATGGAGCACTGCTCTTTGATGGATGAAGAGACGGCCCAGATGATAATTGATCACGATGTCTATGTAGTTCCTACATTCTGTCCGTATGAGGAGGCCGTGCACTATGATCCTGTGATGATACAGACCAAGCAGAAAGAATACAGGATCAAGCTGGAATATTATAAGGATGCCCTTCAGGCAGGCCGTGAAGTAATCAAGAACTGCAAGTGCAAGCTGGGGTATGGAACAGATATGGTTGCGACCCATCAGAACTATGAGAGCGGATACGAGTTCAAGGCATGGATGGAAAGCGGGATGGGAACCTTCCGGACGCTGCATGCCGCGACCCAGGTGAATTCCGAGATCCTTCAGCTGGAGGATAAGATCGGCACGCTTGAGCCGGGAAAATATGCGGATATCGCAGCTTGGAAGAGAGACTTGATGACAGATCCATATGCGCTTCTTGACTGTGCTTTTGTCATGAAGGAAGGAGTCGTATATTCGACGGAACGCTGCGAAGAACTGACGGATTAGAAAAAATTACGTTTTTAGTGGCATTTTCCCTTGAAAGAGATGTATAATAAAGATAAATAATAGTCGTTGTTATAAAGTCTTCTGGAAAGGGAGGGATCGGTATGGCAGAGCATAAAATAGTTACGATCGGCCGTCAGTTTGGCAGCGGTGGGCATGAGATTGGCAATCGGCTGGCAACACGGCTGGATATCCCGCTGTATGACAATAATCTGGTGAGGATGGTAGCCGAGAAACTGGATATCCGGGAGGAGACCGCGCAGGCGGTGGATGAGACGACGCTGAACAGTTTCCTGGCAGGCTATGTGATTGCGCCGATGGAGTACTCCACTTATATCAATGCCACAGAATACATACAGCCGCTTAGCGAGCAAGTGTATGAACTGCAGTGCGAGATCATCCGCAAACTGGCTGAGAGAGGATCCTGCGTTATTGTCGGGCGCTGCGCGGACTTCGTGTTAAGAGATAATCCTAATTTAATCAATGTCTTTATCTGTGCAGATAAGGAAGACCGGATTAAGAGGATTGCACAGCGATATGATCTGTCGGAGCGTAAGGCGGCAGATCGGATCAAGAAGATTGACCGTGAGCGCAAGTATTATTATGAGTCCCATACAGGACTTGACTGGGGAAGCGTGCAGGCGCATCAGATGCTGCTGAATGCAAGCCGGCTTGGCATGGAGAAGACGGTAGATATATTAGAAGAACTGTATAAAGGCTGGTAGTCTTAGGATGTACGAGGGGCATAGTATTTGGATGGATACTATGCCCCTGCCTGCATTTGGATGAATCAACATCGTCTTTTATGGTATTATTTTAACTTATGAAGAAAAAAGTCAAGTGCAAATTTAAAAAATATTCAGTTGTCTGTCAATTTTTGTCGATCATTAGCGGGCAATAGATGGCGTGTTCTTTTAAATTGTCCTTGAAAATTATAGGAGAAGCATCTAAAATAAATCTATTAGGCTTATTGGCCGGAACAGAAAGGATAGGATATATATGAAAATGTTAGTGGATGCTGTTATGGATACCACTTTTGACTGTCTGAAGATGCTTCCATTTTTATTTGTGGCATTTATCTTAATAGAGGCTTTGGAACATTACTCCAGTGACTTTACCGCAAAGGCGCTGGCAAAAGTAGGGAAAGCAGGCCCGGTTGTTGGGGCAGTTGCCGGATGCGTGCCTCAATGCGGATTCTCGGTTATGGCGGCGAACCTGTACGCAGGCGGAATCATATCGGTGGGAACCCTTCTGTCTGTATTTATTGCCACATCAGATGAGGCTGTCTTGATTATTATGAGCAACCCGGAAAGGATCCGGGAAGTGGGAGTTCTCCTTGCTGCAAAGGTAATCATTGCGGTTACGGCAGGATATATCATAGACATCTTCTTTCGGAATCAGATTGCCACAGTCAAGGAAAGCGGGAATCTGTGCAAAGACTGTGGATGCGATGAAGAGGATGCGGGAATATGGAAGCCTGCATGGCATCATACAATAAGAATATTTATTTATCTTTTTATATTTACTGGAATCTTGAATCTTTGCATAGAAATCTTCGGTATTGAACAGTTATCTAAGTTTCTGCTGGGGAATACTATATTTCAGCCGGTGATTGCGGCTATCATCGGCCTGATCCCTAACTGCGCGGCATCCGTTATTCTGACCCAGCTGTATCTGAACGGAGCGATTTCTTTTGCTTCAGTGATCGCCGGACTGTGTACGGGGGCAGGCGTCGGACTTGTGGTTCTGTTCAAGATGAACCGGAATAGAAGGGAAAACCTTAAGATTGTCGGAGTCCTGTTCTTGGTGGCAGTAGCAGCCGGCATGATAATTGCAGGGGTAGCGGGAAGGTAGAAGGGGAATTGGCAAAATTTGATTAATTTGCCGGTTTGAATCGCCAGTATACTGGCAATATCATGGAATTTTTGGTAAGAATTGCAATTTTGGAAGAATGTGCTATAATATTCAGGACTAGGTGATGAGGCTTAGTAGAAATGAGGAGGAATTATCATGGCCACAAAAAAAGTAACATCAGCAACCAAGAAAACAGAAACTGTGAACAAAACTGCGGCGGTGACAACTGCATCTGCTGATATGGCAGCAGTCAAAGCGGAAACAGTAAAACCTGCGGCAGCAAAAGAGCCAGTCAAGCAGGCTGCTGAAGCAAAAGAGCCAGTCAAGCAGGCTGCTGAAGCAAAAACGACAGTCAAGTTGGCTGAGCCTGAAAAAACAGAGCCAAAGAAAACACCGGTAGCAGATAAGGCTGAGACGGCTAAAACTCCTGCAGCTGAGAAAGCAACGGAAAAGAAAGCACCTGTAAGGAAAGCAACAACCAGAAGAACAGCGACGAAGAAGGCAGCAACAAAAACGACGGCTGCAAAGAAGACAACAGCGAAAAAAGAGATAAAGGTAAATGCCTTTGTTGAATATTACGGGAAACAGGTAGAAGAGAAAGATATCATAGCCAGCGTAAAGAAAGCCTGGACAAGTACCGGGAAAAAGGTTGGAGATATTAAGTCTATGGATCTATACATAAAGCCGGAAGAAGGCGCCGTGTACTATGTTATCAATGGAACAGAGACAGGAGCGGTTGCATTTTAAGGCAAACGTATGACCGGGAGTACCTTTTGCTGAAAGGTACTCTTTTTTTACTTCCAGCCGTTGCAGACGAAAAGGAGGAGATGACTTATGTAAAACTGCTGGTTGGATGTGCGTTTGGCTATGAGGGAAAAGTAAAGTTATTTCTTTTTTGCTGTTTATATATTATACTGCAATTAGTAAAAAAATTATCCGAAGGGAGGATTATGAAGCATGACAAAAATTACAGAAGGCTATATGCCATACCTGGAGCATCAGACCTATTACAGGATTGTCGGTGAGAAGCAGCCGAATGGGAAGGCGCCGTTGATCTGCCTGCACGGGGGGCCGGGCTCTACCCATAATTATTATGAGGTGTTGGATAATCTGGCAGATGACGATGCCCGGATGATCGTGATGTATGACCAGATTGGCTGTGGCAATTCTTATCTTGACGGGCATCCGGAACTGTGGAATCAGGACGTCTGGCTGGATGAACTGGATGCTTTAAGAGCGCACCTTGGACTGGATACCTGCCACATCATCGGCCAGTCCTGGGGAGGGATGATGCAGATTGCCTATGCGATTGAACGTAAACCAAAGGGAGTCAAGAGTTTCATCATATCCAGCGGGCACTCAAGCAGCTCGCTCTGGGAGAAGGAGGGCCTGCGCCGGATCAAAATGATGCCTCGGGAGATGCAGGACGCCATTAACCATGCGCTTACCACAGGAGATTTCACCGGCGAGGCCTACGATGCCGCAGTTGCAGAATACATGGACAGATACTGTAACTACTGGCTTGGGCAGGATGCCCCTGCATGCTGCACCAGACCGAAAAAAACTGGTTCAGAGTCGTACATATATGGATGGGGACCTAATGAATTCGCGCCGACAGGAACACTGAAGGATTTCGAATATACCGACAGGCTTGGCGAGATTCAGATCCCTTCCTTGATCTGCAGCGGCATATCCGATCTGTGTTCTCCTCTTGTTGCCAAGACGCTGGCGGACGGCATTCCTAATTCGAAGTGGATTCTGTGGGAGAATGCCAGACATACCTGTTTCGTAGACAGACATGATGATTACTGCAAAGAACTCATCAAATGGATGAATCATTACGATTAGCCCGTCTGATGAATTTCTGATTGTATAAAGCGGAACTTTATGCTATAATACATAAATGTGTACATACTGCGTTTATAGCAGATGGATTTATGAAGCATTATTATGAAACACAGGAGGGATGAGAAGTGGAAAAAGTAAAGAAAGGAAGACCATTTGGCTTTTATGTCTGCGCGCTCGGTTTTACATTTGAGCGTCTGGCGTTTTACACAATGAAGTATTTGTTAGCCATTTGGATTGCAACAGAGGTTGCATCGGGCGGCTTGGGATTATCGGATATTGAAGCCTCTGCCATGTCCGGTTCTTTTGTGGCCTGGACGTACATTACGCCTCTTTTTGGCGGTTACATTGCGGATCATTGGATCAGCCCGAGAATTTGCGTACCGTTAGGAATGATTCTTATGGGCCTCGGATACCTCTGTACATGGAGGGCAGATTCTCTGACGCTGGTATGGGCGATGATTATTCTGGTAGCAGTCGGCACAGGACTGTTCAAGGGGAATCTGTCCGGTATCAACGGTCTGCTGTTCCATGATGCGGATGAATTGGACGCGGCCTTTTCGATTCAGTATTCATTCGTTAACATCGGTTCCTTTATCGGGACCACATTTATTGCGATACTCGCTACAACAGGATTGTTCGGGTTCAAGACAAGTTTCAATACTGTATTTTTAATCTGCGGTATTTTCATGTTCATTGACGCGGTATGGTTTATTCTCAACGGAAGATCTCTGGGAGATGCCGGGAAGAAACCATTCAAGGCAGATCAGCGGGAATTTGAAACGGTCAGCAAGAAAAAGGATGGCGACACGAAATTGACGTCCGGCGATATCAAACGAATTGTGGCAATTGTTCTTGTAACCCTGTTCTCCAGCGTATTCTGGATGGTATGGTATATGGCTTATATGCCGGCTTACTTCCGTTTTGGCTGGGGAAACGGCAGCGATTATATGAATCTTGCCAACTGGTATATAGGAAGTTTCCAGATTCCAACTTCCTGGTTTGATTCTGTAAATGCTCTGGTATGTATAATCTTAGGTCCTGTACTTGCGATGTTGTGGGCCAAACTTGCCAAGAGACCGAAGGGCGACATGAGCATGTTCAAAAAAACGGCGCTTGGTATTATACTGGTAGGTATTTCTTACATAGTAATGGTTGTGGCAGATAAGATTGCCGCAGTGAACGGACAGTGCTCCGTATTCTGGCTGGCGCTTGTATGCCTGTTGATGTCTGTCGGAGAGATGGTATTCTCCCCGCTGGGGAACTCCTTTATCTCCAAACTTGCGCCTGCGAAGGTGCTGGGACTTCTGCTTGGCTTCTGGCCGATCGCCGTGTTCCTTGCCCAGAAGACTTACCCGGCTTTATATGCATGGCTTAAGGGTATGGACTTTACTATGGGCTACGGCGGATTAGCGATTGTCATTATTATTCTTGGCATTATTCTCTGGGCGTGCAGCGGAAAACTGGACGAGATGGAAAAAGCCCAATAATCAACAACTTCATAGAAAGAGAAAAAGAGATTGCGTCAGCGGTCTCTTTTTCACATAATAACTTTTGAATTCTATGTTTTTAAGAGGAGGTTTTGAATCATGACAGTATCAGAACGAATTACCAGTCTTCGCGCGCTTATGGCAGAGAAGAGTATTTCTGCTTATGTTGTGCCTACTGCGGATTTTCACCAAAGCGAATATGTGGGAGAGCATTTTAAAGCAAGACAATATATTACCGGATTTAGCGGCTCTTACGGAACGGCCGTTATATGTCAGGACGATGCCTGCCTTTGGACGGACGGGCGTTATTTCTTCCAGGCGGAGCAGGAACTGGCAGGAACCGGCGTCCGCTTGATGAAGATGTTTGTCGGCGATACGCCTACTATTACAGAATATCTTTCGGATGTGGTTCCGTCCGGCGGAACGGTTGCCTTCGACGGGCGGGTTCTGTCCATGGGCGAAGGCCAGGAATATGAAGTGGCGCTGGGTTCCAAAGGGATTCAGATTCATTATTCGGAAGATCTTATCAATGCCATCTGGCAGGACAGGCCGGCGTTGTCCGATAAACCCGCTTTCTTTCTGGAAGAAAGATATACCGGAGCAAGCATTGCGTCAAAATTGGAGCGCGTACGTAAGGCCATGGCGGAATACGGCGCTACCGTTCATGCGATCGCATCCCTTGACGATATATGCTGGCTTCTTAATGTCCGCGGCGACGATATCGATTACTTCCCGCTGCTTCTTTCTTATGCCATAGTAAGAATGGATGGTGTAGAACTCTATGTAAATGAGAAAAAATTAAACGACCGGATTCTTAATGAATTCAAAAAAGCAAAGGTAACGCTTCATCCTTACAATGATATTTACCAGGATATCCAAAAGCTTGACGCTTCCGAGACGCTTCTGATCGATCCGATGAAGATGAACTATGCGCTTTATAAAAATATTTCCTGTAACATAGTGGAAGCGGCGAATCCGACTATCCTTATGAAAGCGATGAAAAACGATACCGAACTTGATAATATCAAGGCCGCCCATATTAAAGACGGCGTTGCAGTTACCAAATTTATGTATTGGGTTAAGAATCACTATGATAAAGAGGTGATTACAGAATTAAGTTCTATTGACAAGCTTACCGCTTTACGTGCGGCACAAGACGGATACATCCGCGATAGTTTTGAACCGCTTTGCGCCTATAAAGACCATGCGGCTATGATGCATTATTCTCCGTGTGAAGAGTCCGACGTACCGTTAAAAGGGGGCGCCTTTTTCTTAAATGATACAGGCGGCGGATATTATGAAGGTTCGACAGATATTACAAGAACCTTTGTACTGGGTTCTGTTGATCGGCAGATGAAGAAATATTTTACGGCGGTTGTGCGCGCTATGATGAATTTATCCCGCGCCAAATTCTTATATGGATGCTATGGATATAATCTCGACGTCCTGGCAAGAGAACCAATCTGGGATCTTGACCTTGATTATCAGTGCGGTACGGGACATGGCGTGGGTTATCTTGCCAATGTACACGAGCCGCCGACCGGTTTCCGCTGGTATGTAGTTCCAAGTAAGAATGAACATCATCAATTAGAGGAAGGCATGGTTATTACCGATGAACCCGGCATTTACGAGGACGGTCAGTTTGGTATCCGCATTGAGAATGAACTTATCGTAAGAAAAGGGGTGAAGAATAAATACGGGCAGTTCATGCACTTTGAGACGATCACCTTTGCTCCGATTGACCTGGACGGCATCGATCCGGAAGAGATGAGCCGATCGGAAAGAGAATGGCTCAATCGTTACCACCAGGAAGTGTACGAAAAGATCGGACCGCATCTTACAGAAGAAGAAAGACAATGGCTGAAGCAGTATACAAGAGCCATTTAGTGCGGCATCAGGTTGACAAAGTGCATAATGAATACTATACTACAATTAAAAAAGTAAGGTAAAAATGTACAATACATAAAATGTATCATGCATAACACAATTAGGAGGGAAAGTTTATTATGATGGACGAAGCAAAATTAAGCAGAATTCTAAAATCGATGGAAGAGCACGACGTACCGCAGCTTATCATGTCGGATCCGCTGGCAATTTATTATTTGCTTGGGAAAAAGTTTGCACCGGGCGAAAGAATGTTAGTTCTCTACCTGAATGTCAATGGAAATCATAAGCTGGTTATTAATGAATTGTTTCCACAGGACGAAGACCTGGGAGTAGAACTTGTATGGTACAGCGATATCCAGGACGGCGTTGAAATTTTAAGTCAGTTTGTCGAGAAAGACAAGATTGTCGGCGTTGATAAGGTATGGCCGTCAAAGTTTCTTCTCAGACTTCAGGAATTAGGGGCGGGAAGCAAATTCGTCAATGGTTCGCTGATCGTTGATTATGTAAGAATGATTAAAGATGAGCATGAGCAGGAACTGATGAGAAAAGCCTCCCTGGAAAATGATAAGATTATGGAGCAGTTGATTCCATTGGTTGTAAAGGGCTATACGGAATTGGAGCTGAACGCCATCGTTCGTGATATGTATAAGAAGTCGGGCCATTCGGACGTGTCTTTTGATCCGATTACCTGTTATGGCAAATCCGGGGCGGATCCGCATCATGTGACGAATGACACCAAGGGCAAACGCGGGGATTCTGTAGTGCTGGATATCGGCGGCGTTCTTGATAATTATTGCTCGGATATGACAAGAACCGTTTTTATTGGCGAAGTATCTGACAGGGCAAGAGAAGTATACGAAATAGTGAAAGAAGCGCAGAGGAGAGGGCTGGAAGCGGCCAGGCCAGGCAACAGAATGTGTGATGTGGACGCTGCGTGCAGAGATTATATTGAAGAAAAAGGATTTGGCAAGTATTTTACACACAGAACGGGTCATTCTATCGGTATGGAGGATCACGAATTTGGCGATGTATCTTCTATCAATGAGGATATTATTCAGGTTGGCCAGTGCTTTTCTGTGGAACCGGGCATTTATCTTCCGGATGAAGAGATCGGCGTCCGTATCGAAGACCTCGTGATCATTACAGAAGATGGCTGCGAGGTGTTGAACCACTTTACCAAAGACTTGATTATCGTTCCGGAGGAGCAGGATTTGCGGTAAATTTACGTTAAAAGAGTAGGGGCGGTTGCAAAAGTAGATGAATAATCTACTGGAGCAACGGCTCCCCTTTTATGTCTAAAAACAGAAAACGGATCCCGAAGAGCCCGAAATCCATTTCGGCGAGCAGGCGGAAATCCGGCAGTGGATCCTAAGACCACGTTCAAGATCCTGACCTATGCTTACTACAAGAAACCACCGGCTGCATTGCATCCGCGCTTTCTTTATAGTAAGTAAATTAACAGAAAATTAAAAAATAATATAAGAACATATTGACAAATATAGAATTAAGTGATATTATAATGACATAAATAATAAACAAGATAAGAAAACAGATAAAACATTTGTTGGAGATGAGTTTATTATTACAGATTTGAAGATATTGTACATATCTATCAGATCACAACTTATTGAAGGGAGAATACAAAACAGTATTTAAAGTTCAATAAGATATAGTTTAAGAAAGGAAGGTACGGACCACCAAAAAATTAAACTATCCAAACTGATTAATAATCAGTAAAAAACTTTACCAAAAGAAAGAGGTAAAAGAATGATTGAAGAATCAAAGTAAAGATGGGTGTCATTTATTTCATATAATTGATGCCCATCTTTACTGTTGTATTATGGAACGCTATCATAGGGATAATTTTTGTGGTTACAGGAACTAAAAAAGATGCTATAATGGTATCGCTCGGGAGGAATGCAAGGGAGTAGCAGGCCTTCCCGGGAGAATTATGGATTCTAACTAATAATTGACAAGGGACAAAGGAGACAGAAGATATGGATGAAGTAATGAGTATGGGAAATGAACTGATAGGCAAGGTTGGAGACAACAGCAGCATATTTTTGGCAGGTACCTATCGGCCAAGTATGGCCGTCTTGATCGTAACATTTGTGGTAGGGCTTTTGATTTGCCTGTTCGGGTTGAAGTTAATGAGGCTGCTGGCGGCGATCGTGGGGTTCGTGCTGGGAGCAGTGGCGGGAGTTGCCGCGGCTGTAGCTATGGGGCTTACAGGAACCACATTTTTGATCGCGTTACTGGCGGGCGCGGTAATCATCGGGCTGTTATCCATATTCTTGCGCAAGATTGGTATATTTTTGCTGGTATTGTGCTATGGATTTGGCGTGTGCGCGGCAGTGATCAATCCATCATCTATGATAATGTATATTATATGCATTGGGATTGCAGTTGTATTGGCAGTGCTGTCTGTTCTTTACATAGAGCCCATCGTTGTTGTCGTTACCGGAATATCCGGAGGCCTTTGCGCGGGCATGGCGGCAGCATCATTGATAGGCATGGAGAAGAATAATCTGGTAGGATATGGAATCAGCATCGTTCTGGCAGTAGCAGGAATTATTGTTCAGTTTATGATGCATTCCAGAAAAATTGGTAAGAAGGAAGAAGTGTATTCCAAAAAGGTGAAAGAAGAGGTTTCCAGGGAGTCGGAAGTTGAAAAAGCAAGGATGATCCTGGAAGAAGATGAGGAAGATGAAGTTTCTGCCCAAGAAGAAAGCGATGATGATATTGAAATAATTGAAGAGGACATTTAAGGAGTCCTGTTTATGACACACCTCCCCTGATATAGTAAAGTCTATAGAAGGAGAGGTGCTTTATTATGTATAAAAAAATAAGAATTTTTTTGATGCTTGCGGGGATTATTCTTCAGGTATTGGCAATGATCTTATACAGTTTCGCAGAGACGGATGCACCGGGATTTCTCTATATGGCCGTATGGATTCTATGCGCGGCGCTGGTGAGATACTCTATCAATACTATGAAGGTAATATAACCCAAGAGCGGCCGCCTTGGTTGTATTTTGAGCCAAATGTGATATAATAATCCTAAGAATAGCATAAAGGAGGCTTACTTATGAAATTAGATATGCATTGTCATGTAAAAGAAGGCTCTATTGACAGCAAGGTAAGCTTGGATGAATATATTACGAAATTAAAAGAGAATGGCTTTGACGGAATGCTGATTACAGACCATGATACTTATAAAGGATATCGGCATTGGAAGTACAATATGAAAGGCAAGGCTCACGAAGATTTTGTGGTGCTCAAAGGGATCGAGTATGATACCTGTGACGCGGGCCATATTATTTGCATCATGCCTGAGGGCGTTAAGATGAGGCTGCTGGAATTAAGAGGCATGCCTGTATCAGTGCTGATAGATTTCGTACACCGCCATGGAGGGATTCTTGGACCGGCCCATCCATGCGGGGAAAAATATCTGAGTTTTACAAATACAAAGAAGTTTTATAAATCGCCGGAAGTTATCAAGCGGTTTGATTTTATCGAGGCATTTAATGCCTGCGAGTCCGAAGAATCAAACGAAGGAGCCATGAAACTGGCACGCAAGTATAAGAAGCCAGGAATTGGGGGAAGCGATGCCCATAAGCTGGATTGCGTGGGAAAGGCGTATACGGAGATTCCAGAGTATGTCACATGCGAGACGGAACTGATCTCTTTGATCCGCCGTAAGGCCCCGGTAGAGGCAGGAGGCGTCCTCTACGGAAAGACGACCAAGGACAAGATGGGGAAAGCGAATAAATTGCTGGTATATTCGTTCTGGTTTTATAACAAAGGCGGAGAATTGCTAAAACGTCACAAGAGAAAATTAAAGGGACAAGTCGAGAATCCGGTAGACCCCATTGATCCTATAGAGATACAGTATCTACAGAAATAAGATAAGCAAGAAGAAATAAGAAGAACAGGCATAGCCAGCGTGCAGGCGGCATAACCGTTCTTCTTGATTTTTATCTTTTTAGTTTGAATGGTCTTGATTTAGAATAAGAGCCCGATATGGTAAACGATGGTACTCATTATCCATGCGACCGCCAGCTGGAAGAGAATGATGCCAAATGTGGATTTCCAACTCTTTAGTTCTCTGTGTATGGTGGCGATCGTAGCAGTGCAAGGAACATAGAGCAGGCAGAAAACCATCAAGGCATAAGCGTTGGCAGCGCCGAAGCCTATGGAACCTAAAGTGGCCACCATGGCATTCATGCCGTGGGCGGTGGTGATGTTCTGAATGCCGAATAGTACGCTGCAGCTGGATACCACAACCTCTTTTGCTGCAATTCCTGCGATCAGCGCCACGATGATCTGCCAATAGCCAAGGCCGGCAGGCACGAAAAGAGGAACGATTGCTTTTCCGACAAGGGAGCCGAAACTCTGGGAGATATCCGTTACATATCCATTCGGGCCAAAGTTTAAGATGCCCCACATGATGACAGAGGCAATGAAGATTACGGTTCCGGCTTTGGTAAGGTAATCTTTGATTTTCTGCCATACGTAGATTGCTATTGTACGCGCGTTAGGAGATTTGTATTCCGGAAGTTCGATCATCAACGCATGCTCGGCCTTGCTGCCATCAATTTTTGAAAGGATATAGGCAATGCCGATGGCGATCAGGATTCCCAGCAGATACATGGAATAGCATACCAGCATGGCGTACTTTCCAAAGAACATGGAGGAAAACAGCACGTATATGGGAAGCCTTGCGCTGCACGACATAAAGGGCGTTACCAGGATCGTCTTAAAGCGGTCTCTCTTATGCTCCAGCGCCCTGGAAGCCATTACTGCGGGCACAGTACAGCCAAATCCAAGAAGCAGCGGAAGAAAAGCACGGCCGGACAGCCCCAGCCTGCTCATGATATCATCCATGACAAATGCAACCCTGGCCATATATCCACTGTCTTCCAGAATTGCAAGTGCGAGGAAGAGGATAAATATATTGGGAAGAAATGTCAGGATCCCGCCTACGCCCGAAATAATTCCATCTATAATAAGAGATTGCAGCATGGCATTGACATGAAGCGCTTCAAGGCCGCTGGAGGCCATGGAAGAGATTTGGTCAAGCCCAATCTCGAAAAAGCCTTTTAGCCAGTCTCCAATGGTAAATGTAAGAAAGAATACCAGCGCCATGATGCCAAGGAAGATGGGAAGCCCCAGCCATCGGTGGGTCAGATAATGATCAATCTTGTCGGTGGATGCTTCTTTTTGGGATTTATTTACCAGAACCTCGCTGATAATTTCTTCTATAAAATCATATTTTTGATTGATAATGTCCTTTTCATAACTGCGGTCAATGACATCTCCAAGATCTAATGGATGGCGGGCCGCAACATTCTTGTCCTTTTCCAGAAGCTTGATGGCATGCCAGCGGGCATTCTGGATGTCAGGATAGTTTTCCTCAAGTTCATTCATGATAATATCAATCTTGTCTTCTATGTAGTCTTCATAGACCATGGCATACTCGTCATGATGGTTATGCTTATGGGTAGAATGACGGCCATCATGATGATGGATGAAGGGCCCTTGCTTTGCATATTCCTTATGGTGTGCGACTGCGTGCATGAGTATGGACAGTCCGGTCTTCTTGCGGGCAGAGACTGGAATGGCAGGAACCCCAAGCATCTCGGGGAGACGGTGAAGGTCGATCTCCATTCCACGTTCTTCCACAATATCCATCATATTAAGGGCCAGAACGACTGGCTTGCCCAGTTCGATTAACTGCAGGGTCAGATAGAGGTTGCGCTCCAGTGAGGAGGCATCGATGACATCCACGATGACGTCCACCTCATCGCTCATGATGCATTCGCGGGAGACGGTCTCTTCCATTGTATAGGAGGTCAGGCTGTAGATGCCTGGGAGATCGATGAGCTTGAACTCCTGGTTTTTATACATGGCCTTGCCTTCCTTTTTTTCGACTGTGACGCCGGGCCAGTTGGCAACCTTTAAGTTGGCTCCTGTAAATGCATTAAAGAGAGTAGTCTTGCCGCAGTTGGGATTGCCGATGAACCCTACATTAATGATATTACCCATTATGCCTGCACCTCCATCACTTCAATATGATCAGCGATCCGTCTGCCGAAAGCGAAGCGGGTGCCCCGGAATTTTGCGGTAAGGGATCCTTTTTTATCATTATTCAATATGGTAATCAGGGATCCTTCCGTCAGCCCCAGAGCCTCCAGGCGCCGCTCCAACTGCATTTCTATGTCGATAGACCGGACTCGGTAAGTGTGGTTGTTTTTCCCTTGTTTCAGCGTCATAGCATGTGCTCCTTCGTAATGTTATTGATAATTATTCTCTATTATCCTTTTACATAATATCACTATTTGACGCTGATGGCAATGTGAAGTATACTGTAATTTAGAAAATAATGAAGATGGAGTCTTACTTATGGAAATATACTATTTCATTCTATACTTTTTTACATATGGGTTTTTTGGATGGTGCACAGAGGTGGCGTTTGCGGCCTTCAAGCAAGGGAAGTTCGTAAATAGAGGATTTCTTAATGGTCCGATCTGTCCCATATATGGAGTGGGGGTCAGCGTAGTCGTATCATTTCTTACCCCTTTGGAGGAAAGCCTGATCCTGCTGTATGCTGCGTCAACCATATTGGTAACGTTTATTGAATGGCTGACCGGATATCTCATGGATAAGATATTTCATCATAAATGGTGGGACTATTCCAACCAGCCGTTGAATATCGGAGGCTACGTCTGCCTTTTGTTTTCTCTGATCTGGGGTGTGGCTTGCGTGGCGATTGTCAAAGTGATCCATCCGCTGATATACAAGGCGCTTTCTTTTATTCCCGTAACCCTGGGGATTGTGATCGCGATAATACTTGCGGTCGTGCTGTTTGTGGATCTGTATGTAACTGCATCCGGCATATTGAAACTGAACAAGCGGCTTGATGCAATGGAAAAGATTGCTGCCGAACTTCGGGAAGTATCCGACAAGGTAGGGGAGAATATATACGAAAGCGTTATGGATACGCTGGAGTTCCAGGAGGAAAAGAAAAAGATGCTGGCTGCAGCGTCCAGCGAATTTAAGGAGAAGCTGGAGGCTGCGTCTGAACTTCGGGAAAGGATTGAAGCAGCCACCGAAGAGCAGAAGGCCCGCATAGAAGAATTGAAGAAAAAGTATACAGAACTGGCAGGCCGCAGCACCAAGGTCTCCGTCCGTCTGATGAAGGCGTTCCCAAAGATGGAATCCAGGAATCACAGGGAACTACTGGATGCGATGAAACATCGACTGAAAAGAGACCGGAAATAACCGGTTTCTTTTTTCGTATTGACAAATGACGCAAATATGTATATGATAATTGCACTCGTCTAAGATTTCTATTCAATGGGGTATCCCCGTAGGGAAGAGTCATTCCCGTATTCCAAAACGAGCAAAGAACAATAAGGAAAGGAGGGGCGGAAAGTTTGTAACTTTTTGTTTATTTTTCGTACGTGAAAGGAGTTAATTATGAAAGGAAGAAGTAGCAAAGTCCTGCTTTTTGGGGCCTTATTGTCGTGCCTGATACTTATAATCGCAGGAAAGAGCAGCAAGATGACGGTATACGCGAGCGAGGCAAAGCTTGTGCAAGGGGAAGCAGTCCAATATATGGGATACTCGACCCATTACTACTACGTTAACGGCAATTTGGCATATTGCCTCGAGCCGGATATGGCATCGCCGGGGAATGGGAATTACCCGTCTGAAGAGATAGACCCGACGCAATTGCTGGGGAAGGCTATGTATTATGTCTATGGGGGACCGGGTTACGAGGCTTATATGAAGCCATCGCTGAATGGAGGCTGGGATCAGCCGGAACGGGCATATTGCCTGTCCCATTGCATACTGTCCTACATTTACGACGGATGTAATCCGCAAAGCGCAGGATTTATCGGACTGAACGAGGATATCCGTAACGCAGTCATTCAATTTACGGATGCGATCAGGGGATGGCCGCAGATTCCCAGTACGGACATCTCTCTGTCGGATACTGAACTGACGGCGTATTTCAGCAAAGAAGAAGGCTGGCAGAGGACATCATCTGTCATCTGCAATGGAGATGGGACGAATTCGCTGGTCTTTTCCCTGCCCGAAGGAATGACCCTGGTAAATGAGTCCAGGAATGTCAGGGAAACCATTCGTGCGGCCGTCCATGGAGGCGAGCGGTTCTATCTTGCAGCAGATGTAACATATGACAATGGAAAGACTTGGTCAAGCGGTCAGGTAAAAGGAACCCTTGACCAGGCGTGGCGTACTCTGGTGGTAAAGACAGGCAGCGGAAGCCAGGATGTAGGTACAGGCCATCTGGCAACCGTGGAGGCAGGGACGGTGCAGATGAACGTAAGATGGATTCCACGTCCGGAAATCGTGGTAGATAAGAAAGCAGACAAGGGGGAGAAGAAGTATAAGGTGGGAGATATTATCACGTATTCGATAGATGTCACCCAGCAGGTGAAGGATGCGGTGGCCAAAAACGTAGTCATAACCGATACCATTCTGACGGAAGGAGTCAAGCTCCAGAAGCATTCTATTACGCTGCTTGATGAGAATCACAGCGTCATATCTGACGCAGTCATTGCTGTTTCAGGTAATTCCTATACCATACACGCTGGAGAATTCCTGCAAGGGATAGAATCCAAAGAAAGATATATTGTAGAATACCAGGTAGCCATCACGGATGAAGCACTGATAGGGAAAGAAATCGAGAATGAAGTGGTAGTGCGCTCGGATAACACGGAGGAGAAGAAAGACAAGGAAATCGTGGTCGTTGACAAGCCAGAAGAGGAAAAGCCTGAAGTTCCCAAAAAGGAGCCGGAAATAGAACCGAAAGAACAGCCGAAAATGACAGAAGCCTCAATCGTAAAAACCCCATCCGTCAAGACAGGAGATAAGGAAAACCTAAGCGTTCTTATCCTCTTGCTGATTCTTTCTTGCGCCGCCATATTTATCTGTGTTAGAATATCCTGTAAGACTTAGTGAAATAAGGAGGCATAGTAGTTATGGGAATGACAATGACACAGAAGATTCTTGCAGCCCATGCGGGACTTGACAGCGTTGAAGCCGGATACTTGATCGAGGCGAAGCTGGATGTGGTTATGGCAAACGATATTACAGGGCCTATGGCGGTTCCTGTATTCAGGCAGATGGCAGATAAAGTGTTCGACAAGGATAAGGTGATTCTGGTACCAGATCATTTTACGCCGAACAAGGACATCAAATCCGCCGAGAACTCCAAATCCATCCGCGAGTTCGCGAAAGAACAGGGTCTGACGCATTATTATGAAGTGGGACAGATGGGAATCGAGCATGCGATCCTGCCGGAAAAAGGAATTACAGTGGCAGGAGAATGCATTATAGGCGCAGATTCCCACACTTGTACATATGGAGCATTGGGGGCATTTTCTACCGGAGTAGGGACGACGGATATCGCGACAGGAATGGCTACCGGGGAACTGTGGTTCAAGGTGCCAAGCGCGATCAAGTTCGTGCTTACAGGTAAGCCGGGGCCATATGTAAGCGGCAAGGATATCATCATCCATATTATAGGAAGGATCGGCGTGGACGGCGCACTGTACAAATCAATGGAATTTGTAGGAGACGGCATTGCAAGTCTAACCATGGATGATCGATTTACCATGGCAAATATGGCGATTGAGGCAGGTGCAAAGAATGGAATCTTTCTGGTCGATGAAAAGGCCGAGGAATATATGAAGGAACATTCCGATAAAGAATACAAGATCTACGAGGCAGATGCAGATGCCGACTATGACGCGGTAGTGGAAGTAGATCTGGCGAAGGTCCGCCCTACGGTAGCATTCCCGCATCTTCCGGGAAATGCAAAGACGATCGATGAAATAGAGGCAATGGAGCCAATTAAGATTGATCAGGTAGTCATCGGCTCTTGTACCAACGGAAGAATGGAGGATATGAGAAGAGCGGCGGCCGTGCTTAAAGGGCGGAAGGTACATCCAGATGTTCGTGTCATGGTCATTCCTGCGACACAGAAGATCTATAAGCAGTGTATCAAAGAAGGGCTGGTAGACATCTTTATTGATGCAGGATGCGCGTTCAATACGCCAAGCTGCGGACCTTGCATGGGAGGCCATATGGGCGTCCTGGCAGCAGGAGAGAAGTGCGTCTCTACAACAAACAGGAACTTTGTCGGAAGAATGGGGCACGTAGATTCCCTGATCTATCTTGCATCCCCGGAAGTGGCAGCGGCCAGCGCGATCGCGGGATGTATTGCGAATCCAGAGAAAGTAGGTGACAGATAATGAAAGCATCAGGAAAAGTATTTAAATATGGAGACAATGTAGACACTGACGTAATTATTCCAGCCAGGTATCTGAATTCTTTTGACGGAAAAGAACTTGCTACCCATGCTATGGTTGATATTGATCCGGAGTTTGCCGGGAAGGTACAGCCGGGAGACATGATCGTGGCGAGAAAGAACTTTGGCTGCGGCTCATCCAGAGAACATGCGCCTCTCTGCCTGAGAGAGGCAGGGGTTAGTTGTGTGATCGCTGAGACATTCGCGCGCATCTTTTTCAGGAATGCCATTAATATAGGCCTGCCGATCATCGAGTGTCCGGAGGCGGCAGAAGGGATTGAAGCCGGCGACGAAGTGGAAGTGGATTTTGACAGCGGAATCATCTATAACAAGACAAAGGACGCGCAGTATAAAGGACAGCCATTTCCGGAATTCATGCAGAATCTGATTGCGGCCGGCGGTCTGGTGAATTACACTAACAGTAAGAAAAAAGGATAGGAGAGTACATAGGTATGGGAAATGAGAGAGGAAATGGAGCAGCACTCCTGCCTATAGGAGTATTTCTTGTAATATTCCTTGGGTCAGGAATTATCACGGGGGATTTTTATGCAATGCCTGCAATCGTAGCCTTTTTGATTGCGCTTCTGGTGGCCTTTATCCAGAACAGAGGCTTAAGTTTTCAAGAAAAGATCAGCATTATATCAAGAGGTGTGGGAGATGAGAACATTATTACCATGAGCCTGATCTTCCTTAGCGCCGGAGCATTTTCCGGCGCGGTCACGGCTGCAGGGGGCGTGGAAAGTACGGTTAATCTGGGCCTTTCCATACTTCCGGCAAAAGTGGCGGTAGTGGGATTGTTCGTGATTGGCTGCTTCATCTCCGTATCAATGGGGACAAGCATGGGGACGATCGCGGCATTGGCCCCAATAGCAGTAGGCATCAGCGAGAAGACAGGGTTCTCCCTGGCTATCTGTATCGGAGCGGTTGTATGCGGGGCAATGTTCGGCGATAACCTGTCCATGATATCGGATACGACGATTGCCGCGGTAAAGACGCAGGGATGCGAGATGAAGGATAAGTTCAAGGAGAACTTCTTTATCGTGCTTCCGGCTGCTATTATCACAATCATAATATTCCTGGTGATTACCAGGAATGCGAATTTTAAACTGACAGAAGAACTGACATACAATATATTCCGGGTGCTGCCATATATACTGGTACTGGTTGGCGCGCTGATTGGAATCAATGTATTCGTGGTCCTCATCGGAGGAACGGTGATATCCTTGATCGTGGGAGTCGCAACGGGCAGCCTGGCGGTCGGGGAGATGTTCTCTTCTGTGGGCGAGGGAGTTACGGGGATGTATGATATCACCGTAATCTCGATCGTGGTGGCATGTATTGTGTCGCTGGTTAAGGAATTTGGGGGAATACAGTTTATATTGAATCTGATCAAGAAGAGTATCAAAGGGCAGCGCGGCGGCGAGGTCGGCATTGCGGGATTGTCGCTTCTGGTTGATATGTGTACGGCTAATAATACGGTTGCCATCGTAATGGCAGGACCTATCGCAAAGGAAATCAGCGATGAGTTTGAGATATCTCCAAGAAGGTCTGCGTCTTTGCTGGATATTTTTACTTCCGTGGGGCAGGGACTGATCCCATATGGCGCTCAGCTGTTGTCGGCAGCCAGTCTTACTGGGCTGACGCCGTTTAATATCATGCCATATCTGTTCTATCCGATATTGATGGCGATCAGCGCTGTACTTTTTATTCTGTTCAGGAAAGCAAATTAAAGTATAATAGAAGGGTGAAAAGAGATGAATCTACATTACAAAAGTACTAGAAATTCAGATAGAAAAGTGACGGCTTCTGAAGCGATTCTTAAGGGACTTGCGCCGGACGGAGGACTGTTCGTGCCGGAGGAAATACCAAAACTGGATATTTCTTTGGATGAACTTAAAGATATGACCTATCAGCAGACCGCCTATGAGGTCATGAAGTTATTCCTGACGGACTTTACAGAAGAAGAGTTGAAAGACTGTATCAATAAGGCGTATGACAGCAAGTTTGATACGGAAGAGATTGCGCCCTTAGTAAAGATTAAGGATACATACTATCTGGAACTGTTCCATGGGGCGACCATCGCCTTTAAGGATATGGCCCTGTCTATTCTGCCGCATCTTATGACCACATCGGCCAGGAAGAATCAGGCTGACAAGGAGATCGTAATTCTCGCGGCAACCTCAGGAGATACCGGAAAGGCAGCGATGGCTGGGTTTGCGGATGTGGAAGGGACAAGGATTATCGTATTCTATCCAAAGAACGGCGTCAGCAAAGTGCAGGAACTGCAGATGGTCACTCAAAAAGGAAAGAATGTAGATGTAGTCGCGATTCACGGTAATTTTGACAATGCGCAGAGTGGCGTCAAGGCCATGTTTGAAGACGTGGAGCTGGCAAAGGAATTGGCCGGCAAGGGATATCAGTTCTCCTCCGCTAATTCCATCAATATCGGACGGCTGGTTCCCCAGATCGTCTATTATGTCTATGCCTATGCCAAACTTCTTGCCAACGATGAGGTACAGGACGGCGAGAAGATCAATGTGGTAGTGCCTACCGGAAATTTTGGAAATATTCTGGCAGCATATTATGCAAAGAATATGGGGATTCCGATAGAGAAGCTGATCTGTGCCTCCAATGAAAATAAGGTGCTCTTTGATTTCTTTGAGTCCGGAACCTATGATAAGAATCGGGAATTCGTGCTGACCACATCTCCATCCATGGACATCCTGATCTCCAGTAATCGGGAGCGATTGATATATCTGGTGGCTGGCCAGGATTCGGAAAAGACGAAGGCATTGATGGAAGAACTGAAAGCAGATGGAAGTTATACGATCACAGAGGATATGAAGGAACGTCTTGCGGATTTTGCAGCAGGATACGCGGATGAAAAAGAGACAGCCGCGAACATCAAGGCGGTCTATGAGGAGACGGGCTATGTCATGGATACTCATACGTCTGTGGCATCCTATGTATGCCGCAGTTACAGGGAAGAAAGCAAGGATGATAAGAAGTGCGTGATCGCCTCCACTGCCAGCCCGTATAAGTTCGTAAAAAGCGTGATGACAGCCATAGATGATAAATACGAGGGAGCCGATGAATTCAGCCTGCTCAAAGAACTTCAGGAAATTTCCCGTGTAGATATGCCGCAGGCAATTCAGGAGATACTGGATGCAAAGGTGCTTCATACGTTGGAATGTGATGTGGACATGATGAAGGATACGGTGAAAGGCATACTGAAGATATAGTAAAAGGAGTGCATTAGATGTTTGAAGGAATATTTGGATTCATAGGGCTTGCCTGTGGGATTTATTGTCTGTATGGATTTTTCATGCTGAAATATAAAAAAATTATCAACCGGACGATACTTCTGCCGAAAGGCGTGGATGCAGGAAAATGCAAGGATCTTGAAGGATATAGCAGGGAAGCCTCGCTGCCGCTGCTCCTTTTGGGATTCATAGTTACGGTTTATGGAGCGGTAGATTTGTATAATATATATGTAGAAAGGATTCCAAAGGTCTTTATAGTAATGATCACAGTCGTAATCCTGGCCCTCTTCGGATTTGCCGCCGCGATACGAAAGTGTAATAAAAAATATTTTGGCATTTGATGAAAAAATGCAGGATTATTTGCGAGATCCTGCATTTTTTCAATTTTTTTATACAATTATTCAGCGCGGATATTTGGTAAATGAATTCTAAAAAGTATAAACTTTCGTTAAAACATTGTTAAAGTCTTGACTTTTGCGCGAAAAAATGAGATAATGAATCAAATTTCGAATTTTAAGGAGGAAAAGAAGATATGGCAACAAAAGCGTATTATCCAATTGAAGAAATAGGAAAAGGCAAGCCGGGATTCTCAAAGACAAGATCTATTATCGAAGCAGCATTTTATGGAAATAATGTTGTACCGGTTAACACATTAAAAGAGGCATATAATCTGGCAAAGAATTCACCAGGAACCGTAGTTACAGACATGCCTGTATATAGAGGAGAAGAATTTGGCCTTGATGCTGATGCAAAGGTTCTTTTATTCAATGACGGAGCAATTACGGGCCGTTACGCTACCGCCCGCCGTATCGCAGGCGAGCCGGGAGTAGACTGTGACGCGCTGGATAAAGTTGCTATGGATGCAATCTATACATCCCGCTTTAAGAAGATGTATCATGCAACCGTATATGCGGGACTGGATCCGGAATTCATGGTAAAAGCGCACCTCCTGATTCCAGAAGGCGAAGAGAACATCATGTATAACTGGATGCTGAACTTCCAGTATATGTCAGATGAATATGTAAAGATGTATAAGGAGTCAAAGCCGGTCGGCGATGGCAAAGAGCCTGACATCTATATCTTCTCTGATCCTCAGTGGATACCAAAGGAAGCGCCTGGCGTCAGCTTCGACTGCTTAAGCGATCCTGCAAAGAAGACTCTGTGCTACTTCAACACGGAGACTAACTGTGCATGCATCCTTGGCATGAGATACTTCGGAGAGCATAAGAAAGGAACCCTTACCATGGTTTGGGCAATTGCAAACCGTAACGGATATGCTTCCTGCCATGGCGGACAGAAAGAATACTTACTTCCGGACGGAAGCAGTTATGTTGCATCCGTATACGGACTGTCAGGATCCGGAAAATCAACGCTTACACATGCAAAGCATGGTGGAAAATATGAGATTAAGGTACTTCACGACGATGCTTTCATTATCAATACGGATACATGCGCATCTATCGCGATCGAGCCTACCTATTTTGATAAGACAGCAGACTATCCGACAGGATGCGAGGACAATAAATATCTTCTGACCGCTCAGAACTGCTCTGCTACATTGGATGAGGATGGAAAGATCCAGCTGGTAACGGAAGATATCAGAAATGGCAACGGACGGGCGATCAAGTCCAAATTGTGGTCTCCAAACCGCGTTGATAAGATTGATGCTCCGGTTAACGCCATCTTCTGGATTATGAAAGACCCGACCATTCCACCGGTAGTAAAACTCAAAGGTGCTTCTCTGGCATCCGTAATGGGAGCGACCCTTGCAACGAAGAGATCCTCCGCAGAGAGACTTGCTCCTGGCGTAGATCCTAACAAGCTGGTCGTTGTGCCATATGCGAACCCATTCAGAACCTATCCTCTGGCAAACGATTATGAAAAGTTCAAAAAACTTGTAGAAGAGAAGAATGTAGACTGCTATATCGTTAATACAGGAGACTTCATGGGCAAAAAGGTACAGCCAAAGGATACGCTAGGAATTCTCGAAACAATTGTAGAGAAAAAAGCAGATTTCCATAAGTGGGGACCATTTTCAGATATCGAGATACTGGATTGGGAAGGATTCATTCCGGACATGAATGATCCTGAATATGTTACGCAGCTGAAAGCCCGCATGAATGACCGTGTCAATGAGATCAAGGCATTGGAGACGGCAAAAGAAGGCTATGACAAACTTCCTGATGATGCGCTTGCAGCTATCCAGAAGGTTGTTGATGAATTAAACTAATTGAACTGGAACATTCTGCTTATCAGAATGACTTGTAAAATCCATGGAAATGGGTTATAATAATTCCAGTAGAAACCTGGGATGTACGACAACTTCTGTAATTTTGAACCTACAAAACTTTAAACGGGACTCTTATATCTCTGTAATATGTCAGGCCTCCGATATCGCAGGGGAAGACAGAAAAACAGATGCGGACACCCACCTAGCTGTGGCTAGGAGTCAAAATACAGAAACCGGCATTTTGGGGAAATACAAAAGATAAAGGACAGTCGTTTTGCGGCTGTCTTTTTGTTGCTATGCATTGGAAAAACTGGCGCTGGTATTTTCTTCTGATGCCGGGAAGTTTATCAAGGAAAAATGACGGACATTCGGGAGGCAGAGACGGTGCATAATCCACAGCTGCTAAGCATACATTTAGAAGAAGACATGGACAAGAGGGCACAGATAGATTGAATCAAAACAAGTGGAGCCGAAATAGACGGAACCGATATAATTGGAATAAGAGCAGACGGAATAAGTATAGATGGAACAGGCTGCTATGCAGCGTGAACAAATGGACAAAGGGAAGAAACTTATACTATGGACTGGCTATAGCAGCCAGCCTGCTGATTATCAGCGGCCTGCTCTCTTCCTTGACCTTGCGGGAAGAAGAAAAGGTGAAAAAGCAGCCGGATACATCCGGGCGGCATGCAGAAGAGGGACAAGAACCGCAATTGACGGATAATCCCAACATTCGCGTGCTTATTATGACTACCGGACATGCAGGAATAGTGCATCCGGGCGTGGAAGTGTCATCGGCAGCAGGCTTGGTTCTGTCTTTCGGGGAGGAGCAGCAGGAGATCGAGCCAGGCCAGAAGGCGGCATTTGCGCCGGATGACGAGCGGTTTGCCAAGGGCAATATTCGCATTCAGGCGAAAGATGGGGGAGAGGTTACGCTGGATAGCATTCAGAGAGGATACGGCGTGCCTTCCTATGCCGGGACGCTGGAACTTCGGACTACGGCGGAAGGTATTGTCATCATCAATGAACTTCCGGTTGAAACGTACCTGTGCAAGGTCGTGCCCAGCGAGATGCCGGCATCCTATGAACTGGAAGCGCTGAAAGCGCAGGCAGTCTGCGCCAGAAGCTATGCCTATCAGCAGATGGCAGAGTATGGGTACCCGGAATACGAAGCGCACGTAAACGACAGCACGGATTACCAGGTATATGGCAATTCCCAGGCTCAGGAGGCGTCAAGCCAGGCTGTGAATGAGACGCAGGGGCAGGTGGCAAGATTCAACGGTCAGATTGTGACTACATACTATTATTCCACTTCCTGTGGAAAAACGACAAGCCTGGAAGCCTGGGGGACGGAACCGAATGAGCAGAACCAGTATCTTCAGACCGTTGAGGTAAAGGACGAAGAGGGGGACTATGAAAGAGAACTGCCATGGTACCGGTGGGAGGCCAGAATTCAGGTACAGACTCTCTCCAACCTGGTAGGCCTTAATACGGCAACCGATGTAGGCATGCTGCAAAACGTAGAGGTGACCAGGACAGGGCCGGGAGGCGTTGCGCTTCAGATATGCGCCACAGGAGATAAGGGTAGCGTAACGGTGGACACGGAGAATAAGATCCGCAGGGCATTAGGAGGCAGCGGATATGAGATTCAGAAGCAGGATGGAAACACTGTGGCGAGTTCCGCGCTTCTGCCAAGCGCATTCTTTACCATAGGGAAAGAGGGGGATACATTTGTTATAAAAGGCGGCGGATATGGGCATGGTATAGGCATGAGCCAGAATGGCGCCAATGAGATGGCCAGGAAAGGCAAGACTTACATAGATATACTTACCCTTTTCTTCCCGGGCATTACCGTAGAATGATATAGCCTAAATACAGGCTCTAAGTTACTTTCCATAGACAAACCATTAAAAATCAGGTAGAATATAGGGCAAGTATATGGGAGAGTACAATGAAAAGATTAAAAGAGATATATCAGAAGATCCTAAATATGACTGCTGATGTTACGGAAGATCACGTAGGGGCGTATGCGGCACAGTCCGCATACTTCTTTATGCTGTGCATGATTCCGATCATTCTGCTTTTGATTACCATGGTGCAGTATACCCCGGTAACCAAGGCGGATGTCATGACCGCCGTGATTCAGGTGTTTCCTACATCCGTGGATTCTATGATTACTTCGATTGTGAACCAGGTGTACAACCAATCTTCCGGAATCATTCCGATTACAGTGGTAGTGGCATTGTGGTCCGCCGGAAAAGGCGTTCTTGCGATGACCTCCGGGCTGAACTGCGTGTATAAATGTAATGAGACACGTAATTATATATTCTTGAGAATCCGGGCAACCATCTATACGGTGATGTTCATACTTGTAATCATATTTCTGCTGGTACTATCCGTATTTGGCAATA
>OLSH01000444.1_pt1 | contig 36336 bp, 28 predicted proteins | sample 1643221 | NCBI WGS metagenome assembly OLSH01 (sample SAMEA3136681, study PRJEB25190) | human gut metagenome | biome: human gut; feature: human-associated habitat; material: faeces | place: Austria | collected 2013 | reverse complement strand
GTGAACCGCGACCATGTGGAAGTGTTGATGGAGCTGAATATCAATGGTATAATGGATACGGCATACAGCTACGGGAATGAACGCCTGACCAATGAGCGTTTCACTGGCTGGACCGGCTACTATACCTATGACCCAAGAGGCAGCGTGACCGGTGTGACAGGAAGTGATGGATATATCTGGCAGTCGTACCGGTATAATGCCTTTGGTGATATCACGTTTGGCAAGCCACAGTATAACAATGTCTACAGCTACAATGCGGAGAGCTTCAATCCCAATATGGATGCCCAGTATTTAAGGGCGAGATATTACAGCGTGAAGACAGCCGGATTCATCAGTGAGGACAGCTACCTTGGTGATATCACAGATCCGCTGACACTGAACCGGTATAATTATGTGAAGAGCAGCCCGCTGAATTATATTGACCCAAGCGGTAAGAGTAACATCCCGTATGTTGGTGACCTTTATGACTATTTTTCCGGAAAGATGTATCTCAGCAAGACAGACACACCGGCCACTCCATGATGGATCTGAACGGTGTGTTTTCTTTCTGCTGTTATAGGCTGTTGATAAATTTCATAGCCCGGACGCCGTCTTTCACGCCGCAGACCTGTCATCCATTCTTCCTCTGTCATCCGCTTCATAATATTTTCAGCTTGTGCGGAAGTCGATACCACAATGGAACAAATATCTGCTCCATAGATGAAGCACCTTACACAAATCGAAAAATGAACCGGGAAAAGACTTGAATCTACCTGTCACCAGAGGTAACATACGACACACTTCCAGAGAGGTTTCTCTCCGGAAGGAATAACCTGTAAAGTTCGTAGGTTGTGGAGATGGATAGGCTTATTCCCCCTTGCGATGGCCGTAGCCCTGGGCGTAAACCGGCACATGGCGAAATTCGCCGGGATAGCGCCAGTCAATTTTTCATCAGCGGGAAAAGGGAAGGACATGTGTCCGAAGCAGGGAAACAGGCGGTTGCAAGCCATCTTCTATTTTATGGCGATTCAGATGATACAGGTTTCAACAAACGGGACACCAAGAAATAAGGTATTTCGGGAGTATTTACCAAGGTGACCACCGGCGCTGTCACCACCTACTACAATGCCAGGGACCAGATTGTGTCCGTGGTCAACCGGTGCGATGAATGCGGATGGATTGTCAGCCGGTATGATTACACCTATGATGACCGCGGGTTCATCGTGGCGGAGGACGCAATCGAAAGCCTCTATGCATACGCCTGGGATGATAAGCATGACGGAAAGCATGAGAGCTGGCACGATGACCTGTTCCCGCACGGCAACAAGCATATCAACAAACATGACAAGGACGGTATCTACAACTTCCAGATCATAGAGACGAAACGAGCCTTCACATACGATGAAGACGGCAAGCTCCTGACCGCAACTGAGAATGAGGACCGCCTGGGCCGTTATGACTATGTGTTCAAGTATGATGATATGGGAAACCGTATCTTCTGCAGCAAAGCCCGGAACGGAAGCGTGCAGGAAAGCGCGGAGTACACCTACAATGCATCAAACCAGATGGTAAAGGTCCAGGAATACGACGGGAAGCATTACAAGAACGTGGAATACACCTATGATGCCGATGGAAACCGAACGGATGGGAACCGCAAGGTGGAGAAGAGCTATGAGTACAGCGTGGAGAACCGGCTTAAGGCAGTGCGTGATGCCCACGACCTGCTGGTGGCCATGGCCTATGACGGCGACGGGAACCGTATATTCCAGCTGAACTACAACCTGCATACCGATGATGACTGGAAGGGGAATTCCGGTAATGGGAATGGTAAAAACAAGGACAACACCGGAAGCGGCAACAACGGCAATGGAAACGACAATAAGAATTGGTTGCAGCTTTTATTGAGAGATTTGCGGTGGCGGGAGCTGGATTGGCATCATGGGGTCCGGGATTTCAGCCCAAAGTACCGGATGAGTTATTGTAAAAAATTATATGAGTAATGCTCCAGACATTAAAGCCTTCAAACCTAAGAAATTTAAGCATGGTTTGAAGGCTTTTGTACTGTAAACGCACCAAAGCCGGTACCTTGACAAGTTTCGGGCCATTTTGCATGGCCCGTTGATCCTTATTTTTGTGGTTTTCGGATATTCTCTGGCAGTTTGTCTGACCACGGCAGCAAATCTTCCAGAAAAGATCTGTCCTTGTCATCCACATGCTTAGGAATCTCTGTCAGGAGATATTCAAAGTTAAGGTTTCAGATTGTTTGCTTTTGCTGTTTCTGCAATACTGTAGATGATTGCAGAACTTTTTGCCCCATTGATTGTGTCAATGACCTGCCAGTTCTTCTTTCCAACACAGAAGCCACGAATTGCTCGTTCCGATGCGTTGTTGTCCATAAAACTCTGCACGCTGATCTGCTCCTCGCCGGGATTACCCAACTGCTGACAGTGATTGTCGCTGACAAGATACATCAGCATCAATATATCCGAAGCTTAAAGCCGTTGATCGCATAAAGCCTAATTTTTTCAGCTTCACCTGCAGACAGATAAAATCGATCTGTCTTGTTGTGTTGCTCTAAAATCCTGTTTGCTGCATCATACTCCTTAAAATCTGGCTTCGCCAGATTTTCCCTTGTTTGACGGTGGATAACAATTCTAAGGAGCCAAAAAACAGCTGGTAATTCCAGGCTTTTTGGAACTGTTATCCACAACAGTCTGTAATTCCCATCCCCGCGAAAGCTGTACGGTCATAAGCTATAGTTCATGGAACTATTATGTCAGAGGTTGGGAAACTGTACAAGGTACCGGCGTTGGAGCGTTTACGGACATAAGGACAAAACTATGACTCTAAACACTTACTTTACCACCATTTTTGCCAACACTTTTGAAGAATCTATCCCATCTAAGCTTGACAACATATTTAAAGAGAATGACAACAGTATGACAACAAGCAAAGGTATGGATAAGATGAAACGATATGCGACCATTTTGCCTTGATTTTACGTTGTTTCCCGCGACTGGACATGCAACCTCAAAAGAATGTTGTGCAAATCATATAAAATGCTTGAAAAATTCTGAAAAATTTAGTAAAATATACGCATAGGCTTAAATTTAATGAACAGGAGGGAAGTTTATGAACGTATATGGAACTGAACAAATCCGCAACGTTGTATTACTTGGACATGGAGGCGCTGGTAAGACAACAGTTGCGGAAGCATTGGCGCTGCTGACTGGTGTTACAAAACGTATGGGCAAGGTGCCGGACGGAAACACCATCAGCGATTATGACAAGGAAGAAATCAAGAGACAGTTTTCTATCTCCGCCACCCTGATTCCTTTGGAATATGAGGGAGAGGACGGGCCAATTAAGATTAACCTTCTGGATACGCCGGGATTTTTTGATTTTGTAGGAGAGGTTGAGGAGGCAATCAGTGTTGCCGATGCAGCCATTATCGTTGTCAACTGTAAGGCAGGTATTGAGCCTGGTACAGAGAGGGCATGGGAGATGTGCGAGAAGTACAACCTGCCCAGGCTGATTTTCGTCACAAATATGGACGATGACCATGCCAGCTATCGTGAGCTTGTAGTTAAGCTGGAGACTAAGTTCGGACGTAAGATTGCTCCGTTCCAGCTGCCAATCCGTGAAAATGAAAAGTTCGTAGGTTTCGTCAATGTGGTAAAGATGGGCGGACGCCGTTTCACTAACTTAAGTGATTATGAAGAGTGTGAGATTCCGGATTATGTCCGGAAAAACCTGACCATTGCCAGAGATGCCCTCATTGAAGCTGTTGCCGAGACCAGTGAAGAATATATGGAGCGTTACTTCCTTGGAGAAGAGTTTACCCAGGAGGAGATTTCCACCGCACTGAGAACCCATGTTATCGAAGGAGACATCGTTCCTGTCATGATGGGTTCCGGCATTAACTGCCAGGGCTTTAAGGTCCTGCTTCAGGCCATTGACAAATACTTCCCGTCACCTGACCATTTTGAGTGTATCGGCGTGGATGTTTCCACAGGCGAGCGCTTTACCGCCAAGTACAATGACGATGTATCCCTGTCCGCAAGAGTGTTCAAGACCATCGTGGACCCATTCATCGGCAAGTACTCACTGATGAAAATTTGTACAGGTACCCTTAAGGGTGACACGATTGTGTATAATGTGAATAAGGATACCGAGGAAAAGATTGGCAAGCTCTATACCCTGCGGGGCAAGGACCAGATTGAGGTGCAGGAGCTGAGAGCAGGCGACATCGGAGCCGTTGCAAAGCTGACCGTGACCCAGACCGGCGATACTATGGCTGTGCGCACAGCACCCATTGTATACCATAAGCCCCAGACCTCCACACCATACACATACATGGCATATAAGGCTGTGAACAAGGGCGAGGATGACAAGGTATCCACAGCTCTGGCTAAGATGATGGAAGAAGACTTAACCCTTAAGGTGGTCAACGACGCTGAGAACCGTCAGGCCCTGTTATACGGCATAGGCGATCAGCAGCTGGATGTGGTAATCAGCAAGCTGCAGAGCCGCTATAAGGTTGATGTGACCTTAAGCCAGCCTAAGTTTGCATTCCGCGAGACCCTGCGCAAGAAAGTAAAGGTACAGGGCAAGCATAAGAAACAGTCCGGCGGACACGGACAGTATGGCGATGTCATCATGGAGTTTGAGCCATCCGGCGATTTGGAGACACCGTATGTATTTGAGGAAAAGGTATTCGGCGGTTCCGTACCGAGGAACTACTTCCCGGCTGTTGAGAAGGGACTGCAGGAATGCGTATTAAAGGGACCATTGGCAGGTTATCCGGTTGTGGGCTTAAAGGCAACCCTTCTGGATGGTTCTTATCACCCGGTGGATTCCTCGGAGATGGCATTTAAGATGGCGACCATTCTTGCCTTTAAGCAGGGCTTTATGGAAGCAAATCCAGTGCTCCTTGAACCGATTGCCTCCCTTAAGGTCACTGTTCCGGATAAGTTTACAGGCGACGTCATGGGCGATTTAAACCGCAGAAGAGGACGCGTGCTGGGCATGAATTCCAATCACAACGGCAAGCAGGTCATTGAGGCGGATATTCCTATGTCTGAGCTTTTTGGATATAATACGGACCTCCGCTCCATGACAGGCGGTCTGGGCGATTATTCCTATGAATTCAGCCGCTATGAGCAGGCTCCCGGTGATGTACAGAAACGTGAGATAGAAGCCAGGGCTGCAGCTAAGGACGGCGAATAAAAGTAAATGCCACAGCTGCCCGGAGTAAGTTTGGGCAGCTGTTTTTCCATGCATCTTTTCCGCAATATGTGGCAAATTATATCAAAAAATGATTTAAATGTTGCAAATGTCACAGAAAAACAGGAATACTTATGATATAGTAATGACATCAAAGGAAATGATTCAAAACCAAGGTAAATGATATGATAATTAAGGAGGAAATGATAATGAAAAAATATGTATGTGATCCATGTGGATGGATATATGACCCTGAGGTAGGCGATCCGGACGGGGGAATTGAGCCGGGAACTGCGTTTGAGGATATTCCGGATGATTGGGTATGTCCTATCTGCGGAGTTGGAAAAGATATGTTCTCTGTTGTTGAAGAATAAGGTGTGCGCTGGCGCCCATTCCCGGATAAAACCTGGAGGGGCGCCTCTTTATTTGATTTTCCCCTTGTGCATAATCTGGAAAGAGTTTACAATAGAGAAGAGCCTTCAAATACAGTAAAGAGGATTTTGGGAGAAGGTATGCCTGGAGGGAGTGGAGACAAAAGAGGAATATGAGGCTGTAAGGGTATTGGGAATGGAATATATACAGGGATATTATTTTGGGCGCCCTATGAGCGCCCGGCAGTTTGAAGACAGGTTAAAGGAATAGGCGGACACAGCGCTTGTCCATCTCAATCAGTCCTTCCTCTTTCATGCGCTTCAGCTCCCTTGTCATGGCGCTGCGGTCAATGGAAAGGTAATCGGCCAGGTCCACCATGGTAAAGGGGAGGCTGAAGGAGGAGGCTTTGGCCTGGGCGGCCAGCTGCATGAAGTAACATATGAGCTTCTCACGGATGGTGCGCTGGGACAGGACCTCCACCCTGCGGCTTAAGTTTAAGGCCCGCTCCGAAATCAGGTCCAGCAGATTCTGGGTCAGCTGGTGGTGGTGGGCACAGGACTTGGTACAGGGAGAGCCGATGGTGGCATAGCGGATGAAGAGAATGTCACAGGGGCTGTCGCAGACAACGCTGATACCGGCATGCTCGCTGCCCTCGTAGGACAGCAGATGGCCGAAGATGTCCTGGGGGCCCAGGCGCTCCAGGATGGTTCTGGCTCCGTTGTATTCATAGCGGACAACGGAGGCGGTGCCTTTCCCTATGATGCCGATTTCATGAAAGCCCTCATCGTAATCGCATATGGTCTCGCCTGTCTTAAACTGTTTTGTCCTTCCGTCCAGGCAGGAGAGCAGTTTTTTATACTCGTCAATGGAAATGTCTTTAAATAGGTTTTTCTGAAAATATTCTGTCATATTTCTTTTACCCTGCTATCTTTTATGGTATGATATTTAATATCATAATACTTTTCTGTTGCAATTGCAACACTAAAAAGGACTGTCTTTTGGCAGTCCCCACACAGAGCGGTGTGACATATAGAACCAGAGCCGCGCTGTATAAGTTCTGATGAAGGAGACTGGTTATGGCCTATGATATACGATAATGAAAACCAGGGTACGGCCTGGGAGCCGGACCTGCGGCAGGCAGCTGCCATGGAGCGGCGCCAGAGGAAACAGTTCTCACATGTGGGGCTGGCGGCGGCAGCGTTCATACTTATTACCCTGGCTGCCCAGGTGGTGGTCATGGTCCTGGTGGGGCTGTTGGATGCTCTGCTGGGTGATTTCATTGATTTCTACGGATTTACGGGGCGTATGCTGATGTCGTCCCTGCCCATGTACCTGGTGGCCTTTCCGGCGGTGGCAGGACTGCTCCAGCTTGTGCCGAAGTGCGGTTCGCCCCAGAAGGAGCAGTGGGGATTCTGGAAATTTGCGTCCTTCTTTGTCATTTCAGTGGGAATCGGGCTGGCAGGAAATATTCTGGGCAGGCTGGTAGGGCTTTTACAGCCATCGGGACCTGATTCCGTTTTATTGGACCAGCTTATCAGAAATTCCAGCCTGTGGGTCAATCTGCTGACAACGGTCATCATGGCACCTGTGGTGGAGGAGCTTTTTTTCAGGAAGCTGGTCATGGACCGTCTGCTGGGATATGGACAGAAAGCAGCAATCATCATGTCAGGAATTATGTTCGGCATGGCCCACGGCAATTTTTCACAGTTCTTTTATGCCTTTGGCATTGGAATTCTTTGGGCTTACGTGTACGCAAAGACAGGGAAGGTGGGATACACCATTGGGTTCCATATGCTGTTTAACCTGTTAGGCGGCGTCATCACCGTGGAACTGTCAAAGGGTGCCCAGGGACTGGCAAAGGGGCCGTGGATTATCCGGCAGATTGAATATATTCTGGGAGTTGACATGGGGTGGCTGGTGACTGCGTTTTCCTCCATCATGATACTGGCATATCTGTTTTTCATGCTGGCCTGCCTCATTGCAGCCCTTACCCTTATCATCATGTACCGGCGCCAGATTACCTTCCAGCCGGGACAATGGCCCCTGAGAAAGGGAAGAGCATTTAAGACGGCATTTCTGAATGTGGGGATGCTTGTCTATTTTGTCATATGCTGCGGCTTGTTTATATTAAATTGGTGATTTACACAAGCGCTTTGATGCGATAAAGTATTAGCATGTGACAGCGGCGGGTATGTCAGAGTTAACATGATACACAATGTAAAAGCTGTGATAACTACAATAAAAAAACTGGACAAATCGAATATTTTGTTTTATAGTAATAACCAACGAATGTAAGGGGGCAGGCGGTAATCCAAGCCAGCCCTTTTTCATAAAATCAGACACAGGAGGTAATGAAATGGTATCATTGTATGACAGCGGTATTTATCTGGTTAACGGCACTGAAATCGTACCGGAATCAGAGAACGGAAAGGTAAAGAAACTGACCGGCAAGGACGCAGACCAGGCATCCGCCAGGAAAGGGACCATTGCCTACTCCATTCTGGAGGCCCACAACACATCCGGTGACATGGAACATCTGAAGCTGCGGTTTGACAGCATGGCATCCCATGACATCACCTTCGTGGGTATTGTACAGACAGCCAAGGCTTCCGGCATGGAAAAGTTCCCGATTCCTTATGTATTGACAAATTGCCACAATACCCTTTGCGCGGTAGGAGGGACCATCAACGAGGATGACCACATGTTCGGCCTGTCCGCGGCGAAGAAATACGGGGGCATCTATGTTCCTCCACATATTGCGGTCATTCATCAGTACATGAGGGAGATGATGGCAGGATGCGGCAGAATGATACTTGGTTCCGACAGCCATACCCGTTACGGGGCGCTGGGAACCATGGCCATAGGTGAAGGCGGCGGAGAGCTGGTAAAGCAGCTTCTTAAGGATACATATGATGTGGCATATCCGGGCGTCATAGCAGTTTATCTGGACGGTGCGCCGCAGCCGGGAACCGGTCCCCAGGATATTGCCCTGGCTATCATCGGAGCCGTGTTTAAGAACGGATACGTAAAGAATAAGGTGATGGAGTTCGTGGGACCGGGCGTGGCTTCCATGACAACAGATTACCGCAATGGCGTGGATGTCATGACCACAGAGACCACCTGCCTTTCATCCATATGGAGGACGGACGATGACACGAAGGCATATCTGGCCAAGCACCACAGGGAGGAAGATTATAAGGAACTGGCTCCCGCGGATGTGGCATACTATGACGGCTGCGTATACGTGGACCTGTCCACGGTAAAGCCCATGATTGCCCTGCCCTTCCACCCCAGCAATACATACGAGATTGACGAGCTGAAGGCCAACCTTGACGACATACTGGGCATGGTGGAGGCAGAAGCAGCCAGGGTATCGGGCGGTAAGGCATCCTTTACCCTGAGGGATAAGATTCAAGGGGGCCAGCTTATGGTTCAGCAGGCAGTCATTGCAGGCTGTGCAGGAGGCACCTATTCCAACGTGATGGAAGCTGCCCGTGTATTAAAGGGAAAGAACTGCGGCTGCGACGAGTTCTCCCTGGCTGTATATCCGTCTTCACAGCCTGTCTTTGCGGACCTGGTGAAGAAGGGTGCCGTGTCCGACCTGATGGACGCAGGCACCATCATACGGACTGCGTTCTGCGGCCCCTGCTTCGGTGCAGGCGATACGCCCTGCAACAACGGTCTGAGCATCCGCCATACTACCAGAAATTTCCCGAACAGGGAAGGCTCCAAACCGGGCAGCGGCCAGATGGCTGCGGTTGCTCTGATGGATGCGCGCTCCATTGCAGCCACGGCAGCCAGCGGAGGAAGGCTTACCTCCGCATGGGAGCTGGAGGGCTGGGGCAATGTGCCCGAGTATGAATTTGATAACATTTCCTATAAGAACCGGGTATACATGGGATACAACAAAGGCGATGGGGAAAAGGAACTGGTCTATGGACCGAATATCAAGGACTGGCCGGAGATGAGCCCTCTGGCAGACAATATTCTCCTGAAGGTATGTTCCAAAATCATGGACCCTGTGACCACCACCGATGAGTTGATTCCTTCCGGCGAGACCTCATCCTACCGGTCCAATCCGCTGGGATTGGCAGAATTCACCTTATTCAGAAGGGACCCGGAATATGTGGGAAGAGCCAAGGAAGTAGATAAGCTGGAAAAGGCCAGGACAAAGGACGGCGCGGCAAAGGAACTGGAGCTGGAGCCTGTTTTGGAGAAGCTCTTTGACGCCATCCGCGTCATTGAAGGCAATGAGAATGTGACGGTTCAGGACACGGAAGTGGGCAGCATGATTTATGCTGTAAAACCCGGCGACGGTTCTGCCAGGGAGCAGGCAGCCAGCTGCCAGAGAGTTATCGGCGGCCTGGCCAATATCTGTAAGGAGTACGCCACCAAGCGTTACCGTTCCAATGTGATGAACTGGGGCATGGTTCCTTTCCAGATGGAGGAGGATCCTTGCTTTGAGGTAGGAGATTATATTTATGTTCCGGGCGTAAGGAAAGCCCTGGACGGGGATTTAAAGGATATTAAGGCTTATGTGCTGGGAAAAGAGGGCAGCAGCATAAGAACTCTGGATTTATATATTGCGGATATGACGGCAGAGGAGCGGGAAATCGTAAAGGCCGGTTGTCTGATTAACTATAACAGGGGCAGACATTGATAGGGATATTTGTGAAAGGAGTATGGGCACATGGTTAAGGAAAGTTTTCTCGCACAGTTCTATGGGAAGTCGCAGAATTATACGGATATTCCTAATAAATGGTATAAAGAGTACAATGTAAAGAAGGGCCTCAGGAATGAGGACGGAACCGGCGTGCGGATAGGCCTTACCAGGGTGGCCGACGTCGTGGGATATGAGGAGGCAGACGGCGCAATCAAGGCCGTTCCCGGACGGCTTCTCTACCGCGGCGTGGATGTACTGGACCTGGTAAAGGGGAAAAAGGAGAGCCATTTCGGATATGAGGAAACCTGTTTCCTTTTACTGTTTGGATATCTGCCAAAGAAAGCCGAACTGGAGAAGTTCTGCAATGTGGTGAGACAATGCTACACCATTCCGGATGAGTTCGTGGAAATGAACCTGCTGCGCCTTCCCGGTAAGAATCTGATGAATAAGCTTCAGGACGCGGTCCTTACCCTGTATAATTACGATGATGACCCGGATAATATTGATGTATACCAGACCCTGGTCAAGGGCGTCAACCTTTTGGCAAAGCTTCCCTCCATTGCCTGCTACGCGTATCAGAGCAAGGTGCATTATTACGACAGGGAAAGCCTGTTCATTCATTATGCAAATCCGGAATATTCCATTGCCGAGAATTTCTTAAGTCTTCTGAGAAAGGACCAGAAATTCACGTCCAAGGAGGCAAATCTGCTGGATACCATACTTATGCTTCATGCGGATCACGGCGGCGGCAACAACTCCACCTTTACCAATGTGGTGATTGCATCCACCGGCACTGACATCTATTCCACGGTATGCGGCGGCATCGGTTCTCTTAAGGGACCGCGCCACGGCGGCGCCAATATCAAGGTGGCAGAGATGATGGATGCCGTGCTTTCTGAAACAGGCGGCTATGATGCAGACGATAAGAAAATCCGTCAGGCAGTAGAGAAGCTGATGGCAGGAGAGCTCTATGACCGTTCCGGCCTTGTATACGGCTTCGGCCATGCTGTTTACACGGTGTCCGATCCCCGTGCGGAGGTCTTAAAGGCCTGTTGTATGGAGGTGGCCAAGGAGCAGAAGCATACCAGGGAGCTGGACTTCTACATGCGTTTCGAGCGCATTGCCAGGGAAGTCATGGAGGAAACCAAGGGCAAGGCCCTTCCCACCAATGTGGATTTCTACAGCGGGTTTGCATATGGCATGCTGCGGATTCCAAGGGATTTATACACACCTCTGTTCGTGTGCAGCCGCGTTGTGGGCTGGGTGGCCCATAATATCGAGAATAAGTTGTATGATGGCCGTATTATGCGTCCGGCAACCAAGTATGTGGGCGACAACATGGATTATGTGCCTATGTCTGAGAGATAGGATGCCCGGTATTGCCATTCCGGTTTCCTGATATATGTGAATATGTGAAAAGACCTGATGCAGCCATCTATGTGGTATGCGTCAGGTCTTTTGGCATTGAGGGGGGAAAGCCGGCGGAGGAGCCCCGGTCCTCAAAATCTTACATGAAATCAAAGAGACTCAGCTGCTTTATCTCACTGCCGGAAGACTGGGCCTTTTCAACGCGGCAGGCATCTTTGGGAAGCTCCCCTAAGAACGAGGAGGGTTCCTCTGAGGTGGTGAGAATTAATTCGTCCCTGGCCCTTGTCATGCCCACATACATAAGGCGGCGTTCCTCATCCAGCTCCACAGGTCCCTTTCCTGTTTTAAGGGGAAGGATTCCCTGTTTTAAGCCATAGAGAAAGACCACCGGGAATTCCAGGCCCTTTGAGGCATGCAGGGTCATGAGTGTCACTGCATCGGAGGGGCAGGAGTTCTGGCCGCTTCGTTTCAGGTCGTGGGCCTGTCCAAAGGCCAGTGTGTTCAGCATATCCTCCATGGTCTTGTGGAAATAGGACATGCGGACAAAGGTGTCCATGGACTTGTCTGCGCCCAGTCCCAGGCATGAAATCCAGTCCTCCAGAAGCTTCCAGGGCCTGTCTTTTTTTAGTCTTGGCAGGAAACGTTCTTCCAGGCCGCTGTAATCAGCGGAAGGGGAAATGCGTTTTCTGCAGAGCTCCAGCGTGTCTCCAGTTATCCCGGACTGTTTAAGCAGGGTTCCGAAGAAGGAGATGGTACCCTGGACAGCCGGATTATCCAGATAATCCTCCCTTCCTGCTACCATGTAAGGGATTCCCTCCTTTTGCAGGCATTGTTCCAGCAGGCGGGCCTGATGATTGGTGCGGTAGAGGACGGCAATGTCGGCAAAGCTCCTGGCAGTATCCCACAGGCCGGGAGTGTGGCTGTGGGCGTCCAGCATGTCGATGCCGCCGACCATGCGGTTGATTTCCTTGGCAATGAAGATGGACTCCGGCAGACTGGTTTCCGCTGTCACCAGACGCACCGGCTCGCCATGGGGACGGGCGGCCGAAAGCCTGCGCTCACCGCCCGGATTGCGGGAGATGAGAGGAAGAGAGGCGGAGAGTATCTCCGGGGTGGAGCGGTAGCCGGTGGTAAGCCGTATGGTGCTGGTTCCCGGAAAATCCTGTTCCAGCAGGTCGAAGCACCGGCTGTCAGAACCCCGGAAGCCGTAGATGGACTGGTCCGGGTCACCGATGACAAAGAGTTCCCGGCCGCCCTTGTTCCATGCCTTGATGAGCTGGTACTGGACCGGGTTGATGTCCTGGAATTCATCCACCAGCAGATAGGAAAAATGCTGCTTCCTGTATTCTGTTTTCTGTTCCTGCTCAAGAAGGCGCAGCATGTTGAGAAGCAGGTCGTCGAAGTCCATAAGCTTCCTGCTGTCCAGTGCCTGTTGGTACCGGGCTGCTGCTTCCGGTGTCAGGGAGAAGTTGGTTTCCCCTGCAGAACCATCGGTCATATCGGCTGCAATGCCTTCTGCGGTGGTCAGCCCTGCCTTATGCAGAGAGACGGCAGTGAGAAACTGCTTGACAGTGCAGGCAAGTTCCAGGGCTGCTATGGTTTCTCCGGCGCATTCTTCCGCCTGTCCCTGGTCTGCCAGGGACAGCTCTATTCCGGCCTGGGCTAACAGCCGGTAGCAGAGGGAATGGAAGGTCCCGACCTGCATCTGGTTCAGGCTGCGCTTGCCGGGCAGTGCCTGGCGGATTCTCTGGGTCAGCTCCTTCGCGGCCTTGTTTGTAAAGGTGACGGCCGTAATCTCAGAAGGTCTTACGCCCCGCTCCCCTATAAGGTGTTCGATGCGCGACACCAGTGTCTTTGTTTTGCCTGTACCAGGACCGGCTATTACGGCTGTCACCGGGAACACGGATTCCACGGCCTGCTGCTGGTCCTGATTCAGGGCAGATGAGGGCATGGAAACTGTCAGTATATTTGAGACGGCTGTTTCGCGGGAAGCCGGTGTGCCGTGGGGAGCCGGTATGCTGTGGGAAACTGGTGTACTGTGGGAAGCCGGCAGGTCAGCTGCTCCCGGAATCGCTGGGCCCATCGTTTCGTGCAGGTCCGCTTCCGCTGTATCAAACGTCATGCACAGCTGCCCCTCCACATTGTCAAGCTCTGCTGACTGGAACAGACGCATGGCCCCGTACTCGCCGTCATAGCCGGGCCTCCACTGGACCCTGCCGTCCCTGAGATGGCGTATACCCTCTGCTGTCAGGGATCCGGCCACATGGCTGATATCCTCCAGCGGGGCCTGGCGCAGAATATAAAATTCATTGCCCAGTTCCTCCAGCAGGTGCTCATACTGCCTGGAAACCTTTACGCTGGACGGGGAGGAACCCACAGAGGTGGCAATGACCTCGCCCAGGGGCACCAGGTTTTCAAATGGACGTCCCTGGGGCAGCAGGAAATCCTCGTCCCGGTCGGCCAGCTGTTCAATTCGGTGAAGTACGCCTGTGGTCAGTTTTCTGCCGCAGACAGGACATATGCCGTTATATTTTCTGGCCTGGGAGGGACTGAGGCAGAGATGGCATTTCCGGTGGCCGTCAAAATGATATTTGCCCTCTTCAGGAAAGAATTCAATGGTGCCCTTAAGGCCCTCGCCCCTCTGTATGGCACCGTAGAGCCCTGCATAGGACATGGGGATGTCAAATAGGCTTGCCTCCCTGCCCAGTTTGGAGGGAGAGTGGGCGTCAGAGTTGGAGATGAGCTGGAAGGAATCAAGGGCTGACAGCCTCCAGTTCATGGCAGGATCAGAGGACAGTCCTGTCTCCAGGGCATGAATCTGGGGAGTCAGCTCCTCATAGCACTCTTCAATGGTATCAAAACCCGAAAATGCCCCGAACAGTGAAAAATGCGGGGTCCAGATATGAGCCGGAACATAGATGGCATCCGGGCATGCCTCCAGTGTTATGGCCAAAAGGTCGTGACAGTCCAAACCCAGGATGGGGCGTCCGTCCGAATGTATGTTGCCGATGGCTTCCAGCCGCCTGGAAAGGACTTCGGCCGCTTCCAGGCTGGGCAGGAGGATAAGGCTGTGTACCTTGCGCACACGGCCGTTTTTCTTGTAAATGGAGCTGATTTCCCCGCTGATAACAAAACGGGGGCTGCTTTGGCCCAGTACGGACGGGCGCTGTAAGGAATATTCCTTTTTAAGCATGTAAAGACCCTGCTCGGCGGGCTCCAGCTTTTCAGCCAGCTCCGATCTCCAGGCCGGATGGGTAAAGTCTCCCGTACCTACAATGTTAATTCCCTTTTTTCCCGCCCATAAGTCCAGGTGCTCCGGCGTAAGCTCCTTGCTGGTGGCCCTGGAGTAGCGGGAGTGGATATGTAAATCACCAATGTACATTGCGATGCACCTGCTTTCCTTTGATAGTATTTATTATAAAGGATTCATCCTAAAAAGAAAGCGGTTTTTTCTGCCAGCATCAACCGGCCAGTCCCTCCACCGCATCCACGGGCAGGGAAATTGCCACTGCATGTTCTCCGGTTTCCTTCATCACGGTCTCGCATATGGCCTTCAGTATGGGAAGCCTTAAGTCTGCAGGGGTCAGGATCAGCAGTATGGCTTTTTCCTGGGAAAGGGTCATGCCGAACAGCTTTTTGCCGGCATCGGTACCTATTTCCCTGGCCTTTATCAGGGTGCCGCCCTGACAGCCGGCCTTTCTGGCAGCCTCCATAACCGGCGCGGACAGGTCGGTGTGGATGACGGAAGCAATTAATTCATAGGAATGGGAATTTGTCATGGGAATATCCTCCTTGTGTTCTGCGGTGTGGCTGTTTGGGGCTGTCTGGTCTTCGTGCCGGCTTAAAATGTCCATGGCAGCGAGACTGATGCCTGTAAGAGACAGGGTGAAAGCGATGCCGTGGCCCGGCTTGTAAAATTCCATTTCCCTGCCAAGGGCATGGAGCAGGCGGTCTGCGTCGGCTTTGGATGAAAGGCCCAGAACCAGGTCCTTCTCAGGCTCATCCAGTCCCAGACAGTCCATGACAGCCGAGCTGGCTGTGCCGTGTCCCCTGACTGCAAGCAGTATTTCATGGTTGTATGTATGGAATATGGAAGCTGCCCTGTTTCCGGCTCCCCGGTTTACGATGGCGGCTGCCAGCTTTATGCTTTTATGGCTCATAAGGCTCCTCCTCTAAATTAATGAATTCCTGGTTCATATCCACCACAGGATGTCTGGAAACAGCTTTCTCCCTGCGGGTTTTCAGCTCATAGGACAGTCCGATGAGCTGGATGATGATGAGAGGGGTCATGGCTACCATGGCCACGATGCCAAAGGCGTCGGTCAGGATATTGCCGCCCAGGGCCTCGCAGGCGCCCATGCACAGTGGAAGAAGAAAGGTGGCTGTCATGGGGCCGGATGCGACTCCTCCTGAGTCAAAGGCAATGGATGTAAAGACCGGGGGTACCACAAAGGAAAGTCCCAGAGCCAGGGCATAGCCCGGCAGCAGGAAGGCCATGAGAGGCAGTCCTGTGATGACCCGGAACATGGAGAGGCCCAGTGACAGGGCCATGCCGATGGAAAGACCGGTCATCATGGTCTTTTCGGATATGCTTCCGCCGGTCACGTCCGCCACCTGCTTGTTCAGTACCTGTACGGCAGGCTCTGCCTTGACGATGTAATAACCGATGAGCATGGCTACGGGCACCAGAATCCAGCGATAGGGAAGGGATGCCATCTGTTTTCCAAGATAGCTTCCGGCGGGCATGAAGCCCACATTTACGCCCGTAAGGAACAGCGTCAGCCCGATGTAGGAATACAGCATTCCCACCAGAATCTTCACCACCTGGCGTTTGCGCATTTTCAGGAAAAATATCTGAAAGAGCAGGAAAAATGCCAGGATGGGGAACAGGGCTGTGAATACCTCCGCCGCATAGTGGGGAAGTTCACTCTGGAATGCCAGCCACAGGTCCTGGGAATTGCTGATGAAAGGAATGGTCATGGGTTCATAGGAGCCGGAAGATGACCGGAACAGAAGTCCCAGTATCATGACAGAGAGGATGGGACCTATGGAACAAAGGGACACCAGTCCAAAGCTGTCGCTGTCCGCATTTTTTCCCTGGCCGATGAAAGAAAGCCCCACGCCCAGGGCCATGATAAAGGGAACCGTAATAGGACCTGTTGTCACACCGCCGGAATCAAAGGCTACAGCCAGAAAATCACCTGGAATATAGAAGGCCAGGATGAAGATAATGATGTAGCAGACCAGAAGGATGTGGGAAAGGCTCCAGCCGAAGAGGGAGCGGAGGAATGCAAGTGCCAGGAAGAAGCCGACTCCTGCAGCTACTGCGAGGATGAGCACCATGTCCGGCACTGCCGGTGTCTGTCTGGCCAGGACCTGCAGGTCCGGTTCGGCCACTGTTACCATGGCGCCTATGATGATACATGCAATGACGATGACCGGAAGCTTCTTTGCCTTGGCCAGCTGCGCACCTACCTTTTCTCCAATGGGCATCATGGACATATCCGCTCCCAGGGTGAAGAATCCCATTCCTATAATAAGGAAGGCTGCCCCTGCCAGAAACAGCATCAGCGGGTCCAGGGGAATGGGGGTGATGGTGATCCCAAGGATTAATACAATGCAGGTAACGGGCAGCACAGATGATAAGGATTCTGTGATTTTTTCTTTTAGCTTCTGATTCAATAAATTACCTCCTGTTGTCCGTTGTTTATGTTAACATATATATTTTAGCTTAACATAAGGACAAACGGAAAGGCAAGAGAAGGGACCGTTAGAATTATGTTAAGAAACTCATTGAATCCAGGACAGCGCAGTAGTATAATGAATCCACAAAGCGCTCCAAGACAGCCTATAAGGCAGCCTGGTCATAGACCGCGGCAGGGAATTTTTTGTCTGGTAACAGTTGACACTGTTTGGGAAATATGTTAAATTAAGAGTCAGTGCAAATACGCAGATAGGGAAGAGTAGATAACCGGATGGATGCAGAGAGCCGGCGGCTGGTGAGAGCCGGTGACGGATGGTTGTTGAACTGGCCCTGGAGTAGCCTGCCCCAACGAGGAAGGACCGCCGGAAACGGGGGATCGGGAACCAGTAGGACAGGACGGAGACCTTACCGTTATAAGAGGATTAAGCGCATGCGTCAGACAGCATGAACCAGAGTGGTACCGCGCGGGGATTTTCAGCCCTGCGTCTCTAGCAATAGAGGCGCAGGGCTTTTATATTTGACAAAAAACTATGCGGAGCCGGTATGCTGTCTGGATAAAGGGGAATCATCCCCTTAGATAACCAATGGAGGAATGAGATTATGGCAACACAGTACAACCACAGCGCCATTGAGAAAAAGTGGCGTGAGAACTGGAAAGAGAAGCCCATCAATGTGAACGATGGCAGGAAGGAAAAGTATTACTGTCTGGATATGTTCCCATACCCCTCAGGCAGCGGCCTTCACGTAGGACACTGGAGAGGATATGTGATTTCAGATGTCTGGAGCCGGTATCAGCTGTTAAAGGGAAAGTATGTCATTCATCCCATGGGATGGGATGCCTTCGGCCTTCCTGCTGAGAACTACGCTATTAAGATGGGCGTTCATCCGGCTAAGTCCACAGAGGCAAACATAAGGAATATCAAGCGCCAGATCAAGCAGATTGCGGCAATTTATGACTGGGATATGGAAGTGAACACCACGGATCCGGATTTCTACAAATGGACCCAGTGGATTTTTGTCCAGATGTTCAAGAAGGGCCTGGCCTATGAAAAGGAATTCCCCATTAACTGGTGTCCTTCCTGTAAGACCGGACTGGCAAACGAGGAAGTGGTCAACGGATGCTGCGAGCGCTGCGGCACCACGGTTACCAAGAAGAATCTGCGCCAGTGGATGCTTAAGATTACTGCTTACGCAGAGCGTCTGTTAAATGATCTGGATAAGCTGGACTGGCCTGAGAAGGTCAAGAAGATGCAGACTGACTGGATCGGCAAGTCATACGGCGCAGAGGTGGATTTCCCCATTGACGGGCGTGAGGAGAAGATTACCGTGTACACCACCAGGCCGGACACCCTTTACGGAGCCACCTTCATGGTACTGGCGCCGGAGCATGCCCTGGCTAAGAGCCTGGCCACCGATGAGACAAGGGAAGCAGTGGAAAAATATATTTTCGATTCTTCCATGCGTTCCAATGTGGACCGTATGCAGGCAAAGGAAAAGACAGGCGTGTTTACCGGAAGTTATGCAATTAATCCGCTGAACGGCGCAAAGACGCCTATCTGGCTGTCTGATTATGTACTGGCTGATTACGGTACCGGCGCCATCATGTGCGTGCCTGCCCACGACGACAGGGACTTTGAGTTTGCCAAAAAGTTCGGCCTGCCCATTGTACAGGTAATCGCAAAGGACGGCAAGGAAATCGAGGACATGACCGAGGCGTATACCGAGGCAAACGGCATCATGATTAATTCCGGTGATTGGAACGGCATGGAGTCTGCTGTCCTTAAAAAGGAAGCGCCTCATATGATAGAGGAAAAGGGCTTTGGCCATAAGACGGTCAACTACAAGCTGAGGGACTGGGTATTCTCACGCCAGCGTTACTGGGGCGAGCCCATCCCCATCATCCACTGTCCCAAGTGCGGCTGCGTGCCTGTGCCTGAGGACCAGCTGCCGTTAAAGCTTCCCGAGGTGGAGAGCTACCAGCCAACAGGAACCGGCGAGTCACCTCTGGCTGCCATTGACGAATGGGTCAACACCACCTGTCCTGTCTGCGGCGCTCCTGCCAAGAGAGAGACAAACACCATGCCCCAGTGGGCTGGTTCCTCCTGGTACTTCCTGCGCTATGTGGACAGCCACAACAAGGAAGAGCTGGTATCCAGGGAAAAGGCAGACAAGTATCTTCCGGTGGATATGTATATCGGCGGCGTGGAACATGCGGTGCTCCATCTGCTGTATTCACGTTTCTACACCAAGTTTCTGTGCGATATAGGCGCTATTGACTTTGACGAGCCTTTCAAGAAGCTGTTCAACCAGGGTATGATTACCGGCAAGAACGGCATCAAAATGAGCAAATCCAAGGGCAACGTTGTTTCTCCCGACGATTTGGTAAGGGATTACGGCTGCGACTCCTTAAGGCTTTACGAGCTGTTTGTGGGACCGCCGGAGCTGGATGCAGAGTGGGATGACCGGGGCATCGAGGGCGTATCCCGCTTCCTGAACCGTTTCTGGAATTTGGTGATGGACAACAAGGATAAGGATGTGAAGGCGTCCAAGGAAATGATAAAGCTGCGCCATAAGCTGGTATATGACATTGAATACCGCTTCAACCAGTTCAGCCTCAACACCGTGATTTCCGGTTTCATGGAGTACAACAATAAGCTCATAGAGCTGGCAAGGAAGGAAGGCGGAATTGACAAGGAGACCCTTAAGACCTTTGTAATTCTTCTGGCGCCCTTTGCTCCCCATATCGGAGAGGAGCTGTGGCAGCAGTTAGGCGGTACCGACAGCGTATTCCATGCACAGTGGCCGGAATGCGATGAGGAGGCCATGAAGGACGATGAGATCGAAGTGGCTGTCCAGATTAACGGAAAGACACGCGCCGTCATCAGCATCAGTGCTGACAGCTCCAAGGAAGATACCATTGCCGCAGGCAGGGAAGCAGTGAAGGAAAAGCTGACCGGCAATGTTGTGAAGGAAATCTACGTGCCTGGAAAGATTATCAATATTGTGTGTAAATAAATCAGAATCCCGTATATCCGCGGGAGACTGAATGCCTGCGCAGCCGGTAACACATGGACTGGGCAGGCATTTTTATGTAGGGGTTTCCGGCGGGAAATGTAAGAAAAAAGAAATAACATTTCCTGTTATTGCAGGTTATAATAGGAAATGGGCAAAACATGATATTGAGGTGACGGCGATGAGACATGAGAGAAGAGCATGCGGAAAGAACGAAATGTACGGAAAGAACGAAATGTATGGAAAAAGCGGAATATACGGAAAGAGCGGGGCGGGCCGTAAAATAGGCAGGGCAGCGGCAGCACTGGTTCTGGCAGGAGTCATGATGGCAGCGGGAAGTCTTACGGCTATGGCTGCCGGCAGGACAGGCGCAGGGAAAGCCATGAACTTGACGGACCAGGGGCCGGGGGTTCTGGCTGTTTCGGAAGCAGAACCTCAGGAAAAGAAGGCGGCAGTGGAGAACGGTGTCATACAGCCCCAGAATCTGGAAGGAGCAAAGGATGCGGACCAGCTGGTGGTAGTAGTGGGCACCGGCGGCTGCGGCGCAGATGTATATTATTATAAGAAGTCAGGGGAAGCCTGGGAGATGGCCTGGAAGGAAGCAGGCATTGTAGGCAGAAACGGCATTACGGACCAGAAGGCAGAGGGAGACGGAAGCACGCCTTCCGGTACATATGGATTTACCATGGCTTTTGGGCTCAAGGAAAATCCAGGCAGCATCCTTCCCTACCATAAGATTACAAAAGGCGATTACTGGGTGGATGATTCAGCCAGTCCCTATTATAACAAGCTGGTCAATACATCACAGGCTGTAAAGAACTGGAACTCCGCAGAGAACATGGCGGCTGCTTCACCGTACTATAATTACGCCTTGGCATTGGATTATAATGAAGCATGTGAGCCCGGAAAGGGATCTGCCATCTTTCTTCACTGCTTTACCGCATCCAGGGATAATGGCTCCGCGGGCTGTATCCGCCTGCCTCAGGAAAGGGCAAAGGAGCTGGTACAGTCAGCCACAGAGCACACTAAGATTGTGATTGCACCGGATTTGGAACGGTTAAAATAATTCCGGGTAAAATGCTTCAGGTTAAAATGATTTCATAAGGCAGAGGCAGGGGCGCCATCAGCGCGGCCCTGCCATTTTTTTTGAAAGCATTTTTAATAAATCGATTTTCTTTTTCTCAGAGGGAGGCATCCTGGAACTGAGGATGTTGACCAGAAGGTCTGTCTCCCTGTCGTTAAAATGTACGCCCTTTTGCCTGGCTTCCATGTTGATGGTCATGAATGCCTCCATCAGGTTATTTTTGTCTGAATGTTCAATCCGCTCCGCAAATTCAGTGAGCATGGCCAGTTTATCTTTGTTCATGGCCTTGAGCCTGGGGTCTTGTTTCCAGCTGTTATCCATAATTATGTAGTCCTTTCTGTAATGGAGTTCAGTGATTGGCCGTATCAGGCCATGGCCTGCATGGCTGTGAATATCATTTCCATGGTCTCAAAACGGGATTGCTGCTCCGGTGTCAGGAACCTGCGCAGCTGTTCCATGGGAGTCTGGCCCTCCATCAGGGTTTCGGCCATGTCAATTATATCCTGCTCCATGGGATTCCCATATGGACGTATGGCCTTCAGCATGTCGCGCAGGGACCCGTTTCCCTGGGGACGGTCCAGGGAGCAGATGCCCATGGTTGCTACCTCCTCAGTCTCAAAGAGCTCCATTGTTTTTCGCAGTTCCTGAGCCTTGACAAACAGGGAGATGGCCTTTTGTTCGGGAACGCCCAGGTAGGGGAGGGAGGCCTTAATCATCTGCAGATGGTGGTCGCCTATGAGATAGTCCAGGTCGGTTAGTTTATAGTCATCAGATGGATTCATGTATTTCCACCAGCCTTTTCTTTCTTTGCTTCCAATTTATGCGGGAGGGGCTTGTTACATGCCACTTATTTTCCGGCACAATGAGCCAAAGCCTGGACACTGCATATATTATAAGTATGGAAGGAGAGTGAAATCCATGTACAGCCGTTTGATTATAGATGGAAATGCAGTATATGAAATAGATGAGGAATGCTTAAAGCAGAGACAGGGAAGAAAGGGGTATGGGGGTAAGAACCGAGGCACAAAAAGCCCTTTTTCGCCCGGGGAGACAGGTGAGGCCGGCAAATAAGCCCGGCTTCCCTGCAAGAAAAAACAGGGAGTGGTGAAGCACTCCCTGTTCCTTTGATTCTTTGGTGAAGGATTTTTTAGAGGTGGGAATTAGCAGCAGAAGCCACCGCCGCCACAGCAGCACAGGATTAAGATGAGCCAGATAATATCTCCGCATCCGCCTCCAAAGCTGCACCCACAGCCACAACCGCTACCGCAGTCGCTATGTCCGAAGCCGCTGCCGCCTCCACAGCAGCACAGAATCAGGATAAGCCAGATGATATTGCATCCGCATCCGCTGCCTCCTGTTCCACATCCGCATCCACAGTCACAACTGCAGTTTGTTGCTGCTACATCACTCATGTTAATTCCTCCATATAAAGTTTAATTACACTGTATCATATGAAGCCCTGCTTGCTCATGTTTCCACAATTTGATAAAATTTAGAAAATTTTTGTTGGTACAAGGCCGGGATATATAGTATAATGTCGGCAGGCATGATACTGTGCGGATCGTTTTCTGACAAAGGAAGGAAAAGATGGTCCGTCAGATGAAAAAGAAAAGAGGCTTTGAGAATGGACAGAAGCAGATTATATTACCAGACCCCCTATGTAAAGTCGTTCATGTGCACGGTGGAGCACTGTGAGGAGAGCGGGAAAGGAACCTGGCTGGTGACTCTGAACCAGACTGGTTTTTACCCTGAAGGAGGGGGACAGCCCTATGATACAGGAACCTTAAACGGGATTCACGTGCTGTCCGTCCATGAGATGGGGGAGCAGGTGATCCATGAACTGGCGCAGCCTATAGAGGAGGGGACCCTGGCAGAGGGAATCATAGACTGGCAGAGGCGGTATGACAACATGCAGCTGCACACCGGGGAGCATATTCTGTCCGGTCTGGTGCACAGACACTTTGGATACGATAATGTGGGCTTTCACATGGGGACCGAGGAAGTGACGGTGGACTTTAACGGCATCATTGAGCCGGAGGACCTGGACTGGCTGGAGGACGAGGCCAATCAGCTGGTCTATGCCAATGTCCCCGTGAAGGTGCTTTATCCCGCTGAGGAAGAACTCAGGACTATGGAGTACAGAAGCAAAAAGGAACTGTCCGGTCTGGTACGCATTGTGGAGGTGCCTGGCGGGGATGTGTGCGCATGCTGCGGCACACATGTAGAAAACACCGGTGAAGTGGGTATCATTAAGATAAGAAGCATGATTCATTACAAGGGCGGCGTTCGTTTGTCCATGTTATGCGGCCGCAGGGCCCTGTTGGATTACAGGGACAGGCTGAAGGATGAAATCAGGATATCCAACCTGCTGTCAGCCAAGCTCATCCAGGTGCCGGATGCAGTGGAAAAGCTTAAAAATGACAGCCAGGACAGGGATTTCCTGATTGGAAAGCTGGGAAGCAGCCTGTTGGCCCTGAAGGCAGGACAGTTCCCGGAAAGCACAGCCCCCCTCATTGTATTTGAGGAGGATTTAACCCCAGTTCAGGTTCGACAGTATGCGACTATTCTCTATGAAGAAAACAAGGCCGGAGTGGCTGCCGTGTGTTCCGGAAATGACAGGGACGGCGAATATCACTATGCCCTGGGCAGCAGCCGGATGGACATGCGCGCTCTCAGCAAAGCCCTGAACAGCCGTCTGAGCGGCAGGGGCGGGGGCAGCAGCCTCATGGCTCAGGGGACCTTCCGGGCGGGACGGGAAGCCATTGAGGCAGCGTTCCGGGAAGAGACAGAATTATAAAGGATGATACGATGGAATTAAATAGCGATACAATTAAAAAAATCAGAGGACTTATTGTCTTTACCGTGGTGGTTGTGGTTGCGGGATTCAATTACAGACGTCTGGTGGATGTGGCGGCCGGATTGATGCACATTGCCTGGCCCTTTATTCTGGGGGCAGCCATAGCTTTCATACTGAACGTGCCTATGCGCAATATCGAGAGGCATTTGACCGTGTTTGGGGAGAGCGGCAGGCTGAGACGGCCTGTCAGCCTGGTGGTGACCATCCTCCTGGTTACAGGCGGCCTGTTTCTGGTCATCTTTGTGGTGGCACCTCAGCTGGTAAAGACTTTTTTGAATCTTCAAAGCAGTATCCCTGTGTTTTTTGCAGGGGTGCGTGATGAGGCGGAACGCATATTTGCCAGCAATCCCCAGATACTGGAATATATGAACCAGATGGAAGTGGACTGGCAGGAAGTGTTTCAGAACATGGCCGCGTTTTTAAAGAGCGGGGCGGGAACCATGCTGAACACCACCTTCTCGGCAGCTGTCTCCATTGTCAGCGGCGTGTCCTCATTCCTGATTGGATTTATCTTTGCCATCTATATCCTTATGCAGAAGGAGACGCTGGGACGGCAGATGAAGAAGGTGCTGGAGGCATTTCTGCCGGAACCGGCTGTAGGGCGGATTCTGGATATCACGGCCCTTACGGAGCGCACCTTCTCCAATTTCCTTACAGGACAGTGCGTGGAGGCCGTGATCCTGGGAACCATGTTTTTTGTGGCGCTGACCGTCATACGTCTGCCCTATGCGCTGCTGATTGGGGTGCTGATTGCATTTACGGCCCTGATTCCTATTTTCGGCGCGTTTGTGGGACTGGCAGTGGGCGTGTTCCTGATGCTCATGGTAAATTCCATGGATGCCCTGGTTTTTACGATTACCTTCTTTGTATTGCAGCAGATAGAGGGAAACCTGATATACCCCTATGTGGTGGGGAATTCCGTGGGGCTTCCATCCATATGGGTGCTGGTGGCCGTGACTGTGGGCGGAAGCATGATGGGAATTGTGGGAATGCTCATATTCATTCCGCTGTGTTCCGTACTGTATGCCCTTTTAAGGGATGGGGTCAATGCGCGTCTGGGAAGGAAGGGCAGGGGAGCGGCTGTCTGTGAGACTGTATGCGGGCCGGTTTGTGAGGAAGATGCGGACCAGGGGCATCAGGAATAAAGACTGAGAATAATAAAAAGAGAATATCAAGTGAAGATAACAAAGCTAAGATAAACAAAACAGCCCGGAACCTGTCAAATGGTTCCGGGCTTTGCCTTTGCCTGTATTCCTGCCTGTTATTCCATGCTTTTTATCTTAGGCTTATTCTCCCTGATACATATATTTGATTAAGCGCTCAATGTCTTCCTTCTCATGAGCAACCAGGTCTAATTCCTTGATATATCCGTTGGAGAAGATGGTGGCCATAGACAGATACTGGGCTAATTTGGATTTCAGATTGATGCGGTCACCTTCCGGAGATACAAGCTCCACGGTTCCCTTGCACTGGTCAATGACAGAGAAAAACTTTTCTACGTCTGTGATATTCTGAACCTTCATGGCATATCCTCCTGTGTTTGTATGCATTTTCCTGAAATGGAAAAGGATGGTTAATTTTTTAACATATATGATTATAGCAGAAGGGCAGGGAAAAGGGCAATTATGAATTTTCATAAAAATACAGGGATTAAAGGGTGTTTTTTATCGCATCTAACAGCAGGGAGGATACCCGCAGGCCGCCCCGCCCCGTCCCTATGGAAATATCTGGTTTATTGCTGCCGTGAAAGTCGGAGCCGCCTGTGGGCAGAAGATGGTGGTGTGCAGCCATTTCCTGGAGCCTGGCGCTTTCCGGGCGGTTGTGGGAGGAGTGATATACCTCCAGGCCTTTCATGCCCAGGCCGGCCAGATAGGCGATGAGCTCCTCCGTGACCTTGTCCCCCAGCTTATACTGAAAGGGATGGGACAGGGCCACAAAGGCATGGCTGTCTAAGAGGGCCTCCATGACTTCCTCCGGGGGCAGGAATTCCTTGGGCGGGCAGTATGTGCCTCCGTATTTCAGATACTTCTTAAAAATATGGTCCAAATCAGGCCCAAGACCCCTTGCCAGAAGGGCTCTTGCCACATGAGCCCTGGTGATGACCGTGTCAGGGTTTCCGGCACACAGTTCTTCGGCAGTAAGGTGGATGCCGTGGGCATCAAAACGTTCCAGCATCTCCTGGTTGCGCTGGTCTCTGTGCTGGCGGAATTCCTTCAGCGCGGCCTGAAGGGAGGGTGAACCTGTGTCCACGAAAAGTCCCAGTATATGGATTTCGTGGTTCTTATAACTGCTGGACACCTCGATGCCGGGCACCACCTCCAGTCCCAGCTTTGCCCCGGCACCCATGGCCCTGGCAACTCCGGCCGTGGTATCGTGGTCTGTAAGCGCGATGGCTGAAAGTCCGGCCTCATGGGCCAGGTGCACCACCTGCTCAGGTGACAGGGTGCCATCGGATGCGTTTGAGTGGACGTGTAAATCAACGTAAGACATGATGTGACCTCCGAATCATAAGATGTAAAGACCTTGAAAAGGCTTGTAATTGATTTTTAATAATTTAATAATACTTACTTTATATATATTAACATGAAATTCACAATAAGTAAAATTGGGCTGAAAAAAACAAAAAAGACGGTTCCATTTTACATAAAGTATGTTATACTACAATTTGTGAATAAATCCATAGGCAGAGATGACAGGTGAACAGTATGAATCAGTTAGAGAATAATCATAGCAGAAGAAGTTCCTCAGCAGGCAGAAGCCGCAGCAGGGGTTCGGATAAAGGAACGGGACGCGCAGCGTCCAGGAACACGGGCAGAAGCAGTTCGTCAGGCAGCGGTTCAAGGGGTTCCTATTCCTACCGTTCCGGAGGACAGGCCGGCAGGATGAATGCGGCCCAGACAGCCAGGCGCAACAGCCCTCACAGGAGAAAGAAGGGACCGGATTATAAGAAGATTGCCATAGCCGGAGTCATCCTTATTATCCTCATTGCGTGCATATCACTGGCCATGAAGTTCAAGGGTACCGGAGGAAGAGAACCGGATGATATCACGGAAGAGACAACCGAGACAGAGATGATGAAGGAAGTCAAGGTGGATGGAATCACCATTACCGGCATGTCCAAGAACCAGGCCAGGAATGCAATTCTGAAGGAATATCCCTGGAGCATGACAGTTACCCATGACGGGGATACACATAATGTGACGAATTTTGCGGCGGAAAAGGTGGATGCGCTGCTGGATGAAATCTACAGCGGAGAGCCGGCCGAAAGTTATACACTGAGCATGGACGGGCTGGAGGAAGCTGCTGCAAAGGAGGCGGAAAGCTGTGCGGCCAAATGGAATAAAAAAGCCAAAAACGGTTCCATTGACAGCTATGACAAGGAAAAGGGCGCCTTTGTGTTTGCCGGGGAAGAGAATGGTTTTGCCATTGACCAGGAGAAGCTGGCGGCAGACATACTGAAGGCACTGCAGGACAAGAAGTTCGACGCTACCATCACAGCTACGGGAAGCGAGACAGCACCGGATATCAGCGCGGCTGCTGCCAAGGAAAAATATAAGACCATCAGCACATTTACCACAAAGACAACAGCCAATAAGGCCCGAAACACCAACATCAGGCTGGCTGCAGAGGCACTGAACGGAACCGTGGTGCATCCGGGAGAGGAATTCTCCTTTAACAGGGCAGTGGGTCAGAGGACAGAGGCAAAGGGCTACCAGGGAGCAGCCGCCTATAACAACGGAGAGGTGGTACAGGAAATCGGCGGAGGCGTATGCCAGGTATCCACCACCCTGTACAATGCAGTATACAGGTCAGGGCTGGGAGAGGAGAGCATTACCTTCAGGCGTTCTCATACCTTTGAACCCAACTATATTACACCGGGCCAGGATGCCACGGTGAGCTGGGAACAGCCGGATTTCCGCTTCAAGAACACATCCAGCACATCCATCGGTATCAAGGCCGGCTACGCGGATCAGAAGATAACGGTTTCCATTTATGGAATTCCCATTCTGGAGGAGGGGACAAAGCTGGATTTGGTATCCGAGAAAGTGGAGGAGCTGGACCCGCCCGCACCTACCTATGAGGAGGACCAGACACTTGAGCCGGGAGTGGAGATTCAGAAGAGCGCAGGCAGCAAGGGAAGCAGATGGATTACCTACAAGGTGGTATATAAAGACGGAAAGGAAATATCCAGGGAACAGGACCATAAGACCACATACAAGGGCCATGCCCCTGTTATCCGCCGCAACACAACCGGCGTGGTGCTGGCGCCTGAGGAAACCACCCTTTCCACAGAGACGACACGGCCAATCATTGACGGAATGCCGGACGGCTATATTCCGGGTGATGAGACAACCTCCTTACCTTCCGGGAACGGTTCCCAGGTGAGTGGACCCGGCACAGTGACCCAGCCGGCAGCGCCCACCACGGCGCCCGCAGCGTCACCTAATCCCACCCAGGCGCCGCAGCCGTCTGAGACCGCGGCAGCAGGGCCGGGCGGGGCTAACCCGGTGATTGCACCGCTGAAACCGGAATAAAAGGAGCAGACAAAGAATTGACATTGTTTTTTTTGGCGTAATTTCGATTAAGCATTTGCAATTTGTTAAATAATTGCTATAATAGTAAACAGGTCAGTCTGCATAGGGTCGAAGCATGTTCATACATGCCTGGGTCCGGGTCAGACTCACATGTATACCATTACATATTCACTATTTGTAGGAGGAAATCAAAATGGCAAGAAAAATGAAAACCATGGATGGTAACCATGCAGCAGCACATGCGTCATATGCATTTACTGATGTAGCGGCTATCTATCCGATTACCCCATCCTCACCTATGGCTGAAGCCACAGACGAATGGGCAACAGACGGAAGAACCAATATCTTCGGTCGTAAAGTACAGATTACAGAGATGCAGTCTGAGGCTGGTGCAGCAGGCGCTGTACATGGTTCTCTGGCAGCAGGTGCTCTGACCACCACCTACACAGCATCACAGGGTCTTTTACTGATGATCCCTAATCTTTATAAAATTGCAGGTGAGCAGCTGCCAGGCGTATTCAACGTATCTGCACGTGCTCTTGCAAGCCATGCATTATCTATTTTCGGTGACCACTCCGACGTTTACGCATGCCGCCAGACCGGATGCGCTATGCTGTGCGAGTCCAGCGTCCAGGAGGTAATGGACCTGACTGTTGTTGCACATATGGCATCCATCAAGGGCAAGGTTCCATTCATCAACTTCTTCGACGGTTTCCGTACATCCCATGAGATTCAGAAGATTGAGACCTGGGATTACGAGGACTTAAAGGAAATGGTTGACATGGACGCTGTAGATGCTTTCCGTAAGCATGCACTGAATCCAAATCATCCATGCCAGAGAGGCTCCGCTCAGAACCCTGACATCTTCTTCCAGGCAAGAGAAGCCTGCAACCCATACTACGACGCTCTTCCTGCAATCGTTCAGGAATATATGGACAAGGTTAATGCCAAGATTGGCACTGACTATAAGCTGTTCAACTACTACGGCGCTGCTGACGCTGAGCACATCATCATCTCCATGGGTTCTGTCAATGACACCATCGAAGAGACTATCGACTACATGGTGAAGCAGGGACAGAAGGTTGGTGTTGTTAAGGTTCGTCTGTACAGACCATTCTGCGTACAGGCCCTGATTGACGCCATTCCTGATACCGTTAAGGTTATCTCCGTATTAGACAGAACAAAAGAGCCAGGCGCCATCGGCGAGCCTCTGTACCTGGATGTTGTGGCTGCTCTTAAGGGAAGCAAGTTTGACCAGGTTAAGGTTTTAACCGGACGTTACGGCTTAGGCTCCAAGGATACCACACCTGCTCAGATTGTAGCAGTTTACGAGAACACAACCAAGTCTCCATTTACCGTAGGTATCGTGGACGACGTTACAAACCTGTCCTTAGAGATTGGCGCTCCTTTAGTTACCACTCCTGAGGGAACCACAAACTGTAAGTTCTGGGGTCTGGGCGCTGACGGTACAGTTGGTGCAAACAAGAACTCCATCAAGATCATCGGTGACAATACAGACATGTATGCACAGGCATACTTTGATTATGACTCCAAGAAGTCAGGCGGCGTTACCATGTCCCACCTGCGCTTCGGACACAGCCCAATCAAGTCTACCTATTTAATCCGTACAGCTAACTTCGTTGCCTGCCACAATCCTGCATATGTACGCAAGTACAACATGGTTCAGGAGCTGGTTGACGGCGGTACGTTCCTGTTAAACTGCCCATGGGATATGGAAGGACTTGAGAAGCATCTTCCGGGACAGGTTAAGAAGTTCATCGCAGACCACAACATCAACTTCTACACCATCGACGGCGTAAAGATTGGTATTGAGACAGGCATGGGCCCAACACGTATCAACACCATTCTTCAGTCCGCATTCTTCGAGCTGACCGGCATCATTCCTGCTGAGAAGGCAAACGAGCTGATGAAGGCCGCTGCAAAGGCAACCTACGGCCGCAAGGGCGAGGATGTTGTTCAGAAGAACTGGGCTGCTATCGACGCAGGCGCTAAGGGCATGCACAAGGTAGAGGTTCCGGACAGCTGGAAGAACTGTGAAGACGAAGGTCTTGACTATGCAGTTGTAACCCAGGGAAGAAAGGATGTAGTTGACTTTGTTAACAACATTCAGATAAAGGTAAGCGCTCAGGAAGGAAACTCCCTGCCCGTATCCGCATTTACAGAGTACGCAGATGGTTCCACACCATCCGGTTCCTCCGCATACGAGAAGCGCGGTATCGCTGTTAAGGTTCCTGTATGGAATCCGGACAACTGTATCCAGTGTAACTTCTGTTCATATGTATGTCCTCACGCGGTAATCCGTCCGGTTGCCATGACCGCTGACGAGGCTGCTAAGGCACCTGCAGACATGAAGATGAAGGATATGACAGGTATGGCCGACTACAAGTTTGCCATAACCATCTCCGCTCTGGATTGTACGGGATGCGGTTCCTGTGCAAATGTGTGCCCAGGCATGAAGGGCAACAAGGCTCTGGTTATGGAAAGCCTTGAGGCTAACCTTGGCGAGCAGGCCATCTTTGACTTTGGTCGGTCCCTGCCTATCAAGGAAGAGGTTTTGGCTAAGTTCAAAGAGAATACTGTTAAGGGCAGCCAGTTCAGACAGCCTCTGCTTGAATTCTCCGGCGCTTGCGCAGGATGCGGCGAGACTCCTTATGCAAAATTGATTACCCAGCTGTTTGGTGACAGGATGTACATTGCCAACGCAACAGGATGCTCCTCCATCTGGGGCAACTCCTCACCATCCACACCTTACACCGTGAATGCCAAGGGACAGGGTCCTGCATGGGACAACTCCCTGTTCGAGGATAACGCTGAGTTTGGTTACGGTATGTTACTGGCTCAGAACGCAATCAGAGACGGCTTAAAGGCTAAGGTTGAGAGCGTAATGGCTAACGAAAAGGCTACTGACGAGATGAAGGCAGCCTGCAAGGAGTGGCTTGATACCTTTGGCATCGGCGCTCTGAACGGCACTGCTACCGATAAGCTGGTTGCTGTTTTGGACGGCGTTGACTGCGATGTCTGCAGAGACATTGTTAAGAATAAAGATTTCCTGGCTAAGAAGTCCCAGTGGGTATTCGGTGGTGACGGATGGGCTTACGATATCGGTTTCGGCGGCGTTGACCACGTACTGGCATCCGGTAAGGACATCAACATCATGGTATACGATACTGAGGTTTACTCCAATACAGGAGGCCAGTCCTCCAAGGCTACCAAGACAGGTGCTGTTGCACAGTTCGCTGCAGGCGGCAAGGACGTTAAGAAGAAAGACCTGGCCAGCATTGCCATGAGCTATGGTTATGTGTACGTTGCACAGATTTGTATGGGCGCTGATATGGCTCAGACTGTTAAGGCGATTGCCGAGGCAGAGGCTTATCCGGGACCATCCCTGATTATTGCATACGCTCCATGTATCAACCATGGTATTAAGAAGGGTATGGACAAGGCTCAGACAGAGGAGAAGCTGGCTGTAGAGTGCGGTTACTGGAACAACTTCCGTTACAACCCGGCAGCTGAGAAGAAGTTCTCCCTGGATTCCAAGGCTCCTAAGCTTGAGACCTATCAGGACTTCTTAAAGGGCGAGGTTCGTTATATGTCCCTGGCTATGAAGAATCCTGAGAGAGCAGCCGAGCTGTTCGCACGTAACGAGGCAGAGGCTAAGGAGCGTTACGCTTACTTAGAGAAGCTGGTTACACTGTACGGCAACGACTAATCTTACGTCAGATTTGAATATTTTATGAATTACGGACCCCGGAGGGCTTAGGCTCTCCGGGGTTTTTGAATATTCTGTTTCCAGAAGGGGATAATACTGGAAGAAAGGATGTGTGATACCAGTATGTTAGAAGAGAAGGCAATGGTTCAATTTCTGAACCGATTTACAGATTATCCCTTTCTGGTAAAATGGAAGGACCACGAAGACCGGGTAGGTCATGGCAATCCCATGTTTGCTGTTGACATCAGGGAAACCATACCGGTGAGGAAGCTGATGGACAGCACCTCCCTGGCATTGGGGGAAGCCTACATGAAGGGCAAACTGGAGGTGGAGGGGAGTCTGTATGAGGCTCTGGACCATTTCCTGGGGCAGATGGACCGTTTTTCTGTCAACCGTCTGCATCTGAGGAAGCTCCTTTATCCCTCTAATTCAAGGAAAAACCAGAAGATGGAGGTGTCCTCCCATTATGATATCGGTAATGATTTTTATAAGCTGTGGCTGGACGAAACCATGAACTATTCCTGCGGATATTTTAAGACAGAAAATGATACCCTCCATAAGGCCCAGGTAAATAAAACAGATTATATTCTGAAGAAGCTGGCACTGAAAGAGGGAATGAGCCTTCTGGATGTGGGCTGCGGCTGGGGATTTCTGTTAATCAGGGCAGCCAGGGAATACGGAGTCAGAGGAACCGGCATCACCCTGAGTTCGGAGCAGTATGACGGCTTTAAAAAGCGCATAGAGGAGGAAGGGCTGGAACATCTACTGAACGTTCAGCTCATGGATTACAGGGATTTGCCGAAAAACGGCATGAAATTTGACCGTGTGGTCAGCGTGGGAATGGTGGAGCACGTGGGCAGGGAAAACTACGGCAGGTTCATGGACTGCGTGGACAAGGTGCTGAATCCAGGCGGCGTATTCCTTCTCCATTTCATCAGCAGCCAGAAGGAACACGCAGGAGATCCCTGGATTAAGAAGTATATATTTCCGGGCGGTGTCATCCCCAGTCTCAGGGAAATCATATCCCTGATGGCAGAACACGATTTCCATATTTTGGACGTGGAGAACCTGAGAAACCATTACAACAAGACATTGCTGTGCTGGGAAAAGAATTTCAAGGAACATGAAGAGGAAATAAAGGACATGTTTGATGAGGAATTTGTCCGGATGTGGGATTTGTACCTGTGCTCCTGCGCGGCTACATTCCACAATGGAGTCATTGACCTTCACCAGATACTGGTGAGCAAGGGTGCGAATAATGAGCTGCCTATGGTACGGTGGTATTAGGCTCGGGACATATGGTGTGGAGTATGGAAATGGTGGAAGGAGGCCATTTCCACGCTCCATGTTTTATACAGGTGTTATTTCATAGATGATTCCAAATATTTTCCGGTCAGTGTTTTATTGTATGGTTTTATAGAGCTAAATCTGATATAATCTAGGAATATGAGACCGGGGGAGGTTGAGACTGGATGAGGGAAAGGGCCAGGGAAAAGAGCCGGTGAAGCGGGCAATGAAGTCGGCCATAGGATGAATGGCTAAGGAGTGAGAGGAAATGAGGACAAAAAAAGATTTGATTACATATTGTCTTACCTATAAAGATGTATATGAAGACTACCCCTTCAGGGACCATGAATGGGCTGTTATACGCCACCGGGCCAACAAACGGGTATTTGCCTGGATATACCGGCGGGAGGGACAGGTCTGCATTAATCTGAAATGTGCGCCTGAGTGGATTGAGTTCTGGCGCAAGGCCTATTCCGGTGTGCGTCCGGGATATCATTTGAATAAGAAGCACTGGAATACAGTGATTCTGGATGGGAGTGTTCCGGATGCGGATATCAAACGGATGATAGGCGAAAGCTATGATTTGACAAGGGACCGTAAGGAACAATAATACATGACAGGAGAACAAGGATGAATAAGCAGAACGAACACACAGGAATTGGCCCCGGCACAATTGTCATGCATTTTAAGCGGGAGACTTTATCTGCCGATAAAATGCTCCGCATTTTAGCTTGTTGGGAGGTATCCCAAACCCTCTGAAAATCTTCTCACTACCTACAACACCACGCATGGCAGATTTGACGAAGTTTTGAGAGGAATTTTTAAAATTCCTTTCTTCACTTCTTAATACGGGGAAATTTTAAAAATGCCAAAAGCAGGACAAAGTATTTCTTGATTAGTTGATAGAAAATCAAGATTGTGCTATACTAATTTAATATTAGTGTTTATCTCAGAGCAAAGGAAAGAAGCGATTGAGATGTGTATTAACTCCAAAAGAAAAAATGATGCTTTACTCCATGCAAAGCCAGTAGATTGCGACATTTGCATGGAGTAATAATAGTCGCAAAATAAAAATGCTGGCTTTGCAACTTGACTATCATATCAAGGAGGAAGCCCGCATGAAATATCTTAATGCAAAAGTGATTCTTCCGGACGCATTGGTAAAAGAGCTACAGAACTATGTTCAAGGCGGATATATCTATGTTCCTGTCGAGCAGGAACAGCAAAAGCGTTGGGGAGAAGTTTCCGGTTATCGGGAAGAATTGGAGCAGCGTAATAGGCAGATAAAAAAGGAACATCAAAACGGTGTTTCTATGGAATGCCTGTCAGAAAAATACGGTTTATCTTTCTATGCTGTCCGGAAAATTATATATCAAAAATAACTGTAAGGGGCTGCCAAGTGCAGCCCCTTATTTTATTCAGTTTGGTTCGGTATCAGACAGTGTATAGAATGTTTATCTCAATGGCTGTAAAATAAAAGAAAAATATAGAAAGATTTTATGAGAGGTAGTAACTATGTGTACCAGATTTGTTTATCATGGAGATGATATGATTACAGGTTTTAATTTTGATATTGACCTTTCTGTATGGAAACATAAAGTGATTGAAGAAAAGGAGCGTTTCTATATCGGAATTTTGCGACCGGACGGAACGTACCATTCTTATCATGGGGTTAATAAAAATGGAAATGTTGGAACGTTGTTATATGTGCACGGAAACCCTGACGGAACATATCAAGACAGCCAAATATGTATGACGATTGCAGATTTGACGGAGCAGTTTATCAAAGCGCAACTTTCTTTTGACGAAGTACTTCAAATTGTAAAGTCGAAGAAGATTACCTATGCTCCGGACGCTACTATGCAGGCGATGTTATCAGATGTTCATGGACGCGTATTGATAATCGAGCCGGGAATTGGGTATTGGGAAGAACATAAACGATATTCCTTGATAACGAATTACTCTTTGATGAAACCGGAAAGCACAAAAAAATTTATTGTGCAGGGCGACGACCGATACGAAAGGGCTTTGCAATTATTAGACAGATACGAAAATGATTTTTCAATTTCCGACGCATTCACATTGCTTCATGCCGTCCGGCAAGAGGGCGCATGGGCTACCAGAGTTTCATTTGTTTACTCTGCGAAAGAACAGACAGTATATTATGTAGAAAATAACCACTTTGAGCATATCACGAGATTTGTATTTCCGTCAGCGGAGCAGGAAAGGAGTAGTCATGCAACAGAAAGTTTATCCTCGTTCAAAGGATAAAGAAACGGTTTATCTGAAAAATGTTATCACCAATCCCAATATCATAATTGGTGATTATACAATGTATAACGATTTCGTCAGAGAACCATGCAGACGGCCACTTTCTGCGGCCATCAGGGCCGCATTTCCCGGCCAGTCAGGGCCATATTAAACGGTCAGTTTTGAGGATCAGCAGAGCAGAGAGTATCCTACCCGGTAGTGTAAAATAGTTTGTGTCTTTGGAAAAAAATGGCTCCTTTCGGGCAAGA
>OLSH01000443.1_pt1 | contig 36572 bp, 40 predicted proteins | sample 1643221 | NCBI WGS metagenome assembly OLSH01 (sample SAMEA3136681, study PRJEB25190) | human gut metagenome | biome: human gut; feature: human-associated habitat; material: faeces | place: Austria | collected 2013 | reverse complement strand
TTTGGTTGCCTGATAAGTTAATCATAGCACGTTTTTTTAGGATTGCAATAAAAAATACAAAAACTTTTAGATATCAAAAAAGTGTTTTGTATACATGATCCTGAATGACCATGATATTTTTATGGCGCTCAGGAAAATGAAAGAGATCAGCGGCATCACAGGCGTCCACTGCGAAAATGCGGAAATGATCGACGCGCTGACAGAAGAGGCGAAAAAGAGAGGGGATTTAGGAGCCGATGCTCACCCGAGAGTGAGGCCCGGCGGGGCGGAGGCAGAGGCAGTCAACCGTCTCCTGGCGATCGCGAAAGAGGTGGATATTTCGGTATTCGTAGTCCATCTCACATGCAGGGAGGTGCTCTGGGAAGGACTGAGGACAGGAAAGAGCCAGACAGTGTCCACGGACCACTGCAGTTTTACGGTGGAAGATAAGAATATGGGAAAGGATGATTTTACCGGGATTCCAAACGGAATGCCGGGGGTGGAAACCAGAGCCGTTTTATTTTATACTTATGGAGTGAGATCAGGCAGACTGACACCCCAGCAGATGTGCCGGGTGCTGTCAGAGAACCCTGCGAAGCTTTACAGCCTTTATCCTGAGAAAGGCTGTATACTCGAATGACGGACGGAGGAACAGTCATGAAGGAGAAACAAGGAAAATTTATAAAGAGAGGACCTCATATGTTATGAAGCCAATCGTTGTAAGAGGCGGCGGGGATATCGCCACCGGAACGATCTGTCAGCTGAGCAGGGCCGGATATCCCGTTCTTGTCCTGGAGACAGAACATCCGTCTGCTATCCGCAGGCAGGTGGCCTTCTGTGAAGCCGTATATGAAGGAACTGCATCCGTGGAGGGGCTGACAGCCGTGTGTGCAGATTCTTTGAAAAAAGCCATGGACATGGTAAGTCCTTCAAGGCCGGTGGTATTTATCGACCCGGAGGGGGATTCTATCAGGGAGATAAAACCCGATGTGGTGGTGGACGCCATTCTCGCAAAGAGAAATCTGGGAACCAGCCGGGACATGTCGGGGCTTACCATCGGACTGGGACCGGGATTCAGCGCAGGAGAGGATGTGGATTATGTGATCGAGACTATGCGGGGCCATAATCTCGGAAGGATCATTGAAGAAGGCACCGCCATGGCTGACACAGGCGTCCCCGGAAAGATCATGGGGTATGGAAAGGAAAGAGTCATCCACGCTCCGGCAGGAGGACTTCTGTATGGGCGGACAGAGATTGCCGCACAGGTAAAAAAGGGCGATGTCATTGCTGTGATCAAAGAAGACGGCGGCACGGAGGGGCCTGTATTTGCATCTCTTAACGGCATCGTCCGGGGACTCATCCGGGACGGCTACCCGGTGAAAAAAGGATTTAAGATCGCGGATATTGATCCGAGGATCGAAGAAAGAGACAACTGTTTTACGATTTCAGATAAGGCAAGATGCATCGCCGGCAGTGTACTTAGGCTTGTATGTGCCGGAGAGAAAGGACAGCTAAGAAGGTGAAGACTATGAAGAAAGTGCGGGTTCAGGACGCGGTTGGCATGGTGCTCTGCCACGACATGACAGAGATTGTGCCGGGAAGGTTTAAAGGCCGGGCATTCAAAAAGGGCCATGTAGTGATGGAAGAGGATATCGAAAAGCTATTGGATATTGGCAAACGCTATCTCTATGTTTGGGACTTGGAAGAGGGATATGTTCACGAGGATGATGCGGCGAAGCGGATGGTAAAGGCCGCCGCCGGAGCCAATATTTCTTACGGAGAACCGGAAGAAGGGAAAATAGAGCTCAGGGCATCCTGCCGGGGTGTCTTAAGGATTAACATTGATCTTTTGTACGAGTTAAACAGCTTAAAGGATGTCTGCTTTTCCACCATTCACTCCGGAAAAACAGTGGAAGAGGGAAAGGTTCTGGCAGGTACGAGGGTGATCCCTCTGGTGACAGAGGAAGACATGCTTTTGCGGTTTGAGAAACTCTGTGAAGAGAAAGGCCCGATGATCGAAGTCCTGCCGTTTCATCACACCAGAATCGGGATTGTGACCACAGGGTCCGAGATTGCAGACGGGCGCATCGAGGATAAATTCGGCCCGGTTCTTAAAAGAAAAGCAAAAGATCTGGACGGGGAAATCATCGGACAGGTGTTTCCCGGAGATGAGAAAGAGGAGATTACGAAAGCAATCTTTCGTTTCATAGAACAGGGGGCAGGAATGGTGCAGGTTTCCGGCGGCATGAGTGTGGACCCGGACGATGTGACGCCCTCTGCCATCAGAGACTGCGGCGGTGAGGTTGTCACTTACGGAAGCCCTGTACTCCCGGGAGCTATGTTCATGCTTTCCTATGTAAAAGGAATTCCGGTAGTGGGACTTCCGGGATGTGTCATGTACTCGAAACGCACGGTGTTCGACCTGGCCGTGCCGAGACTTCTGGCCGGGGAAAAGCTGACGAGAGAGGATTTTATAAAAATGGCACACGGAGGATTTTGTATGCAGTGTGATCCGTGTACTTATCCGGACTGTGGATTTGGAAGGTAGGAGAGATGAACGATTTTTCACATTTTGATGAAAACGGAAACGCCGTGATGGTGGATGTGTCGGACAAAGAGAATACAAGAAGGGAAGCTTCTGCCCAGGGCAGAATCTTTGTCGGAAAAGAGGTCTATCAAAAGATCAAAACGAAGCAGGTAGAAAAAGGTGATGTACTTTCGGTGGCCAGGATCGCAGGCATCATGGGCGCGAAACAGACCAGCAGTCTGATTCCTATGTGCCATGTGCTGCTGATTCACAAATGCAGCGTAGACTTTGAGATGCGGGAAGAAGATTATTCGATCAGGGCCGTCTGTACAGTGAAGACAACGGGAAAGACCGGAGTGGAGATGGAAGCGCTCACAGGGGTGCAGATCGCACTGCTGACCATTTATGACATGTGTAAGGCAGTCAGCAAGTCCATGTCTATGGGAGACATTCATCTTCTTGAGAAATCCGGAGGAAGAAGCGGATCATTCCGTTATGTTTCAGAGGATATGGCAGAAACGGAGGACAGCAGTGGGAAAGATTGAGGCAATCTGTATCAGTGAAAAAAAGGGGACTGTAAAACGTCCGGTAGAAGAAGCACTTCTCGTTGAGGAGTTTGGAATCCGGGGGGATGCCCACGCCGGAAAATGGCACCGGCAGGTCAGTATTCTCGGATATGAGAAAATAAAAGAGTTTACCGAGCAGGGAGGAAAAGTGGAGGACGGGGACTTCGGGGAAAACCTCATTGTATCCGGAATCGATGTGGACAGTCTTGCCGTGGGCGACCGTCTCCTGGCGGGGGATGTGGTCCTGGAAGTGACCCAGAGGGGGAAGGAGTGCCACAGTCACTGCGAAATATACAAAAGGGTCGGAAAATGCATTATGCCGACAGAGGGCATTTTTCTGAGAGTGGTGTGCGGAGGGACTCTCCGGGTAGATGATCAGATCATAAGAGCATGAGGAGAAGAAACATGGCATATAAAATAGCAGTTATCACATTGAGCGACAAAGGCGCATCGGGTGAGCGCCGGGATGAAAGCGGTCCGCTGATCCGAAAGATGACAGAGGCGGAAGGCTATGAAGTAGTTTCGGCTGAAATCCTCCCGGATGGGATAGAACCGCTGAGAGGAAGACTCATAGAGATCTGTGACCGGCACACGGCGGATCTGATCCTGACCACGGGAGGCACCGGATTTTCAGAGAGGGATCTGACGCCGGAAGCCACACTTGAGGCGGCGGAGCGGCTTGCTCCGGGGATCAGCGAAGCCATGCGCCTTGAATCTTTGAAGATTACAAAGAGGGCAATGCTCAGCAGGGGAGTTTCTGTCATAAGGAAACGTACACTGATCATAAATCTTCCGGGCAGCCCGAAAGCAGTCAAAGAAAATCTGGAATGTATCCTGGACGAACTCTCCCACGGACTGGGTATCCTGTGTGGAAAAGAATCGGAATGCGGACATCCGGGGAAATAGGTATTTGACTGTATACCCTAACATTTGTTATGATAAAAGGACGGGATTATCAATAGTTCCTAAAAATCATGAAAGGATTCGTTATGGGAAAAGTTGCAGTAATTACAGATAGCAACAGCGGAATCACACAGAATCAGGCAGGGGAGTATGGAATCTACGTGCTGCCTATGCCGTTCTATATTGATGAAAAGCTGTATTTTGAGGATATTACCCTGACTCAGGAAGAATTTTATAAGAGACTTGGGGAGGGCGTGGATATCAAGACGTCTCAGCCTGCTCCGGGAGATGTGATGGATTTGTGGAACAAGGTGCTGAAAGAATATGATGAGATTGTCCATATCCCTATGTCCAGCGGCCTGAGCAGTTCCTGTGAGACGGCACATATGCTGGCAGAGGACTTTGACGGCAAAGTCCAGGTAGTGAATAACCAGAGGATTTCTGTCACCCAGAAGCAGTCCGTGCTGGAAGCCAAAAAGATGGCAGAGCAGGGCATGAGTGCGGCCGAGATAAAAAGCATATTGGAAGAACATAAAATGGAGTCATCTATTTTTATAACCGTAGATACATTAAAATATTTAAAGCAGGGGGGGAGGATTACTCCGGCAGCGGCAGCCATCGGCTCTGTTTTGAATATTAAGCCGGTGCTCCAGATCAAGGGAGAAAAGCTGGATGCATTTACGAAGGCAAGAGGAATGAAGCTTGCCAAGAAAAAAATGCTGGAAGCCGTAGAAAAGGAACTGAATGAAATGTTCGGTCCGTCTATGGAAAAGGAAGATGTCATTATTCAGGCCGCCTATACGGGAAGCGGGGAAGAAGCAGCTCTCTGGGCAGAAGAGATCAAAGGCCGTTTTCCGGGACATCACTTTGAGATGGACCCGCTGTCTCTGAGCATCGCCTGTCACATAGGCTACGGGGCATTGGCAATCGCATGGACAAAAACTCTTGTATAATACAAAACAGGAGGTATGAAATGAAAGATACGATTAAAGATTTAAAGGAAAGAAGAAGCATAAAAAAGTACCGGGACAGACAGATCGAGGAAGCGGACCTTCAGGAGATCCTGAAGGCCGGCATGAACGCACCCACAGGCATGGGGATGCAGTCACCGGTCATGGTGGTCATACAGGACAAAGAAACGATTTCAAAATTGTCGAAGATGAACGCTAAATTCCTCGGAAATGAATCGATCGATCCCTTTTACGGAGCTCCGACGGTGATCGTTGTTTTGGCAGACAAAAACCGGTCCACATATGTGGAAGACGGCAGTCTTGTGATGGGGAATCTGATGAATGCTGCACACGCGCTGGGAATCGGTTCCTGCTGGATTCACCGGGCGAAGCAGGAGTTTGAGAGCGAAGAAGGAAGGAAACTCTTGAGACAATGGGGAATTGAAGGAGATTATGTCGGCATCGGCCACTGCATTCTGGGATACCAGGACGGAGAAACACCGAAAGCAAAACCAAGGAAAGAACATTACATTTACAGAGTCTGATCATGAGAGACAAAGAAAAACGCTCCGCTGGTCGTGCACAGATGCGTAAGGAAATTATTTGCCTGCGGCAAATTGCATCTGGCACGCAAAGTTGTCAGGCCCCTCAAAGATTGAGGGGTTGGGGAGTTGAAGTGGGCTTGCCCACTTTGTTCTTCTTTTTATGTTATTTTTCTATCCCGTTTAAGAGCGCGGCGAAATTACCTTCAGGCATGGGTTTGTAGAAATAGTAACCCTGGACCGTGTGACAGCCGATATCCTTTAGAAAATCTACCTGCTCTTTATGTTCAATTCCTTCCGCTACAATCCTTATATGTAATTCCTTTACCATGGAAAAAAGAGAGGGATGAAATACGATTATATCCGGCTGATATATTCACGAATCACCCGGCAGGAGTTTTCAAATTTCTCTTTTTCTTTGTCAGTCAGAGGGATCTCTATGATCTGTTCGATTCCGTCTTTTCCGATGACACAAGGGACACCCGCATGGATTCCGTACTGTCCGTATTCCCCATCAAGCAGGGGAGAGACCGGCAGGACTTTTTTTGAGTCATGGAAAATAGAGCGGACAATCTCTGACAGGGCGATGCCGATACCGAATTCTGTGCTGCCTTTTCCCTCGATCACCTCGTGTCCTGCATTGGCAGTCTCCTTTTCGATCTGTACAAGATCCAGTTTTCCATACCGCACTGGCTCATCTTTCATCCACTGAACCAGAGGTTTGCCAGAAATATGGACCGCAGAAAAAGGTATCATCTGTGAATCGCCGTGTTCGCCCATGACAAAGGCCTGGATAGAATTGCGGTCCAGGTGCATCTTCTGGGAAAGAATCCTTCTTAACCTGCATGAATCCAGGGAAGTTCCGGTGCTGAAACAGCGGTTTCTCGGAAGGCCCAGCTGCTTTCTCAGATAATCCGCCACGATGTCAGCCGGATTGGAAATGCTGATCAGGATTCCCGGTATATGCAGGCCTTGCATGTGAGAGGCTGTTTCTTTCATGATGCGGATAGAATCGTCCAGCATATCCAGACGGGTCTGGCCCGGGAGCCTGGAAACACCGGCGGCCATAACGATGACGTCTGCATCCTCCACATCCCCATAGTCTCCTGTCCGGACAGTGATCTGATGCGGGAGAAAAGAAACCGCATCGTCAAGGTCCAGTGCCTGGCTGTAAGCCTTTTCTCTGTCAATATCTATGTAAACCAGTTCATCAACTTCACCCCGGTACATGAGGCTGAGTCCACACATGGTTCCCACATGTCCCGCTCCGATGATAACGATCTTTCTAAGTTTAAATCCCATAGTCTGTCTCCTTTACAGTCTTGCTTTCATGTGATAAAATCGTAGCACTTTCAATTTTAAAAGTCAACGCAGGGGAGATGATAATATGAAGCATTGTCAGAACGGGATGCACACGGCCGGGAGACAATGGGCGGCATTCCCTGTTATTTGTGTTTCTCCAGCTGCGCCTGATCCCGGCACAGGCGATGCCTGTGCGCTTATGTGCATTTCTCTATGCCATTGCCGTCCTCACAGCTTTTCTGTATCTGCATTCCAGAATCATTAAGAAAAAAGGTATTATAAAACTGTAAGAAAAGGAATGAACAATCTGGCGGTGCAGTTTATCAGGCTATCGGACGGGAAGAAGGACTCAAGGGATAAAGAGGAGCTCATCCGGATGATGTACCATATGAACCAGACGGATAACGGTGAGATCATAGAAAAAATTAAAAGCTTCAGCCGGACGGAGAACCTGGTGTGCAGACTGACTAATCTGGAACACGGCTACTGGTATCCGATGAGCTCTTTCTGATGCTGATGCCGTATTCGGAGGAAAGCATGATGAAGATCAACAACCGTATCCTCGGGACCATTGCGGGGATGGGAGTGACCTTTGTGCTGACCGAAATATTTAAAAGCCTTGGCGGACACTGTACTTCTTGTGAATAAATTTCTTCTCCCCATCACCGCAGAGTCTGATTTTTTAAAAAGTGTAAACAGCCTTCTTGATACTGATGAAAAAACAATGGGGGAAGATCGGCTCCTATATGCGCAGAAGGCAGATTACGCCGAAGAACAACATGATTCTGGGAGAGGACAGGGTATACGGATGCCTTGACGAGGAGCTGTATTTTAATACTCTTGCCATGAACTGCATGGAGACCGTCAATGAACTGAACAAGATTTTCCGGTATAAATAAAGGCTGCGGGATGCTATACCGCGGCATTGTTTCTTTTTGGTTGATTTTATCAACTAAAATCAACTTCAAATCCATTGTAGTATTCCTGTATACGGTTATAATGAACTTGAGGTGATGAATATGAAGGAGTTAAATCTGTCAAATATTTTGGTGAAAAAGAGAAAAGAAAAAGGAATAACCCAGGATCAGCTGGCAGCCTATATCGGTGTCTCCAAAGCATCGGTATCCAAGTGGGAGACCGGGCAGAGCTGCCCGGATATCACGTTTCTGCCCCAGCTGGCGGCCTATTTCAACATGAGTGTCGATGAACTCATAGGATATAAGCCGCAGATGACAAAGGAAGACATACGGAAACTCTATTTAAGACTGGCAAAGGACTTCAGTCAGAAGCCGGCGAAAGAAGTATTTGAGGAATGTGACGGGATCTTGAAAAAATATTATTCCTGTTTTCCTCTTATTATGCAGATGATTATTCTGTACATGAATCATTTTGTCCTGCTGGAGAAACCGGAAGAACAGAAGACCGTAATGAAAACGGCGGCGGATCTCTGCCGAAGAGTGAAAGAAGAAAGCGGTGATGTCCTTCTCTCCTCCCAGGCAAACTCTCTGGAAGCCAGAATGGAACTGCTGGAGGGACATCCTGAAAAGGTGCTGGAACTTCTGGACGAGGAAGTCAGGGCGAATTATTTTGATGAGGGCATCTTGTCGGAGGCGTACCGCATGCTGGGAAATGAGGAAAAGGCCAGGGAGACAGTACAGATCAGTCTGTATCAGAATCTGGTGGGCGTGATGTCATTTATGATACAGGAACTGACCCTGTATGAAAAAGATGAAGAAAAGTTTGAAATGCTTGTCCAGAGAGGCAGTCAGATCGCAGAGGCATTTGAACTGGACCTTCTGTACGTAAATGCAATGGCACAGTTATACTTTGCGGCCGCAGTGGGGTATATGGGACAGAAAAAAGAAGAAAAAGCACTCGCCATGCTTGAAAACTATGAGAGAGTCTGCCTGAACAATCTTCTGCCGTACACACTGCATGGAGATGATTTCTTTGATCTGGTCGATCCATGGCTGAATGAAATGTGTCTGGGAGTCCAGGCACCGCGGGAAGCAAAGCTGATCAAACAGTCAGTGATAGACGGGTTCAAACATCCGGCATTCGAGCCGCTCACAGGAAACCCCAGGTTTGAAGAGATTGTAAAACGCATACAAAAAGAATGGAGGTTATGACGATGAATGAGTTGATGGAATATATGCCTTTTTTAATCCCTGTGATCATATTGGAACTGGTGCTGATGGTGACCGCCCTGGTACATGTGGTGAGACATCCGGATTACCGGTTTGGGAACCGTATATTCTGGATATTAATTGTCATGTTTATACAATTTTTAGGACCGGTCGTGTATTTTGTGTTTGGAAGAGGGGATGAATGATGAATGTGCTGGAGATTCAACATCTTTCAAAACAGTTTGGAACCCATCAGGTGTTAAGGGACTTAACTTTTCAGGTGCCGGAGCACTCTGTATATGGATTTTTAGGCCAGAACGGAGCTGGAAAGACGACGACCATGAAGATCATCCTCGGGCTTTTAAAAGCTGACAAAGGGGAAGTGAAGGTGTTGGGAGAAACGGTTCGCTACGGTTTCGCAAAGACAAACCGCAGAGTGGGATATCTGCCGGATGTGCCTGAATTTTACGGGTATATGAAGGCAGAGCAGTACCTGCGTCTGTGCGGGGAGATCACAGGGCTTTCAGCAAAAGAGATTTGTTCAAGAAGCGAAGAACTTCTCAGTCTGGTAGGACTTTCAGAGGAAAAGAAAAAAATTCGCGGATACTCCAGAGGTATGAAACAGCGTCTGGGCATTGCACAGGCACTGCTCAACGAGCCCGGGCTTTTGATCTGCGATGAGCCGACTTCCGCCCTGGACCCTCTGGGACGAAAGGAGATCCTGGATATCCTTTCAAAAGTCAGAGAAAAAACAACGGTATTATTTTCAACCCATGTGCTGTCCGATGTGGAGAGAATCTGTGACCGGGCGGCAGTGCTCAAAGACGGAAGCCTGGCCCTTTCGGGGAGCCTTGAAGAACTGAAGGCACAGCACAGGAAAGACAGCCTCTGTCTGGAGACGGGCACACCGGGAGGACAAAAACTGCTGGAATCTGAATTTCAGAAGAAGGGCTATGTTTTCGGGGTAGAGAAAAAGAATGGAGTTTTAATTTTCCACACATCGGATATGGCCCGTTTGGAGACAGAGCTTATGATCTGCATGACAGAGCACAATATATGTCCGCTGAAAATGGAAGTGCAGAAGCCGACCCTGGAAAACTTATTTATGGAGGTGATATCATGAGGGCGTACTGGGCGTTTACGAAAAAAGAGCTGCTGGAAAGTATCTGCACTTATAAATTGCTGATCCTCGGATGTATTTTTCTGATGTTTGGTTTTATGAATCCTTTTATAGCAAAGATTACCCCGGAGCTTGTGAAAAGCTTTATGCCCGGAGGCATCAGCATTGATCTTCCGGCTCCCTCGGCGGCGGATTCCTGGATGCAGTTTTTCAAAAATGTGCCTCAGATGGGGCTTGTGGTTTTAGCCATTCTCTTTTCCGGAATGATGGCAGGCGAGATCCAAAAAGGAACTTTGATCTTAATGGTCACCAAGGGGCTTTCCCGGACGGCGGTGCTCTGTTCAAAGTTTACGGTGGCAGTCCTTCTGTGGACAGTATCCTATGCGGTGTGCACGGGAGTAACCTATGGATATACAGTTTATTTCTGGAAAACGAAAGACATTGATCATCTGATGCCTGCGCTCCTGGGGGTATGGCTGTTCGGGGTACTGCTGCTGGCCTCAGACCTTTTGGGCAGCGTGATTTCAAAGAGCAGTTATTCTAGCCTTTTATTTACCGGAATTATGGTAGCTGTGATGTTTCTGCTGAATATCGTTCCCAGGATCCGGAAATTTAATCCTATGCGTCTGGTATCCGAGCCATACGGATTGATTACCGGGGCTCTCAAAACCTCGGATTTTTCCAGGAGCTTTCTGATGACGGGAGTACTCCTCCTGATCCTTTTGGTTTTATCGGGCATTGCCTTTCAAAAAAAACAGCTTTAAGGGAAATCAGATGAATAAAGAAGGCTTTTGGAGAATAGCCCATTTTATTCGAAGAACACCTTTCCTGCAGATATTATGTCCATTTTCTACATGATTGGAGTGAGGCATTCTAAGAGCCGAACGGAAATCATGTGGAAAATGTCATGGGTTTTTCAAGGACTGTTGAAGAAAGAGCAATCAGAATTTGGTGAGGTAAACAGATATGAGAAGAGTTAGTTTGTTTATTGCAATGAGTCTTGACGGATATATTGCAGATAGCAATGGCAAAGTTGATTGGTTAGAAGGACAAGGCAGCAACAATGAAAATATTGATACTTATTCAGAGTTTGTAAAAGACATTGATACGATTTTGATGGGGTGGAATACTTATCATCAAGTAGTTACTGAACTTTCTCCAAATAAATGGATATATGACGATTATACAACCTATGTCATTACACATAACGAGCTTGCTTCATCTGAGAAAATCAGGTTTATAAATGAAAATCCTGTTGAGTTAATACATCATTTGAAAGAAGGAAATGGAAAAGATATTTGGATCTGCGGTGGTGCAAACCTGATTCAACAGTTCATAAATAAAAACTTGATTGACCGTTATTATATTACTGTAATTCCAACACTCTTGGGTTCAGGTACGCGTCTATTTGAAAATGGGAAACAGGAGATAAAGCTGAAGTTACTTAAAACACAATCATATAATGGCATCATAGATTTGGATTATATACGAAGATAAACTCCGATTTGCCGAGTAAAAAATATGAATTAAGCTACAAATAATGAACAATCATAAGTACACCCATAGGGCACACCGTATTTTATACCCTTCGGGTGGACGCGTTCCGCGCAATAAGCTATAGTAAAAGGGAGGTTAGAAAATAAAACTTGGGAGAAACTAAGAATGAAAAGGATAGGAAAAGAGGAGCCGCTGTCCGAAGCCTTTGGAATCCGCGACGGTATCCTTTCCGTAGTGGGAGCCGGGGGAAAGACGACATCAGTATTTAAGATCGCAGGAGAACAGGAAGAGATGGGAAAAAGGGTCCTGGTGACGACCACCACTCACATGGAAATTCCGGGGAGGGAGACCGTGCTTTCCGGAGATGCGGATGATATTATACCGAGACTGAAGCCGGGCCGGACCGTTACAGCAGGACTCCGTGACGGAGAAAAGATGAAGGGGCTGCCAAAAGAAGTCTTTAAGGCAGCCTCCTCTTTTGCTGACGTTACCATAGTGGAGGCGGACGGAGCAAAGAGAATGCCGGTAAAGGCCAGAAATGAAACAGAGCCGGTCATACCGGAGGAAACGGACCAGATTCTGATCGTGGCAGGGATGAGTGCTCTCGGGAACCCAATAAAGGATGTGTGCCACCGGCCGGAACACGCGTGTAAAATTCTTGAAAAATCTGATGAAGAATTTCTTAATTATGAGGATATTATGAAGCTGATCCGTATGGAATATGTTATAATGCTCAGAAAACAATACCCGGATGCGGACCTTCTTATTCTGCTGAACCAATGTGACACAAAGGAGCGGATGGATCAGGCTGCCCGCATCGGTATCTGTTTTGACAGCCAATATCCGGTCATTTTACGTTAGAGGAGTTCACATGTTTTTAAAGCAGGTATTGATCCAGGCCATGGATCTCGGAAAAATGATGTTGATAAGCGGAGCCGGTGTTTCCAGAGTGGAAGACACTATCGAGCGCATCTGCCTTGCATACGGAGCGAGGGAAGTTGAGGCGTTTACGATCACATCCAGCATAGTGGTCACGGTGACTACGGAAGACGGAGATGTGTTTACCCAGACTAAAAGAATTAAATACTACAAGACGGATTTTCATAAATTAGACCGGTTAAATGATCTTTCCAGATATGTGTGCAGGGAGAAGCCGGATATTTCTTATCTGGAGGAAAAGCTTTCGGACATTCGTCAGGAGCACATTTACAGCCTGCCGGTGCAGTGTCTGATTGCATCTCTGATCGCAGGAACATTTGCAGTCTTTTTCGGCGGAGGATTTGTGGAAGGGATCATAGGGGCCCTATGCGGTGCGGCAGTCTGGTGGCTGATGGCTTTTCTTCAAAAGCTGGATTCCAATATTATGTTTTCAGACTTTACTGCAGCTTTTATGGTGGCCACTATTGCATATATACTGGCGCATCTGGGGGCCACCAGAGATTACGGCACGATCATCATAGGAAATATCATGCTTCTTGTACCCGGGGTGGCTTTTGTCAATTCTATCCGGGATATTATAGGAGGAGACGTGATGGCGGGTATGATACGGCTTTGTGAAGTGGTGGTGACCGCTGTATTTCTTGCGGCTGGTTCCTTCACCGCACTTGTACTGTGGGGAGGTGTCTTATGATAGTACAGGCGATCCAGGTTCTTTCTTCGTTTATCGGAGCTCTCGGCTTTTCTATTTTATTTAATGTGAGAGGAAAGAAGTTATTTTTTGCCGGTTTGGGGGGGCTTGTCTCATGGACGGTCTATCTGGTCATGGCTTCCCTGACCACGAGTACATTTCTGCCGAACTTCGTCGCATCCATGGCGGCGACCGTTTATGCGGAGGCACTTGCCAGACTGGCCAAGAGCCCAGCCACTATATTTTTGATCGGGGCCATCATTCCCCTTGTGCCGGGAGGGCAGCTTTACTATACGATGAATTATGCAGTTGCAAAAAACTGGGGGCTGTTTGCCATGTATGGGCAGAGAACCCTGATCATCGCCATGGCAGTGTCCGGTGGGATTATGATGGTATCCTCCGTATACCGATTGTACAATGGCCTGGTATTCAGCCGGGTCAAAAAGAAGAAACAGACAGGCAAAAAAGAAAACAATCCCGAATGACAGGGGTTGTTTTTTTCTCAGGAAAGACCTTGTCACGCTAGTGCATGAAAGTCTTTCCCGAGAGATGAAGCGGGCTTGCCCACTTTCTTCTCCGCTACGCTAAGTATCGGAAAAGCTGAATAAACAGGGAACTGAATTTAAACAGCAGCTTTTTGGAATTCTCTGGTTCTTTTTGGGTCACTCCCTGTTTTGGAAAATACTGTTCTTTTTTATTTATTTCAAGGGACTGGTCCTTCAACTTGTCCATGTTTGTTCTGAGTTCTCTGTTTAATTCGGGGCTGTCCAGCACGAGCATAGTCTCAGTGTCCAAATATGTGCTCCTCATGTCAAAGTTATAGGAGCCGATCACTGACAGCCGGTCATCGATGGCAATGGACTTGCCGTGGCAGGAGTGGTCTCCGAAAAATTCGTAGACCCTGGGGCCTGTTTTAAGGACCTTTGAACGGTTTCTTGTATAGTCTGAGGAAGCGATGAAATTATCACCCACGGCTGTGGAGTTCACCAGCATTTCTACGTTCGGGACTTTCCCGGTCAGTTCCTCCATTCCCTTATACATATCTTTGGAGAAAACCGCATATGGTGTCTGGATCGTGACATCTTTTTTTGCAGTCAGCATGAGCTGCTGCATCGTATACCACACATAAGGCTCCTTATTGCCGATATGGACCGGGTTTGTCACAAAGGAAGCCTTTTTTACAGGAACGGTCTGTTTTACCCAGTCCGTTTTCGAAGGAAGCTTCTTTTTAATGGACTGGTAACGACGAGAGAGATATTTGATCTCACTCTTTGTCTTTTCTCTCTGGGGATCTCCCTCAAAAACTGTCTTGCAGTCTGAGGAATTCCAAACTCTTTTAAAATAAGAAAGGACCTGTGGAATAGCCCCGTTCTTTTGTTCCGGTTTTTTGGAATACAGAAGCACTTCCCGGTCATAGCCGATGCTTCCCCGGCTGTCATCTCCGATGAAATAGTCAAACATGTTCCGCCCTCCCATCAGAAGGAGCGAATCGTCCGCAACCACATACTTGTCATGAAGCCTTCCATTGATTGTCCACGGCTTTAAAAAATTCGGTTCGTTATAAAACCGGATTTCTATGTTTGGATGGCTTCCTGCTGCCTGGAATACTGATTTGCCGTTCATGTGCAGCATTCCGTAGAGCCCGTCCACTAAAATCTGTACTTTGACCCCGCGGTCGGCGGCATTAATGAGAGCCGCAAATGTATCGTCAGTGCTCTTTCCTTCCCGTATGTCGAAGGTAGAGATGATGATGTTCTTTTTTGCTTCCCGGAACATGGCAAGTCTTGTGTCCAGAGCGCCCATGTTTGTCTCGACTATGCCGGCCCGCTCCCTGCCGGGGCCCGAACCGTAAAACGCCGGGACATCGACTGTTTTTTTGTAGGAATCGCTAACTGTCTTCTGGAATGCAAAGGGCAGGCATGCCCCTGCCGCCTCATAAAGAAGGATCAGCAGTATGAAAAGCAGAATCCATCTGCCTGTTTTTCTTTTTGTCTTCGTCATATGTTCACCTTTTTCTTTCGCATATTTTTCATCTATTGTACCGCACCGGATATTGTTTTACAATATTCCAAAAAAATGAGCTTTACAGCTTTGGCCTTATCTTTGTTTCTGGATAATACAGGGGGTTGTTTTTTTGAGTCAATGGCATATAATCAAACTAACTCATGAACCGGAACAGTCAATGGAAGGAGGCTGTTTTGAACGAAAAGTTTTTGAAACTTCCCGAAGAAAAACAAAGAAAGATCATTTATGCGGCGATCCGGGTATTTGCGGAGAAAGAATATAAGCATGCCTCCACAGACAGGATGGCAGAACTGGCCGGCATATCAAAGGGACTGCTGTTCTTCTACTTTAAGAATAAAAAATCATTGTATCTTTATGTCTATGATTATCTGATTGGCCTGATCGTGAGGCAGCTGGAGGATATGGATTTCAAAGAAGAACATGACTTTTTTAAACTGTTTGAACTTTCGATACGGGTGAAATCCACTCTGCTGAAGGATAACCCATATATCCACGGGTTCCTTCTGAAGGCCAGATATGAAGAAAATGAGGCGGTGAGGCAGGAACTTTCAGATAGAAACAAGACCTTTTTAGAGGAGATGTTTCCGCGGTGGTTTCCGGAGGTGGATTTTTCGAAATTTAAGGAAGATGTGGACCCCTGGGACGTGTTTATGCTGCTCTACTATTTGGGAGACGGATATTTGAGAGAGGCGGTGTGCAGAAAAGATTTTGATCTTGACCGGGTGTGCGAAGACTATGAGCGCTGGATGGACTGGATAAAGAAAAGCGTCTACCGAAAGGAGTATCTATGAATACGATTGAAATGAAACACCTGACAAAGGATTATGGAAATCAGAGGGGTATCTTTGATGTCACATTTTCCGTGAAAAAGGGAGAAGTGATGGGATTCCTCGGTCCCAACGGAGCCGGAAAGACTACGACGATCCGACATCTCCTTGGATTTTCCACCCCGAATCACGGAACCTGTACGATCAACGGAATGGACTGTTTTCATAAGGCAAAGGATATTCACAGATCCCTCGGTTATCTGCCGGGAGAGATCGCATTTATGGATGATATGACGGGAAAGCAGTTTCTGAAGTTCGCCGCGGACCTGAAAGGCATGAAGAATAAGGGCAGGATGCAGGAGCTCATGGATATGTTTTCTCTGGACCCGGGAGGCAGGATCAAAAAAATGTCCAAGGGAATGAAACAGAAGATCGGCATTGTATGTGCATTCATGGATTCTCCGGATCTCTACATATTGGATGAACCTACGAGCGGGCTGGACCCTCTGATGCAGAATCAGTTTGTGGAACTGATCCTGGAGGAAAAGAAGAGGGGAGCGACGGTTCTCATGTCCTCCCATATGTTCGAGGAGGTGGAGAGGACCTGTGACCGCACGGCGATCATCAGAGAAGGAAGGCTTGTCGCCGTGGAAGACATGGGAACACTTGGAAAGAGCAAGCAGAAGGTCTTTATGGTCACCCTGGGTTCGAAAGCGGAGGCAGAGGCATTTTCCAGGGAGATGAACGGGGTGAGGCAGACCGGGGAGAACCGGGTCACGGTCGGTGTCAGGGGAGAACTCTCGGAGTTCATCAGATGTTTAGGAAAATACCGGGTCTTAAATCTTGCGGAACAGAAGCAGACCCTGGAAGACTTGTTCCTGCATTTTTACGGGGGTGATTCTCATGAATAATATATTTGTTATGCCGCTCTTGAAACGGGAAATAAAATCCAATTACAAAGTGTTTCTGATCATCGCAGCCGTGGCCTCCATGTATATCAGCGTCATGGTCTCCATGTTTGAACCCGATCTCGGGAAAATGCTGGCGGAGTTTGAAAAGGCGATGCCGGGGCTCATGTCAGCCGCAGGGATGACAAATCCCGGGACGACTCTTCAGAGCTTTTTAAAAACCTATTTATACGGCTTTTTTATGTTTGTGCTGCCTATGATATATGAGCTGTTTACTGCCAATAAGCTGGTGGCCGGATATGTGGACAGGGGTTCTATGGCATCCATCCTCTCCGCGCCTCATTCCAGGAGAAAAGTCGTCCGAACACAGGGGTTCTTCCTGACAGCCAGCGTGTGCCTGATGATCTTATATATCACGGTGCTGGGCATTGTCTGCTCTGAGATGATGTTTCCGGGGGACCTGGGAATCGCAGAATTTCTCAGTTTAAATGCGGGTCTGCTCTGTCTTCATATATGTATCAGCGGATTTTTCTTTTTTATGTCCTGTATCTGCAATGATACTCGCAGGTCCACAGGTATTGGAGTCGGAGTATTTCTTGTTTTTTATCTTGTACAGATGCTCTCAAATATGGGGGATAAGCTGGAAAATCTCAAATATGCCACAATTTTTACTTTATTTGATGGAGATGCTCTTTTAAGAGGAGAAAGCCGGGCAATTGTCATGTCAGGGATTCTGCTGATGATTGGGATTCTGTTTTTTGAATTGGGGAAATACCGGTTTCAAAAAAGAGATCTGCCGCTTTGACAGAAGATATTTTCTTAACACGGCAGGACTCCAGTGATATAATAGGGGACAGAAAACAAATTTTAGAAAAGAGGAACTGACATGTTAGGAAAATTGGGAAGAAATGATGCCTGCTGGTGCGGCAGCAATAAGAAATATAAAGTCTGCCATATGGCTTCGGACGAAAAAATAGAGGCATTCGCGCGGCAGGGACATATTGTGCCGCCGAGATTTATTCTCAAAAACAGGGAACAGATCGAAGGAATCCGGGAAAGCGGAAAGATCAATACCGCAGTCCTCGACTATGTAGCAGAACATATCAGGGAAGGAATGACCACAGAGGAGATCGACCGGCTGGTTCACGATAAGACTGCGGAACTTGGGGGTATCCCGGCTCCTTTGGGATATGAAGGTTTCCCGAAAAGCGTATGCACTTCCATCAATGAGCAGGTGTGCCATGGCATCCCTTCTGAGGATATTGTGCTGAAGGACGGAGATATCATCAATGTGGATGTGTCAACGATCTATCATGGATATTTTTCGGATTCATCAAGGATGTTCTGCATCGGAAATGTAAGTGATGAAAAGAAGAAGCTTGTGGATGTGACGAAAGAGTGTGTGGAACTTGGGCTTGCACAGGTGAAACCGTGGGGCTTCATGGGAGACATGGGCCAGGCGGTCCACGATCACGCAGTCAAGAATGGATATTCGGTCGTGCGGGAGATCGGCGGACACGGTGTCGGGCTGGAGTTTCACGAGGAGCCGTTTGTCAGCTACGTCACGAAAAAGGGCACGGAGATGCTTTTGGTCCCGGGCATGGTATTCACCATTGAACCCATGGTCAACATGGGAACCGATGAAGTCTACACTGATGGAGGAGATAACTGGAGCGTCTACACGGCAGACGGCCGTCCGTCCGCCCAGTGGGAGATCCAGGTGCTCGTGACAGAGACGGGATATGAAGTACTGGCTTATTAGGAGGTGTCTGTTTGTCTGCATATGAATTGTTGTTTGAAATGCTCGGAGAGAGGGGAAAAGTTTTGAGTGCCACCATTGTCTCCGGCCCGATGGCAGGAGAAAAATGTATTTACACTCAGGAGGAGATGCATGGAGAGCATTTCTGGAAGGAATTTCTTACTGAACTCAGGAGGGTGGAGCAGACAGAGACTGTTTCGATTGGGAAACGTGAGATTTTTGTGGAGCTCTTTCAAAAAGCCCCCAGGCTCGTTATTTTAGGAGGAGGCCATGTGTCACAGCCGGTCTGCCAGATCGGAAAGATTCTTGGATTTGACATAACGGTGGTGGATGACAGAGAAGAGTTTGTTACGAAAGACAGGTTTCCGTGGGCAGACCGGCTGCTCTGCTGTGATTTTGACTGTCTGCCGGATGAACTGTTCAGATATGAGAATACATTTTATGTGGCGGTGACCAGGGGACATCAGGGAGACCGGGCCTGCGCAAGAAAGGTCTTATCTCATCCCCATGCATATTTCGGCATGATCGGCAGCCGCACGAAAGTAAAGATTACAAAAGATGCCCTGTTAGAAGAAGGGTTTTCCGGCGAGAAGGTAGAGTCTATGCACTCACCGATCGGTCTGCCCCTTGGTGGACAGCTGCCGGAGGAGATCGCCGTGAGTATCATGGCAGAGATCGTGAAAGAAAAGAACCGCCGCCATACCGGCTTTGCGGATATGGATGTGGCAAATGCGGTCCTTGGAGGAGAACACGGAGTCATGCTGACGATACTTTCAAAGAGTGGATCTTCTCCGAGAGGGACAGGAAGCAAGATGTTCCTGGGAGAAGGAGGAACATCTTATGGAAGCATCGGGGGAGGCAGCGTCGAATATACCGCATGCAGGGATGCCGGACACGTATCTGGCGTACAGGTAAAGGAATATGACCTCTCGGCAAAAGATGCCTCTGACCTTGGAATGATCTGCGGCGGGCATGTCCGGGTCCTGTTTGAAAGGATATAGAGATGAAGATTCACATGATCCTGCTGGCCGCAGGGTTTGGCCGCCGCTTTGGGTCCAACAAGCTCTTGTATGAGATCGGCGGTAAACCTATGTACAGGCACACACTGGATGTGATGCTTTCGCTGGCCCGGGAATTGAAAGACGCAGACGTGACTGTGGTGACCCGCTATGAAGAAATTTACCTGGATGCAAAAGAGAGCGGTGTGCTCTGCCTGATGAACCGGCACAGCGAACAGGGGATATCATCCTCTGTTCAGATCGGGCTGAAAGCCAATCTGCATCCGCGGGAGGATGCATACTATCTTTTCTTTACGGCTGACCAGCCGGAACTGAAAGAGGAGACGGTCAGGAAATTCCTGTCTGCTTTTTTGCGGGCGGGAAAAGGAATCGGCTGTCTCTCGGAAGATGGAATTCCGAAAAACCCGTGTGTGTTTCACAGCTGTTACGTGAAGGAACTTCTCTCCATACAGGGAGACCGGGGAGGCAAGCAGGTCGTAAGAAGCCATTCTGAAGATGTGTTTATATTTGAGGCCGGAGGACGGGAACTGAGGGATATCGATACATTGGATCAGCTGGAAAATTAAAAAGTGGATTTTACAAAGGATAAAAGCCGTGTAAAATCCACTTTTGTTTATTTCATAAAAAGAAATTTGTCTTTCGGAAACCTGAGAAAGATCGTATCCTTTTTTATCTGGTCGTTCCAGAGAGTTTTAGGTAGTTCAAAGCGCAGTCCCGTCCAGTCTCCGGACTTTTTATTCTGCTTTTCCCGAAAGAGAAGAATCATGGAAAAGGTATCTTCAATGATGTCCGTAACCGTACATTCCATTGTGTTGGGCAGAGACGCATCCAGTTCGATGGAAAAGTAATGGGCCCGGAAACCGGCGTATCTGATATCTTTTGGAACAGGGACGGAAGATGTCAGGACAATGTTCCAGTCGGACGCAAAAAATGTGTGGTCATCGATATACTCTGCATGAGAAATATTTTTGCATCCTGTAAGAAGCGCGGCTTCCAGAGATTCCGGATTCTGAAACAATTCTTTTTTGCGCTGTACGGTCTTTAGGCGGCCATTTCCCATGACGGCGATCCGGTCGGACATCCGGTAGACTTCGTCTCTGTTGTGCGAGACGAACAGGGCGGTTCCGGGAAAGTCCCGTATGATGTGCATCAGTTCCTGCTCCAGCTGCCATTTCAGATAATCATCCAAAGCCGAAAAAGGTTCGTCCAGCATGATCAGAGAAGGCCTGGATGCCAGCATCCTTGCCAGAGCCGTGCGCTGCTGCTGGCCGCCGGAAAGCTGGGAGGGATAATGGTCTTCGAGGCCGGATAAATAGAACTTTTCAACCCATGAGCCTACAAAAGACCTGTCCCTGGAAGTCAGCCCACAGGCAATATTTTCACGCACCGTCATGTGGGGAAATAAGGCATAAGTTTGAAACAGATATCCTATCTTCCGGTCCCTCACGGGCAGATTGATACGCTTTTGGGAGTCAAATAAAACTCTGCCGTCCAGAACGATCCGTCCCCGGTCCGGTGTCTCGATTCCGGCAATGCATTTCAGAGTCAGGCTTTTTCCACAGCCCGAAGCCCCCAGAATAGAAAGTATTTCATTGCCTGCTTCAAAAGAAGTCCTAAGATGAAACCCAGGCAGATGTTTTTCAATATCTACATAAAGACTCATTTTGCTGCTCCTTTCCGCCGTGCAAAGCGCACCTGGAAAGATGTACAGAAGTTCATGGCGAGCATCATCACAAAGGAAAAACAGACGATGATCATGACCCAGAGATAGGCACTCTCACGGTCGCCTGCCTGCACTGCCGTGTATACGGCTACGGACATGGTCTGGGTTTTTCCGGGGATATTGCCTGCGATCATGATGGTGGCTCCGAACTCGCCGAGAGCCCTTGCAAAGGAAAGAATTGTTCCTGCAAGGATGCCCGGCCATGCCAGGGGGATGATGATCTTTCGGAATATTTTTCCCTCTGTCATTCCCAGGGTTCTGGCTGCATACAGATATTCCTGATCGATCTGTTCAAAGGCGCCGCGGACCGTGCGGTACATCAGCGGAAATGAAACTGCAGTTGAGGCGATGACCGCACCCTGCCAGGAAAATATAAAGGAAAACCCAAACTGAGAAAAGAACTGCCCTACCAGGCTGTTTTTTCCGAAAGCCAGCAGCAGGAAAAAACCGACGACTGTTGGGGGCAGGACTAAAGGCAGAGTAAACAGGCCGTCGATGACAGCCTGTCCGTGTTTCAGCTTTACAACGGTCCGGGCAGCACAGATACCCAGTACAAAGGTAAATATGGTAGCCGGAAGGGCTACTTTTAGAGAAATCCACAGTGGTGACAGATCGAACATTATTTTATCCTTTGGAAGCCGTAAGACTCGAACAGCTTCAGTATTTCATCGGTTTTTAAGTAATCTACAAACTTCTGGGCTTCTTTCTGATGTCTGCTGTCTTTTAACACGGCCACCGGATAGATCACAGGGTCGGCGGCTTTCTTCGGAGCCTCACAGACTACTTTGATCTTCTTCGATATTTTCGCATCCGTCATATAGACGACTCCGCAGTCCACTTCGCCGCTTTCTACCCATGTGAGAACCTGGCGGACATCGCTTCCATAGTTTGCCTTCTTCTTTATTTTATCCAAAATGCCAAGTTTTTGAAAGACTCCTTCTGAATATTGTCCGACCGGGACTGCTTTAGGCTCACCCAGTGCCACTTTTTTTACGCCTGAATCTGCCAGGTCTTCAAAGGTTTTAACGGATGTCTTGCTGCCTTTTGGGACGATCAGTACAAGCTTGTTTTCCAGCAGATTCGTGCGGGATTTTTTATTGATCAGGTTCTTTTTTGAGAGAGCATCCATCTGTTTTTGGGCAGCCGACATAAAAACATCTGCGTCCGCGCCCTCTTCAATCTGTGTCTGAAGTGCGCCGGAACTTCCATAGGAAAAGCGGAGTTCTACATTGGGTTCCTTTTCTTTATATTTCTCGGCGATGTCCTCTGTCACATCCGTAAGACTGGCGGCTGCGGGAATGGTCAGTGTGGCAGTTTTTTCGGAAGTATTTTTGTCTTCGGAACTGCATCCCGACAGGGCCGCAGTTCCCAGCACTGCGGCAGCCAGCACAGCAAATATTTGTTTTTTCATTTAATATTGTATCCTCCTGTACTTCGTTTTTACATCTTTACTTTACCTGAAAAAGGAAAGCTGTTTTATTTGAAAAGTAAATAAAAGGTTGAAACTTCTTTTGGGAGGGAGACGCTGCGGTGAAATTCCAGCTATTCATAGATAAAAACTATAAATGAGTGAGGAGGCCGGGTTCATAGATTCAAATAACAGGGAAATTGCGGGGATTGATATGGACGAAAAAATAGAAAATCAGCTGAACCTTTCTCTGAGTCTGACTCCTGAAGAACGGGAGAAGAGCAGAGACTTGGATGTGGGGTATGACAGGCAGCAGAATCTGTGGGAATTGATCATCAGGTATATAGGTGAGATCAGTCAGATTCCGGTTCCGGAAGGGGGAAGGCTGGAAGCCTTGAGCAATGAATATGCCATAGCTTATCTGCCTGAGGAATCCATCGATGCTTTTTCAAACCTTCCCCAGGTTATTTATATGGAAAAGCCTAAAAACCTTCTTCTGAGTGATCAGGCGGGGATTGCCGCCTCCTGTATTCTGTCGGTAAGGGATGGACAAAAGGGTCTCCACGGCGATGGAACCTATGTGGCTGTGATCGATACGGGCATCGATATTTTTCATCCGGATTTCATCGATGACCAGGGAAACACGGTGATTGAAATTTTATGGGATCAGACGATTCCGGGGCATCCGCCGGAAGGTTTTTACGAGGGGAGTGTATACACAAGGGAAGAGATTAACCGCGCGCTGAAGGCACCGGCGGCAGAGGGCAGGGATATTGTACTAAGCAGAGATACCAACGGGCACGGGACTCATGTGGCTTCCATCTGTGCGGGAAGGCAGGGAGTTGCAGACAGATCCGCTCTGATTGTGGTGAAGCTTGGAAATGCGACGGAACAGGGGTTTCCCAGAACGACACAGCTGATGACGGCTCTGGAGTACGTGATCCGTTACGCTGAGGCGAAGGGAAAGCCGGTCAGCGTAAATTTAAGCTATGGGAATAATTATGGAGATCACAGGGGAAATTCCCTGCTTGAAACATATATCAGCCAGATGGCAGGTCAGTGGCAGACCGCCGTCTGCATTGGAACAGGAAACGAGGGAGCATCAGGCAGGCACAGGCAGGGATGTTTAAGGCAGCCGGAAGATGTGATCTTTGCAGTGGCACCTTATGAACAGAGCCTGAATTTGCAGCTGTGGAAAAACTATGTGGATGAATTCAGATTGTGGCTTCAAAGTCCCTCAGGAGAGCGAAGGGAGATTCAGGACCAGGAGGGAAGGACTGACTACCGGTTTGGGACGACAACGGTCTATGTCTATTATGGCTCTCCGACTCCGTATAACAGGCTTCAGGAAATCTATTTTGCCTTTGTACCGCAGGGCGGCGAAATCGAGAGCGGTCAGTGGACCATTGTGATGGAACCGGGAAGGATCGTCAGGGGGGACTATTACATGTGGCTGCCTGTATCCGCCGGGACCAATGAGGGAACCAGATTTTTAGAACCCAGCCTGGATCTGACGCTGACGATTCCTTCTACGGCAAGAAGTGTTATATCTGTGGGAGCCTACGATGTATTTTATAATTCTTATGCATCTTTTTCCGGAAGGGGAGACCTGAATATCTGCATGGAAAAACCGGATGTCACGGCACCGGGAGTGGGAATTCTGGGGGCAAGTCCCGGCGGCGGGAATACAAGAATGAGTGGAACTTCCATGGCAACGCCGTTTGTGACGGGCAGCGCGGCACTTTTGATGGAGTGGGGGATTGTGAGAGGGAATGATCCATTTTTATACGGAGAGAAGATCAAAGCATACCTGCAGAAGGGAGCAAGGGAACTTCCTGGATTTAGTGAGTATCCGAATTCGCAGGTGGGGTATGGAAAACTGTGTGTGAGGGACAGTCTGCCGATATAGAGTCTGTTTGAAAAAAGTCGGGGGAAAGGGGAATGACAGGAATAAAACGGGACAGTAAAGGACTTCTCTGATTATGAAAGCAAAGTAACTGATGAACTTGTGGTTTATGTGAAGTCTATGACTAAAATAGATACTAAACGGAAATTTTTATATGTGATTTTTTAAAATTACAAATATAAATTGACAATGTAAAACGAGAGTGTTATTATAAAAGAAATTAGAAAGGAATCCAGCATGAATAAATTAAGCGAGTATGTCAATTTTGAGAGTGGAACGCCGCAATTTAGAATCAATGAATCCATGGACCGTAGTGCGCCGATTTATAATGTATATAGTCAAAATGATTTGACAGATGACTTGGTAGGGATAAATTTATTATCAGGGGAACCGAAAAAGATTAGAACCAGAGACGAAGTATCTATAGTATTCCCGCAGGATATCATATTCAGTTTAATATCAGGTACAGCAAGCATAGTTGGAAAAGACCATCAAGGTTACTTGTATACACAGAATTATGTTAGAATAAAACCCGATAAAAATATCGCTCCTAAATATTTGATCTATTTGCTAAATGAAAATAGAGCCATTAGAAAACAATTTCAATTAGGCTTACAAGGGACGACCGTTTTAAAATATACATTAGCCCAGTTAAAAGAAATTGAACTTCCATCTTTGCCGTCGTTACATGAGCAGCAAATAATCGGAGAAGTTTATTTCAAACAGTTACGGGTGCAGGCTTTGAGAAAACGGGTGGCAGATTACAAGATGACAGTTTTACTGAACAAATTAGAGGGGGTACTAGAGGATGAAAGAAGCTCAGTTTGAATCAGAATTAATTCAATATCTTTCAGGTGAAACAGATACAGATGTTGCAAAAGCTTCTGTTATGTGGGAAACACCAAGTTATATTGTAAAAACAAAATTTTGGGAATACAAGCCGGAAATAAAAACAACAGACGCACTTTGGGAGAACTTCAAGCAAATTCTGGAACAGCATAACCAAAAAACGTTAGAGCATCCATTAAGTGTTGTAGAGTTTAACCAGGTTAAAAAGATTATAAGTAATCTGCATACACCATATAAAGCCGGGCAGTTTTTATATGGTTTAAATGGCGTTTCTCAAATAGAAATTGATTTGGATGATGGCAGACACGTGTTCCTGACCGTATTTGATCAAAAGCAAATTGGAGCAGGCGATACCATATACCAAGTGGTGAATCAAATAAAACGTCCGGCAGTTATAGCAGGAAAAAAGGATAGGATATTTGATACGACATTGCTGATTAACGGACTGCCCATTATTCAAATTGAGGAAAAAAACGACCACCGGGATGTGGATGAGGCCTTAAATCAGATGGAACAGTATGTGGCCGAGAATCAATACCGGGATATCTATTCTACAGTACAGATATTGGTTGCCATTACTCCGAATAACGTGAAATACATGGCAAATACTACGGCGGATAAGTTCAATAAAGACTTTGCATTTCATTGGCAGAGACGGGAAGACAATACCATTGTCCGCAGCTGGAAAGAGTTTGCGGACAATGTGCTTAGTATTCCTATGGCACATCAGATGGCAACCAATTATATGATTCTGGACGGAACGAAGAATAAGGAAACGTTAAAGGTTATGCGTCCTTATCAGGTATATGCCACTCAAAAAGTAGTGGAAGGGATTAAACGGACAGATTTTGAAGCGGGAAATAACAAGATTGGGTATATATGGCATACAACAGGATCTGGCAAGACAATTACAAGCTTTAAGACTGCCTGGCTGGCAAGCCGTATGCCGAATGTGGACAAAGTCGTTTTTGTTGTAGATCGAATTGCTCTTACAAGGCAGACGAGTGAGGATTATAAGGCATATGACCCAGACGGTGAAATCGGCGATGAGACACGATTGGGAAGTGTCCGGGATACAAATAACACCAATGACTTAAGCCGCAAATTAAAAAGTAAAGATAATAATATTATAGTAACGTCTGTTCAAAAGCTGGGGACTCTGGTCAGCCGTAAAAGCTTTAAATCACCGGAGAAAAATATAGTATTTATTGTAGACGAAGCACATCGAAGCACAGGCGGAGATAATTTTGCCAAAATACAAAAAGCTTTTAAGCAGTCCGCATGGATAGGATATACAGGGACGCCTATGTTTGATGAAAACGCTATAGGTATGAATACAGAGAGTATTTTTGGTCCGCTGCTTCACGCATATACCATTCGGGAAGCCATTGCGGATAGAAATGTACTGGGCTTTAAAGTAGACTTCGAGACAACAATTGATGAAGAGAAAATGAAGGAAGAATATCTTCCTGAATTTTATCGCCAACGATACCCTAAGTGGAGCGAGAAACAGATCAGAAATAAAATTCTAAATCTAACGGAAGAGGATATAGATGATGCGATAGAGCCCAGCTTCTATGATGAAAATATAGAGCACATAAAATTAGTGGTCGAAGATATATTCAAAAACTGGAAAAACCGTTCCGGCGAGGGAAAATATAATGCAATATTAACCACCCATGTAGGAGGCGGCAAAGCCAGTACACCAATGGCCATGATGTATTTTCGTGAATTTCAAAGAGTGAATAATAAGAATAAAAAACAAGGGAAACCGATATTAAAGGTGGCGATTACATATAGCCTTAATACCACAAATAATGACAGTCAGTTAGAGAGTAACCAGGGTCTTCATGAAGCCATGAAGGTATATAATGAAGAGTTTGGGACATTATTTGGCCTGGACGATGTGTCAGGATATATAGAGGATGTAACAAGCCGGTTAAATAAGACCACAGAAGATAAAAATTATCTTGATCTTGTTATTGTAGTGGATCAATTGTTGACAGGCTTTAATGCACCGGAACTGAATACATTATATGTGGACAGAATTTTGAGAGGAGCAGGTTTGATACAAGCCTATTCCAGAACGAATCGGATTGCGGACATGCAGAATAAACCGTGGGGAAATATTGTAAACTACCGTTGGCCGTCATTAAATGAAACGCTTATGAACAAGGCACTTGCAGTTTATGCAAATAAGGATTCGGCAAATATTTCTGAAGAAGAACGAAAGCAGCAAAATGAAGAAGACGGAATTATTGCCCATTCTTTCCAGACAACCCATGAAGAAGTGAAAAAGGTGGTACAGGAGCTTAGAGCTATTACAAACCAATTTGAAAGGGTGCCGCCAAGTGAAAAGAAGAAAGAAGAAATGCTGCAGCTGTTACGACAGTATAACAGCGGTATGGCAAAATTAAAACAGTATGCCCCGGAAGTAGTGGATGGGAAAGAGGAAGGCTTTGATTATGAACAGCCGGATCAACTGCTGAAGTCGCTGGGAATGGAGCCGGAAGAAGAGATTATGCTTACTACCGTTCTGAGTAATGAACTAAAACAGCAACTGGCAAAAGAGAAGAAAATATCAATTCACCAAATTGAGTTGAAGATGACACATGTAAAAGACATAAAGGTTGACTATGATTACTTGACAGAGCTTGTGGAGAAACTTCTGAATCAGGTTCATGAAAGAGATGAACAAGGAGCCTGTGAAACAAAAGAAAAGATTTACCAGTTTGCGAATGGACTGGAAGATAGAAGATATGCGGGGAAAATTATCAATGCTGCAGAAGCGATCGCAAAAGGATTGTATCCAACAGATCCGGATTTTAAGTATCCGGCCAAACTGAATGCGGGAAGTGAACAGATCATTCAGGAGGCAAACGACATAAGTCTAGATCGGTTATTACAGGAATTTAGAATCAAGTGGGGAATTATCGATGTTGTCACAAGCGCTGAAATGCGTACATTCTTCGCCCGCCATAAATATGGGATACAAGATTTAGATGATACCGGCAGAATTCGGGATATTATTGCAAAAGGAAGCAGAGATTATGCCGTTTTATCCCATGATAAAGAGATACAGTCACTTTCCAGAATAAAATACCGCAACAAATTAAGGGAAGCTATCTATGATCTTGCAGACAGATTAGTAGAGAACTAAGATAAAGGAAAACAATATGAATGAAATTGAGTTTTTAATGTATGAGGCAGATGCAAAAATAGAAGTCATAGTTAAGGATGAAACAATCTGGGCAACACAAAAAGCAATTGCAGGACTATTTGATGTAGGCGTACCGGCAATCAGTAAACATTTGAAAAATATTTTTGAATCGGGTGAACTGGATGAAAAAGTGGTTGTTTCCATTTTGGAAAATACCACGCGGCATGGAGCTCTGCAGGGGAAAACGCAGACAAAGAATGTAAAATACTATAATTTAGATGCGATTATATCGGTGGGTTATCGTGTGAATTCAATTAAGGCAACTAGATTCAGGGTGTGGGCAACGAACATTTTAAAAGAGTACATTCAAAAAGGATTCAAGATAGACGAAGAACGCATGAAACAAGGAAATAATGTTTTTGGACAAGATTATTTTCGTGAATTGCTTGAAACAGTTCGTTCGATACGAGCAAGTGAGCGGAGAATCTGGCAGCAGATTACAGATATATTTGCGGAAATATCCTATGATTATGATAAAAATTCGGAAATCACAAAAATGTTTTACGCAGAAGTCCAAAATAAATTTCATTTTGCCATTACCGGAAAAACAGCGGCAGAAATTGTTTATGATAAAGCAGATAGTAAAAAGCAGCATATGGGATTGACTACATGGAAACATTCACCGGATGGACGAATACTCCAATCAGATGTAATTGTGGCAAAGAATTATTTAACAGAAAAAGAAATTAAGAGCTTAGAGAGAAATGTGTCAGCCTATTTTGACTATGTAGAACGATTGCTTGAGGATGAAACACTTTTATCCATGGAGGATTTTGCTACAAGCATTGACGAGTTTTTAAAGTTCAACCGCTATGATATACTTCAGGGACATGGACAAATATCACACAAGTCCGCAAAGAAAAAGGCTATTGAGGAATATAAAGAATTTAATAAGCATCAGATTATAGATTCGGATTTTGATAAAGAGATAAGGAAAATCCAGGGAGGCAAAAATGAGTGAAGAGAAACGCAGAGTACCAAAGCTGAGATTCCCGGGATTTACGGACGAGTGGGAAGAGCGGAAGCTGGGGAAAATGGTTGATGTTCGCAGTGGTAAAGACTATAAGCACCTTAAAGAAGGTTCTATACCGGTCTATGGGACAGGCGGATACATGCTCAGCGTGAGTGAAGCATTATCATACTTGGAAGATGCAATAGGAATTGGAAGAAAAGGTACGATAGATAAACCGTATATCCTTAAAGCACCGTTTTGGACGGTAGATACACTGTTTTATGCGATTCCAAGAGATAGCAACGACCTGAACTTTGTGTTTGATATTTTTCAAAATATCAATTGGAAAAAGAAAGATGAGTCTACCGGAGTGCCGAGTTTGTCAAAAGCTGCAATCAATGAAATTGATGTTTTAACTCCTAAGACTATTGAGCAGAAAGTAATTGGAACCTTTTTTTACAACCTCGACCACCTTATCACCCTTCATCAGCGTAAGTCAGAGCATTTACAAAAATTGAAGAAATCTTTACTTCAAAAAATGTTTCCTAAAAAGGGAGAAAAAGTTCCAGAACTTCGATTTCCCGGATTTACTGATACTTGGGAACAGCGTAAGTTGGGAGATGTGTTTCAAGAATATTCTGAAAAGAAACACGAGGAACTTCCAGTGTTAACAATTATTCAAGGAGGAGGAACAATTCTCCGAGAAAAATCAGATAGGAATTTGCAGTATGATAAATCTAGTCTGTCAAATTATAAGATGGTTAAAAAGAATGATTTTATTGTGCATTTACGTTCCTTTGAGGGGGGACTAGAAAAAGCAAATAGTGATGGAATCATAAGTCCTGCCTATCATACGTTCCATGGGGTCGGGACGGATTCAAGATTTTATTATTCGTATTTTAGATCGCAGGATTTTATAAAAATAAGACTTTTGCCTCATGTTTATGGAATAAGAGATGGGAGAAGCATAGACATTGAAGGAATGAAAACTATAGATATTCCTTTCACATCATATGAAGAACAAAAGAGGATAGGAAATTTTATTGAATCTCTTGACAACCTCATCACCCTTCATCAACGTAAGCTGGAACATGTAAAAGATTTAAAAAAGGGCCTATTGCAGCAGATGTTTATATAAAATAGGAGAAATAGAAGAAAAGGAAGAAAAAATGTCAAATAACAATATTCAGACAATATCAAATAAATTATGGGCAATGGCAAATGAACTTAGGGGCAATATGGACGCAGCAGAATTCAAAAATTATATCCTTGCATTTATGTTTTACCGCTATTTGTCAGAGCATCAAGAAAAGTATTTAGCAAGATACGATATCATTGATATAGCCCCGGGACAGACTATTAACGAAGCATATAAGGAACAGGCATCAGGAGATGATTTGCCAGATTATCTGGAGGATATTTCTTCTAGCTTAGGATATGCTATTGAACCAGAGGACACATGGGCATCTTTAAATTATAAGATCGATGAGGCTCAGATTATCCCCAGTGATTATCAAACTATATTTGACAATTTTAATAGAAATGCTGAATTAAATATAGAGGCTTCCAGAGACTTCAGGGGTATATTTAACGATATAAATCTGGGGGATTCAAGACTTGGAAGTTCCACAACAGCGCGCGCAAAATCATTAAATAATATTGTGAAATTGGTGGATAGTCTGGAATATAAAAGTGATGATGGGAAAGATATCTTAGGTGAAGTATACGAATATCTTATTGGACAATTTGCAGCCAGCGCAGGCAAAAAGGGCGGCGAATTCTATACACCGCATCAAGTCAGCAAAATCTTAGCAAAAATAGTGACAGACGGTATTGCTGAATCGGACAAGACTTTTACCGTATATGATCCGGCTATGGGATCTGGTTCTTTACTATTGACGGTTCGTGATGAATTAGCAGGCGGTAATCGGCCGGGAGCAGTTAAATTTTATGGGCAGGAACTGAATACAACAACTTATAATTTGGCTCGAATGAATTTGATGATGCATGGTGTTTCGTTTAACAATATGAATTTAAATAATGCAGACACATTGGAAGCAGACTGGCCGGACGGTCCGGACGAAAAGGGTATTGATCAGCCAAGAAGTTTTGACGCCGTGGTAGCTAATCCACCTTACTCCGCAAAATGGGATAATAGAAAAACGAAATTAAAGGATGCAAGATTTAACGAATACGGAAAACTCGCACCGGCCTCTAAAGCAGATTTTGCATTTGTATTGCACAGTATTTACCATCTTAACAGTAGTGGTACAATGGCGATTGTCCTTCCTCATGGAGTTTTGTTCAGAGGAGCGGCAGAGGGGAAAATCAGGCAGGCAATTATTGAAAAAAATTACTTGGATACTGTAATTGGATTGCCTCCTAACCTGTTTTATGGGACAAGTATCCCGACAATTATATTGGTGTTAAAGAAAAACAGGAAAAAGAAGGATGTATTGTTTATTGACGCCAGCAAAGAGTTTGAAAAAGGGAAAAATCAAAACTACATCAGTGATGAAAATATAAATAAAATTTTAGAAACATACCGGGCACGTAAAGATGTCGATAAGTATGCCCATGTTGCATCTAATGAAGAAATAAAGGAAAATGAGTACAATCTAAATATTCCAAGGTATGTAGATACCTTTGAGGAAGAAGAACCTATTGATTTGCAGGAGGTAATCAAGCAAATAGAGGAAGATAATAAAGAAATTGAGCAGTTGGAAAGGGAAATTGCAGAGCAGCTTAAAATATTAGGGGTAGAAATATAATAAGATATCATTTTTCAGAGGTAAAAATGGTGCCATTTTTAGTAAAGGAAATGAAGTGATTATTCCTGTTTCAGGGGAAACAGTAGCGGATATAGCAAGAGCGTCAACCGTTATAAAAAAGTGGAAGTTACTTTTTCATTTAGGGGATACTAAATTTATTTCTCTTAGTTCTTGTTCAATCAATCCAAATGTAATATAATTCCTAAGTGGAGCATTATACCCGGAGCAGTAAAATTAAAATAGCAGCACATACAAAAGATAAAGCTGTTCCGGGTATAATTTCCCATGAATGTACAGGCACAGATAAAAAGTCGGAGAAGGATTTTCATTTGTTTTTTTTGTTTCATGCTTGACAGCTTCTTTTACTATATGCTATTCTGTCCCTGCTGTAAAAAAGCTATATATTTTTCTGTTTCTGATCACAAACAGAAAAATATATAGCTTTTTTACATGGAAAGGAGAAATTATGGATACTATTGCAAACCCAATGGGTACGAAAAAGGTATTTCCTCTGCTGATTTCTATGGCCGTGCCTCCTATGATCTCAATGATGATCCAGTCGCTTTACAATATCGTAGACAGTATGTTTGCGGCCAGGCTTGGGGTGAATGCCATTACAGCCATCTCATTGGCCTATCCGCTGCAAAACCTCATCTTATCCGTCGGTGTAGGACTGGGAGTAGGCGTTAATGCCTGTATTGCCATGAGTCACGGAACAGGGGATACCAAAAGAGCAGATCAGGCAGCTGTCCACGGACTGGTGCTGGCCGGTCTTCATGCATTAGTTTTTATCGCATCCGGCCTTATGGGAATCCGTGCGTATCTTGGAATGTTTACAAAAGACCCGGAAGTTCTTTCCCTGAGCAGCCAGTATACATATATTGTGGTGCTGCTGTCTGCCGGTTCACTTGTTCATGTAGCGATAGAAAAGATTTTTCAGGCGATGGGGAATATGAAAGTGCCGATGATCCTGCAAGGGATGGGTGCCCTGATCAATATTATATTAGATCCTCTTTTTATTTTTGGGGTTGGTATCTTTCCTAAAATGGGAGTAGCAGGAGCAGCAATCGCCACAGTGATCGGACAGTGGAGCGCCTGCCTCCTCGCTGTTTTCCTCCTGTTTCGGAAGGAACATACCGTCCACATCCGGTTTCGCGGCTTTGCATTTGACCGGGAACTGCTCAAAAAGATTTATATGGTAGCAGTTCCGTCCGCCATCACCATGTCTCTGCCGTCTATATTGATCTCGATCCTGAATGGGATACTGGCCGGAATTTCAGAAGTGGGAATTGCAGTACTCGGCATTTATTTTAAAGTACAGACATTTATCTATATGCCGTCCAACGGTCTGATCCAGGGGATGAGGCCCATCATCAGTTTTAACTGCGGGGCAGGAAGAGATGACAGAGTGAAAGAGACGATTAGGGACAGTCTTCTTGTCACCGGTGGGATTATGGCCGCAGGAACCGTCTTATTTGTTGTTTTTCCTGTGCAGATCATGGGATTGTTCCACGCAGGGGGTACGCTTCTTAAGATGGGAATCATGGCATTTAGGATCATCAGCATTGGTTTCCTGTTTTCTGCTGTGGGAGTAGTGTATTCCGGTGTCTTTGAGGCGCTGGGAAAAGGGAGTGCATCTCTGGCCGTGTCTACATTGAGACAGTTTTTCATCATTCCGGTTCTTTCTTTATTTCTGGTTTCTCGCATGGGGATCAATGGAATTTGGGCTTCTTTTCCGGCAGCAGAGGCGGCAGCGGCTCTGGCAGCAGTCCTTTTATACCGGAAATACAGCTATAAGAAGAAAAAAACTGAAGATATACAGAATGCTGTAAGAAGACGGCAATAAAAGATGACATTTTGGACAGTTTTCCGGATTGCTGTCTCAGAGATGTAAGATTTTCTGACTTTCATGAAAGCCTCTCCAGAAGTATCCATTGAACAAAAGAAGCCATTCAACGATCGTTTTTTATCACTATTGGAGGAGCGCATTTCAAAGCGTGACGGAAATAGTGATAAAAAACTCATGAATTTTCGGACGTGTTGTGTTAAAATCTAAATGACTTGAAGTGAAAAGGAGAATATGACATGGATAAGAAATTAAAAGCAGTCCTGATCGCGGTGCTGGTTATTGTCGTCGGCGGTGCGGGATTTCTCGGATATGAGTATGTGACTCAGAAACTTACGGCAAATGACGGAATTGAGCTGCTCTCCAAGGGTGAATACCAGAAAGCGTATGAAGCATTTGAGAAAGCAGGCAGTAAAAAGACTCTTTTGTGGACAAACCAGAAAAATGATGTGATGTTTTATCAGGCGGAAGCTCTCTGCCGGCTGAAGCGTTATAAAGATGCCATTCGCATTTATGACCGGATCATAGAGAAAAAGCCGCAGGGCAGGGCTTATGAATGGAAAGCACTTTGTTACGTGGGATTAGGACACGAAGAACAGGCACTGGAGGTCTGCAGTGAAGGGATACGTTCTCTCCCCTCAGAAGGAGAAAGTTATTATGCCAAGTATAGTATTCTTGCGAAGCAGAAGAAGTACGATGAAGGACTTTCTGTTGTAAGTGAAGCTTTGAAGCAGAATCTTACCACCAAGAAAAAAGAGCTGATGTTTGCAAGGATCAGCCTTTATGAAGCTAAATTTGATTTTAAAACAGCATACCATTATGCAAAAGAATATGTAAAAGCCTATCCGGACGATGAAAAAGGAAAAAAAGAAGCTACTTTTTTAGAAACCAGATAGTACACTTTGTCTGCAGGGCAGAAATCAAGAGTTCCATTTACGGAACTCTCAGACCGTAGACAAAATGGTTCTCTGGGCGTTGCCCGAGAACCATTTCATGGTTATTCTCCATAGTTGAGATAGGGTACAAACAGTAGGTAGATCTTTGTACCAGGCTCCCCACTTCTTACGCCATTTCCAAATGGCTAGTTTCTTTAAGTTTATGCAAGAAAACAAGAGGTTTAGCTCCATTTTGATCTTATCTAAACCTCTGTATTGGGTATAGCGCATGCCGTGTTTTTCCTTAGCATCGGCAAATACTCGTTCAATTGTCTCTTTCCTTTCCTGGTACTTTTCTTTTATCCCCAGAGTATGGCGTATTTCTTCGACCTGCTCCATATAGCCTTCCCATACATGACGCGTGATTACTTTTTCATACGCCTTACTTTCTATACACCGGTTCCGGTAAGGGCATTGCATACAGACCGCCCACTCACTTTTATATTCCCGGTATCCTTCCCGGTTGGTGGTCCGGTAGTGCAGTATTTTATTGTTTGGACATATGTAACAGTCATAGTACTCGTCATATACAAATTCATTTTTTCGGAAAAATCCTTTTATCGTCTTTGGCCTGCCATACGGCATCACTGGCGTTTTCCCATCCTCTATCAATACGGGCAAAGATTGTTTCAAATAGACCAGTCCCATCAAAACGGCGGGGATAATTTTTGCCAAAGGTAGAAAAATGAGGAACTTCTTCCGACAGCCCATATCCCAGATACCAGCGGTATGCAAAATTCACTTCAATGATAAAAACAACGATATTATCCAAAATAATCTCTAACATAAAATAGGAATCCGAGAAAATCAAATTTCTTAGGATTCTTTTTTTGTTTGTTATTGATGATTATATAAAGTTTAAAAGTATGCCCTTGAAACTATATTTTCTATTCATCTTCTTGATTAGCAATATTTTTAAGCTTTTCATTTATTTTAACAAGTGAAGAAATGATATTGTCAATATTAGTTGACACATTTTTCTCAAGCATATCACTGACTATGCGGCCAGTTCCAAATCCTCATAATACTGCCTGCGTTTTATCATAGGTGGAAGCCCGCCATTGGCAGAGCATATCCTCCGGTTATTCCAGTAGCTGAGGAAGTATCTCCAAATGAGTACCTTTAATTCCTCTACAGTCATCTGCTTTGTTTCATAGCGGTCGTAGAGAAGTTCTGTCTTCATTCTGGCCCACATGCTCTCGCAACGGGCATTATCATGGCAGCGTCCTCCGGCACTGTTCATGCTTTGATGGATGTGATACTTCCGAATGGCCTGACGGTAGACCTCACTGGTGTACTGTGTTCCACGGTCACTGTGGATGATAGCGCCTTCCAGTGCAGGATA
>OLSH01000440.1_pt1 | contig 36718 bp, 32 predicted proteins | sample 1643221 | NCBI WGS metagenome assembly OLSH01 (sample SAMEA3136681, study PRJEB25190) | human gut metagenome | biome: human gut; feature: human-associated habitat; material: faeces | place: Austria | collected 2013 | reverse complement strand
AGAGCGCAAACTGATGTTTGCGAACGAGGTAATACATATGATGCAACGATTTACAGATGATGCACAACGAGTGTTATCCTTCGCCCAAGAAGCAGCCTTGGAACTAGGGCATGACTATGTGGGTACGGAGCATGTACTCATAGGGCTCATAAAGGTTAAAAATGGTGTTGCCGCAAAGGCTCTTAATGAGCTAGGTCTAAGTGCAGAGACCATTATTGAAGATGTTGAAGAGCACATTGGACGAGGAAATAAGAAAGCTAGTTCCGTATATATGACACCTCGTGTAAAACATGTGCTAGAGTTAGCTGTTGAAGTAGCTAATCATATGAACCACAATTATGTGGGAACGGAACATATTCTCTTAGGGTTGTTGAGTGATGGTGGTGGCGTAGCAGTCGGCCTATTACGTAATCATAATATTCGCGCTAATGACATTGTTGAAGTAATTCGAGATATTCTTGGATCTTCTGGTAGAACTAGTCATAATAGTGAAGATAATCAAGACAGCAGTTCATTAGGAGATCTTGCCGACTTCGGAACAGAGTTAAATGAATCTGCTAAACAGGGAAAAATTGATCCTGTGATTGGTCGAGATAAAGAGATTTCCAGGGTTATTCAAATTCTGAGTCGTCGTACCAAAAATAATCCGGTACTTATCGGTGAACCAGGTGTAGGTAAAACTGCTATTGCAGAAGGCTTGGCGCAGCGTATCGTAAATGGTAATGTGCCAGAAATATTACGTAACAAGCGAATTATTTCACTGAGTATCAGTTCGATGTTAGCTGGTGCGAAGTATCGTGGCGAATTTGAAGAACGATTGAAAAAAGCAATCGATGAAGTTCAAAAACATGACGATATGATTATATTCATCGATGAAATTCATACATTAGTTGGCGCTGGTGCCACTGAAGGTGCCATGGATGCAGCGAATATTTTAAAACCTGCATTAGCTCGCGGTGAGTTCCAAGTAATTGGCGCTACAACATTGGATGAATATAAAAAGCATATAGAAAAAGATGCTGCATTAGAACGTAGATTTCAACCGGTTTTAGTTGGTGAACCTTCTGAGGAAGATGCGCTCGAAATTTTAAAAGGGCTCCGTGATCGATATGAGGCCTTTCATAAGGCAAAGATTACTGACGAAGCATTGGAAGCAGCGGTTTCACTATCTAGCCGATACATCACAGATCGATTTTTGCCGGATAAGGCTATCGATGTTGTCGATGAGGCAGCGTCCAAGGTGCGGATGAAAGTGTTTTCTGCCGCACCCGATGTGAAAGCATTGGAAACACAATTAGCAGATGTAAAAAAGGAAAAAGAAGCTGCTGTAACTGCTCAAGAATTTGAGAAGGCAGCAGAGATGCGTGATGAAGAAAAGCGCATTGAAAAGGAAATTAACGATAAGAAAAAGGCCGCTAAGGAAAACAGTGATGCTAAGTTAGTTGTGACTGACGAAGATATCGCTTCTGTAGTAGCACAATGGACAGGTATCCCTGTTTCTAAAATCGCACAGGAAGAATCTGAATCATTATTACACTTAGAAGAAGAGCTTCATAAACGCGTCATCGGTCAAGATGAGGCTGTTGTGGCTGTTTCCAAGGCTGTTCGCCGTGCGAGGGCCGGTCTAAAAGATCCTAAACGTCCTATTGGATCGTTCCTATTCCTAGGTCCTACTGGGGTTGGTAAGACCGAATTGGCTCGTGCCTTAGCTGTTGCCTTATTTGGTGATGAGACGGCGATGATTCGTCTAGATATGTCCGAATATATGGAAAAACATACCGTATCTCGCTTAGTTGGTGCCCCTCCAGGTTATGTAGGCTATGAAGAAGGCGGTCAATTAACAGATGCAGTACGCCGTAAACCATATAGTGTGATTCTTCTTGACGAAGTAGAAAAGGCCCATGCAGATTTCTTTAATATCTTATTGCAAGTTCTTGATGATGGTCGATTGACAGATAGCCAAGGTCGCACTGTTGATTTTAGGAATACTGTTATCATCATGACAAGTAATTTGGGTGCAAATGCACTTCGTAAGAGTTCTCCTGAACTTGGATTCTTAGCTGCTAAGAAGTCCGATAGTGCATCTGATGTTTCTAATGAGATCAACTTTAAGAAAGCCAAAAAATCTGTTATGGATGCGGTAAAACGTCATTTCCGTCCTGAATTTTTGAATCGTATCGATGAAATGATTGTATTCCATGCTTTAACGTCAAATGATTTAAAACAAATTGTTACAATTTTAATGGATACTGTAGTAAAACGTCTTGGTGATATGGGACTATCTCTGGAAATTTCCCCAGCAGCTATGGATATGCTTGTGAAAGAAGGATCTGATTTCTCAATGGGCGCACGTCCATTGAAACGAGCTATTCAACGGTTGATTGAAGATCCTATTTCGGATCTTATTTTACAAGGTAATGCTCCTGAAGGTGCTACCATCAAGGCCGATGTAGAAGATGAACACATTATTGTAAAAGCTTCTAATTAATTGGGAATAGATATTGTTCTCATACAGTCTTTTATGTAAAATTTAATGTCAAAATGGTATACTATTAGTGATAATAGTTGACCGTAGTATTAATTATGCACAAAAGGTCATGAGTGAATTATCATTCATGACCTTTTACTTTTCATGGGGGTTGTATGGCAAAGGTAAAAACCGTTTTCTTTTGTAATAATTGTGGTGCTGAATCTGCCAAGTGGATGGGAAAATGCCCTCAATGCGGTGAATGGAATACACTGGTTGAAGAAGTGGTAAAAGATACTAAACATAGTCGTACACCGTCTGTACGTGGTGTGGGCACCAATACGACTAAACCCGTGGCATTGCCAGATATTGAAATGTCAGCAGTATCTAGAATTCCTACGACCTATAAGGAAATAGATAGAGTGCTTGGAGGCGGTATTGTTCCAGGTGCGTTAATGTTATTAGGTGGCGACCCTGGTATTGGTAAATCAACACTGCTTTTACAAGTCTCTCAAAAGGTGGCCGATACAGTTGGTACTGTTTTATATGCATCTGGCGAAGAATCACAATTGCAATTAAAATTGCGGGCTGAACGATTACATATTAATAGTGAACGATTACATGTTATAGCCGACACAGATTTAGATCATATTCTTGAGGTCGCATTAGATCAAAAGCCATCCTTACTGGTCATCGACTCCATACAAACAATGTTTACTGCAGATATCGAGGCAGCACCTGGTAGTGTTAGTCAAGTTCGTGAGTGTACATCTCGTTTATTACGATTTTGTAAGGAGCAGAATATTCCCACCATTATCATTGGTCACGTAACAAAGGAAGGGAATATTGCAGGGCCTCGTATGCTTGAACATATGGTGGATGTAGTACTTTATTTTGAAGGGGAACGCTCTTATCAGTTCCGCATATTACGAGCCATTAAAAATCGTTTTGGATCTACATCGGAAACCGGTATTTTTACCATGATTGAAGATGGTTTAGCAGAGCTTGCTAATCCGTCGGCGTCCTTGTTAGCTGAACGAGCTGATGATGAAAGTGGTAGTGCGGTTATGATTTATCTAGAAGGGGTTCGTCCCATTCTGGTAGAGGTTCAAAGTTTGGTAGCTACAACAGCATTTGGAATGCCAAGACGTACGGCTATTGGCTATGATTTGAATCGTCTAATTGTGCTACTAGCAGTATTGGAAAAACGCTGCGGCTTTACGCTTGGCAATAAGGATGTCTACGTCAATGTAATTGGTGGGTTAAAGGTCAATGAACCGGCTTGCGATTTATCGATGGCCGTTGCCATTGTATCTAATTTAAAAAATCGCGTAGTGCCTCATGACATGGTGATTCTTGGCGAGGTTGGATTGACTGGTAATGTTCGTAGTATTCCACGCATAGAACAACGGATTAATGAAGCTAAGAAATTGGGCTTTACAAAGTTTATTATCCCAGAAGGGAACTATAAGCAAATTAAGCATGATGATAAGTCTATTCAAATCCGTGGCGTTACGTCCATTGCACAAGCCATGCAACTCGCATTTTCATAATACATGTTATAGTTCATAGAAGGCTAATTCATAGAGTATAAACTCTATGGTATTTAAAGGAGGTGATGCCATGATTTATGGCATTTTACGGTATGTGATTGCTATCCTCATCGGTACAGCAGCATACGTAGGTATGGACAATTTAGCCCCTATTATTGATCCTTATTTAGTATCTCAATTTGCAAGCTTTGGTGATATGTCGCTCACTGTGGCACGTATTTCAGTTATTGTGATTGGTACGATTATTGGTATTTTAATAGGTTATTTTATTTCGTCCTTTATTTTAAAACAAGGTTTAGTCATTGCTAGACAATTGGAACGGGTATTAACACATATTCCTAACCAAGAATTGATTGCAGGCACCATCGGTTTATTATTTGGTCTTATTATTGCTAATTTAATTGGTGCAGCATTCAATCAGGTTCCTATTATTGGCCCGTATATTTCAATCATTTTAAGTGCCATTTTCGGTTATAGTGGTGTACGTTTGATGGCCCGTAAGGGACCTGAAATGTATCTTAACTATTTGAAGCAATGGAAACGCAGTGAGGCGGGGACTAAAAAAAGTAGAGGCTTCAACATGTTTGGATCTCACAAGTCCAGTGACTCTAATTCACCTGCAAAGCTATTAGATACTTCTGTTATTATTGATGGGCGTATTAAGGAGCTGTGCGCTACTGGGTTTATTGATGGCCCATTGGTTGTTCCTGTCTTTGTTTTAAATGAGTTACAAATTATTTCCGACTCCGCAGATGCGATGAAACGAAATCGTGGTCGTCGTGGGTTAGATATTTTGAAAGAAATGCAGGATGCAAAATTGGTACCTATTGAAATCGTAGAAGATGACTATGATGATCTACATGAAGTTGATTCTAAATTGATGCGATTAGCGTTAGAGAAACAATGGAAGCTCATGACAAATGATTTTAATCTTAACAAGGTAGCTCGTGTACAAGGTATTAAGGTTTTAAATTTAAACGAATTAGCCAATGTATTAAAACCGGCCCTTATTGCAGGCGAATGGATTCGCGTACAAGTAATGAAGGAAGGTAAAGAGGTTCAACAAGGCGTTGCATACTTAGATGATGGGACTATGATTGTCGTAGAAGACGGTCGTCCATATGTAGGTCAAGAGGTTGAGGTTATGGTTACATCCATTTTACAAACAAGTGCAGGTCGTATGATTTTTGCGCGTGTAGATGGAGGTAAGCATGAGTAAGGTTAGCTGTATTGTATTAGCTGCTGGTGCTGGTCGCCGGATGTGTCATGATGAGAACAAGATTTTCATTAAACTTGGTCAAAAATCGATTATTCAGTGGACATTGAGCCATATTAATCAAGTGAAAGCGGTTAGTGAAGTCATTCTCGTTGTTGCTGATGGCGAAGCAGCCTATATGGAGCAGCATATTGCGTCATTAGGGCTTTCAAAATCAATTAAAATTGTTACAGGTGGCAAAGAACGTCAAGATTCTGTGTATGCAGGTTTACAAGCGGTTGCCGATGATATAGATATTGTACTCGTTCACGATGGAGCTAGACCGTTAGCAAAGCCAGAGTTATTTGAACGTGTTATTGAAGGGGCAGAAACTCATGGTGCTGTGACTATAGGTGTACCATCTACAGATACGATTAAGCGTGTTGATATTGATGGACAGGTCCTAGAAACATTGAATCGCAATGAGTTGATGAACATTCAAACGCCACAAGGTTTTCAAAAAGATATATTTAAAGAGGCTCAAGAATCAGCTAAGAAAGATGCTTATTTGGGGACGGATGATGTATCCTTAGTTGAGTATATCGGCAAAGATGTGTATATTTTAGATGGCGATTATGAGAATATTAAGGTTACCACACCGAATGATATTGCGGTGGCTAAACGATATTTAGGAATCAAGGAGCAACGTATGCGCGTAGGTTTTGGCTATGATATTCATCGATTAAAGGAAGGAAGACCTTGTATCTTGGGTGGCGTTCATATTGAATCACCTGTTGGCCCCGATGGTCATTCTGATGCAGATGTGTTGATTCATGCGCTGATGGATGCCTTGCTTGGTGCTGCTGGTTTAAAGGATATCGGCTATTATTTTCCACCAGAAGATGATGCATATAAAGGGATTTCTAGCATGATTTTATTAAAACATGTGAATTCCTTGTTGAAAGAAAGAGGCTTAGAAGCCTATAATATAGATATTATGGTTATTTCTGAAACGCCAAAATTAAAGCCACATATCGATACGATGAAGGCTAATTTACAATCTGTTTTAGAAATCCCATTAGATCGCATTAGTATTAAGGCTACTACCAATGAAATGCTTGGTGCCATCGGGCGCCGTGAAGGTATTGCAGCACAGGCAGTAGTTTCCGTATATGAAGGAGAGGTTTAATTATGAAGGTACGTTTTGCGCCAAGTCCAACAGGTCCATTTCATATTGGCGGTGCTCGATCCGCTTTGTTCAACTGGCTATTAGCACGTAAGGAAAAAGGTACGTTTGTACTTCGCATTGAGGATACAGATTTATCTCGTTCTACTCGTGAAAGTGAAGAAAATATTAAAGCATCTTTGCAATGGCTCGGTATGAATTGGGATGAAGGCATCGACGTAGGTGGTGAAAATGGCCCTTATCGTCAAACAGAACGTCTTGATTTGTATAAAGAAGTAACACAACGCTTACTTGATGAAGATAAAGCTTATGAATGCTTCTGTACAGCTGAAGAGCTTGATGAAGTACGTCAGGCGCAAATGGAACGCGGTGAAACCCCTAAATATAATGGTCATTGTTGCCATCTTACAGAAGAAGAAAAAGAAAAATATCGTGCAGAAGGTAGAAAACCAACTATCCGTCTTCGCGTACCTTTGAATAAAACTTATGCATTCGATGATATGGTTCGTGGTCATGTATCCTTCGAGTCCAATGGTGTAGGTGACTTTGTAATCGTAAAATCCGATGGTATCCCTGTATATAACTTTGCCGTTGTAATGGATGACCACATGATGAAAATCACTCACGTTATTCGTGCGGAAGAACATTTATCCAACACACCTCGTCAAATGGCTATTTACGAAGCACTTGGTTGGGAAATTCCTATATTTGGTCATATCTCCTTGATTCTTGGCAAAGATTATAAGAAGATGTCTAAACGTCATGGTGCTACATCTGTTGATCAATATAAGCAATTGGGCTACTTGCCAGAAGCATTAGTAAACTTCTTGGCACTTCTTGGTTGGGCTCCAGAAGGTGAAGAAGAATTCTTTACACAAGATGAATTGATTCAAGCCTTCTCCATGGATCGCGTTGCTAAGAACCCAGCTGTATTTGATATCGATAAATTAAATCACATCAATTTCCATTACATGAAAAACTTGAGCGATGAAGAATTATTCCGCCTTTGCTTGCCACATTTAAAAGAAGTTGGTTTAGCTCCAGATAGCTTGAATCAATCTGATATTGATTGGTTAACATTACTTTGTTCTACATTCCGTGATCATATTAGCTTTGGTGCTCAAATTAAAGATCATGTAGGCATGTTCATGGGGGAAACAGTATTCCTCGAAGAAGGTCATGAAGAAGAGTTAAAGGCAGTGCTTAACGAAGAATCTGCGCCAACTGTATTGAATGCTTTCAAAGAAAAATTAGCAGACATGGAAGAAGTTACACCAGAAGCCGTTAAAAAGGCTATCAAGGCTGTTATGAAAGAAACTGCTTTGAAAGGTAAATTTGTATTCATGCCATTGCGTGTTGCCTTGACTGGTCAAATGCATGGTCCTGACTTAAACAATATCGTTACATTGCTTGGTAAAGAAAAATGCTTACATCATTTAGACAATGTAGGTGCTTTAACTAAATAATAGAACTATTGAAAGGCTCTCATACCTATGGTGTGAGGGCCTTTGTTGTATATAATGTACAGATTTGCTATAATTATCGGCGTATTTTATTTTGATTTTTATGAAAGTGAGTGTTTTGATGAGTTTAATTCGATCTATTAACCATCTCTTCAATAGCTATCTATCTTGGATAGTTTTATTGATGGCCGTATTAGCTTATATGCTACCAACATTTTTTGCGTGGATGACGCCATATGTTGCATATATGTTACAATTTGTAATGTTTGCCATGGGTTTAACGTTAACAGCACAAGTATTCCTTGATGTATTCAAACAACCAATGAAGGTTATCCTCGTATCTGTCATTCAATTTTTATGGATGCCTTTAGCGGGCTTTTTAGTAGCCCTTATCTTTAACTTTCCGCCAGAAATCGGTATTGGTTTCATCTTGTTAGGTGCATGTCCAGGTGGTACGGCTTCTAATGTCATGACATTCCTCGCTAATGGCAATGTGCCATTGTCCGTATCTGCTACAACTGTATCTACCTTGTTGGCTCCGATTTTAACACCATTATTCGTAGTATTGTACGCAGGTGCTACATCATCCATTGAAATTCAATTTATGCCGATGTTTATATCCATCGTTAAAATCGTATTGGTTCCAATCATTTTAGGTATTGTATTGAATTACTTTATTGGATCTAAAATTGAACCTGTTAAATCTGTATGTCCTACCATAGCAGCTATTGCAGTATTACTTATCTTGGCAGCCGTAACAGCGGTTAATCAAAAACAAATTGCTGAAACAGGTCTCATCATTTTTGTAGCTTGTTTAGTACAAAACTTGAGTGGCTACGTTGTTACATTCTTTATTTGTAAAATTCTTAACATCGATGTATCATCTCGTCGTGCTATGCAAATTGAAGTGGCTATGCAAAACTCTGCATTATCCGTTTCACTAGCGATGAAACATTTTACACCTCAAGCAGCGGTAGCTGGTGCTGTTTTCTCGATTATTCATAATTTTACAGGCTCTATTTTTGCCGGTATTTGCCGCAAACATGATGATAAAGAGAAGTTAGAACAAGCTTAGTCATTAACTTATTAAGTAAATCGTTCTAATAACTTATAATTGATAATATATTTCAATAAAATATACAGTTAAACCTCCATTTTCATAATCCTTAATATGTTTAATTCCCTTGATAAAGGGGCATATTCAATGGTTTTGAAGATGGAGGTTTTTCTTGTAATTATTGACATTATATAGCATTATTGGTAAAATTATTTTATATCTTAATAAAGGTATACATTAAAAGCTAAGATTGAAAGAAGTACTCTACAACTAACTTTTTAGCGAGAACCGATGGTGGGAGGGTTTAAGGATAGGTAGACGAAATGCATTCATGAGCTGACATTCCGATTATAGGTAGGTTTGTCCGGTGACGCGCCGTTATGCGATGAGTGGGTACCACATTGGTGCCTAACAGAGTGGAACCGCGGACCATCGTCTCTGTATGAGATGAGGGTTCTTTTTTATTTTTCGAATATGGAGGCATCAGTATCGATGAGAGAAATTACAGTTTATAATACAATGACGCGCCAAAAAGAGGTATTTACTCCTGTAACACCAGGTGAAGCAAAGATGTATGTTTGTGGTGTGACACCATATAATCATCCTCATATTGGTAATGCTCGTCCTTTTGTAACGTGGGATGTAATTCGTCGCTACATGAAACATGTAGGATATAAAGTAACGTATGTACAAAACTTCACTGATGTAGACGACAAGATTATTAATACATCTAATGGTGAAGGCGTGGCATGGGACGTAATTGCTAATCGTTATATCGATAGCTATTTTGAAGTAATGGATGCACTCGGCGTAGAACATGCCGATGTATACCCACGCGTATCTACTCATATCCCTGATATCCTTAAGATGATTGAGACTCTTATCGATAAGGGTTATGCTTATGAGTTAGATGGCGATGTGTATTTTAGCGTAGAAAAATTTGATCATTATGGTGAATTGTCTGGTCGTACATTAGATGATATGGAAGCAGGCGCTCGTATTGAAGTAGATGGTCGTAAAAAGAACCCTATGGACTTTGCACTTTGGAAAGCTGCTAAACCAGGTGAACCATTCTGGGAAAGTCCTTGGGGCAACGGTCGTCCAGGTTGGCATATTGAATGTTCCGCTATGAGCCAAAAATATTTAGGTGAAGAATTTGATTTTCATGGTGGTGGTAGTGATTTGATTTTCCCTCATCATGAAAATGAAATTGCTCAATCTGAAGGCTGTTCTGGCCATCATCCTTCTGTAAAATACTGGTTGCATAATGGATTCATTACGATTAATTCCGAAAAAATGTCTAAATCCTTGAACAATTTCTTCTTGGTGAAAGATATTTTGGAACAATATAGTCCAGATGCTTTGCGTTACTTCTTACTTAGCACACATTATCGTAGCCCATTGGATTTCTCCGATGAACGCTTAGAAGAAGCAAATAAATCTTTGGAACGATTAGGTACTGCTATCGAAAATCTTTTATATCTTGAAAAATGTGAAGCTGGCCCTTGTGACGATGCTCAACGTTTATTAGAAAAAGCTAAAGAATATGAAGAAGAATTCGAAGCCGCTATGAGCGATGATTTTAATACTGCATTAGCTACATCTAGCATGTTTGGTCTTGCTAAGGAAATTAATATTTACTATCAAGTTGTAACAGGTAGAGAAGGCGTTGTTTGCCAAGATGCTATCGCAGAGGTAAAACGTATCTTTAAATTTATGACAGAGGTTATTGGCGTATTAGAAAAAGCTTGGGAAGGTAATACTGGTGCTGACGCAGCAGAATACGAACAATTGATGGATGTTATTCTCTCTGTTCGTCAAGCATGCCGTGAACAAAAGCAATGGGCTCTTGCGGATTGCATTCGCGATCGTTTAGCTGAAATTGGCATTACTATTGAAGATTCCCCTACAGGAGCACGGTGGAAAAAGCGTGAAATTTAAGCAATTTCAATTTCTGAAACAAGAAGCTATTAAAAAATTAATACTCTTAGATACTAAGGACTATTCTTTTGTATCTAAACCAGCATCTGAAGTATTAGCTTCAGATGCTGTTATGTTGGCCTATATTGGTGATGCTGTATATTCTATGTACATTAGACAACGCGTTGTAGAAATGAGTATTTCAAAGGTTCAGGTTCTACATACATTGGTAACCGAATTTATTTGTGCAAAATCTCAGTCAAAAGTATTGGAACAATTAGAATCAATGTTTACAGATGATGAACAAACAATTGCTAGACGAGCTCGAAATAGTAATGTCAATGTACCTAAGAGTAGCTCTGTACGGGAATATCGAAATAGTACCGCCTTTGAAGCAGTCCTTGGTTTCTTATATGAAACAGGTCAGCAAGATCGACTTAATGAATTGATGAAAGAGGCCTATTCTATTACATTAAGAGGACTTTCACATGGATAATTATATTGTAGGCAGAAATGCCGTAAAGGAAGCACTAAAAGCAGGCCGTTCTATACAACGTATTTTGGTGAGTGATGATAAAGTTAAAACGGGGTTATCTGACATCGTAGGATTAGCAAAATCCAAGGGGGTAGAGGTTCGTCCCACACCTGTTAATCAGATGAATCGATATGAAACGGATGTACCTCATCAAGGTGTCATTGCTTTTGTTAATGCTGTAGAATTCAAAGACCTTGGAGAAGTATTGCAAGAGTCCAATCATGAGAATCCATTGCTTATCTTAACGGATGGTGTAGAGGATCCTCATAATATGGGGGCTATTATCCGTACTGCTGAATGTGTGGGTGCTACTGCAGTTTTGATTCCAAAACGTCATAATGCACCTATTAACGCAACGGTTGCTAAAACATCTGCCGGTGCAGTGGAACAAATTCCCCTTGTTCAAGTTGGCAATGTTACACAAACGATTAAACAGCTTCAAAAGCAAGGATTTTGGGTTCTTGGTGCTCATATGGAAGGTGACCGTACCTTGTATGAAACCGATTTAACGATACCTACCGTCCTTGTTATTGGAAATGAAGGTAAGGGAATTAGTCGTGTCGTAAAAGAAGCTTGTGATTTCCTAGTTACCATCCCTATGTATGGTAATTTAAATTCTTTAAATGCATCTGTAGCAGCTGCTATTCTCATGTATGAAGCAGTTCGACAACGGACTATGAAGGTAAAATAGAGGTGCTACATGTTAAAGGATATTTTAATCGTCGATGGGTATAATGTCATCTTCGCATGGCAAAGTTTAAAAAAACTGGCTAATGAATCCTTGGAACACGCTCGAATGGAATTACGTAATCAGCTTTTAAACTATGGTAAATTTAAAGGCTATGAGGTTATACTCGTGTTTGATGGTAAATATACTAAGTCGATAGCGAGTATCGAAGAAATCACTAAAGGGTTTATAGAAGTATATACCGATGATGGTGAAACGGCAGATTCTTTTATTGAACGAGAAGTATTCTTGCGTCAAGGTAAGTATACTAATGTATACGTCGTTACTTCTGACGGGGCTGAACAAAATCAAATATTAGGCTCTGGTGGACTTCGGATTCCAGCAAGAGAATTGCAAAATGATATGCGTCTTGCCAAGCAAGAGGAACGCTTGCAATATACACATAAACATCATCGTGACCAAATGGTACTCAGGAGAAATGAGGTATATGACCACTTAGATCCCGATGTGGCTAAAAAATTAGAAGCTATACGGAGAGGTACAAAGTAAGCACAACAGATAGACCTGCTGTAGTAGTATGAAGTACATTCTATTTCATAAATATTGCAGAACATATATAATTCAAGTATAATAACATATATTGGTATTTCTACAATATGTGATTGTATGGAGGACCTATGAACAATTTTCATATGCAACAGTCCGATTACAATTTCAAAGAAATGACTGATGAGCAAGTTGTGGTCATAGCTCAACAAGAGCAAAATGAGTTTGCAATCGACTATATAGTCAATAAATATAAAAATTTTGTGCGCGCTAAGGCGCGTACCTATTTTCTTGTAGGTGCCGATCGAGATGATATCATTCAAGAAGGCATGATTGGCTTGTATAAGGCTACTCGTGATTTTAGACATGATAAATTAGCCTCTTTTCGGGCCTTTGCAGAACTATGTATTACACGGCAAATTATTACGGCCATAAAATCTGCGACGCGTCAAAAGCACGCACCACTCAATTCTTATATTTCTTTAAATAAACCTGTGTATACAGAAGAGTCTGAACGGACCTTGTTAGAAATGCTGTCATCAGCACGAAGTACAAATCCAGAAGACCTCATTATTAGCCAAGAAGAGCTAGATGATATAGAAAAAAACATAGGACATATTTTAAGTGATTTAGAGTGGCAAGTGTTAGAAGGCTATTTAGATGGTAAATCATATCAGGAGATGGCAAAAGGTACTGATCGTAGCATCAAGTCGATTGATAATGCTTTACAAAGGGTTAAACGTAAATTAGAGAAGTTTTTGGAACATCGTGTATTAGATGCTCCTACACAGGAAGGATGACTATTGTGACAAATTTTTTGATGGTTTTAGAAATCATTGTGTCCATTTTATTGATTGTTGTTGTAATTGCTCAAACTAGTAAGAGTTCTGGTATGGGCGGCGCCGTTTCTGGTGCGGCAGATTCTACATTCGGTGGTAAAGAACGCGGCTTAGATGGGTTCTTATCTCGCTGTACAATCATTTTAGGTATTATCTTTGCTGTGTTGAGCTTAGTTCTAGGGGCAATGATTAACCAATTCTAATTTGAAAGCCTGCCTAGCAGGCTTTTCTTTTTTTCAGCATATATAAATATTATGCAAAGGAGGTGTTTATATGAAAGAAAAAGTGTTAGCGTTTTATAAATCTATTTATCCCCATACGTATCATATCGATGATGCTGCTATGGATTGTCATATTAAGGGCGGCCGTGAATTGGATGCCTTTATGGATGCTGCTAGAGAACTATTAAAAGAGGGGCGCTTAAGCTTTATACGAAAAGATGTATATGCCTATAATAATGATACAGAATTTATTGAAGGTATTTACAAGGGATATAGAAAATCCTTTGGATTTGTTATTACTGCTCCTGATGAAGAGGATGTGTATATAGCAGAACAAAATAAGGGCACTGCTATGCATAATGATAAGGTTCGGGTACGTATTATCACATCTCGTGATTCACGCCATAAACGAGAAGGTGTTGTTACTGAAGTCATAGAACGAGCTAATGAAACTGTTGTAGGTACCTATGACAGACAGCATTCCTTTGGATTTGTAATCCCTGATGATGAACGATTGGGAACAGATATTTACGTTGACTTACATAATACCCTAGATGCTCGCAGTGGTGCTAAGGTGCTTGTAAAAATTATCAAATGGCCAGAAGGCGATAAGAAACCAGAAGGTGTCATTACAGAAGTATTGGGCTATAAAGGTGACGTAGGTCTTGATATTAACTGTATTATGGCTAATTATGACTTGCCGTTTTCCTTCCCTGAGGATGTTGTGAAAGCAAGCCAACATATTAACACGACCATTACAGATGATCCTAAACGTTGGGACTTACGCGATGTGCCAATGGTTACCATCGATGGTGAAGATGCAAAGGACCTTGATGATGCAGTCAGTGGTCGTAAACTCGATAATGGTAACTATGAACTAGGTGTACATATTGCCGATGTAAGCCATTATGTAGTGTCACAAAAGGCTATCGATAGAGAGGCCTATAAACGCGGTACATCTGTCTATCTAGTCGACCGAGTTATCCCTATGTTACCAGAGGTACTATCTAATGGTATCTGTAGCTTGAATGCTGGTGAAGATCGGTATGCCGTGACCTGTATGATGGAAATTGATACACAAGGCAAGGTTGTTAATTATCGAATTCAACCATCTATCATCCATGTCAATCGCCGTTGCAGTTATAAAGAGATTTATAAAGCATTAACCGAAGATATTATTCCTGATGACTTGGCACCTCTTATGCCGATGATTCACAATTTATCCGACATCGCAAAAACTTTAAATAATATGCGCCGTCGTCGTGGTGCATTGGATTTTGATTTCCCTGAATATAAGGTGCTTTTAGATACAGAAGGCACACCATTGCGCATCGTACGTCGTGACCGTACATTAGCAGAACGTCTTATTGAAGAGTGTATGCTTATTGCAAACGAAACGGTAGCTACTCATCTCAAGAATACAAACCGCACTAGTGTATATCGTATCCATGAAACACCAAGCGAAGAAAAGATGAGTATGTATCAAAAGGTACTCAATTATTTAGGTCAAGACATTCGATTACATCTTGATGAATTAGAGCCACGCGTGTTCCAACATATTTTAGATGCTGTTAAGGGCACGGATATTGAACAAGTGGCTCAAATCATGACATTGCGTTCCATGCAACAAGCTAAATATAGTATCGATAATGCAGGTCATTTTGGGTTGGCGTCGAAATGCTATACACACTTTACATCGCCTATTAGACGATATCCGGATCTCATGGTACATCGCTTATTAAAAGCCGATATGGGATGGCCTGATGGATATGCAAACCGCGATACTAAAACAGAATTTTTAGAACGTGCTGCTGTGCATTCTTCAGAACGTGAACAAGTGGCTGTAGCTGCTGAGCGTGATACAGTTGATTTAAAGAAAACTCAATATATGGTTCCATTTATTGGCGAAGTGTTTGAAGGCAAAATTTCCAGCATCACATCCTTTGGTATGTTTGTTGAGTTAGATAATGGTATCGATGGACTTGTTCATATGAACATGATGACCGATGATTACTACTTCTACGATGAAGAACATTTCTTACTCGTTGGTAAACGGACAGGTCAAATCTATCATTTAGGTGATACGGTAACGGTGACATTGGTGAAAGCAGATGTAGAAAAACGTCAAATTGATTTTGTACTCGGCGAAGTAGATAATCTTATGAGAATTCAAGAAATGATGAAGAATTCCGAAGGTTATGTAGGGGTAAGAGAAAAGAAAACGTTTGGGCGTTCTGGTATCTCTAAACAATCTAAACGAAAAGGCAAGGGACATAGCAAGTCTTCTAAACGAAGAGAACCATATTCTGGCTTATCTAGCGTTACAAAGCATAAAAAGGGACGCAAAGACCATAAAGGGTCTAAGAAAAAAGTAAAGAAACGTAAACGATAATAAAAATATTAATACCTATTGTGAGGTGACTATGGCAAAGAAAGATGCTCCATCATTAATTGCAGATAACCGTAAGGCACGTCATGATTTTAATATTCATGAAACCTATGAAGCGGGCATCGCATTGACGGGAACAGAGATTAAATCAATTCGCCAAGGTAAATTAAATCTTAAGGATAGTTTTATCCGCATTGATAAGGGCGAAATGCTTCTCTACGGTGTTCATATCAGTCCTTATGAACAGGGCAATCGCTTTAATCATGAGCCTGAGCGAACACGTAAACTATTGATGCATAAATCGGAAATTAAAAAATTATTCCAACAGGTGAAAGAAAAGGGATTCTCCTTAATTCCGTTGAACTTTCATTTTAGCCGTGGCTATGTGAAGGTAACGGTTGGTCTTGTAACAGGCAAAAAATTATACGATAAACGCCAAGATATGGCAGAACGCGATGCAAAACGAGACATTGCTAAGCGTTTGAAAGAACAACAAAAATACTGATATATAATAGGAGGATGTTTAGTGGAAGTTAATCAATACTTTTATAGTTTGGCAAAAATATCGGCTCAAAAAGCAGCTGAAAATGGAGTGCATGTAGATCCGAAATTTATATATACTCAATGGTATATTGAAACAGGTGGGTTTACATCTCAACTACAAGCAACACATCATAATCTAGGTGGTGTTACAGCTTCAGATGGAAGCTGGAGACACTTTACAGATTTTATTGATTTTGCAAACTATTTTGGCAATTATTTGACATACTATAGAGAAGATGGCATGACAAATGCTACATCTTTGTATTCGTATATCAATGCCTTGTATAATGGCGGATACTTTACAGCAGATTTTAATTCCTATTATGGCTCTGTATTACAAGTATTTAATACAATCAATTTCTAAATATGTTAAGGGACTGTGTTACAGTCCCTTATTTTTATGCATATTGTTAACTTAATACAAAATATAAGTTGATAAATATCACATATTTTTTTATAATGTAAACAAAGTGTGATTTATTTAGTTGACAATGTAAGTATATGAAGAGGTGAATACTATGAGTCAAATTCGTCAAATCACAGAAATCGGTATTCTAACAGCTATGATTACAATCTTAGGAGCCATCAAGATTCCTAATCTCGTGCCGGGGATTGAGTTCCAGTTATCGGCACCATTAGCGGTGGCAATTTGTGCGGCTTTTGGGTTTAAAAAGTATATCATCAGCGGTTGTTTATCCAGCCTTATCGGATTGGCATTGGGGACGCAAAATTTTCTAAGTGTTGCTATTGCTATGCAGTTTAGATTAGTTGTGGGTTTCTTATTATGGATTTGCAAAAATCATATGCTTGGTGTAATCCTAAGTGGTCCTATTGCATCTACAGTGGCTCGATTAACTCTATCCGTCTATGTTGGTAAAGGAGCTCTAGCTATGGTTATGCTCGCAGTACCTGGTATGATTTTTACCGCTATTGTAGCGCCTATCATGACTGCCGTATTTAAAAAGGTTGTATCCGCTGCCACACATAGTGCACCTCGAAGGGTTGTGTAATGATGGGGCTATATAGTATTCGTATGCGTGGAGCAGAAGGGGGGCCTCATGAAGAAGGGGGGCGCCATATATCTGGGGCTGAACGCATTGTCGATGAACGTGATTTAGAATCTGTAGCATCCTCTTTAATTCATCGTGCATTGCATCATAGTAAAGGAAAATCAGATTTTATAAATATTCGTATAGACGCGGTTCACGATGAAGATATTACATATGTTGATTGTATTGATGTTGATGAACATGAGACTTCATCGGTAAAAGAATCACATGAATTAGCAAAAGATTTATTACAGTCTGTTGTGAGCCATAAGGCCGTAGAACATGCTTTTACAGAACTAGGACAATTGCCTGGAAATATGCGTGGTGCTATTCTAATGGATGCCAATACAGGTGTGCGATTGGATCAAGACACGATGCGCGGTGTTCGTGTAAGTCATATGGATGCGTGTGGCAACGAAACAAGACCTATGAATGTGCACATGCATGAAGCTCTTGTACTGGCTACAAAGGTACAATCTAGTCCAGGGATTGTAGGCGAACTTTGTTGGTCCGACGATCCTGATTATACAGTGGGGTATGTGGCGTGTAATGGCATATATCATCGCATTCCGAATATGAAAGAAATGGGAAATCCTATCGGGGGCCGTGTATTTTTTGTAGATACCGATAAGCCTATTCGTGAAATTGTCGATTATTTAGAAAATACAACAGTATTGGTACGGTGGTAACGTGGATTATTATCAAGACTTTCAGAAAAAACTAGAGGCTAAAGAACAAGAACAAAATAAGAGAACGATTAAGACCTATGAGCCTTTAGATGCGGTGCGTGTAAAACGCGGTGATAGCGAGTATATCATGATGGCATCTAATAATTATTTGGGACTTACCCATGAACCTCGTGTACAACAAGCGGCCATTGAAGCCATTCAACAATATGGCACAGGTTCTGGGGGTGCTAGACTGACATCGGGATCCTTTCCATTGTTTAAGGAGCTGGAAATCGCCATAGCAAATTTTAAAGAAACAGAGCAGTCTCTCGTATTTAATACGGGGTATATGGCTAATGTCGGTACGATTACGGCCCTAATGAATAAGAATAGCGTCATTATTAGCGATGAATTGAACCATGCTAGTATCATCGATGGGTGTCGCCTCAGTGGAGCTCATATTGAGCGGTATAAACATAAAGATGTAGAACATGCTGAATATATTCTTAAGAATTATAAATCTGCGTATAAAATGATCATTACTGATGGTGTATTTAGTATGGATGGAGATATTGCACCATTAGATAGGCTGTATGAGTTAGGTAAGGAATATAATGCTCTTCTTATGGTAGATGATGCGCATGCGACCGGTGTCATCGGAAATGGGCGAGGTACGGCTCATCATTTTGGTCTTACCGATGTAGATGTACAGCTTGGTACCTTGAGCAAGGCCTTAGGTTCTGTTGGCGGCTACGTGGCGGGGCGTAAGAAATTGATAGAATACCTGATTAACTATAGTCGTAGCTTTATATTTTCTACAGCTTTGTCCCCGGCGGATATCGGTGCGGCTTTAGAGGCCCTACGAATTGTAGATGATGAACCATCTGTGGTAGATACATTACGTGATAACACTGTATATATGGCATATAAATTGCAAGCCATGGGCATTGATTGTGATGACGAAACGCCTATATTCCCAATTGTGGTAGGCGAGAATAATCGAGCCTTAACATTGGCTCGTGAATTAGAAAAACGAGGCATCATTATTACAGCTATTCGACCTCCTACGGTTCCTGTTGGTGAAAGTCGCCTCCGCATGACGGTGACTGCCGCTCATAGTAAAGAACAACTTGATTATGTAGCACAAACGCTACATGAATTACTTGTTGACATGAATATACATTAGGGGTATGATAGATAAACCAACAAACCCATGGGGATGTAAAGGTTTCGACAGGGGCGAGTGTGGTATAGATAGCGAGTCGGCGTTCCATTGGGCCGTTAAACGGTGGGAAAACATTTAAACGCAGAAGAAAATTTTGCATTAGCTGCATAAGCTACGTCCCTCATACTTGTGCCTACCAAGTGTGAATGGACGTCAAACCGTAGGCTGGCTTAATTTAGTTGTTCATATGAATTAGGCGAGACAACATGAACTGGAGTACTGTAGTTTGTCTGTGAGCGATAGGTACTTGAGACTTAAATCATAGACTGTGCTCGGAGAAGTCTATATGGCAACGCTTTTGGACAGGAGTTCGACTCTCCTCATCTCCACCAATATTCAAGCTAAAGCTAGAAGATACATAAATACTGGATAAAACCAGTAGTTACCTAATCTTCTGGCTTTTTTAGTGTTCGTATATGTTCGCTTAAATACGCATTTGATTGCTTGAAATTTCACCATCGTTTCACCACGGTTTCACCACGAGACACTTTTTTAAAAAAACTGGAAAAAGCGATTAAAAACGGTGCTTTACATAAAAAAAGACCGGTAATAATGCCGGCCTAATTATGCCATACGCGTATCGATAGTTTGTCCGATAAACTTGAAGCCTTACGAAATCGAATTAGATAATGTTTTAAATAAAGGAGCCTTTATACGGGGCTCCTTTTATCGTGAGGTTTTAATGATCAATAACGACAAATTACATGCATTAGTTCAGTTAATAGCTGTCGGTGGTCTCGTAGTTGCATTAATCATGTCGATACTATGGGATCGAACAGAATTATCGACGAACATTGCTTCTAGTTTAGTCGGCTTCATTGGTGGAGCCGCTGTTATTCGTAAAGGAGAAGACAAATGGCATTAGGCGATTTAAGTGCAGTATACGAATCTAACGGGAATCCGGGATGTGTTAGCACTGGTTATGGTGATTTAGGCGGTATTAGCTACGGTGCATATCAATTAGTTAGTAACGTCGGTAGTGTCGACGCATTTATTGAATGGGGCATTTCATACGGCGATTATTTTTGGGATTATGCGAATAGTCTTAATCAGTACGATATTAATAGCGATGATTTTATTAATCAGTGGAAAGATTTCGCCCAAAGGGATCCACAAGGATTCTTAAAGATGCAGCACGACTTTATTAAGAGTGAATACTATGATCGAGCATGTCGGTATTTGGCTTGCAAAGGTTTTCATGCCGACAATCATTCTAACGCTTTAAAAGACGTAATCTGGTCTAGGGCAGTACAATACGGGCCGGGTAACGTAGTCGATTTATTTAACGAAGCGTTAAGCTATGTACCGGGCTATACCGACGAATGGATTAGCCCTCGATTAGGATACGATGTATGTCAAGGCGTATATGATCGTATGGATCATGAGAAACAAGAAGCTCTTGCTATGTTTATGAAGGAGATTTAAATAATGAATGATTTAAGTAAAAAGATCGTTAACGATGCGGTCGAACTTGCTAAAGTAAATGTTATTAACGTATTAAAAGGTCTTAAATTCGACGATATTAAAGCTCTCGTCGAAGCAGAAATGACTAGTATTATTAATCCTTTGGAAGACGAAATTGAAACGACATCTTCTTACTGGGTTAAGATTCGTAACCGCTTATATATATCTATATTAAATAATAGTATTAACAGTATCGTTAATAGTATTCAAAAGAAAATTAACGAAATGTAGTTAAATAATAAGAGCCTCGCCACTAACTGGCGGGGCTTTTATTTTTGCCCTCATTGTGATATCATGAACATAACATGAAGTTGTGTAGTGTTTTATAAAGGAGTTTTGTATGGAGACAATTATTGTTTTGTTAATAGTTTCGTTAATGCTCTGGCTTATTTTTAAAATCCTTAAAGGTATAACCTCATTTTTATTTGGCAGTAGCAGTAATGAAGCGACTTCCTATCATGATGTAGGAGCTATCGATAATGAGCCATCAGATCTAAACTACAAAAATGAAGTCTATATATCATTTAGAAATAAGATTCAGAAAGCTTATGAGAGTTATAAAAAAACTGGATATAATATAGAATTGCATTCAGATGGGGATGGTTTCACTATAGCAAACGGTTCGCTATCAGATGGTAACTCAATGTATATGGTTTATATTTATTATGACGAGCAAAATCTTTCTGAATTAAATGATCCATTTTGTATAAATGTGTCATATGGTATTTATTTTGATAGACGCAATTATAATGATTACAAAGAGCAAGCCGAGTATTTAAATAAAGAGCTAAAAAAAAATTTATTGTTTTATAGTGTAGATCTTGTTGAAGGTTCTAACTTAGGAATATATTATTCTAATTTGTTAATAATTACTAATGGCAATTTGTGTGAAAAGATGAAAGAATTAGGTGAAGTCGAATTATTTAAACGATTAATGAGTGCGGCAAGAGAATTTTATTATCAAGGGCAAGAAATTTATGGTGATAAAGAGACTTCCAGTCATGATGTAGGAGCTATCGATAATGAGCTATCAGATCTGAAATATGATAATGAAGTCTATATATCACTTAGCAATATAGTTAGGAAAGCTTATGAGAGCTATAAAAAATCGGGATATAATATAACATGGAATTCAAATATTGATGGTTTCATTATATTAGAAGACGGTTCGTTATCAGCTGGTAGCTCAACGTATATAGTCCATGTTAATAATGACCATCGAAATTTATATACAGATGATCCATTTTGTATAGTTGTGGCATACGGTATTCTTTTTGAGAGAAGCAATAATGATGATTACGAAGAGAAGGTCGAGTATTTAAATAACTATTTGTATACAGGAGCAAAAAGGCCTGGGATTTCTTATAGTTTAAGCACTTTGGAAGATGATAACTTGGGAGCATTTTATTGTAATGTGGCGATATCCAATGATGATTCGTGTAAAAGGATGAAAGAATTAGGTGAAGCCGAATTATTTAAACAACTAATGAGAGAGGCAAGAGCATTTTGTTATGGCGGGCAAGATCTTTATAGTGATAAAGTATTAAGAGGTGAAAAAAATTCCTCTAATTAGTTTCACCATGAATGGTTTACTACCTATAGATATAGATAAATACTGTATTTATAAGGAGTAGTACCCTCATCTCCACCATATCAGATATGTACATATCGAGAATAAGATTCAATTTTTTGATTCATATTCTCGGTATTTTTTTTGTTTTCTCCATATTTAGTTATAAAAGTCAATAAAATATAGTGTGAGATTGTACACAACTAAACATATAAAAATATAGATAATACCTAGCTTTATAAGTGCTTTGTAACGTATAGAAATCTTGACTATCGTAGGGGAATAAAGTACAATATATTGAGATATTTATGAATTTGGATCTTATAAATTTGGTGTTATGAAAAGGAGTACATGTAATGAAGTCTCGATATTCACGCATGTTAGCAGTATTAGCAGTATCTGCTTTACTGGTGGCAGGCTGTGGTAGCCAACAACAGCAATCAGCTGATGTGGCGGTAAACTCGTATAAAATCGTATCGCAAAACGCACAAGTTGATCAAACCTATACGGGTACGGTTAAGGCAGAAAATTCTGTGGCTGTACATGCTCGTGTTACTGGTTATGTGGTGGAAAAATTTGTTAAAGGTGGGGACCAAGTAGTAGCAGGTCAACCTTTATATCGAATCGATTCTCGCCAATATGAATCCAATGTAGCAACAGCGGAAGCTAATGTGGCAAGAGCAAATGCAGATTATAAAAATGCAGAAACTGATTTAGATCGTTATGAAACATTGGCAAGTCAAGATGCGATTGCACGCCAACGCGTAGATACACAACGTTCTGCTGCAGAGCAAGCTAAAGCAGCTGTAGAAGCACAACAAGCTGCATTGAAGATTGCTCAAGATAACTTAGGTGATACTATCATTTATGCACCATATTCAGGCACATTGAGCATGGACGCTGTCGATATAGGTACATTTGTTAATGCAGGATCCACAACATTGGTAACCATCGATTCTGTAGATCCTATTTTCGTTGAATTCAGTATGACTGAACAAGAGTATCTTGAATTTATGGCTACTCGTTCTGGTGATGAAAACAGCGGCCTTAATTTGAAATTACGCTTAGCTGATGGCAAGGAATATAATCAAGTAGGTTCTGTTGTTCAAGCGGCAAGAACATTAGACCCTTCCACAGGCAAGCTCATTTTGAAAGCTTCATTCTCTAACCCTGACCATTTATTGTTACCTAATATGTTTGCTACCGTTATTTCTCCTGGTGAAAAATTAACGGATGCCATTTTGGTACCTACAAAAGCTATTTTACAAATTATGGATAAAAACTTTGTATATGTCATCGGTCAAGATGGAACAGTATCTCAAAAGGCTGTTGAACTTGGTGGCACTACAGGGGCTTTCACAATCGTTAAATCTGGTCTTGTAAATGGTGATGAAATCGTTGTAGATGGTTTAACTAAGGTTAAAAATGGTGCAAAGGTACAAGCCACTGAATTGTCTAAAACACAAATTGAAACAGCTAAACAATAGGAGGTAAGACGTGTCGAAATTCTTTATTAATCGACCTATCTTTGCCATTGTTATTGCCATCATGATTACATTAATCGGTTTGCTTTCAATGGTTAATCTTCCGGTAGCTCGATATCCACAAATTTCACCACCAAGTGTACGTGTTAGTACCATGTATACAGGTGCTACGCCTCAAGTACTGAATGATACTGTAGCCAGTGTAATTGAGTCTCAAATTGTAGGCGTTCAAGATTTAGACTATATGACATCTGATAGTGCTAGTACTGGTACATATTCTTTGTCATTACAGTTTAATCAAGGTAGTGATCCCGATATGGATACGGTTAATACCCAAAACCGTGTGCAAGCGGCGCTAGCTCAACTGCCTTCAGAGGTCCAACAAGTTGGTGTAACAACGACAAAATCCTCTGGCGATATGGCGTACATTTTCTCCTTGAATTCTCCAAATGGTACCTTTGATAGTACATTCCTTAAAAACTATGGTACAAACTATTTGATGGATGCCATTAAGGGCGTAAAAGGTGTTGGTTCCGTTCAAGAATTCGGTTCTGACTATGCAATGCGCATTTGGTTAGATCCTAGCAAGATGCAAAAATTAGGCATTACCATGTCTGATGTAACATCTGCTATTAAAAGCCAAAACGTACAAGCTGCAGCTGGTACAGTTGGTAAAAATCCTACCAATGGAGAACAAGCATTCCAGTATCCAATTAAAATTGATGGCCGTCTAGTGACAGAGCAACAATTTGGTAATATTGTTATCAAGAACTCTAATGGTACTGTATTACATTTAAAGGATATTGCTCGTATTGATGTGGGCGCAAAAGGGTACGATTTTGTCGCTAAGTCTTCATATCGCGATCCAAATGCTCCATCTGGTGAGATTTTATTTGTTGAACATCGTCCGTCTGCTGGTTTTGCCATTTCTTTACAAAATGATGCAAATGCTTTAGAGACGATTTCAAATGTTCAAAAAATATTGCAAGAACAGTCTAAGTCTTTCCCACAAGATTTGGAATATCACGAAGTCGTAGATAATACGAAATTCGTACGTGCCTCTATTAATGAAGTAGAGCATACATTCTTTGAAGCTTTATTGCTCGTACTCATCGTAGTGTATGTATTCTTGCAATCTTGGCGTTCTACATTGATTCCGATGATTGCAGTACCTGTATCATTACTAGGAACATTTGGCGCGTTTGTATTATTAGATTTCTCCATCAATACATTAACACTGTTTGCCATGGTATTGGCTATCGGCCTTGTCGTCGATGATGCTATCGTAGTGGTAGAGGCTGTTGAATATGAGTTAAAATATAATGGTTTATCTCCAAAAGAAGCTGCCATTGCGGCTATGAAAAATGTACAAGGCCCAGTTATCGGTATTGCCTTCGTATTGGCTGCCGTATTCGTACCTGTTGCGTTTATGGGTGGCATGACGGGTATATTGTATAAACAATTCGCCTTAACGATTGCTGTATCTGTAGCAATTTCTGCTGTTATTGCATTGGTATTAACACCTGCGCTCTGTGCGATAATGTTAAAACCTCATGTGCAAAAAGAACGTGAAGACTTTGTTCATCGTCAACTCAATAAATTTAATCGTGGTCTTGAACGTTTTAGCGATTGGTATGGCAAGGTGTTAGCTCGATTAAGTCATCGTTTGAGCTTAACCGTTATTACATTGCTCGTCTTTGCTGCTAGTACAGGTATTGTATTCCATTTCTTACCTACAAGTTTCGTACCTGCAGAAGACAGTGGATATTTCTTAATTGCTGTAAATGAACCACCAGGAGCAACGTCTGCTCGTACCGTGGAAACTCTTGATAAAATCAAAGATTTCTTAGAACAAACACCGGGCATTAAAGATAATGTAGAACAAGTATTTACTGTTTCTGGGTTTGACCTTTTAGGGGGCTCTCAAAAATCTAGTGCTGGTGTTTCCTTTGCGGTATTAAAAGATTGGGATCAACGTAAATCATCTAATCAATCTGTTAATGCTATGGTGGGTGCAGTATTTGGCTTTGGTGCGAAGAATGTACCTGAAGCCAGTGTAGTAGCTTTGAATCCTCCATCCATTCCAGGCCTTGGTAACACTGGTGGCTTTACAATGTATATCATTAATAAAGCTGGTGATAGTGCTGAGGTAATGGCGGAACGGGCTCAGGCATTTATGGCAGAAACTAGAACTAATCCGGCTATTCAAACAGTGTATACCACATTTAATACATCAACCCCATCCTTACAATTTGAAATCAATCGTGATAAGGCTGCTCAAGATGGTGTTCAACTCACTGATATCTTCACTGCATTGCAAGGTTTCTATGGTAGTATTCAAGTTAATGATTATACATCGTATGGTAAGAACTATAAGGTTGTTGTTCAAGCAGAAGATCAATTCCGTCAAAATGCTGACAACTTGAATATGCTTGCTGTTCGTAATAGTAAGGGTCAAATGGTTTCTATTGCTAACTACATTACGAAAGATAAGACGTCAACCCCTTCATCCATCACGCGTTTCGATAATGCTATGGCCGTTAAAATTGGCGGCTCTGCGGCTCAAGGATATGCTTCTGGTGATGCAATTCAAGCATTGAAGGATGCAGCTGCTAAAACATTGCCAGCTGGTTATACCTATGATTGGGGCGATCAATCCCGCGAAGAATTGAAGGCTGGATCACAAACCATGTTGATTCTAGGTCTTGGCTTGACATTTGTATTCTTGATTCTTGCTGCATTGTATGAATCCTGGAAAGTTCCATTTGCTGTATTATTCTCCGTACCATCTGGTATGATTGGTGCTGCATTAGTACCATTCTTGTTGAATTTTACCGGTCGATTCCAATTAGCAAATGATATTTACATGCAAATCGGTTTATTAACCTTGGTAGGTTTGGCGGCGAAGAACGCCATTCTGATCATCGAGTATGCGAAGATTCGTGTAGATGAACGCGGTATGGATATCGTCGATGCGGCTATCGAAGCGGCTAAGATTCGCTTGCGTCCAATTTTGATGACATCATTTGCATTCATCTTTGGTGTATTGCCATTGGCAATTTCTACTGGTGCCGGTTCTGGTGCTCGTACATCAATGGGTATCACGGTAGTAGCAGGTATGACAACCGCTACATTCTTTGGTATCTTTATCATTCCAATGCTTTTCATCATTATTGAAAAGATTGGTCCTGGATTCTTTACAAAACGTAAAAAGAATCACTAAATCCAAATTTCATAACACAAATAAAACACGCTTATAACATAGCTTATAGGCGTGTTTTTTTGACTGTTTTATGGTATAATATGCTAGTTAAAACGATTTAATTATCGCCTGGGCGATATTGTGAAATATTTATATAAAAGAGGTATAAACATGAGTGATGTAAAAACATTTGTGGCTGGTCATAAAAGCCCTGATACTGATTCTATTTGTTCTGCTATTTCTTATGCTAATTTGTTAACACAAATGGGTACCCCTGCAACGCCTGTATGTGCTGGTGATGCGAATAAGGAAACTAAATACGCGTTGGAACACTTCGGTTTCGAACACCCACAAATCGTTACAAACTGGGAAGAGTTCGCTCCTAATGGTGGTGATTTATACTTAACTGACCACAATGAATCCAAGCAAATCATCGACGGTTATAAATCCATGAATATGTGTGGTGTTATCGACCATCACCGTATTGGTGATTTCGAAACTGATGGCCCTGTATTCATTCGCATGGAACCAGTAGGTTGTACAAATACAATTTTGACTAAACTTTATATTGAAAATAATCAAGAAATTCCTAAGAATATTGCTGGTTTAATGTTATCTGCTATTATTTCTGATACTGTATTGTTCCGCTCTCCAACATGTACAGAAATAGACAAGGAAATGGCTCATAAACTAGCTGCCATCGCTGGTGTAGATATTGAATCCTATGGTTTAGAAATGTTGAAAGCTGGCGCAGATATTTCTGATTTAACAAACGATGAAATTGTTCGTACTGATATGAAGGAATTCTCCGAAGCAGGTCAAACGATTTCTATCGGTCAAATTTCCGTTATGGATACAACTGATGTATTGGCTAAACAAGCTGAATTAGTAGCAGCTCTAGAAGCTCTTCGTACAGCTAATGGCTATGCGGCATCCTATATTATGGTTACCAATATTCTTGATGAAAGCACAACATTGATCTATAGCGGTGATGTAGAATCTGTTGTAGTTAACGCATTTGGTAAAGATGTAAAAGATAATGCTGTATTCTTACCAAATACAATGTCCCGTAAGAAACAAATTGTACCTCCAATTTTAGGAGCTATGAAATAATAAAGGATATAGACATATCATGGTAATAAAAACGTTGCTCTTGCAACGTTTTTATTATATGTGATGGTCATTTATAATTACTCATTTTATGTTATAGATAAGGAGATACCATGCAATCATTGTTAGATGGCTTGAATCGGGAGCAACAACAAGCCGTACAACATACCGAAGGCCCACTATTGATTTTAGCAGGTGCAGGATCAGGGAAAACAAAGGTATTAACTGTACGTATAGCATATTTACTAGCTCAAGGTGTAAATCCTTATGAAATCTTAGCCATCACATTTACCAATAAGGCGGCTAAGGAAATGAAAAGCCGTGTAGAAGGCCTTGTAGGCGATGTAGCTAATCGAATTTGGCTAAGTACATTCCACAGCTTTTGTGCTAAATTTTTACGCTTTGAATTAGATAATTTTTTAGGTTATAACAGTAATTTTACAATTTATGATACATCTGACTCTCAAGTTGTTATAAAAGCAGCGTTGAAGGCTCTCAATCTGGACGATAAATACTATCCTGTAGGTGCTATGATCAGTGCTATTTCTGATGCGAAAAATAAATTGATGTTTGCCTCTGATTATAGAAAACAAGCACGAGATTTTTACCAACAAAAGGTAGCTGATGTCTATGAGTACTACGAACGAGAGCTGCGTAAAAATAATGCATTAGACTTTGATGATTTATTGCTAGTAGCCGTTAAATTATTACAATCTAACGCTGCTGTGTTAGAAAAATACAGCAAACGATTTAAGTATGTCATGATTGACGAATATCAAGATACAAACCATGCTCAATATTTATTGGCTTATTTGTTATCATCGCATTGGAAAAATATCGCCGTCGTAGGTGATGCTGACCAAAGTATTTACGCATGGCGTGGTGCAGATATTCAAAATATCCTCGATTTTGAAAAGGATTATCCAAATTGTACATCCATTAAATTAGAGCAGAATTACCGTTCTACAAAAATCATCTTGGATGCAGCAAATGCGGTTATCGACAATAATGAAGGGCGCCCAGAAAAGAATCTTTGGACTGATAAGGTAGAAGGAGCTAAAATCCAGCACTTTACGGCCCAATCGGAACATGAAGAGGCGGCTTTCATAGGCGATACAATCGTAAAGAAACACGATATTCACGGCGTACCTTATGGTGACATGGCCATCCTATATCGTACCAATGCGCAATCCCGTGTGTTAGAAGAAGCGTTGATTAAACGTGCCTTACCGTACACTATGGTAGGTGGCACTAAGTTCTATGATAGAAAAGAAATTAAAGACGTGCTCGCCTATTTGCGCGTATTATATAATCCGTTTGATGATTTAAGTTTATTGCGTATTATCAATGTACCTAAACGTAGTATCGGTGCTACAACGGTTTCTAAATTACAGGACTATGCTCGTGAAAATGGTACATCCTTATTTATGACCTTAACTCAATTGCACTTGGTCGATACCATTAAAGGAAAAACGAAAGAGAAACTTGAAGAATTTGGCATTTTAATTTTTACACTTGTTGCAGAAATGGATGATAAATCCGTCCTTGATATTTTAGAGGCTATTCTTGATCGAACTGGATATTTGGCTCAACTCGAGGAAAGCACGGACCCACAAGATCAAGCGCGGGCCGAAAATATCGGTGAATTATTATCTGTGGCGAAGGATTTCCAAGATACGAATCCAACTGGTACTGTTGAGGATTTCTTAGAACAAGTGGCCTTAGTGAATGATGTCGATTCATTTGAACAAGAAGAATCCAAGGTTACTTTGATGACGTTGCATGCTGCCAAAGGTCTTGAATTCCCTATCGTATTCCTTGGTGGCTTAGAAGAGGGCTTATTCCCACATAGCCGTACCTTGATGAATCCAGAGGAAATCGAAGAAGAACGACGCCTCGCATACGTAGGGATTACGCGTGCTGAGAAGGAATTATATATTTCTAATGCTACAACCCGTACCGTATTCGGTCGTACTAGCAGTTATTTACCGTCTCGTTTCATCGATGAAATTCCAGCGGAACTCGTCGATAGTTTACGTGCAAAACGAAGAACTCCTGATGATATTAAACCAACTGTGCCAAGACATATGTCGGTCGCTAGTCGCCCTGTAACAAAACCGATTATTCGCAATGAAGTTATCGCTGATTGGAAGGTTGGGGATACTGCGATTCACAGCAAATGGGGGAATGGTAAGGTCGTCAATGTTTCCGGTGAAGGGGCTGGCATGAAGTTGACCATTGAATTCCCTACACAAGGTGTTCGGGTAGTTATGGCCAAGTTTGCACCGGTAAAAAAAGGTTAGAACAATTACTGTATGATATAGAGGATAACTATGAATCCTAAAGATAGAATAGAACAATTACAAAAAGAATTGACTCATGCGCAGTATTTATATTATGTAAAAGACGCGCCAACCATGAGCGACTTTGAATATGATCAAAAATATCGTGAGCTCGTTGATTTAGAAACAGCGCATCCTGAATATATTGTGCCATCATCTCCAACACAACGGGTGGGCATCAAGGCGGATGGTCCTTTTGAAAAAGTAGTCCATGGTAGACCTATGCTCAGCTTATCCAATGTATTTAGTGCGGATGAAGTACGTGCTTTTGACCAACGGGTAACGAAGGAATTGGGACATCAAACAAAGGCTTATGTGGTGGAGTTGAAAATTGACGGCTTAGCTGTTAATTTGCACTATGAAAATGGTATCTTTGTCCGTGCCGTCACACGCGGTGATGGTAAGGTAGGGGAAGATGTAACAGCCAATGTGCGTACCATCAAATCCATTCCTTTATACCTAGAAAATGCGCCAGAATTTATCGAAATTCGCGGTGAAGCGTACATGCCACATAGCGAATTTAAGCGTATCAATGAGGAACGCGATGAAGAAGGGTTACCGACCTTTGTCAATCCTCGCAATGCAGCGGCAGGTTCCTTGCGTCAACAAGACCCTGCTATTACGGCAAGTCGTAATCTTGCGTTCTTTGCTTATGCCATCGGTTCTGAAAGTGGTGCTAATATTCATACGCAAGAGGAATTGTTACATACGTTGGAGAATTTCCATTTTTCCGTAAATCCTCATTATCGCGTTTGTAATACCGTAGATGAAGTTATTGAGGCTATTAATTATTGGGGCGAAAAACGTCATGAACTGCCATACGATACAGATGGTATGGTTATAAAGGTCAATGATTTTGATGATCAAGAGATGTTAGGCTCGACGGCAAAGGACCCTAAGTGGGCTACGGCTTATAAATATCCTCCAGAAGAGGTGGAAACAGTTGTCAAAGATATAACCATTAATGTAGGACGTACTGGTGTATTGACGCCAACTGGAGAATTAGAACCTGTGTTTGTATCCGGCACTAATGTGAGTCGTGTTACATTACATAATCAAGATTTCATCACAGAAAAAGATATTCGCATTGGTGACCATGTACTTATTCACAAGGCGGCTGAAATCATTCCAGAAGTCATTCGTGTATTGCCTGAAAAACGTACGGGCAGTGAGGTTCCTTTCACAATTCCCAATCGTTGTCCTGTTTGTGAAAGTCCAGCAGTACGCCGCGAAGGTGAAGCGGCCATTCGCTGTACTAATAAACATTGTCCTGCTATTGAAAAGGAACAAATCATTCACTTTGCATCTCGTGATGCGATGAATATCGATGGACTTGGCCCAAGTATTGTGGAAAATTTAATCAATGAAAAATTGATTACCAATGTAGTTGATTTATATCATTTGACTACGGAATCCATTATGGGTATGGACCGTATGGGTAAAAAATCGGCAGATAATCTTGTAAAAGCTATCGCTGATTCTAAAACTCGTGGCTTAGACAGAGTGTTATTTGGCCTTGGTATTCGTCTTATAGGTTCAAAAGCGGCTAGCACGATTGCCAACGTAGTTAAGTCTATGGATAGATTCCTGACTATTACTAAAGATGAATTAGTAGCGGTAGAAGAAATTGGTCCTACCATGGCAGATAGCATTATCGAATATCGTGAGGATCCTCAACATATTGAAATTATCAATGGCTTGATTACAGCTGGTTTAAAAATGAATGTAGAGGTACAAGAGGCAGCTGGTAATGAAATGGAAGGTGAAATCGTTGTTCTTACTGGTAAACTCGAGGTCATGGGTCGTAGCGAAGCGGGTAAACTATTAGAAAAACACGGCGCTAAGGTGACCGGGTCCGTATCTAAGAAAACAACACTTGTCGTTGCTGGTGAAGATAGTGGCAGTAAATTGACAAAAGCGAATGAACTTGGTATTCGCGTTATCAATGAAGAAGAATTTATAGAATTACTTAAAGATTTAGGTGAAAACTAATCCTTTATTTTGAAAATATATGTCATATGCTTTATAATTAAAAGATATGAAAGGATGTGGACCGATGAAAATCAGCCAAGAGGAAATTAAGAAAATCGCTTTACTGTCCCGATTAGAAGTAAAAGAAGATAAAATGGCTAGCGTTGAGAAGGAATTATCCGATATCTTAACGTATGTAGCAGAATTAAATGAATTAGAATTAGATGATGTAGAAGTAATGGCTCATGCTGTTCCTTTGCATAATGTGTTTAGAGAAGATGAAACTAAACCTTCTTTAGATCACGATTTAGCATTGTCTAATGCACCTGAAGAAGAAGATGGGTACTTTAAGGTACCACGCGTTGTACAAGAATAGGAGGTTTCACTGTGGCAACAATTCATGAATTACACACTAAATTAGTGAACAAAGAAATCAGTGCTGTAGAATTAACAAATGCAGTGATTAGTCACAAAGCAAAAGTGGAACCAGAGGTACATGCGTATTTATCTGATTCCCACGAATTAGCATTAGCATCTGCCAAAGCTGTAGATGAAGCAATTGCTAAAGGTGAAGCTATTTCTCCATTAGCAGGTATTCCTGGCGCTATTAAGGATAATATTTGTATTAAAGATCAACCTGCTACATGTGCATCTAAAATGTTGGAACATTTCATTCCTCCATATAATGCATCCGTTATTGAACGATTACATGCTAATCACTTGGTTAGCTTAGGTAAACTTAACATGGATGAATTCGCTATGGGCGGTTCCACAGAAAATTCCGCATTAGCTAAAACTGCTAATCCATGGAATTTGGAATGCGTACCAGGCGGTTCTTCTGGTGGTAGTGCAGCGGCAGTATCCAGTGGTTCTGCTATCTGGGCATTGGGCTCCGATACAGGTGGTTCTATCCGCCAACCAGCATCCTTCTGTGGTGTGGTAGGTATGAAGCCTACCTATGGTAATGTATCACGTTATGGGTTGATTGCCTTTGCATCCTCCTTGGATCAAATTGGACCTGTTACACGCGATGTAACTGATGCTGCATTGGTATTAAATGCCATTGCTGGCCATGACCCTAAGGATTCCACATCAATTCCTGGCGAACGTGTAGATTATACAAAAGCGCTTGTGAACGATGTTAAGAATTTAAAAATTGGTGTACCAAAAGAATTCTTTGGCGATGGTCTTAATGCAGAAGTACGCAAGGCTATTGATGAAGCAATTGAAACATATAAAAAATTAGGTGCTGAAATCGTTGAGGTTTCCTTGCCTAGCACAAAATATGCTTTGTCTGCGTACTATATTATCGCATTGGCAGAAGCAAGTTCCAACTTGGCTCGTTATGATGGTGTAAGCTATGGTTTGCGTGTGCCTGCAGATAATTTGGTAGAAATGTCTACTAAAACTCGTACAGAAGGCTTTGGACCAGAAGTACAACGTCGTATCTTGCTCGGTACCTATGTATTGAGCGCAGGTTATTACGATGCATATTATTTGAAAGCTCTTAAAGTACGTCGCGTTATCAAAAATGAATTTGATGCAGCCTTCTCCAAGGTTGATTTATTATTGGCTCCAACAGCCCCTAACACAGCGTATAAGTTTGGTGAAAAAATCAATGACCCATTAGCAATGTACTTAGAAGATATTTGTACAGTTCCAGCTAACTTAGCAGGTATTCCTGGTATTAGCATTCCTGCGGGCATGAGCAGCGATAACTTGCCAATCGGCTTGCAATTATTGGGCCCTGCAATGGGCGAAGAAACATTGTTACGTGCCGCTTTCACATTCGAACAAGCACGTCCAGATTGTCAATTAGTAGCACCAACTGGGGAGGTTTCTCTATGAGTAGTAAATACGAAACAGTCGTTGGTTTAGAGGTTCATACAGAGCTTAAGACTAAGTCTAAAATCTTCTGTGGTTGTACCACTGAATTCGGCGGTGATCAAAATACACATGTATGCCCAGTATGTCTCGGCTTACCTGGTGCTATGCCTGTGTTGAATAAACAAGTAGTAGAATTTGCTATCAAAGTAGGTTTAGCGTTGAATTGTGAAATTCTTAAATTCAACAAATTTGACCGTAAAAACTACTACTATCCTGATTTGCCTAAAAACTATCAAACATCTCAATACGATTTGCCAATTTGCTTGAATGGTCACTTAGACATTGAAGTAAATGGTGAAACTAAACGCATCGGTATCACACGTATTCACATGGAAGAAGACGCTGGTAAATTGGTTCATAGTGGCAATACAATTTCCGATTCCAATTCTTCTAATGTTGACTATAACCGTACAGGCGTACCTCTTCTTGAAATCGTATCTGAACCAGATATTCGATCCGGTGCAGAAGCGAGAGCATACGTTGAAAAATTGCGTTCCATTTTGCAATATTTAGAAGTATCTGACGGTCGTATGGAAGAAGGTTCCTTGCGTGGTGACTGTAACGTATCCGTACGCCTTCGTGGCTCCAAAGAATTTGGTACACGTACAGAAACTAAAAATGTTAACTCCTTAACAGCTATTCAAAAGGTTGTTGAATACGAAGCATTGCGTCAAGCTAAGCTTATCGAAGCAGGCGGCAAAGTAGACCAAGAAACACGTACGTGGGACGATGCACAAGGCATCACTCTTGGCATGCGTAAGAAGGACGAAGAAAACGATTACCGTTACTTCCCAGAACCAGATTTGGTACCAATCGTAATTACGGATGAAAAAATCGAAAAAGTACGTCAATCTTTGCCTGAATTACAAGACGCTAAAATTGCGCGCTTTGTATCCGAATATGGCTTGTCTCGTGAAGATGCAACCATCCTTACCATGGCTCGTAAGACGGCTGATTATTTAGATGCAGCTGTGAAAGCTGGCGCAGATCCTAAGACTGTAGCTAACTGGATGCTTGGTGACTTGTCTAAGATGATCAATGAAAGCGGTTTAACATTTGGTGAATCTAAGGTAAGCCCTGAAAACTTGGCTGGTATGATTGCTCTTATTGAAAAAGGCACCATTTCTGGTAAAATTGCGAAAAAAGTTATCGTATCCATGTGGGAATCCGGCAAGGATGCTGATGCTATCGTAAAAGAAGAAGGTCTTGTTCAAATTACAGATACTGGCGCTATTGAAGAAATTGTAAAACAAGTTATCGCTAATAACCCACAACCAGTGGCTGACTTTAAGGGCGGTAATGGCAAAGCTATCGGTTTCTTGGTAGGTCAAGTTATGAAAGAATCCAAAGGCCGTGCTAACCCTGGTATGGTTAACCAATTATTACAAAAATTCTTAAACGACTAAGACTGTCTTGACTTAGTTCATCTTAATATTGTATAAACGAATTGTCCTCTATGGTATATTTACCATAGGGGATATTTTGTTTCCATGACTATTATGGTATAATAAATTGTATAAAATTGATTAATAGTTTTGTGATAAGGAATATATCATGAATAACCAAAATACAATGAATGAAAATAAAGAACAAGAAACTAAGACACGTGTCCTAAGCGATACAGAGCGTCGCGATTTTGATGGCGTTACCATTGATGAAGAAGGGGATACTGTACAAGTTGAATTTACACCTACGCAAAAAGAAGAAGACCGAAGTGGGTATGAGCAATTTCAAGACTATGGCCCTCGTGTGAAGGTATATCATTTTGGCGGTTCTAGTTGGATAAGCCGTATCATTATGATTATTGTATTAGTTGCAATCTTAGCAGCTATCGTATTCTTTGGCGGCATCATCTTGTCCATCGTTGGCGTGGTCATCCTAGTAGGGGCTATTATCTCCTTTATCTTAGGCTTGTTTTAATGGTATAATATATCTATTACGACAAGACGGTGGCAAGTCCATTCGATGATGCTAAAGGGGTACTATGAACGTAGTTCTATCAACATTAAACTCAAAATTTATACATTCTTCACTAGCCTTGAGATATCTCAAGGCTTATGGTGAAGCCCATGGACAGGCATACGATATAGTGGAATATACTATTAATATGCCTGTTTTGCATATTCTTAGCGATATTACAGAGC